>CABEDD010000092.1_pt1 | contig 24311 bp, 19 predicted proteins | sample 3132901 | NCBI WGS metagenome assembly CABEDD01 (sample SAMEA5534329, study PRJEB31848) | metagenome | biome: tundra; feature: field; material: soil | place: USA | collected 2013-05 | depth 0.15 m
GGAATGCCCGTAGGGCCTCGTTGGCCGCCTTTGGGTTGTGCCTTCGCCTACACTCGGGAGGCTCGGGGCCATAGCTCAGCTGGGAGAGCGCCTGCTTTGCAAGCAGGAGGTCGCCGGTTCGAGACCGGCTGGCTCCATTGCCGAATCACCTGCAACTGAGCGGGTTTTGATGCGGACCGGTCATCGGGAGCCGCGACCCAGAAGGGCCAGAATCGCGATTTGTGCCCGTTTGTGCCCATTGAGCCCGCTCCGCGGCCCGATCGTCCAGCAGAGCTAAGCATGGGATGCGGGTCCTTCTACGCAACGTGATGACCGTCGCCAAAGCTGGCCGAGAGCCCGCCTGCCTCGTTTGAGCGGAGCTCCTGCCGTGCCGATGTGAGGGCATGTCACCGGCGCGAGACGCACAGGGCGCGGAGACGTACGCTGCTCGACAGTACAGGGACGGCGTACGAAGCTTTCGGCGGTCCAACTGGGTGCTTCTCGAGCTGGTGTTTGGTCTTCCAGCGCTCGCGGCAATCGGGTGGGGCCTCACGCTCGACGAGCCGGCTGGCTTCATCGCCGGCTTCCTGGCGGGAGCTCTCGCAGTCGCATGGATGACGGTCCGCGACGAGGTTCCCGGGTATCTGCAGACCTGGCGCCAGGGCGCCGAGGGTGAGTGGCAGACCCACAAGGAGATCACGAGTCTGGTCGGCTGGCACGTGGTCGAGGATGTCGATACGGGCCACGGAAACTACGACCACATCATCGTCGCACCAGCGGGTGTCTATCTGCTGGAGAGCAAGAAGCTCACCGGCACGGTGGAGATCCGAGACGCAAAGGCATTGCTGCGCCGGCGGCACCTTCGCCGGCCGATCTCACTTCGCAAGGTCGGCACCCAGGTACGCGGCGCGAGCACCGACATCGGCGAGTACATCGGGCGACGCTGCGGACACAAACCCTGGGTCCAGGGCGTGGTGGTCCTCTGGTCAGAGTTCCCGCAGAAGATCGTAGAGGCCGACCGGATCGTATATCTGAATGGTCGAGAGCTTCAGCATTGGCTTCGCTCACAGCCCGATCAACTCGATTCCTCGACCGTGGTGAGCATCGCCGAGGCCCTCACAACGCTCAAGATCGAGGGCGACGCGCGTGCTGCCGACGCTTGCTAACAGCACAGTGAGCGCGCTTGAGACACCATTCTGACCATGCAGGCGGCAGACGGCACAATCCTCCTCTCGCCGACGGACCTCACGGGCTATCTGGCGTGTGCGCACCTGACGACGCTGGCACTGAAGGTCGCCCGCGGCGAGCTGGCAAAGCCGAAGTCGACCGAGCAGGCCGGGTTGCTGCACGAGAAAGGCAACGCGCACGAGGCGGCCTATCTGGAGAGCCTGCGCGCAGACGGTCTCGACATCCGCGAGATCGAGGTCGATCGCGGCTGGGAGGAGGCAGCGCGGGTGACACGGGAGGCCATCGAAGAAGGCGTCGATGTCGTCTACCAGGGCGTGTTCATCGACGGTCGCTGGCGTGGGCAGGCGGATTTTCTGATGCGCACCGAGGAGGGTATGTACGAGGTACTCGATACGAAGCTCGCGCGTAGCGCGAAGCCCGCCTACATCCTCCAGCTCTGCTTCTACAACGAGCAGCTCGCGCGCGTTCAGGGCACGACACCCGAGCACATCCACGTCCTGCTCGGCTCGGGCGTGCGGCAGTCGTTCAGGCCCCAGGAATTCGACGCGTACGCCCGCCGCGTCCGTCGGCGGTTCGAGGAGTTCGTCGACTCAGAGCCGCTGACCGAGCCGGTTCCCTGCGAGCACTGCGACCTATGCGAGTTCCTCCCGGTATGCACAGCCTGGTGGGAGGAGGTTGACCACCTCTCCCGAGTGGCGGGATGCGGGCGCGCTCAGATCGAGCGTCTGGCCCCCGCCGGCATCAGCACCCTGCGAGCGCTGGCAGAGGCCAATCCCAGTGATACGCCACGGGGCATCAACCCGCAGACGTTCGCCAAGCTCCAGCGCCAGGCCGCTCTTCAGCACGAGCGAAGCGTCTCGGGCGAGCTTGGCTATGTCCTGCTGGAGCCGCAGCCCGAGCGCGGCCTCGCTCTCCTTCCCCAGCCCTCAGCTGGCGACATCTTCTTCGATATCGAGGGCAACCCCTTCTGGGACGAGCGCGGGAGCCTCGAGTATCTCTGGGGTCTGCTCGACTCCGACGCGAGCTACACGCCGCTGTGGGCCGAGGACCATCTCTCCGAGCGGCTCGCGTTCGAGGGGTTCGTGGACCGCGTCCACGCCCGTATGGCGGAGAGCCCGGACATGCACGTCTACCACTACGCCTCCTACGAGGTGGCCGCGATCCGCCGCCTCGCCGGCCGCTATGGCACGCGCGAAGCGGAGGTCGATGATCTCCTGCGCCGTGGTGTGCTCGTCGACCTGCTCAAGGCCGTGCGCGGCGGCGTGGCCGCATCGGTCCCGGGCTATGGCCTGAAGGAGATGGAGGCCTTTCCGGCGTTCGCGCGTGACGCCGAGATCCGGGATGGCGGCAGCTCGGTGATCGAGTACGAGCGCTACATGCACACGCGCGACCGTTCGATCCTCGAGGCGATCGCCGACTACAACCGCGAGGACTGCGTCGCCACCCTCGCGTTGCGCGACTGGCTGCTCGAGCGCCGAGCGGAGGCACTCGCGCGCTTCGGGCCCTTCCCGTTGCCTGAGACGAAGGAGGTCAAGCCGCTGACGCCCGAGCGCGAGCAGCGACAGCGATTGCGCGAAGAGCTGATGCATAGCGGTGATGCGACGCTCGAACTAGCGGCAGGCCTGCTCGACTACCACGATCGTGAGCGAAAGCCAGTCTGGTGGGCGTTCTTTGACCGAATCGAACTCTCGGCCGAGGAACTCGTCGAGGATGCCGAGTCGATCGGATTGCTCACTCCTCTGGGTGAGCCCGAGCCGGACAAGAGGTCGCTTCGCTATCGGTTCGGGTATCCCGCGCAGGAGCACAAGCTCCACAACGGAGAGCGCCCGTTCGATCCGAGCACACGCGAGCACGCCGGTGAGATCGTCGAGCTCGACCGTGACGCCCGCGTGCTGGCCCTCAAGCGTGGGCCGAGCCTCGCCGGGATTCCCCCGCCGAGAGCGCTGATACCGGGGCAGCCCTACTCCACCCGAGCACAAGAGGACGCACTGCAGCGAATCGCGCGCTCGCTGCTCGACCGTGATCGCCGGTATCCCGCCGTCGAGTCGGTCCTTCGCCGCGAACCCTTCGCCCGCGACGTGCAGACCACCGAGTTCGAGGAGATGATGCGACTGCTGCTCTCCCTCGACGGCCGGCACCTCGTGATCCAGGGACCGCCAGGCTCGGGCAAGACCTCGCTCTCCGGCCGGCTGATTGCGCGCCTGCTGGGCGAGGGCAAGCGCGTGGGGGTCGCCGCCACCAGCCACAAGGCGATCCACAAGCTGCTCTCGAAGGTCGAGGAGGCCGGGCTCGCCGTCCCAGGCATCAAGAAGTCGAGCAACGGCAACCCCGAATCGATCTACGACGGCGGCCCGCAGATCGAAAGCGTGGACGATCGCCGGGCCTGCATAGACTCTCCTCTATCCGGCGGAACGGCCTGGCTCTACGCGCACGGAGACTTCGACGGCCTGCTCGACTACCTGTTCATCGACGAGGCGGGGCAGGTCTCGCTCGCGGACTCGCTTGCGATGGGCACCTCCGCGCGCAACCTCGTGCTCGTGGGAGACCCACAGCAGCTCGCTCAGGTCCTTCAAGGCACGCATCCCGACGGCGTCGAGGCATCGGTTCTCCAGCACCTGCTCGGTGAGCACGCGACGATACCGCCAGACCGAGGGCTCTTTCTCGAGCGCACCTACCGGCTTCATCCCGGTGTCTGCGCCTACATCTCCGAGGAGTTCTACGACGGACGTCTCCATCCCGACCCGATCTGCAAATCGCGCACGACGCCGCTCGGCACAGGTCTGCGCGTCTGCCTGGTCGAGCACAGTGGCTGCCGCCAGGAATCCTCCGCGGAGGCGGAGCGCGTGGTGCAGGAGATCGAAGCGATGCGAGCGGCGGGCATCGCCGGCAGCGACATCATCGTGATCGCGCCCTACCACGCGCATGTCAACCTGCTGCGTGATCGGCTGCCTGGCTACGTACGCGTTGGCACGGTCGACAAGTTCCAGGGCCAGGAGGCGCTCGTCGCCGTCTACTCGATGGCGAGCTCAAGCGGCGAGGAGATACCCCGCGGACTCGAGTTCCTGCTCTCGCGCAACCGCCTGAACGTCGCGATCTCGCGCGCCCAGTGCCTCGCCTACCTGGTCTGCAGCCCCCGCCTGCTCGAGGTCAGCTGCCGCACGATCGAGCAGATGCGACTGGCCAACGCGCTTTGTCGGTTTGTGGAGCTTGCCGAACGATGACTCCTGCCCGCTGGGACTCTTGCGCACCACAGGCGCCGCCCTCACAGGCAACCGACGCCATCTGGGGATTGGACTACTATTCACAGCAGTCATGCCAGCACCGAGACAGTTTCCGGCAAGGGCTTTGGAGCAGGCACTTCGCGTTCCGCAGGCCCTCAAGGAGAAGAACGGCGGAAACGCGTGGGCGACGGACCAGGTCGCCAGCGCTCTCGGCCTTGGTGCAACAGGCGCGTCGTTCTACTACGTCGCGGCGTCTTCGCGGGACTACGGGCTTACGACTGGTTCGCGGGAAACGACCGAGATCGCCTTAACAGCGCTCGGACGGCGGGCCGTCTATCCGCCGTCAGGGGAAGAGCAGAAACAAGCCTATTTGGAGGCGTTTCTCGAGGTCGACCTCTTCAACAGAGTGTTGCAGCACTACGGAGGCAGCAGCTTACCCGAGAAGACCTACTTGTCGAATACTCTGGAGCAGACCTTCGGAATAGCCACGAAGTCGCAAGATGAATTCATCGAGGTCTTTACGAAGAATTGTCGCTTCCTCAGCATCGGGGCACAGTTCGTAGTCGGCGCCCCTGGTCAGCGGCGAGCGGCGGCAGCGGCGCCCGCAGTGCCAGCTGGAGGCGGGGGAAGCATCACGGTCGCCACGCCGGAGAAAGGCTCGGGCGACGCACCAGTGTTGTTCGTGATCATGCCTTTTACCGAGCGCGAAGAGCAGCACGAGACAGGGTTCTTCGTAGAGGTGCTCGACGCGCTGATTATCCCGGCTGGGAAGGCTGCGGGTTTCGCCGTCAAGACAGCCAAGCGGCAAGGGAGTGACGTTATCCAGTCCACGATAGTCAACGAACTACTTGAAGCAGATCTCGTCTTGGCCGACCTGACTGAGCACAACCCCAACGTGCTCTTTGAGCTGGGTATGCGGATGCACGCGGATCTTCCTGTCGTGCTCGTGCGAGCCCGAGGAACCAGACCGATTTTCGACGTTGACAACATGCTTAGGGTCGAGGACTACTCCCCGAATCTCTGGAGCAGTTCCGTGAAAGACGACATTCCTGTCCTGACCGAACACATCAAGGCAGCTTGGGAGAATCGCGATACGGCGCAGACGTTCATGAAGATTCTGCGACCGGAGCAGTCGCCCGCCACTCCCTCGTAAGGAGCAGTCAGTTGTTCTTGGTAGCGACCACCTTAGAAGTCGCAGACTTCTGAGGAAAATAGACATCGAGGAGATACTTCACGAAATCGCTCCCCTTGGCGATCCGGTCGGTCGCCAGTGCATGATCCTTCCGATACTTCGTGAGGGCTTCTCTTACCTTGGTGAATACGGCAGCCAACTCATCATCCGAGAACTCCTTGTCCGTGAGGTCGAGGAGATCGGCGGGCTTCGCCATGCGGTGCCCGAGCGCGTCGAGCACCGCAACCATCGTTACGTGGAAGCGCAAGTTCGAGCGCTCCTGCGGTTCGGCGTTGGCCCGCTCGCCGCGGAGGAATACATCGACGGTACGCTGTGTCTTGGCGGCCCAGAAGTAGATGCTCAAGTCAAGCCCGGCGTCGAAGACGCGTTCGTAATCTTGCGTGTCCTTGATGAGCGACGATGGACGCGCCCGTGCCGAATCGGGCTGTTGGAGCGCAACCGCCATCATCGCCTGCGCGAGATAGGGAATCGAGACGATCTTGTCCGCTGGCTTTCCGAGGTTGCGATAGTAGTTCTTGCGGCGATCATAAAACCATCCCTTCGTGGCAAAGAAGCTCTCAATGTCGCGCTGAACCTGATCAGTCGCCCTTAGCGAAGCGGGCGGCACAGGTGTCTGGCTGTTCGTCGACCGAATTACCTGATCGCGGACCGTCTCGTCGGTTGCAACGATGACGCGTACGAGCAGGAAGCGTGAACGGTCGGCGTCGATCTCGTCATTATTGGTACTGTCGGCGATCACCTTCTCCGCGAAGTAGTTGTGGATGACCATCGAAGTCTGTAGCCCGTTGACGATTAGCGGCTCGTCCATCTGGAAGCGCTGATTCATCATCGTCGCTTTCGAGCAGACGATCGTGACGCCATTGTTGAGCCACCAGAATTGCGGTGCGGCCGCGTCGTTCAGCGACTCGAGGATCGCCTTGTTCACCTCGACGCCTCCCTGCCAATCACGAACATTTCCCTCGAAGATGTGGCGTCGCAGAGAGCTGTCCTCCGTCAGGAATGAGTAGTAGTCCTCGAGCTTGGCGAGCGCGATGTAGCTATCCCCGCGGTCGGAAAGCGGCGAGCCCTGGAACTCGAGCTCAAGCGTCCGCGTCGGCTCACGCAGAGACAACTCATAGAGCTCACGCGCGCCCAAAAAACTAACATCGGTGGTCGCACCTGGAAGCATTGCCTCCAGCCTCTCCCGCAGCCGTTTGGCGCGCGATCCGACACCCTTGTCGGCGGGGATGGTCGCCATGTCACCCTTCGTCGCATAGGTAACGAGGACCCGCAATTGCGGTCGCTTCATCGCCAACGGCTTGATGGCGCTTCGAAAGATTTCCACGCGGTCGAGCAACTGAGCCGAATAGAGTCCGCACTCCTCAAGAGCTTGCCGGGACTTGGACAGGTCGAGAAGCTCCTCTAGCGTATCCTCCAGCTTCTGGAGCGGTGCCTCCTGAAACCTCTTGCTGCGTCTTGCCTGGATCGCGTGAAGCGTCAGCACCACATTCTTCCTCGCCGAAGACGCATCGTAGTCCTCGTCGAGAAGAACATCATCTGCGAAGACGAACATCCCGTCGATACCTCCGTCGAGGCCACCGCCGACTTGCCCGGCAAGCAGATCCTCGTCCGTGAGCTCGTAGGCCTTCAGCACTTGGTCGAACGAGAAGAACTCGAAGAACCCGGCGTCATCGAGACCGGAAGGCGCCGTCTCAGCAACTGTTGCAATCACGCCATCAAGCAGGACAATGTCGTTGGACGCCATGTGTGACAGTATGGCGACTCAAGCGGACAGTCGCGGCTCGGGGCAGCGCGTGGCACAAGTTCAGCGTCGCCGCGAACTCCCCCATGCGCGCCTCGATCAGCGGCCGGGAAGCACCGCCATCCAGCAGACCACGCCGAGATCGTCGGCCGTGACCTTCTCCGGCAGCGGCGGCGCCTCGACGGGCTGCAGGCCGAAGCCTTCGACGACGCCAACGATCTCCGTGGCAGCCTCGTCGCGTGAGATCTGGGCCGCGAGCACGCGCTCCTGGACCTCGCCGAGGGCGCGGCGGACGGCCGAGCTGCGCTCCACGGAGAGCACGTCGTCGGCCAGGTCCGCGCCGGGCGGCAGCGCGACGGCCGGGTCGCGCAGCAGCTCCAGCGCCCAGCGCTGCTTAGGACCGATCTGCTCCTGGACGGCCCGGAGATCGGTGCGCTCGTTGTGCGCGGCGACGATGTCGGCTGCCGCGGCCTCCCACGCCGCCTCGAGGTCGATGCCGTCCAGCTCGGCGGGCTCGCCGCCGTGGGGGTCGATCCGGCGCAGGATCTGAAGGTCGGTCGAGACGAGCTCCCGATCGGGCAGCTCGACGAAGCGCCAGTAGCGGTAGCCGTCGGGCGCGTCGGGCATGGCCGGCGTGCGGGTGGCGAAGAAGACGCCCGGCGCTCCCTGGGAGCGCCCGCCCGTGCTCTGGCGGAAGCACGCCCCGATCCCCCACGGCAGGCGCAGCACGCGCTCGACCTCGCCCTCGGCGAGCGCTCGGTCGATCAGTCGCCGCAGCTCCTCGCCGATGAACGCGCCGGAGGTCTCCTCGGACTCGTCGAGCAGCTCCACGTCGCCGTCGGCGAGCCGCTCCGCGTAGTGGCGCAGCTGTGTCTCCAGGCCCTCGATGACCTCGGCCTCCATCCCGTACACCCCGCTCGCCGCCTTGACCTTGGCCTGGATCCGCGCCTCCAGCCCGAGGAGGCGCTCGAGCTCCCCCTGCTTGGGGAGCATCGTCCAGAGGTAGACCTCCGTGTGATCTGAGAGCAGCCGGATCACGCGGCCGTTGCGCTGGACGACGCGCTGCGGATTCCAGGGCATGTCGTAGGAGATGACCTCCTGCGCCTGCTGCAGGTTCTGGCCCTCGGAGAGGACATCGGTCGAGAGCAGCAGGTCGACCTCGCCGTCAGGAGGCTCATAGTCGGGGCGCACGACCGTGCGCGGGGCGAAGCGGCCCAGCGCGCCAAGGCGCTGGTCGGGGGTGCTCTCGCTGCCGATGACCGTGACCCGCTCGCGGCCGCCGACGCGCTCCGGGAGGTGCTCGTCGAGGTAGCGGATCGAGGCGCCGAACGTCGAGAACACCGCGATCTTCTGCGCTGGTGAGCTCTCCAACAGCTCCACCAGCGCGGCGAGCTTGGGGTCGGTGGCCGCGTCCAGCTCGGCCAGGGCGTCGCGGATCGCGGCGAGACGGTCGCGGTCCGCCGCAACGGCGTCGCCGTAGGCGGGGTCGAACTCGCCCGCCGGCCGCACAACATCGGTCGCTTCGATCTGCTGCTCCACCCAGGCCGCGAGCCCCGCGTCGTCGGCCTCGCCGGCGGCGGCCGCGCGGAGCTGCTCGCGCGAGAGCACCTCTCCCCGGCCCCATGCGAGCAGGAACGCCTCGTGCGCGGCGAGCATCGCCTCGACCGTCTCCAGGCACGCGCGCCAGCACGACTCGAAGCGCTTGAGGATGCCGGACTTCAGCAGGCCGCCGAGCTGCGCCTCGACTGCTGTCTCGTCGCCACCGAGCTCGAAGGCGCTCGGCCGGTAACGAGCCATCGTGAGCTCGTCGATCTCATCGGTGATGCGCTCGAACAGGCCGGGGTGAGCGATGTCGAGGTCGTAGCGGCGCGTGCGCAGCGTCGGCTTCGGGAAACGGACGGGAGTGCCGTCCGGGAAAGTCGCGCCCTCGTACTCGCGCTCGATGAATACGCGGTCGCGGCGCACACTCACCGCATCGGCCAATGGATACAACACGTCCGGGTCGAGATTCTCCGGATCGCGGCTGTTGGCGCCCGCCGCGATGAAAAGATTCCGGACGGAGTCGATCCCAGCGGCGGCAAACGCCCGGTCGTGGCGACCGAAGAGCATCACGAGGTTGTAGAGGTCCCACAGCCCGTTGTTGATCGGCGTCGCCGTCAGCAACACGACCTGCTTGGGCGTGCCACCCAGCAACCGCTCCATCGCTCGATACCAGCTCGTGTTCTCGTTGCGCAGCGCGTGCGCCTCGTCGACGACGATCAGACGATATGAGTCCTTGCGGTTATCGAGATGTCGATGACGGTTACGCGCCTCTGGCATGAGTTGCTCGTCGGAGGCAAGCTCCTGGAAGGAGATAACCTGCGCTGACAGCTTGGTCTGGTTGATCCGCTCACGCCAGCGCTTGGCGAGCTGGGCAGGTGTGATGACGAGCGCGAAGACGCCGTCCTCCTCGGTGCGCTCCTCGATGAATGCGAGGCCGATCTCCGTCTTGCCGGTCCCGACTCCGTCCGCGTAGATCACCCCGCTGTGGCGGCGAGCGATCACCCGGGCGCGCTCGTAGCCATCGCGCTGGAAGGGGGCGAGCTCCAGACCGGTCGGGCGGCTCGGGCGCAGCGGATCGTCCGGTTCCGGACTATGCAGCTCTAGCAGGGCGCGAAGGTACACGGTCATCGGATCGATCCGGCCGGGATCGGGAAACAGCAGCTCGCGCAGCTCGTCCTCGAATGCCGGCGCCTGCTGCCAGAGGTCATCGAACCAGGCGATCGCGTCGCGTGCTACCGGCACGTCGTAGTTCGCGAGGCCAAGCTCCAGGTTGCGCTCCATCCCGGCGCCGGTGAGGTTCGCGGATGTCACCAGAGCTACGCGTGCGTCCGTGCTGTCGCCAAACAGGTAGGCCTTACCGTGCAGGAACTGGCTCACGTAGCGGCGCATCTCGACCTCCGCGCGCCCGAGCCAAGCCTCAACCGCGGCGAGCTGGCGGGCGGCGCGAGAGGGCGGGAAACGGGAGAAGTCACGCTCGGCGCTGAGGCGCTCGAGCTGGAGGGTGAAGCGGTCGATCGGCGGAAGCTGAGCGCCCAGGCCCGGGTCCGGGGCCGCCCCGAGCAGCAGACGGGTCGGGCGACCGTCGGCGAGCGTGGCCAGATGATGCAGGCCGGCGAGATTCACGTAGCCCGTGGCGATCGAGAACCCGTGCCGGACATCGACGTCCGCCATCAGGTACGCGAGCGCCTCACCGTGGCGCGTGTCGTCGCTGCGGTTGTCGAGCAGGTATGGTCGGGAGTCCACGATGCGCAGCCTATGCGGCGAAGCGCTGACGCACCGCCTCGCGGTAGGTGAGCGGGACTGCGTCCTCGGTGAAATCGTCGAATACGAGCTCGAGCTCGGCGGGGGTAAGCCCCCACGCCTGCGCCACACGGGCATCTATCTCGGCCCGCAGCCGTGTGCGCTCGTCATCATCGAGCTGCTCGACCTCCACCTCGGTGGCCGCCGCAAAGTCGGCGAAGCGGTCGTCCGGGCACGAGAGCCACGCCGCAGTAGCGGCGAGCGCGTTGAACGTGTCGTCGTCCAGCCGCGGAAGCCGTAGCCCTTCAAGTATGAAGAAGTTCAGATTGGCCTCCACGAACCGGCGCGCCTGCCAATCGAAGACGAGACTATTCATCAGCGCCAGGCACGCCGCTTCCGCCTTCGGGTCTGGGTCAACAAACGCCAGATATTGAGCGCTATTGGCGAGAAAGTGCTGCGGCGGCACGAGACAGGCAAGAACTGTGCGGGAGTTCGTTCGGTTGGTTACCAGACGAAATGCGACGCGCGCGGCGGGAAAGGTCCGTTCGACCGCAGCTCGCCGGACCGCCAGCGGAACCTCGTCGGCGAGCATCGAGCTCGAACCGGGTCGCGGCTTGCGCGCCTTAGCAAGAGCCTCGTCGGTCGCCGGACAGAAGCGCGCTTCCGCTCCGTGCGGGTCGAACTGGTCAAAGCTCTCGCCCTTCCACAAGGGAAGCCCTGTGGTTGCACCCTCCCAGAGGTGAGCCTCTTTCGTCTCGTGGAACTCAGCGACGGGAAAGCAACGCCAGCGTCCCCCGCCGTGAGCGAACGACACACCCAGCCTTAGCTTCGCAAGGAGGTCCGCTGCGGCCTGGCTGGAAAGCAGCGGGATCTCAAAGTTCAGACCAAGCGCGGGACGCGAAAGCCGCAGACCAGGTGCTACGGACTGGGCGACGAATTCGGGTGCCGAGCGCGCAACGCCGGCGACCTCGAGCACGTCGTGAGGTTCTGGCGCGCGCCGCTCAGCGGCCAACAGGGCGACGGTGTACTGGCCATGGGTGTCGAACGCCCAAAGCCGATTGTTAAGCAGAAAGTCAATCCGAGTCGGAACCGCCTCCTCGAACAGCCACTTCCGAAAACCTGTCGAACCTTGGTTCTGGAACGCTGTCCTCGGGAGCACCACGCCTATCCTTCCTCCGGGACGTAGGAGCTCCCGGTAGCGCTGGCAGAAGAACTTGTATATGTCCGGATCTCCTGCTGTGCCTTCGTATCCGCCGGCTGGGCCGAGATAATCGCGCATCGCCGAAATGCGCTTCTGCTCAGAGTCGAAGCGCTCGACCAGCTCAGGATGGTCGGTCTTGAGCCTCTCGATTTCGTCTTTTCGCGCGGCCGCAGGCATCGCTCGCAGCCCTGGCCGGTAGAGGCCGAAGAAAGCAAGCACCTCAAGCTTGATCTCCTCCCAAGGTGGGTTGCCGACTACGACATCAAACCCAGAACGCTCGCGGGCGAAGACCTCGGCGAACGCGAGCGGCCAGTGCAGGGCGCTGTGGCGGCGGGCGAGTTCGGCGGCCTGCTCGCCGAGGCGCGACGCCCCTCCCGCGATGATCTCGTTGCCTGCCTGGAGCGCCTCATCACGCGCCCCCGCGAGGCCGAGCGGCTGGGCGACCCACAAGTCGAGCACTCGTTCGGCCGCGGCCACGCCGTCGTGGAGGGCGGCGTCGGCGGAGCGGCTGGCCTCAACCTCGGCGGGGTTGCGGTCGTCGATCGCGCGCAGGCGGGCGGCTCCCTCGGCGGCGCCGGCGACCGCCTCGGACAGCGCATCACCGAAGAGCACAACCTGGCCGTGCTCGGTGCCCGGCGCTGTCATCAACTCGGGCCGCGCCACCCCGATCAGCGAGTTGCCCACGCGGACGTTGTGGTCGAGATAGGCGAGCGACAATCCCGGTACGAAGGAGCCAAGCCAGAGCGAGACCTTTGCGATCTCAGCCCCCATCCGAGAGAGGTCCACGCCGTAGATGCAGCGCTTGAGGACAAGGCGCTTGAGCAATGCGGTGTCCTCGATGCCGGCTCCGAACGTGCTGCCCGCCGCCCGCCGCAGCCCGTCAAGCTCCTCGCGCACCGCCGGCAGCGCCAGATCGCCCAGCAGCGTGGCGATCTGGTCGGCGAGCTCCTCGACGACCTCGACGAGGAAGTGTGCGCTGCCGCAAGCCGGATCGAGCACGAAGAACTCGAACAGCCGATGGGCGGCGGCCCGCGGGTCGGTTGACGCCAGCTCGCGGACATCGGCGAGATGCCGCTCGAACGCCGGCCGCACCGCCTCGCGCACGAGGTGGCGCACGAGCTCTGTGCGCGTGTAGTACACGCCACCGCCCTTGCGCCCGCCCTCGTTGGTCAGCCACAGCAGATCGCCGTGCGCGATCTCGATCTCCTTGTCGCTCGCGGGTACATAGCGATCACTTTTCGCGTCGTAGCGGAAGTTGCGGTCCGCGACCGACAGGCGCAGGGAGAGCAAGCCCTCGTAGATGTGGCCGAGGTGACCGATCTCAAGGCCCGAGAAGTCCACCCCGACGTCGGGGGCGTCGGGGTCGCGAGCGAGCGCGACGAGCGCAGGAGCGAGGGCAGCGTCCGGGATCGAGGCCGCCTCCAGGATCTCCGCACCGTCGAATCCGTCCGGCGCGAACAGCGCCCCGTTGTAGGGGGGAACCCCCCACGCGGTCTGTCCCGTGCGCATCGCTTCCACCAGGGCACTGACATCGCGCCACAGGGTCTTGGCGTTCTGGTCGGCGACATCCAGCTCCTCGGCTGCGCGCTCCGCGATACGGGTGAAGCTGCGCCCCGCGTAGGTGTGATTGGACATCGGCAGATGCCCGGCACTCTCGGCGTAGAGCAAGAACAGCGCCCGGAAGACCCAGGTGAGCGCCGCGGCCTCGAGTTCGCTGCGAACGTCGTCGTCCGTGACATCGCGGCCACTCGCTGTGGCCCAGCGGCCAAGCTCCAGCCCCAGGACCGGCAGCACGTCCTGGCGTAGCGAGCGATCGAGGCGCTTACGCAGACTCGACCCATAGTCGCGCGCCTCGACCAGCAGCTCCTCAAAGCCTCCGGAGGCAAGAAACGCTGGCGCCAGCAGGCCGACAAGAGGCAGGTACTCGGGCTCCATCGCAGCCGGATCCAGCTCGAGGTAGCGCATGGTCGATCCAGCATCGTCACGGCCGGCACGCAGCAGGCGCATCCTCGCGCCAGCAGCCAGCAGGCCATACGGGGCGCCGCTGGCAAGGCAGTCCGCCACGAGCGCGCCCTCGGGCAGTCGCCCTGCCTCGTCGAGCCGCGCGAACTGGTCGGCAGACTGGCGGGGATGCACAACGATCACCGGCTTGCCGCCGCTGCTCGCCAAGTAGCCGCGCTTCGGCAACGACACGACCTCATATCCCAGACCGCTCAGGACCTCGCGCCAGCCGACAGTTGACAGGCCTTGGGTCAGCTCCACCAGTGCCCCCCACCACTTCAACCGCGGCAGGCGCTTCGCGTAAAGATGCTCGCTGCCCAACCCACGCACCGCCAGGCCCGCGACGCCCTCGGTGTCCAGCCGCTCGACCTCCTGGGCGACCTGCCGTACCGCCTCGAGCTTGCGTAGTCCCGGCGTTCTGGAGATCAGATCGAACAGCGACTCGGCCCGGATTCTCCGCACCGGCCCTTCCGGCTGGGGTCCGAGCACACGCAGCCGCCCCTCATCCTCGGGATCGTCGGCGATCAACAGTAGCGGCACGGCGCCACCGCCCCGGCGCCGCTTCCAAGCGGCTCGCATCCTGCGCTCGTCCACCGCCGCCGTGTGCGCGTACTCGACGCCGTTGACGAGCCTGCTCGCGGAGACCCCATCCGCAGCGCCCGCATCGCGGCTTCCAGGAAGCCCGGCAAGGCCGGCAAAGAGCTCGGTCGCGTTCACCGGACGCAATGATGGCTGACCGAGCCGACGAGAGCGCGGCGGCTCGATACGGACGGGCTGGACGCGGAGTGAGACTCCCATATCTCCTACTCCGACGGGATGGCGGAAACGGGACAGGGCGTCGAGCGATCGCCTCGTGCGCCTGCCGCTCAGCCCCGACGGCGCAGACTGTTGTCAGTGTGCCGAGCGGAATCAGCTATCAACCGCTATCCGACCGTCTCCGTGCCGTCTCGCGCCCGCGATCTATCCGGTCTGTCTGATCAGCCATGCGTCAGCGCGAGCGCTCCGTTCCCGCGGGCTCGGGGTCTCCTTTGTGCGGAGCGCGAGTCGCCTGCGCTCGAGTAGCGCGCGGTGAGCTGCAGCGTCGCGTCGAGGGCGAGCGCGAACCGCCGACTGTACGGCTCAGCGTCGGTAAGCGCGATGCGCAACAGGTCCACGAGCCCCTGCGACCTCTACCGCTGTCTCCTCGACAGTGATCTCGATCGCCGCGCGCGCGAGGTCGGCAAATCCGTATGTACCGGCGGGCGCGTCAAGGGAGACGAACACGATCGGGCTCTGCTGCCGCGGCGAGGACCGTTTTCTCGGCTCGGCGAGACCGGGCCTTGCAAGAACACGCCCGGGAGGCCATTCGAACACGCCAGGTAGCCGTGATTGTGCCATCATCGGGATGACCGGCCGTCGAAAGGAGTCGTGTGCGGGTCTGAGGGCCGGTGACATCAGCATGTCTGTCGATGTGGATACCAAGGCCCTCGAGCGAGGGCTACGCTGGCCGATCACTCGGCTAAACCATCGCCGCCCGTGACTATCGTTGCCAGCGTCAAGTCGCGTGACGGGCTTATCCTCGCAGCCGACAGCATGACCACAGTCACGGTTCCCACCCCACTCGGCCCGCAGTTCTTCAAGGCATACGAAAACGGCCGGAAGCTCTTCCAGATACGAGATCTGCCGATCGGTGCCGTCACGTACGGTCTGGGGAACATCGGAACGCGCTCGATGGAGGGCCTCGTGCTAGAGGCCTGCAAGCAGATGTCCGACGAGGTGGTCGCTGTTGACGAGGTCGCCGGAGCGCTGTACGGCTACCTTCACTCGGAGTACGAATCGGCCTTCGAGGGTCTCGAGCAGGAGCAGAAGCCAGCCTGCGGGTTCCTCGTGGGCGGCTATTCCCGGGGCGAGACTTTCGCGCGGCTGTTCGAGTTCGAGTTTCCGGATGCGGACGGTCCGACCGAGAACCTTGGCAGCGACCAGTTCGGTGCGACCTGGCGGGGAGTCGACTACCCGTTTGTCCGGCTGTGGCGGGGCTTCGCTCCTGCTCTTCTCAACGCGCTCGCGAATGAAGACGGCGTGTCGCAGGAGCGCATCGGCCAACTCGTGGCCCCGCTGGAGATCGGAGTTGCCTACGAGGGGATGCCCGTGCAGGACGCGGTCAACTTCGCAACGTACATACTGGACACGACGATCGGATTCTCACGGTTCGCACCGGGCGTGCCGGCGTGCGGTGGACCGCTCCAGGTGGCCGCCATCCTTCCGGACGAGGGATTTCAATGGATAGCAAAGCCGGAGCTCCATATCCCGCCGAGGCATCATGATTGAGAGGAGTGTCATGTACGCGGCCGACCCTGAATCGTCAAAGTGGGCAACCACCACCGCGAAACCGACGTCAGCGCCTCCGGAACCGCCCAGCAAGGAGGGGAACGCGTCGGCGCCTCCCAAGCCTGCTGAGCCGCCACCTGGCGCCGCCGAACGCGAGAAGCGCTCCCCCTGACCGCCGACCGGTCGTCACCCGCTTCGCGACCGACGTACATGGGACCCGCAGTTCGCCCGAGCTGTGGCGCAGCCTCGAGACGCTGACCAGAACCCCGAGCTAGCCTCGTTCGAACTGGCCGCAATGCCGCAAGCGCAAGCAAGGCGACGAGTTGCCACCGGAGCGCCACCACCGAGCTTGGGCGACTTCTGAAGGCAGTGTGCGGCTGACCCGGGCCGCCGGCAGGCGTGCAGCAGGCGCTCGCTGAGCAGCCTGGAGGCCCTGGGCGTCGTGATCGTAGAGGGCGAGCATGTTCGTGTCTCACGAGCCCGCGAGACACTTGGCCAGCAGGACGGTGTCTACGTGCTCGACAAACGCTCGCTCGTCCCCGTACGCAGGACGAAGCTCGCGCATCGCCTGATGCCCGAAGTGTGTCTCGCCCGCAGGCAGCTCCCGGATCGCGACCGTGGCTGCCTGCATCAGACCGGCCCGCCGGCGTCCGATCGAAGCTCCTTGCTCAGTAACGCCACGACCTTCTCCGGGCCGTGCGTGAAACGGCCGACCTCGCGATATCCGCGGGCGGCGTGGAACGCGAGCGAGGCTTGGTTGGGCGGAAGGAGGTTGACATCACACACCATGCGATCAAAGGAGTCGGCTGCGGACTCCATCGCATCGTAGAGTCGCGTTGCGATCCCGCGTCGTCTGAACGGGGCGGCGACCACGATCCGATCGAGATACAGGAACCGCTCAAACCGCGTGGCGAACCAACGATAGTTCGGGCTGTCGCAGGGTGTGCCTGACGCTATCGCCAGAGCAAACGCGACCACTTCTCCTTCGTGCTCAACCGCCAGGCTGCGGTGCGCCAGCGACAGGATCCATTCCAGGCGCTGCTCGTCGAGTGGGCTCAGCTCTCGCACCGAGGCTAGGTTCAACGCCAGCATCTGCGGCCAGCCGGTGCGCGTCAGGTCTCGCAGCTCCATTGTGTCCGGGAGCATGCCAGCCGCAGTTCATGGGCGCCTGTGTCTCAACCAGACGGCTCTGCCGGCGTCGTCGATGCCTCGCTCTCTGGCACCTGCTGGAGCAGGACGGTTGTGTACGGCACCGCGCCTCTGCGCTCATAGAGTCGTTCAGCGTCGGTGTTGGTCGTGATCACTGTGATGGCGAGGTCGCGTATGCCCTGCCGCCGCAGCTCGGCGTTGGTGGCGTCCATGAGCATCGCTCCGATGCCGCGGCCTCGCAGCTCGGGCAGCACGGAGAGCACTGTCAGGTCGGCGTAGGGATTGGAGATCGTCCAGGAGACGGCGAGCTTCGCGGCGACGATCCGCACGAATGCGTAGCCGACCAGCCGGCCGTTCAGCTCGGCGCCGAGGACGAAGCTGCCTGGCTCCTCGGCGAGCCACTGGCGCTCGAGCGCTACGTGATCGCGCCAGGCATCGCTCAGCGGTCGTGCGCGTGAGGCCAGGTGGGGCGTCAGCGAATGATGGTGCTCGTACAGGACGCTCCACAGCGGCTCCAGCTCATCCAGCCGCTCCGCGGGCAGGCGCACGATCTCTACGGGCGGGTCGTGGTGGTCGCTCACGAGGCGTAAGCCTGCCACAGAACGGCGAGCGCTCGAACCTACAGGTCCCAGTCACGGATGTCGCCCGAGTGCTGCTCGCTCATGGCAATCAAGGCGCCGAATAGCTGTCGTCGGAGCTGTCGCGCGGCGTGTCAGTTTTCGGACGGGATCGTGGTCAGCTCCAGCACCCTGCGTTTGGCTCTGGAGAGCCAAATCTGCCTTCCCGAACAGACCGGGCGTGGGTGGTGGCCGGTCATTGACCACTCCCCTCTCAGCTTCGCTTATTGAGCGCTCGCACAGGAGGAACGGCTGAAATGGCACGCCAAGCGACAGGACAAGTGATCGAACGCAAAGGCAAGCAGGGCATCACCTACGCCGCGCGCGTGCGCGCCTACGGGCAGCGCCACTACATCAGCCTCGGCTGCTCCTGGGAGGGCGCCACTCGCCGCCAGGCCGAAACCGAGCTGCAGAACATCCTCGCCGACATCCGTCGCGGTACCTGGCAGCCGCCACAGCCCACCCCCGCGCCGGACGCCGCCGAGGACCCAACGTTCCACGAGTTCGCCTCGCGGTGGTTCGAGTCTCACCGCCACGAGGTCTCCCCGCGCTCGGTCGAGGACTACAAATGGGCGCTGACGCGCCATCTGCTGCCGTTCTTCAAGGACCACAGCCTCTCGCAGATCACGATCGCCGAGGTCGATCGCTACAAGAACACCAAGGTGCGCGAACGCGAGCGGCGCAAGGACGGGCGCACGCTGTCAAACGGCTCGATCAACGAGACGCTGAACCTGCTCGCGCAGGTGCTGGAGATGGCCGTCGAGTACGAGCACATCCAGTTCAATCCCGCGCGCGGGCGCCGCCGGCGCCTGAAGGCCGCCCAGCCCAAACGGACGTGGCTTGAACCCGAGCAGGTCAAACCGCTGCTCGACGCGACCGTGCGGGGGCTGCGCGCTGGAAAGACGATGCCCGACCCGAGGACACGCGCGCTGTTCGCAACCATGATCTGCACCGGCCTGCGCATCGGCGAGGTGCTCGCGCTGCGCTGGAGAGAGGTCAACCTCGCCCAGGGACGTCTCACCGTGCTCGAAGCAAAGACCGAGGCGGGCACCGGACGCGAAATCGACATCTGGCCCGAGCTGCACGACGTGCTCGCCTCCCACAAGGCGGCAGCCCGCTACGCCAAGCCGGCCGACTACGTTTTCGCCACAGCGACCGGCAGGGCCGACTCTCGCTCGAACATCGCCCGGCGCCTCAAACGCGCCGTGGAGCGCGCCAACCAGGCGCTCGCCGACCAGGAGGGCGTCTCGCCGATCCCCGTCGAGCTGTCACCGCACTCGCTGCGACGCACGTTCGCCTCGCTGCTGTATCTACGCGGCGAGAACCCCGTCTACGTCATGCACCAGATGGGCCACACCGACCCCAAGCTCGCCCTGCGCATCTACACGAAGGTCATGGGCGAACAACGCCGCCGCGGACCCGGGGCGCGGCTCGTCGGAGTGCTCGACGGAGCGCAATGGACGGAGGCTCAGTCCCAGGCCACGTCGCGTGCGGATGAGACGATGAGGATCGCGGTAGGATGATGTTCCTTATGGCCGCGAAGCCCAAGCCTTCCTCAAAGCGTGCGGTGTCCCGGAATGGTCGGGCCCCCATTGACTGGCGCTCGCGTATACACAAGCCCGCCGAGACCGATCCGAAAAAGCGCGCTGAATCGGTCAGACGAGCTGCGACCCGCATCAAAACCACCGCTCGAATAGACACGATCCACCCTGGCCAGGAATACTGAGGAATGGCTCGGAGGGGTCGTCCGCCGCTCCCGCGCGGCGTGTTTGCCTTCGACGCACCAGAGTGGGAACCGCCCGAAGCGGTTGTGCTCGACACCAATGTGGTCGCCGAGGCGCTGCTGCCCAAAGAGCCAGAGCACGCTCCCTGTCTCGACGTACTCGAACTCCTCGCCAACAGCGGCACAACCGTAGTTTTCAGTCGCCTGCTCGAGATCGAGCTGTGGGAGGTCATCTTCAACCTCGCCCTGCGTGAGCGCCATCCCCGCAAGAACATCCGCCACGTCCGCTACGACAACCGCGTCAGGCCGCGTGCCTGCTGCGGCAAGCACAGAAGGCATGGCAAGACGATCTACGAAGCCCGCTGGCTTGGTCGCGGATCGAGATGCACGAGGTCGCAGAGGATGTGGCCAAGCTGATGCAGGAATACGGGCTCCAGTCCTATGACGCCGTGCACGCAGCCACGCTTCTGGACAGCGAACTCACCGACTCCGTCACACGCGATGGCGGATTCGCCATCCTCCCACCGGCTGTCGCCACGCTACACACGACGCAGGCACGACTTGCAGGCACGCGCGCCCGCCGGCGCCGCGCCGGTCACTGATCAGCGCAGCCCTCTCGGCAGCCTCTCCGTTTACGCGAAAGCGCCAGCGCGTCGCAACGCAGGTGGCGCTGCTTGTCGTCCGAAGCGACACTCTCGCCGGCGACAGCCGACGTGCCTGCTCGCGTGGCGAAGCGATAGTCCTCGGGTGCGACGAGGGGGCGGCCGTCAGTCAGCGGTGGCGAGTAAAGCGCTCCCGCCCGCCCGCTCCACAAGCGGAACGAGAGGGCAGTAAGAGCGCGGAGCGCGGTCCCGGGGAAGAGTCGCGCAGCAGGCTGCGGCGGGTCAGTAGTGGCTGTTCCCTATGGCGAAGCGCAGACAACGTAGACGCGAACCGTCCTCGTTGCGGCGTTGCCATTTTCCCACTCGCTATACCAGCCGATTGGAGTCGTTCCTGCGGTCGCAACGTCGTTCGGTGCGGCTTTGAGCGGCACCCCACCAGGATGGATATAGACCATCTTCGAGGCTTCGACGTAGCTGAAAACCACGGATTCGACGCCACCCCCGGTCGCCACTTCACCGGCGTTGCAAAGAGCATCGCCTTCGTGGTCCGACCCCGCTGGAGTGCTCACTTCGTCCACATGGACGGTCACCTTAGTGGCCCCGTTTTCACCCTTGGTCCCGGTTTCGCCCTTTTCGCCCTTCGCCCCGCTAGCCCCGGCCGCCCCGGCCGCGCCGCCCGGCCCTGCCGCACCCGCTGGGCCGGTCTTGCCGGTGTTGCCCTTGAGCTTCTTGAGGACGCTCGGCTTGATCTGCTTGGTTGAGGTAATGAGGTAGTGATTAGCTGCGATTGCTGTACCGCCGAGCGCGAAGAAGAGCGCGAGGCTGGCGATGATGCTGGCTGGAGATGGTCTGCGTAGATGCATACCGGAACTCCCTTCCTATGAGTAGTGGCACGACGATACAGGCTCCGCGCGGGGCCAATCTGGCTCGTGCGTGGCGACGCGGTCCTACGCGACGCTGCGCGACCTCGCCAGTTGCCGCCGTAGGCGTGCAGAAGCGGGTCTCCTCAGCATCGTTAGCTACTGCATTGTGCGAGAGGAGGCGTCTTGGCCAGCGGCCAGCGCGCGCCCGCTTCGGACGACGTCCAGGCGCGTCGCCCAATGGCGGCGAGACACTCGCTTGCTCGGCGCAATGCGATTGTCTCGGCGCGCTCGCAGGGAGTAGTCTCATCCAGACGAGCGACCACCCAGGAGGCGAGCTATGCAGCGCAGCGACGTCACGTTCCAGTCGGCCGGCACGCGGTGCGCGGCGTGGCTCTATCGACCAGCCGAGAACGGCGACGGTCCAACCGCCTGCGTAGTCCTGGCGCACGGCTTCTCGGGAGTGCGCGACCAGCGCCTCGACGCATATGCCGAGCGCTTCGCCCAGGCGGGGCTCACGGCCCTCGTCTTTGACTACCGCTCCTTCGGCGACAGCGACGGCGAGCCGCGCCAGCTGCTGGACATCCGTCGTCAGCTTGAGGACTGGCGAGCGGCGATTGCCTATGCGCGCACGCTCGAAGGCGTAGATCCCGCGCGGATCGCCATCTGGGGAACCTCGTTCAGCGGCGGTCACGTCATGACCGTCGCAGCCCATGACCCGTCGATCGCCGCCGTGGTTTCGCAGGTGGCATTCGCCGACGGCCTGATGACCCTTCCGTCGCAGGGAATAGGCGTGGCGCTGCGCCTAACGCGCGAGGGACTTCGCGACCAGTTCGCCGCGCTCCGCGGGCGCCCGCCGCACATGATTGCTGCCGCCGGTCCGCCCGGGTCAAACAGCGTCATGACCACACCGGACTCAGAGCCCGGCATCCAGGCGATAACGCCGCCGAGCTCCACGATGCGCAACGAGGTCGCGGCGCGCATCGCATTGCATGTCGGTAGCTACCGCCCCGGTCGCCAGGCTGGAAGGATCCGCTGCCCGATCCTCTTCTGCGTTGCCGATGAGGACGCCCTGACGGCGCCCGGACTCGTACTCAAGGCCGCCAGTAAGGCGCCACACGCGGAGGTCAAGCGCTACCCGATCGGCCACTTCGACATCTACATAGGCGAGTCGTTCGAGCGCGCGGTGGCCGATCAGACGGATTTCCTACAGCGCCATCTGCTCGGCGGGCATGCGCCATCGCTGACACCCGCTGAGACTCAGCCCGCCTGAGCAAAGCTCGCGCGAAAAGCGACGACGGTGGCGTCGTGCTTTGCGAGAGCATGTGCGCAGCGCGGACCCCGCGCCCTTGGACCGACCAGCGGATAGAAGAGGTTGGCTCTCTCGCGGGTGGGCTCAGGCGCGTGGGCTGAGGACTGCGAGACGCTCGCTTTCTCGGCGCATTGCAGGCGTCTCGGGACCCACCAGCGTCAGTGCTCCTGGTCGTCCTGAGCATGCGTGAGGCAGGGCATAGGCGAAACGCTCGGATCGGTGGGCAGAGCGGGAACGCCGCAGCGCCAACGCTGCTGCATCCGTGGTCCGATGCGACAACTGAACAGCGATGGCGTCGAGATCCCCGCGAGCGACTTGGCTACTTTTTTGCTGCCAGAGTCGGGGTCTACGCCGGCTTACGACCCAGAGCGGCCACCATGCTGTGCGTCGTGACGATGGTCCCAGCGCTTGAGAAGAAGCTCTCCAATAATGCTTGGTCAGCGTCATCGAAGATTCCGGCTGCGACCATCTTTTGGACACCTTCAAGCATGGTGATCCGGGTCCATTCGTACTCCAGCTCTCCGTGCCGCGCGACCCGAGTATCGACCTCGGTACTTTGCAGTTCGAGACCGCTTGCCAATAGCATCCCCGGCAGCCTGCGCCCAAAATAGCCGTCGAATCCGGCTTGGCGCGCCACATCAGTAGTGCGATTACAAAGTTCGGTGACAGCGGATGCGTCCGGATGTCCCGCGTAGTGCACCAGGCCAGAGTCAGCCTCCTCTGCGAGGAGCAGCCCGCCAGGGCGTAGCGCGCGGATCATTCGAGCAAGCACGGCCGCTGGGTCTGGCAAATGCATCAGCAGAGCCCGACAGTGGACCAGGTCGTAGCGCTCGGACTCGATGTCCTGCGTGCGAATATCCAGTTTGCGCACCTCAACGTTCTCTGACACCTCGGTCAAGAAGCGGGGGTCGATGTCCGCAGCGACGACCGAACCCGCCGGACCGACTCGGCTGGCCCTCCAGCAAGCGATCGACCCGCGTCCCGCGCCGACCTCCAGGCAACGCCAGCCGCTCTCGACACCAAGCTGGCCGAGCCGACGCATGGTCCCAGGTCATGCCATGCGTCAAGCATCTCAAGCCGACTGTCCTCTGTAGCCACGTCGACCGCGGCCACCACGTACTCGTTGCTATGCGCCACTGTCGTCTCCGTCATCGGGTGTCCAGCAGAGTACATCCTTAAGCCCCCGAGGTGGCTGATCGATCACGCGCGGTTAGACGAAGACGCCCTCGGACATCGCGTCTATCGCCCCTAGCACGCGTCGGAACTCGCCCGTGCGCAGCAGGTCGACGGGCTTGTGATGGTCGAGCGAGTCGTTGGGGGTAAACAGCCAGTCGTGGGCCGGTTCGGGTCGTAGAACGCCCGAGAGCTTCTCGAGGACCACGATCAGCTCCAGCAGGCGCTCGCGAGCATCGGGGCGCGGGGCGGTCTGCCGTGAGAGCCAGCGCGACACGGTGCGTGGATTCGTCCCGAGCACACGCGCCAGTTCCGCCTGGTCGAGCTCTATCTGCCCGGTTGCCCTACCGAGTCGCTCCGCCAAATCCGCCATGATCCACCTTCTCTGTCGCCTATCTTGTCGCCTATTATGGCAGCTCAATGGCGGGCTTGCTGAGAGGACGTCCTTACTCTGCCAATCTCTGCCAACCACTGCCACACTCTGCCAGTACGCGCCCGCCGCGTACGAATTGGCCAAGTGTAGGCCCAACGATCAGCGGCCAGCTTCCGCCTCCGCCTGCTTGCTCGATGGCCCAGTTGCGAACGCCAGATTGACCCGCTCCAGGTCCTCGGGCCGAGCCTTGGCATGCATGTAGCGCTCGGTGGTCGTGATCCGCGAGTGCCCGAGGAACTCCTGCACGAAGCGCGCGTCGGCGTGCCGGGCGATCAGACTCCCGGCAGCATGACGCAGGGCGTGGAAGCGCAGCGGACGCAACCCAGCGGC
>CABEDD010000093.1_pt1 | contig 23982 bp, 21 predicted proteins | sample 3132901 | NCBI WGS metagenome assembly CABEDD01 (sample SAMEA5534329, study PRJEB31848) | metagenome | biome: tundra; feature: field; material: soil | place: USA | collected 2013-05 | depth 0.15 m
AAGCAGTCAAGAGAGGCGGCCTTCGGGCCGCCTCTCTTGCGTTCGCGCTCAAGCGCAGTCTCGCCCCGGCCGATCAGACCTTCATGGAGGCAATCACCTTCGCCGGAGTCCTCGGCGCGATCGTAGGCTCGTTCCTGAACGTCGTCGTCCATCGCCTCCCGCGCCACGAATCGGTCGTAAGCCCGGCCTCGCACTGCCCCAAGTGCGGCACGCCGGTCAAGCCCTACGACAACATCCCGATCCTCTCCTGGCTGTTGCTGCGCGGGCGCTGTCGCAGCTGCAGCGAGCCGATCTCCCCGCGCTACCCGTTCGTCGAGGGGCTGACCGCGGCCCTGTGCGTCGGCGCGGTGCTTGCGCACCAGAACGCGAGTGCGATCGCGCTGAGCATCGCGCTGATCCTGATCGTCGTCCCCGCCGCGATGATCGACCTCGAGCACCGCGTCATCCCCAACAAGCTCACGGCGCTCGGCGCGATCGTCGCGATCGTCCTCGGCACCGCCCTCGACCCCGCCGGCGAGCCCGAACGGTTGATCGCGGGCGTTGCCGCCGGGGGCTTCCTCCTGCTCGCCGCGCTCGCCTACCCCGGGGGTATGGGCATGGGCGACGTCAAGCTCGCGGGCGTGATCGGCCTGTTCGTCGGCGCCGCGGTCGCCCCGGCGATCCTGATCGCGCTGCTCGCCGGCGTGCTTGTTGGTGCGGTCATCATGGCGCGCAAGGGCGCCAAGGCCGGGCGCAAGACCGCCGTCCCCTTCGGGCCGTTCCTCGCACTGGGGGCGATCGTCGCCATATATGCGGGACAGCCACTGGTCTCTCTCTACACAAACAACTTCCTGCACTAAAGCGCTGCTCCCTCCGCGCCGATAGGACCCCTGTCGGCATCCAGACCGCCGAACCGCCATCGACATGCCCTCTCTACCCAAGCTCAAGCTAAGCATGCCTTCGCTCAACGTGAGCCTCGGACGCCGCTCCGGCGGGAACGTCGTCGGCCTGGACATCCAGCCCGGCCACGTCGCCGCCGTGCGGGCGCACGTCAACGGCTCGATCGTGGCCGAGCACGCGGCCGCCATGGCCCTGCCCGCCGACATCGTCCGCGAGGGCGAGGTTCTGGACGAGGGCGCGCTGAGCGAGACGCTGCGCGAGCTCTTCCGCGACGGCGGGCTGGGCAAGCAGGTGCGCGTCGGCATCGCCAACCAGCGCACGGTGCTGCGCACGCTCGAGCTGCCCCCGATCGCGGACCACAAGGAGCTCGACGCCGCGGTGCGCTTCATGGCCCAGGAGCAGGTGCCGATGCCGCTCAACAACGCCGTCCTCGACTTCCACGCGCTCGGCGTGCACGAGACGCCCGACGGACCGCGCCAGCAGGTCGTGCTCGTGGCGGCCCAGCGCGACATGGTGGGACGCCTGCTCGCCGCGATCCGCGGCGCCGGCCTGCGCCCGGAGGGCGTCGATCTCTCCGCGTTCGCCCTGATCCGCTCGCTCTACCGCCACGATCCCGAGCACGACGGCCGCGTCCTGTATCTGAACGTCGATGGCCTCACGAACATGGCGATCGCCGAGGGGGCTGTGTGCCGCTTCACCCGCGTCGTTGGCGGCGGCCTGGAGGCGATGGCGAGCCAGCTGGCCGAGCGGCTCAGCATGCCGGTCGCGGACGCTCGCACGATGATCGCCGCAGCCGATCTGACCGTGCTCGACGCGGTGGATGGGGACGTGCGCACGGTGCTCGAGAACGGCATCCGCGAAATCGCGGGCGAGGTGCGCAACTCCCTGGAATTCCACCGCTCCCAGGAGGGCGGGGGCGAGGTCTCGCTGGTCGTGCTCAGCGGCGCCGCGCTCGACGTCCCCGGCTTCGCCGACGCGCTGCAGGCAGAACTGGGCGTGGCGGTCACGCGCGAGACGGTCGGCATCGCCGACGGCGCCCTCGGCGGCGCCCCGGTCTCGGCCCAGCGCCTGGCGATCGCCGCCGGCCTGGCGGTCGAGGAGACAGGGCGATGAGGGCCGTCAACCTTATCCCGCCCGACGAGCGCGGCGGCTCGGGCATATCGGCCGGCCGCTCCGGCGGCAGCGTGTACGCGGTCTTCGCCATGGTCGGAGGTCTGGCGATCTGCGCGCTGCTCTACGGCCTCGCCGCCCATCAGATCTCAAGCCGCAAGGGCGAAGTCGCGACGCTCACGGCCAAGGCGCAGCGGGCGCAGGCGCGCGCCGCCGCGCTCGCGCCCTACACGAGCTTCGCGGCGATGCGCGAACAGCGCGTCCAGGCCGTCGAGACGCTCGTGAACTCGCGCTTCGACTGGGCGCACGCCTTCCACGAACTCGGGCGCGTGCTGCCGTCGAACGTCGCGCTGTCCTCGCTGTCCGGCACCGTCGGCTCGACCTCGGGCGCATCCGCCGGCTCCAAGGCGGGCGCCTCGTCGTCGGTCGCCTCGGTCACTCCCCCGGGGAGCGTGCCCACGTTCACGCTCGCCGGCTGCACCACCAGCCAGGCCACGGTCGCGCTCACGCTCGACCGCCTGCGCCTGATCGACGGCGTCAGCGAAGTGACCCTGCAGAGCTCGACCAAAGCCGCCTCCACCGCGAGCGGCGCCAGCAGCAGCGCCAGCGGCACCGGCAGCTGTGAGGTCGCCTTCAACGTGCAGGTCACGTTCGACGCGCTGCCCACGATCCCCGCGACCGGCCCAGTCTCGACGACCGCGACCGTCTCCGCGATTACGAGCGCCGGCGCCTCCGCAACTGGAGCGGCACGATGACCGGTCGCGATCGCATCGTCGTCGTCGGTCTCGCCGCGCTCGCCGTGCTCGCCGCCGTGTGGCTGCTGGCCGTCGCGCCCGAGCGCGAAAAGGCGGCAACGCTCGCCACGGGAGTGAGCGCCGCGCAGGCGCAGCTTTCGAGCGCGGAAAGCCAGCTCGCCAGCGCCGCCAGAGCACAGGTACAATACGAGGCCGCCTACACCTCGATCGTGAGCCTCGGCAAAGCCGTCCCGGCCGATCAGGAAGTGCCCTCGCTGATCTACCAGCTGGCGCAGGCGACCGGCCAGAAGAGCGTCGAATTCGCCTCGATCACCTCCGGCGGCGCCGGCGGTGCCAGCGCGAGCAGTCCCGCTTCGAAAGCGAGCGCCGCCACCGGGGCGAGCTCCTCCGCGAGCTCCTCCGCCACGGCGGCGAGCGCGGGCTTCACGCAGATGCCGTTCACGTTCGTGTTCAACGGCACCTTCGAAAGCCTCTCGGGCCTCTTTCACCAGCTCGACGGCTTCGCGCTGCGCACGACCTCGGGCGGGCTGCGGGTCAGCGGGCGCCTGCTGACCGTGCAGAGCATCAAGCTCGCGCCCGCGACCAGCTCGGGCTCGGGCTCCGGCTCGGGCTCGGGCTCGGGCAAGCCCAGCGAACAGCTCTCGGGCACGATCACCGCGACCGCCTATGTGCTCCCCGCCGGTCAGGGCCTGACGGGCGGCGCGACCTCCGCCGGTCCCGCCGGCACGGCCACGCAGACAGCCTCCAGCGGAGCCTCCAGCTCCGCCAACGCCCCGGCCGTGGTCCAGGTGAACCCATGAACGACTTCCTCAAATCGCTCAAGTCAGATTTGCTCGACAAGCGCTTCCTGCCCGTCCTCGCGGTGCTGGGCGTCGCGCTTCTCGCCGCGCTCGCCTACGCCGTGCTCGGCGCCGGGAGATCCTCGACGGCCCCGGCGCCGTCTGCCGGCGCGGCCTCCTCGGGTGTGAGCAAAGCGACGGGGGTCGTCGCGATCAGCCAGGCGCCCGCGAACAGCAACCAGGCGGTCGCCGAGACGACCAGCGGGGCCTCCAAGCAGCATTCCTCCGGCAAGACGCGCAACCCGTTCACGCCGCTGCCGGAAGCGAAGAAGGCCACCACCGGCATCGCCAAGGGCTCGAGCTCTTCGAGCACCAGCTCATCGGGGTCCGCCAAGTCCACGCCAAGCTCCGGGGGCACGACTCCCACGACCACGCCGGCGCCGTCCAAGCCGAGCGCTCCGGCGAAGCCGAAGGTCTACATCCACTTCCACGTGACCGCGCAGTTCGGTGAAGTGCCGGCGCCCGTGGCGGGGACGCCGCCCGCGCCCGCGCAGCTGAAGACGTTCCCCGACATGGCCCTCAACGAACCGCTGCCCAGCAAGGAGAACCCGCAGCTCGTGTATCTGGGCGTCGTCCTGAGCACCGGCAAGCAAGCGGCGTTCGCGCTCACCGGCGAGGCGATCCTGCACGGCAGCGCTACCTGCAAGCCGAGCCCGACGCAGTGCCAGGCGATCGTGCTGGGAGCCGGGCAGAGCGAGACGCTCGAAGTGCTCAGCGCGACAGGCCAGGCCACGACGTATGAACTGAAGCTCGTCAGCATCGCCAAGAGCGTGAGCAACTCCGCCTCCGCGGCTCGCGCGCACACCGCCCGCGCGCACGGCGCGTCGAAGGCCGGGCGCGAACTGCTGCGCCGCGACGGCATGTCCACGCTGTTGGGCCTGCGCTACTCCCCGCGGCAGGGCGGACTCGTGTTCGTCGGGCGCCGCCCGGCGTTCGCCGCCCGCGCACACGCCGCCAGGCGCGGCCACAGGCGCTGAAGCCCCAGCAAATAAGCTAAGGCGGACATGAGCATCCGCCTGATCACCGCCGGGGAGTCCCACGGCCCCGGCCTGACGTGCATCGTCGAAGGCCTGCCCGCCGGGCTGCGCCTGAGCGAGGAGGGCCTCAACGCCGACCTGGCCCGCCGCCAGCTCGGCCACGGCCGCGGCGGACGCATGAAGATCGAGCGCGACCGCGCCGAGGTCACCGCCGGCGTACGCCACGGCGCGACGCTCGGGAGCCCGGTCGCGCTGGGAGTGACAAACCGCGACTACGCCAACTGGGCGCAGCGCATGAGCCCGTGGCCGGTGGAGGAGCCGGTGGCCGAGGTCCACCTGCCGCGCCCGGGCCACGCCGATCTCGTCGGCGCGCAGAAGTACAACCAAACCGACGTCCGCAACGTCCTCGAGCGCGCCTCCGCGCGCGAGACCGCCGCGCGCGTGGCCGGCGGCGCGCTGTGCAAGGCGTTCCTCGCGGCGCTCGGCGTGCAGGTGCGCTCGCACGTCGTGCAGATCGCCTCGGTCCACGCGCCCGCGCGCGCGGTCGCGCTTGAGCTGGAGGACTTCGCCGAGGTCGACGCCTCGCCCGTGCGCTGCCTGGACGCCGAGTCCTCCCGCGCGATGGTGGCGGAGATCGACAGGCTGCGCAAGGACAACGAGTCGCTCGGCGGCGTGTTCGAGGTGCAGGCGTTCGGGCTGCTCCCCGGCCTGGGCTCGCACGTCTCCTGGGAGCAGCGCCTGGACGGCCGCCTGGCGATGGCGATCTGCTCGATCCAGGCGCTCAAGGGCGTCTCGATCGGCGACGGCTTTCACGTCGCCGGGCTGCCGGGCTCAGAGGCGCACGACGAGATCTTCTACGACGAGCAGCGCGGCTATTACCGCGAGAGCAACCGCGCGGGCGGCCTGGAGGGCGGCATGACCAACGGCCAGCCGCTGATCGTGCGCGGCGCGATGAAGCCCCTGCCGACGCTGACCAAGCCGCTGCGCTCCGTGGACACCGCCACGCACGCCCCCGCCGAGGCGCTGCGCGAGCGCACCGACTCCTGCACGGTGCCCGCCGCCGCCGTCGTCGGTGAGGCGATGGTCGCGCTCGTGCTCGCCGACGCCTATCGGCGGAAGTTCGGCGGCGACCACATCGACGATGTCCTTGAGTCCGTGCAGGCATACCGCGAAAGGATCGGGTGGCGTTCGTCCTGATCGGCTTCATGGGGGCCGGCAAGTCGACGCTCGCGGCCCGGCTGGCGCGGGAGCGCGGCAGCGGAGAGCCGCTCGACAGCGATGCCCTGCTTGCGGAGCGCTTCGGCCATCCCGTGGCCCGCGAGTTCGAGCTTCGCGGCGAGGAGTCCTTCCGGGTGGCCGAGGCGGAGCTCGTCTGCGAGCTGCTGGACGGCGCCGGCCCGCGCGCGGTGGTCGCGCTGGGCGGCGGCAGCGTTCTGTCCGGGCGCGTGCGCGAGGCGCTCGCCGGGCACGCGACCGTGCTGCTCGACGTCGACCCGGTCATCGCCTGGGAGCGTGTCAGTGCGGCGCGGGACGGCTCCGAGCGCCCGCTCGCCCGCGATCGAGAGGCGTTCCTGGCGCTCCACGCCGCGCGCTCGCCGCTGTATGAGGAGCTGGCCGACGCCGTGCTGCTGTGGGCGAGCGCCGCGTCGGGCGAGTACCCGGTGCTGGTCGGACGCGGGCTGCTGGGCGGCGGCGAGGACGTGGGGAGCCGGCTGGAGGCGATCTGGCCGCTGGATCGCTCGCGCTCGCGCCCGTTTCTCGTCAGCGACGAGACGGTGTCCGCTCTGTATCGCGATCGGCTCGGCGAGGTGGCGGGGACGACCGCGATCGCGCCGGGCGAGGAGCACAAGACGCTGGCGAGCGCCGAACGCGTGTGGCGAGAGCTGCTCGGCGCGGGGATGACGCGCTCAGACCACGTGGTCGCGCTCGGCGGAGGGGTCGTCGGAGACCTCGCCGGGTTCTGCGCGGCCACCTACCAGCGCGGCGTGCCCGTCGTGCACGTCCCCACGACGCTCGTCGCCCAGGTCGACTCCGCCTACGGCGGCAAGACCGGCGTGGACCTGCCCGACGCGAAGAACTACGTCGGCGCCTACCACCACCCGGCCGGCGTGCTCGTGGACCCTGACCTGCTTGCGACGCTGCCACACGAGGAGCTGGCCGCAGGGTGGGTGGAGGTGCTGAAGACCGCCCTGATCGCGGGCGGCGCGCTGTGGAAGCGCGTCGGCGCCGCCGAGGGATGCGAGGCCGGCGAGCGCACGATCCTCGACTGCGCCCGCACGAAGCTGGCGATCGTGGACGCCGACGAGCGCGACGGCGGCGCCCGCCAGGCGCTGAACCTCGGACACACCGTCGGTCACGCGATCGAGACGGTCACTCACTACGCGCGCTATCGCCACGGCGAGGCGGTCGGGCTCGGGCTGCTGGCCGCGCTGCGGCTGTCCGGCGCCGGGGAGTTGCGCGCGCAGGTGCGCGAGCTGCTGATCGACCGCGGTCTGCCGGTCACGCTCGACGGCGCGGGCGTGGACGTGGAGGAGATCGTCGCCGCGACCGCGCGCGACAAGAAGCGGCTCGGTGCAGCCGGCGTTCCCTTCGTGCTGCTGTCCGAGCCCGGGAAGCCCGGGATTGGCTGCGAGGTCCCCGACGACGAGCTGCGGGCGGCCGTGCGAGAGTTGATCTCCTCATGACCCAACCCGAGAGTCGGCGCGTGGAGGTGATGCACGGCGTGAATCTGAACCTGCTCGGCGAGCGCGACCCACTGCACTACGGCACGCTCACGCTTACCGACCTGCAGACCCAGATCGCCTCATGGGCGGCGGAGCTGGGCGTGAGCACGAGCTTCTTCCAGACCAACGCCGAGTCCGAGTACGTCGAGCGCCTGCACGCGCTGCGCGGCCTCATCGACGGCGTCATCCTCAACCCGGGGGCCTGGACTCATTACTCGTGGGCGATCCACGACGCGCTCGAGCTGACCGGCCTGCCCGCGGTGGAGGTGCACCTGTCCGACATCCAATCGCGCGAACCGTGGCGGCGGCTGTCGGTGATCGGCGACCTGTGCCTGGCCACGTACTCGGGCAGGGGGCCCGAGGGCTACCGGCTGGCGCTCGAGCGTCTGCGCGAGGCGCTGGACGGGGCGGGCCCGCCGGCGCAGGACGGCTCGTGAGGGCGCGGCGGATCGGGGAGGGACGCGGATGAATGCGCGAGGAGCGCAGGCGCAGGCGGGCGTGCTGGACGCGATCGAGCGCGTGGATCGCCTCGTCGCCGATCTGCGCGAGCCCGAGCTCGACGTGCTGCTCGTGGCCACGCCCGTCAACGTGCGCTACCTGACGGGCTTCACCGGCAGCAACGCGCTCCTGCTGATCGCGGCGGATGCGCCGGCCGGCGGGCTGGACGGGCCCGGCTTCCATCGCTTTCTCACCGACTTCCGCTACGCCACCCAGTCGGCCGATCAGGTCCCCGACGTGTTCGCGCGCGAGATCGTCCACGACAAGCTGCTCGACGCGGTCGCACAGGCGCTTGAGGATGCGGAGGGCGACGCCGGGCGCCTCGGGTTCGACGACGCCGGCCTCACCGTCGCCCAGCACGCTCACCTGCGCGAGCAGCTGCCGGACGCGTGGGAGCTCGTCCCGTGCGGGGGTATGGTCGAGCGCCTGCGCGCGATCAAGGACCCGGGAGAGATCGCCCGCATCCACGCCGCCGCCGAGCTGGCAGACGAGGCGCTGGGTCACATCCTGGAGCGCGGCCTCGCCGGTCGGACCGAGCGCGACGTGGCGATCGACCTGGAGCTCGCCATGCGCCGGCTCGGAGCGGAGCCCAGCTTCCCCTCGATCGTCGCCTCCGGCGCCCACGGCGCGCTGCCCCACGCCGAGGCCCGCGCCGAGCGGATCGCGCGCGACGTGCTCGTCACGATCGACTGGGGCGCCCTGCACGACGGCTACTGCTCGGACTGCACCCGCACCTACGCGACCGGGGAGGGGATCTCGGCGCGAGCGCGCGAGGTCTACGAGCTCGTGCGCTCGGCCCAGGCGCAGGGGCTGGCGGCAGTCCGCGCGGGACCGAGCGGCGTGGAGCTCGACGCCGTCGTGCGCGAGATCATCGAGGAGGCGGGCTACGGCGAGCGGTTCGGCCACGGGCTCGGTCACGGCGTCGGCATGGAGGTTCACGAGGGGCCGCGCCTGTCGCGCACCGCGGGCGACGATCCGCTGCTTGAGGGAAACGTGGTCACGGTCGAGCCCGGCGTCTATTTGCCCGGGGAGTGCGGTGTGCGTATCGAGGATCTGCTGGTCGTCCGCGCGGACGGTCACGAGGTGCTGACGGGGCTGCCCAAGGAGCTGACGGTCATCTCCTGAGCGGCGCGCTGCTCGAGCGCGATCCCGGCCGGCGAAGGGGCGGGAGGGAGTTCCGATGTATCGGAAATACCCGCCGGCCGTGCTCGCATCTCGCCCGCGCTTGGCTGATTCGCCAGCACGGTTGGTGCGTACAGCCGCAGCGCGAGCCCGGCGCACAGCGGCAGCGTCCACGCCAGGAACAGCGCCGCCTGCTGATCGGGCGAAGCGCCGTGCGCCGACAGGGCTTTCAAGCCGAGCCAGGGAATCACGATGCCCGCGAGCGCGAGGATCGGCGGGCGGCGGCTCTCGCCCAGCGCCTCCCAGGAGACCAGGGCGATCAGGCAGGGCAGCATGTAGTAGCCGATGTCCCAGGTGTCCAGCAGGCAGCGGAGCAGCAGCACGAGCGCCAGCATCAACAGTGCGTCGCGCTCGCCTATGGCCCCAGTTCCCGTCCTGCGACGCCGCTGCAACCACAGCGCCCCCGCCAGTCCCAGTCCGACCACGACGATCAGCGGGTGGCTGATCGTGCCAGTCCATGCCGGGCCGGTGCGATAGCCGGGCATCGCTACGCCGAAACGATGCACGAGCGGACCGTGCCAGCCGAGGAACCACCATATCTGCCACGGCTGAAACAGCGTCCCCGGTGCGACCGCCACAGCCTGCGCGCTGCCACTGAAGCCTCCCCCGGAAGCGAGCACCAGGGGCGCGAGCACGATCGCGGTCATCGTGCCGGTGCTCACCAGCAAGCGGATCTGTCGCCGCCCGGCCAGAGCCCATACGCGCACGCGCGATCCGGCGCGGTCGTCCGGGCCCGTGGCAGACCCCGGCAGCGCCAGCAGCACCGGTCCGGCCGCGATCAGCGCCCACTCCTTGTTCGCGATCGCCAGTCCCAGCAGCACGCCCGCCCAGATCGGGCGGTCGCGACTGGCCACCAGCACCGCGGCGACGCACAGGCATGCGCCCAGCAGTTCCTCGGGATGGCCAAATTCCAGCGCCTGCAAGGTCAGCGGGTTCAGCACGCACACGCCGAGCACGACCGCCTGCCACAGCGGCGGGCGTCCGGCGGCGCGCATCCGCGCGCACAGCCACACTCCGAGCGCGGCCGCGGCCAGCAGGCAGGGCAGGGCGACCATCCGGTAGACCGCGAGCTGACCGCCGCCCCACAGTCCCGGCAGCAGCGCGAACGGAGCGCGCTCCACCAGCGAGCCGCCGTAGGCGGGCGCGAGGCGCAAGAACTCGAGCACGTGGCCGTGGGTCAGCACGCCGAACGCCGGCTGCGCCTCGGTTTCGTAGTCGTTCCACCCGAACCCGTACAGCCCCAGCCATCCCATCGTCGCGCTCGCGGCCCCGGCCGCCAGCGCGCACAGGGCGTTCTCGCGCACAAGTCGCCTCATAGAAGCGCATCGGCGTTCGGCCGCGCTCGCTTGAGGTTCAGATCGGCATGAGGCGGTCCGCGGCTGGCGCGCGCCCGCTACCCCGCGGAGCCCGGGCCCACCCGCCGCACGCGCACTCCACCCAGCTCGATTGCCTCCCGTCCACCGGGCAGCTCGTGCGGGAGCTCGACCACAATCTCGACCAGCCCTTCCGCGTGCTCGCTCGCGGCCGTCTCGAAGCGGACCTCGCCGCCGTCCAGGCGCAGCAGCGGCCCGTCCCCGCCGCCCGCGAGAGCCGATCCGTCCCCGCCGCTCACCGGCACGCCCAGCACCTCTCCCCAGCGCGCCGCCACCGCGGCCGGATCGCTCACCGCGAGCGTGACCCCACCCAGGCGCCCGGGCGCGCCGGCGCCGATCCGCCCGGTCCATTGCGGCCCGCCCCAGCGCCAGGTGCCGTAGGGCTCCGATCGGTCGAGCGAGACGATCGCTCCGCGCATGTCCGCCGGGTGCAGGTGCGTTCCGGAGATGTCGGGCAGGTCGATCTGCCAGATCACGCGCGCGCCCAGTCCCAGCGCGCGCCCGCGCGCGCCCTGTAGATCTTCGAGGTCGAAGATCACCATGTAGCCACCATCGCCGTGACGCGCGAGGTAGCGGCCGGCCGCGGTGTCCCGCTGGATCGGCGAGACCACCTCGACGAAGCAGTCGCCCAGCGCAAACACCACGTTCGCGAGCCCGAACTCGCCGACCCCGGGGTCGCGAAACGGCTCGTTGAGGTTCAGCGCGGATCTCAACGTCGATGCCACAGGCTCGAGCTCGCCCGCCACGAGCACCGCCTGACGCAGCCTTACCCTCGATCCGCCCGCACCCATGGGAGGCCAAGGCTACCGCCGCGCCAGCGCGTACGCGCGCTAGACGCCCAGCGGTGCGAACCGCGGGTCGCGGTGCTCGAGGAAGCTCCTGACCCCCTCCACGAAGTCGGGGGCGGCGAAGGACTCGAACATCAGCCGGTCGGCCTCGGCGAGCGCGTCGGGCAACGCGCGCTGCAGGTCGGCGTAGAGCTGTCGCTTCATCGTGGCCATGCTCGCGGGCGAGCAGCTGACGACGAGCTCGCGCGCGTAGTCCAGCGTTTCATCGAGCAGCTTCTCAGGCGCCGATACGCGGTTGACCAGGCCGAGCGCGTGCGCCTCCTCGGCGAGCACCACCCGGCCGGAGAGGAGCAGGTCCAGCGCGCGGGCCGGTCCGACGAGCCTGGGCAGCATCCACGAGATGCCGTGCTCGGCCACCAGCCCGCGGCGGGCGAACGCGGTCGTCAGCTTGGCGCCCTCGGCGGCGAAGCGCATGTCGCACATGAGCGCCTGAACCAGGCCGATCCCCGCGCACGCGCCGTTGACGGCGGCGATGATCGGCTTTCCGATCGACAGCGGGAAGGTCTGCGCCCGGCGCTCGTGCGTCTCGGCCGTCGCGGTCAGCGTGCCGTCGCCGATCGCCTGCAGCTCCTGCATGTCCGCGCCCGCGCAGAAGCCCCTGCCGGCGCCCGTCACGACGATCACGCGGACCTCCTGCTCGCGCGCGCACTGCTCGAGCATCGCGAAGTACGCGTGCTCCATCTCCGCCGTCCACGCATTCAGGCGATCGGGCCGGTTGAGCGTCAACAGCGCCACACCATCCCGCACCCGCATCTGCACCACTTCACTCATGCCCGCTCCCTCCGCTCTGTAGGGTCATGTTGGAGATGATCCACCATCCTGACAGCCAGCCAGTTCAAGAGTGTGCCTGGACCGCCGCACACGCCGGTGGCAGCTATCGTAATCACCTCATCACGGGTGCCAAGCGGTAGCCGAACCACGTTGAAACTTGGCTCTGAAAGGGCTGATCCGCCATCATCACGACCAACCAGTTCTGAAGCGTTAGAAGAGCCACGTTGTATGTGGCTCTCCGGACGGTGCGGCTTGTGTCAGGGCTGATGGGCGCGTAGCGCCCCGGCGAAGCGGGGGACGTTCGTGGCGAGCCGGTCGAGAAGTTCGTCGACGGTCATCGGGGGTCGGGAGAGCGCGGCGGCTTGGCGCTCGACAACCTGATAGGTCTGTTGCGGGTCGAGGCCGTAGAAGTCGAGGAGGAAGGCGTCCGGGTGCATCGGTTCGATGGCGAACGGCTCGCAGGCGTCGATCGGAAAGTGCCGGACGTTGAGCGTGACGACGGCCTTGGCCTCGCAGGCTACGGCGGCAGCGAGCACGTGACGGTCCTTGGGGTGGTTGGTCATCGCCGTCTTCAAACGCGTGATCGCGTCGAGGGGCACGGTCGCCTCATCGAACGCGTCGCGCATCGCGTCGAGAAGTCGCGCGGCCTGCGCATCGGTGGCACGCTGGTTGGCAATGAGGTTGTGTGCGACCTCCTGGAGGATCTGCTCGCTCCAGCGAGGATCGTACAGACCGATGTCGGCGACACGCAGCAGCGTGTCCCGCAACGGGAGCGGATAGAGGACGCTTGCGTCAAGGATCGCGACGAGGGACATTTCGCCGCAGGATACGGGCGCGCAGGGACGGCGCCGGCGTGTGGGCGCCGGGATCTACCGGTAGCCGCCGGGCAGCTCCTCGGAGATCCGGATGAGCTCGTCGAGCTTCTCGCGGCGCGTGGTGTCGCGCTCAGAGCGATAGGCGAGCACGTCCTCGACCTGCACGCGCCGGTGCGTGCCGACCTTGTGGTGCGGGATGACACCTTGGTCGAGCAGCTTGACCAGATGGGGACGGGAGACGTGCAGGATGCCGGCAGCCTCCTGTGTGGTGAGATCCTTGTCGTGCGGCACGAGCGTGACCGTCTGTCCTCGGGCCATGCTCTGGACGACGAGCTTGAGCGCGTGGAACACGGACTCTGGGATCTCCGTCGTCTTGCCGTCGGGGTCGATGAGCCGGGCGGTACGCTGCCGGCGAAAGATGTCGTCTATCTGGGCGCGCAGCTGCTCAAGGGTCTTCTCCTCCTCGGGAGTGGCCCGAAGCAGGTTTTCGAGGGGCTGCGAAACGTTTGTGGCCATCGGTGAGGACTGTAGCAGCTAAACGAAACAAGCGCAACAGACGCAACAGGCGTTTGGCCTACACCCAGCGTTATCCTACGGCCGTCTAGAGTGCCACATCGACCAAGCGGCGCCCTGCTTGGTTCGCAAAGGGGCTGATCCGCCATCATCACGACCAACCAGTTCTGAAACGTGCCAAGAACGTATCAGAGACATCGGACGTGAGAGCCGCCCGAGATCATCATGCCGACCCCAGTCGCTTGTGGACCGCGTGCCGCTCCTCGCGCAAAGCGCGTCTCGGGAACTGCTGCGGGTGCTGGTCGTCGTCGAAGCATTAGTGTGCTGGGCGCCTCCTGAGACGCTCGCATCGCAGGCAGGTGGTTTCAGCAAGAGCGCGCATAGCTGGTCTGTGGCCGCACGCCTGCGAGGCTGCATCGATGGCGTCGGTGAGCCTGGATCTCGTGCGGTCGATCTTTGCCGACTGGCTGGACACGGCCGCCCGGCTCTACGCGGTCAGTTGGGCGATCAGCAAGACGGCGCCGAGCGCGATCAGAGCGAAGCCCGCGAGCTTCTCGGCGGCCTCGCGCATTCTCTCCCCGAGGCGACTTCCTACCCGTAGGCCGACCTGCGTGACCACGAAAGCCTGCAAACCGATCGCGATAGCCATCGGCACGATCGGCAGCTCGAGGAGTCCGGCGCCAAAGCCGATTGCCAAGCCATCGAGGCTGATGCTTGCGCCGAGTGCCAGCGCGCTCCACAGTCCGTGCTGGGTCATGGAGAGTAGTCGTTCGCTTTCGCGGTCATCCCCGCGCGCGAGAAGCATGTATGCGCCGAGCGCGCCGATCACGGCGGCGGCGACGTAGTTGGCGACTCCTCCGATTGCTTCGCCCAGCGGAACGCCAAGCGCCGCACCGATCAGCGGCATAACCGTCTCGAAGCCCGCAAACAGAAGCGAGAGCTGGAGGCGCCGCTGAGGCGGGAACCCTGCGACGCCGAGCACCAATGCGACCCCAAGGGTGTCGAGCCCAAGTGGCGCGATGAGCGCGATCACCTTGAGCGTCGAACCGGACAAGCGGTCAGGGTACTCGGCCCTCCCTAGGATGCTTGCTCGCCCGCGAATGCGGCAGCTACGCCGGCTCGGGCAGAACCCACCCACGCATTCGAGCGCGACGCAGTTCAGTCCTTAAGGGTGATCGAGGCGCCATCGGCTGGGGTGGGGTTGCCAGGCTTGTTCACGATGCCACTCCAGACGATCAGCGTGGTCCCCGTCCACACGATCGCGCTATCTCCGTGAGAGCTGAGCAGCGACGGTCCATCCTTGATCGTGCGCCAGGTGTCGGTGCGCGGCGTGTAGATCTCAAGGCCATTGGTGCCGCACGCAGCCACGAGACGGTCGCCGATCCAGGCGACCTGCGTGGAGCCCTTGCACGGCGCAACTCCGGCCTTCTGCCATCTACCGGTGGTCGGGTTGTAACCGACGACCGTGATCGACTGGGACGACGTGCCGGCACCCGTCGAGAAGACGACTTCGGCCCCGGTCCATCCGATCAGGTCCAGCTGCGCGCGCTCCTGCAAGGCGATGTGGGCCTTCGCGATGCTGATACGGCGGACTCGGTCAGTCTTTGGGTTGAAGGCGATGAGGAGCCCTCTGGCACTCACGAAGGCTTCGCGGCCATCCCACACGGCGCCGTTGGCCACCGCCAAGCCCTTGACGGCGTTGAGAGCCGGCAGCCGCCGCCAAGACCCTGTCCGCGGGTTGAGCGCCGCAGCCGTAGGGGCCGCGACGCCGCCAGTGTGGCCACCGAAGATCAGCAGCTCGCTGCCCGTCCAAACCGATGCGTACCCTTCCCTCACGCCGAGAGGCCCTTTAGCCAGGCGTCGCCAGGTGTTGGTCCGTGGGTTATACACCGCGCCACCTGCGGGCCCTTCCGGTGAGTTTCCTGCCCAGACAACCATTTCCCGCCCGGTCCACGCAGAACCGGTGCCGCCGCCGCCGAGAACCCCGGACGGCGGGCTGGCGATCCTATGCCACCTCCGCGTTGCAGGGTTGTACGCGGCACCATCAGAGTCAGCTCGCGGTTCACGCTGACCGAGCCCGCTCCTGGTCACGCCACCCCAAACGATCATTTCCCTTCCCGTCCACACCGCGCTCTCGCCGAGACGCCCCGCGATCGGCGCTTTGGGGAGCGCCCGCCAAGACAGCGACGGATCCGCGGCCTGGCCGCGCGCCTTCGCAGCCGACCCGCCGGGGGAGAGTGCCAGCGCAAACGCCACCAACACAGCTACTGTCGTCGGAAGGTTGTATCGAGTTCTCATGACGCCCATTTCCTGTGAGGTTGCAAGCTCACACCACAACCATGCAGCACAACCCTAGAACCAGTCTGCCCCGCCGGTGAAGGGTGCAAATCGGTAGAAGGTGCCACTTCTATCGGTATAAGGCCGCAAGAGAGTCTGGGCTCCGGCTCATCACGGCTCGGGGCGTGGCGCGACCCCGACGCGGGGAATGGGCCAGCGGATACGGTTCTGCCATGGCTCAGCCAGTCGATGGGCGACACTCGGCTCGAATCGGGATAGCCACCCTACGGGACCACGACGGGACCACGGGGCGTTTAGAACGAGGAAAGCCCCGCAAGCGGGGCTTTCGACCGGGGGATACTCGAGGCGGCCGCTGTGCGTCCCTTGAGCGGTGACGCCCTAACGGACTCTGAACGCACCGGGTCGCCCGACGTTTCGCCGCAGGGCTCGGGCGGCTGCGTCGGGTTGAGCGAGGGTGAGGCGGCCATGCGGCTGGCCGCTAGGGGTGGCCTGCGTCCGCAGCGTACGGGTCGCTCCTACGCGAGCATCGTCCGCGCGAACGTGCTGACCGTTTTCAACGCGATCCTCGCCGGGTTCGGGGCGCTGACGCTGGCGTTTGGTGATTCGCGTGACGCTCTGTTTCTCGGTGTCATCATCGCCAACTCGGGCATCGGGATAACGCAGGAGGTGCGCGCTAAGCGAGCGCTGGATCGGCTCTCGCTGCTGGTTGCTCCGCACGCCAGGGTCAGGCGCGACGGGATCGTGCGACTTGTCGGGGTGGACGAGGTTGTTGTTGGTGATCTGGCGCTCCTTGAGCCGGGCGACCAGGTGACCGCCGACGGATGTCTGCTTGCGGCGAGCGATTTGCGCGTTGACGAGTCGATCCTGACCGGAGAGTCTGAGCCGGCTCCTCGCGGCGTCGGCGATGAGGTGCGCTCCGGGGCGTTCGTGGCGGAGGGCACAGCGTCCTACGAGGTAAGCGCTGTGGGCGCGGAGAGCTTCGCGGCGCGCGTGACCGGCCAGGCGCGCTCGTTTCGCCATCCGCGTTCGCCTTTCGAAAGATCCGTGAACCGGCTCCTGTATGCCTTGGTCGCCCTGGTCATCGGTCTGGGGGCGCTGCTGGCGTTCTCGCTGCACCACCGCCATGTGCCGCTGCACACGGCTGTCGCGACCTCCACGGCTGGCGTCGTCAGCATGATCCCCGAGGGCCTGATGCTGCTCGTGAGCCTCACCTACGCCGCCGGCGCCGTGCGGATGTCACGGCGCGGCGTGCTCGCGCAGCAGCTCAACGCGATCGAGTCCCTGGCCTCGGTCGACACGATCTGCCTGGACAAGACCGGGACACTCACGGACGCGGCGCTGCGGGTGGTCGAGGTGCTCCCGGCGCAGGGGATCACCGAGGATCAGGTTCGTTTGATGCTGGGAGAGTTGGCGGCTAGCGCCTCGGCGCGCAACATCACGCTGCAGGCGATCGCCGATGCCTGTCCCGCCGACGCGCAGCCGGTGCTCGGCGAGATCCCGTTCTCCAGCCGCCGTCGCTGGAGCGCGGTCTCGCTCCCGGGCGGCTGCCTGTACCTCGGCGCTCCGGGGCGCGTCCCACTAGGCGCACTCACGGTGGCGGCTGAGGAGCACCAGCGCCAAGGCCGGCGCGTGCTCGCGCTGGCCCGCGGCGAAGGTCCTCTCCCGGACCCGGCCGGCGAGGAGCCCCCTGCGGCGCTGCAGCCCCAGGGAGCGGTGGTGCTCGCCGAGGGGCTGCGTCCGGGCGTGCGGGAGACGATCGCGTTCCTCAAACGCGAGGGAGTCGAGATCAAGGTGCTCTCAGGCGACGCACCCCAGACGGTGGCCGCGATCGCGCGAGACGTGGGGATCGAGGTCACGGGAGTGCGCGACGGCGACTCCATCCCCGACGATCCCGTGGCCCGGCGCAGCTTTGCCACCGGAACCACGATCATCGGCCGTATCTCACCAGAGGGTAAGCAGGCGATCGTCAACTGCTTGCGCGAAGAGGGCCGCTACGTGGCGATGGTCGGCGACGGCGTCAACGACGTGCCGGCACTGAAGAGCTCGCAGCTCGCGATCGCGCAGGGCAGCGGCACACAGATGGCGCGCAGCGTGTCAGACCTGGTCCTGACCTCCGGCGACTTCGCCAGTGTGCCCGCACTGCTCGCGGAGGGCCGGCGCGCACTGCGCAACCTCCAACGTGTCAGCAAGCTATACGTCACGAAGTCGGCGTTCGCGGCGTTCCTGATCTTGACGATCGGAACGAGCTCTGAGGACTACCCGCTGCTGCCGCGTCATCTGACTCTCGCGGCAGCCCTGACGATCGGCATCCCGACGTTCTTCCTCGCGCTCGCCCCGAGCAGCGGACCGTGGCAGCGAGAGCATTTCGCGCGCCGGGTCGCGCGCTTTGCGGTGCCCGCGGGGGCGGTGCTCGGCGCGGGGGTCATGGCCGGCTATCTGTTCGCTCTGCACGACCTCGACTTGTCGCTACGTGATGCCCGCACGGTGGCGGTGACGATCCTGATCGCGGGCGGCCTGTACCTGGTGATGGCGCTGGAGGCAGAAGGCTCGCGGCGTCGCTCGGCGCTCGTGGCCGGCATGTGCGCTGCCCTTGCCGGCATCTACGTGGCCGTGCTGTTGATCCCCGGGACGCGCGAGTTCTTCGAGCTCACCCCGCCCGACGCGGGCATGATCGCAACGTCGGTCATGGCCAGCGCCATAACCATCGCCGCGCTGGCCCTCAGCGGCTTCTCCGTGGGTCTGCAGCCCCAGGAATCAAGCACTGGCCCGTCGTGAGCGTTCTCGAGCTGCGGGTGCTCAGACACCGGATCCACGTGGCACCCCGCCTTCCTCGGGAGCAGGCGCGCGAAGCTGGGTCTATGACGCTCCACGGATCTCCGGCGCACGCGGCGAGCGATGCCGTCGGCATCGCTGGTTGCCGAGCTTTCCGGCCAAATCTCGCAAGCGGACTGGCTCAGGACGGTTGCGGAGGCGATCCATGGCGCGCCTGATAGAGCATCGCGCTCGCATCCTCGTTGCGATTGCCTTCGCTGCCCTGGTGGCTGGTGGGCTTCTGCATCTCCTCGGGGACGGCGCAGCGGGCGATGAGGTCTGGGGAGCCGCCGTCGCGTTCCTTGCCCTCGAGCTCGCGGTCGAGGTTGTGCGCACCGTCGCCGTCGACCATCACCTGGGGGTCGACACGATCGCCCTGGTGGCGATGGTCGGTTCACTTGCGCTCGGGGAAGAGCTAGCGGGCGTGGTGGTCGGGCTGATGTTCTCGGGGGGCGCCGCGCTTGAGGACATCGCCTCGGCGCGGGCGCGTCGAGAGCTAACTGCGCTCATTCGGCGCGCCCCCAAAGTCGCACAGCGCCGTGTCGACGGCCGCCTGGAGGAGGTGTCCGTTGAGCAGGTGCGTGCCGGGGACGTAGTGGTGGTGCGCACCGGGGAGGTGATCCCAGTCGACGGCACAGTATTGCTCGGTGAGGCGGTGGTAGACACGAGCACGATCAGCGGCGAGCCGCTGCCCGTCACGATCCCGCAGGGCAAGCCGGTACTCAGTGGCGCGGCCAACGCCGGATCTCCGTTTGAGGTCCGTGCGGATCGACCCGCAGCCGAGAGCGCCTACGCCGCTCTTGTGCGCCTCGTCGAGCAGGCCCAGGCGCACCGGGCGCCCTTCGTGCGGATGGCCGACCGCTACGCCGGGTTCTTCCTTCCCGCGACTCTCCTGGTGGCAGGCGCGGCCTGGGCGATCAGCGGCGACGTGGTTCGCGCACTCGCGGTGGTCGTGGTCGCGACACCGTGCCCGTTGATCCTCGCCGCGCCGATCGCACTCGTCTCGGGCCTCTCGCGTGCCGCGCGCGTTGGCGTGATAGTCAAGGGCACCGGGGCGATCGAGACGCTGGGCCGCGCCCGCACGGTCCTCTTCGACAAGACGGGCACCCTGACCGTCGGCACGCCAGAAGTACGCGAAGTCCTTACCCGTGGACGCTACGAAGAGGCGGAGCTGCTGGCGCTCGCGGCGTCCGTTGACAGGATGTCTGCGCACGTGCTCGGCGAGGCGCTCGTGCGGGCGGCCGCCGAGTCGGATCTCGTGCTCGTCACGCCGACGCAGGTGCAAGAGCAGCCCGGTCAGGGCATCAGGGGCGTCGTCTCAGGCCACACGGTGCTCGTCGGCAGCCGCGCGTTCGTATGCGCAGGCGGCGTCCCCGCGCAGGAGATTGCCTCCGCTGCCCTGCTCAGCGACCGCGGCTCCGGCGAGGCCCACGTGGTCGTGGCCGTCGACGGCCACGTCGGCGGGATCATCGTGATGGCCGACGAGATGCGCCCGGACGCCACACACATAGTCGAAAGACTGCGCGACGAGGGTGTTCGCCACGTTGCGATGGTCTCCGGAGATCGCCGCTCCGTCGCAGAGCGGGTCGGCCGCGAGATCAGCGTCGACCGCGTTTACGCCGAACAGTCCCCCGAGGACAAGCTCGACGTCGTCGCTAGCCTGCGCAACGATCCTCACCTTAGGCCGGTGGTGATGGTCGGCGACGGGGTGAACGACGCGCCGGCGCTCGCGCTCGCCGATGTCGGCATCGCGATGGGCGCGGCGGGCGCAACCGTTTCCTCGGAGACCGCCGACGCAGTGATCACCGTGGACCGTGTCGACCGGGTTGCCGACGCGGTCCACACGGGCCGCCGCGCGCTGTTCATCGCACACCAGAGCGTGCTGGCAGGGATGGGCCTCAGCTTCACCGCGATGGGCTTCGCAGCGTTCGGCTACCTGCCTCCAGTTGAGGGCGCGCTCCTGCAGGAGGTCATCGACCTCGCCGTTATCCTCAACGCTCTGCGTGCCCTGCGCGGCTGACCCATACGTGCGCCCGCCGTCGTCCAGTCGCTGCTCTGCACCTCCTGTTCCGCGACTTCTGTGAGGAGGATTGTTGAGCGCTCGATGGTGACATGTCGGTGACCCCGGCCCCGTCTGCCTCATGTCTGCCAAGCCGGCTTTAGGATCCGGCGGTGCTGTACATCGCGCTTCGTGGCTGACGGTGCGGGCTCGGATACCTGTGTCTGCGACTACTTTCACATGAAGGCGAGCGTCCGAGCAAGCGCCGCGCTCACGCTCGCCTTGGACGACCGACAAGCAGCGGCCCGAGCTTCTGCCGCTTGTGACTCCGCGATCCGTCTCACGCATTAGCCCTCTCATAGGCTTCGCCGGGCCTTCTCGACGGCCTGCGCCAGCTCCCGACGACGAGGAAGGTCAGGCGAGCTAGCGGGGTCCGGGCATCGTCAAACCAGCCGGTTGAACTCCTCGCGGCTGATCCCGGCCGTGCGCAGGATGCTGCCAAGCGTGCCCCTCTTGATCGGCTGATTGCCGTGGACCGGCACCGGGATTGCATCCGGCATGGTGGGGTGGCGCAGGACGTGGTGGCTGCCACGGACGCGCTTGACGTACCAGCCTTGCCCTTCGAGGATCTTGACGAGTTGCTTGCCTGAGACGGCAGGCGTCTGGCTCACGCGGCCTGAACCGCTACACGGTCGCGGTGAACCGTGGGGATGGGGAGGCCGTCGTCGTGCATGACTTCGAGGTATCCCTCGATCGCCTCTTGGGCGTTCGCGCGGGCTTCCTCGATCGTCTCGCCCTGCGTGGCGACACTCGGCAGCTCTGGCACGAACACGCTGTAGCCGCCTTCCGGCTCGGCCACGATCACCACATCAAACTCGCGTTCCACGCTCATCGCCACGAACGATACCGCTCCGCCGAGTCCCACACGCCATCTCGGCAGCCTCCATCCCAGCGGTCCCCCACTTCTCCAAACAGACTAGATGCACCTTCGGAGCGGACCCTAAAGTGGGCCTCGAAATTCGTTGGCCGGTCTCGCGGACTTGGGGTCAATAACCGGCAGAAGGGGCACCAGAAGGCCCTCAATGTCGAAACTCGGAGGTTCCGCAATGAGCAGTCGAATCAAGATCACGCTTTCCGACGACATAGCCGCACGCTTGGACGAGCTGGCGGCAGCATTCGGGCAGCCGGTCGCGCGTGTCGCGGGCGAGATGGTCCGCGACGGTCTCGGGAAGCTCGCCGCCGCAGCGCGCGGGAACGGAAGCGCGCCAGCGGACGAGCTGACGATCACTCGGGCGCCGTGGCTTGAGCCTTACGGCGGCGATCGTGAATGGCGACAGTTCATGTGGGGCTCAATCCTCGCGCTGTGTGGGCGGTATCCCGACGAGCTGAAAGGACTCAAACAGGGTTGGTGGACCGACGAATCACAGGTCGAGACGCTGTGTGCGCTCGCCCACTGGCGCCAGATGCTCGACGACGGAGGCCGCGATCCCCGTGACGAGTTGGACTTCCAGCTCAACGTCGTTGAGTTCGGACGAAGGCTTAAGCAGGCAGGCGGTGGAGTGACCAAGGAGTGGACACCAGGCGCAGCCCCGGACGAGTGGCACTGAGAACGTCTGCCGAGGGATGAACGGGCACCGAGGGGCACGCCCGTATTGCAGGCAGAGGGCGCGCAAGGCATAGAGGCGACGCCGGCGTCGGGAGCGGTTGCGGCCAGGTGGCCGCCGCTACTGGCACCGGAGGCGTCGGCTTCGCCTCCTTGTCCATGTGGGCGGCCAGCTCGACCGGCGCGGGCAAAACTCGTTGGCCGGTTCGTGCCCTTGCGGGTCAGTACACGTGTGAGGCCGCACAGCTCAGCACCCAAATCGAACCGCTCCGGAAGCAATGCGCTGCGTCTCGTCGCCGAGACGCCCAAGACACGACCCATGCCCCAAGAGGCGCGCGAAGAACTGGAGCGGGCGCTATGTGGCGTCCTCGAGCGGCGCTACCCCGGACGACGGTTCGCCATGAAAGACCAGCTCGACACGCTCAGCCATCGGGCCGCGGCCGCGCGCACGACCGCGGCTAACACGGACGGTCTGAAAGATGCTGCGTAGCACGGTCCTCAGCTCCTCGGGAGCGAGGCTGTCAAGCAGCTCGATCGGCGGTATCACGATCTCGGCCGCGCGCATCGTGTCCACGTGTTCGCGGTACTCGACCCGTGCGGCTTCGGCGCGTTCGGTTCGTGCGCGGAGAGCCGCCGTCCACGCGGACTGCCCAAGAAGCTCCGCAGCCGTTGGATCGGCGGCGAACCGCTCCAGCTCGAGCTCCGCCGCCTCCAGCTCGCCCTGGACGTCCTCGAAGTCGATATCCGTCTCCGCGACGCTGGCCGCGAGGCCGGACATGCCGCCCTGTTCGTATGCCTGCTTGATCTGTTCCACAACGTAGTTCTCCAGCCGGTCGGCGAGGATGTTCGTGGGCGAGTCGCAGCGCTCGCCCTTCCAGCTCGCCAGCGACGCGCGGCAGCGATACGTGCGCAGACCGCGCCCTCCGTTTCCGCCTGCTCGTGCGCCGATCAAGAACTCGCCGCAGTTGGCGCAGGTGGCGAACCCGCTCAACGGGAACACGGCAGCGGGGCGGCGCTGCGGCTTCTCATCGCCGGGGTGCGCCCGCTCGAACGTCACGCGATCTACGAGGGCCGCGTGTGAGTCCCGCACAAGACGATCGCCGTAGCGCGTCTCGCCCAGGTAGCTGCGGTTGCGCAACAGTCGCCGCACGGTGAAGGCGCTCCAGGTTCGATGATCGGCGCTGCGTTTGCGACGAACACCCGGCTGACCATCCGAGGCGTACGCCGGTACTTGCTTGCGCAGGTACGCGAGCGCCGCGTCGACGCCCTGGTCGGCGGCGAGCTTGAACGCTCGTGTCACGACGCGCGCCCACTTCGGATGCGGGACGAGCAATCCGTCGTCGTCGCGCGTGTAGCCGAACGGCGTTGCTCCCATCCGAGCGCCACGATCGAGGGCCCGAGTCTTGGCGTGCTCCCACGCCTCGCTCATGCGTCGCCGTTCCATGCGCGCCAACGCGAGCATGATCGTCATGCCGAACTCGCCAAACGGCGTCGTCGGATCGAGGCCCTGGTCGAGCGCTGCGATCGAGCCGCCGGCCTCCGTGATCTGTTCGACCAGGCGCAGGGCGTCCGCCACGCCGAGACGGCTCAGGCGATCAAGTTTCGAGACGATCACGCCGTCCGTTTCGCCTGCTCTGATGCGCGCCATGAGCGCATCGAGGCCGGGACGCTCCAGCTTGCCGCCCGACTGGTCGAGGTCTTCGTGGACGACCGACACCTCGACGCCGCGCGAAGACGCCCACGCAGCTCCCTGCTCGCGTTGCAGGTCGGGCGAGATGAAACTCTCTCCCGAGCGGCCCGCAACGCGGCTGACCCGCACGTACTGATCCATGCGGCTAGGCTTCTTGGCTGTCGTGGTCACGCTATACAAGGGTAAGCTGAATACGTGCTAGGCACAAATCAATTCAAGAACGGAAACCACATAGAGGTGGATGGGAGGATCTACAAGATCGTCGAGTTTCAGCACGTCAAGCCCGGGAAGGGTGGGG
>CABEDD010000102.1_pt1 | contig 22860 bp, 21 predicted proteins | sample 3132901 | NCBI WGS metagenome assembly CABEDD01 (sample SAMEA5534329, study PRJEB31848) | metagenome | biome: tundra; feature: field; material: soil | place: USA | collected 2013-05 | depth 0.15 m
GGAGGGGACGACTCCAAAAAAGCGGGTGCCGCGCGCGCGCATAGGGGCAGCCCGGTCGTGATCGCCCAGGTCGATCCGATCGCGCTCGGCGTGCTCGCTTCGCCCGGCGAATGCGACGTCGACGTCGCCGTCGGCGAGGGCCAGCCCCTCGGCAACCGCCTCGACTTCGGCGGCCCCTCCTTCGGCTTCTTCGCGGCCCGCGAGGAGTACCTGCGCCGGATGCCCGGCCGCATCGCCGGCGAGACGACCGACGTCGATGGCCGGCGCGGGTTCGTGCTGACCCTGCAGACGAGAGAGCAGCACATCCGCCGCGAGAAGGCGACGTCCAACATCTGCACCTCCCAGGCCCTGAACGCGCTCGCCGGCGTCGTCCACCTGTGCTGGCTTGGCCGCCGCGGCATCGTGGAGTTGGGCGAGCTGCTGCTGGCGCGCACCCACTACGCCCGCGAAGCCCTCACCGCGCTCGACGGCGTGCAGGCCATGCACGACCGGCCGGCGGTCCGCGAGTTCGCGCTGCGCCTGAGCACGCCGGGCGGCGAGCCCGCCGACGTGGCCGCGATCAAGGAACGCTGCGCGCGCCTCGGCGTCAATCCCGGCGCTGACATCCACGCCCTCACCGGCCGCGACGCCGACCGCGGCGGCCTGCTCGTCGCGCTGACAGAGAAGCGCTCGCGCGCCGACATCGACCGGCTCGCCGACGTCCTCGGCGCGGCCGTGGCCGCGGAGCGTCAGGCAGTGGCCGCATGATCGCCGAGACTCCGCAGCAGCGCGACCGTGCGCGGACGATCTTCGAGAAGGGCGCTCCAGGACGGCGCGCGTTCGTGTGCCCCGAGCTGGACGTGCCCGAGGTGGACGCCGAGACGCTGCTGCCGGCGCGCCACCGCCGGGCCGAGCCGCCCAGGCTGCCGGAGTGCTCGGAGCCCGAGATCGTGCGCCATTACGTGGGCATCTCCAAGCGCAACTACGACCTGGACTCGGGCTTCTATCCGCTCGGGTCGTGCACGATGAAGCACAACCCCCGCCTGCACGAGCGGGCGGCGGCACTGCCGGGACACGCGCGGCTGCACCCGCTGCAGGACCCCGCGCGTGCGCAGGGGGCGCTCGAGCTGATGTGGAACCTGCAGAGCGCGCTCGTGGAGATCTCCGGCCTGCCGTACGTCTCGCTGCAACCCTCGGCCGGGTCGCATGGTGAGCTTGCGGGGTTGCTGCTCACGCGCGCCTACCACGAGAGCCGGGGTGACACTCGCCTGAAGGTGCTGACGCCTGACACCTCCCACGGGACGAACCCGGCGACGGTGACGATGGCGGGCCTCGAGGTCGTCAAGCTCGCGACCGACGAGCGCGGCGGGATCGACCTCGAGGACCTGCGCGCCCACGTCGACACAGACGTGGCGTGCCTGATGCTGACCAACCCGAACACGCTAGGCGTGTTCGACCCGAACATCGAGACGATCGCCGAGATCGTGCACGGGGTCGGCGCGACGCTGTACTACGACGGGGCGAACCTGAACGCGGTGATGGGCATCTCGCGCCCCGGCGACATGGGGTTTGACATCGTGCACTTCAACCTGCACAAGTCCTTCACCCAGCCCCACGGCGGCGGCGGCCCCGGGTCGGGCCCGATCGCCGTGAGCGAGCGGATCGCGCCGTTTCTGCCCGTGCCGATCGTCGTGCGGCGGGACGACGGTTCCTTCGATCTGGACGAAGATCGCGAGAGCTCGATCGGGCGGATGCGCGGGTTTCACGGCAACTACGGCTGCTTCGTGCGCGCGTACGCCTACATCTGCTCGCTCGGCGCGGACGGGTTGCGGGACGCCTCAGAGACGGCGGTGCTGAACGCCAACTACCTGCTCGCGCGGCTGCGCGGGGCCGAGGTCGCGGAGTACCTGCCGCTCGCATATGGTGAGCTGTGCATGCACGAGTTCGTGCTGTCGGGCGCCCCGATGAAGCGCGAGCTCGGACTGAAGACGCTCGACCTCGCCAAGCGGTTGCTCGACCACGGGTTCCATCCCCCGACCGTGTACTTCCCGCTGCTCGTGGAGGAGGCGCTGATGGTCGAGCCGACCGAGACCGAGACCCGCGAGACGCTCGACTCCTTCGCCGAGGCGATCACGCAGATCCTGCGCGAGGCCGCCGCAGACGGGCCCGAGGTGGCCCGCGGCGCCCCGTACACGACCCCGGTCAGGCGCCTGGACGAGGTCGCTGCCGCCAAGCACCCCGTGATCCGCCAGGCGCTGTCATAGATGCGTATTTTCTCCGGCATCCAGCCCACGGGCTCAAAGCACCTGGGCAACTACATCGGCGCGATCGCCCAGTACGTCGCCGGGCAGGACCGGGGCGAGGCGATCTACTGCATCGTGGATCTGCACGCGATCACCGTCTCCTACGAGCCCGCCAGGCTGCGCGAGAGCGTGTATGACCTGACCGCGCTGCTGCTGGCCGCGGGCCTCGACCCCGAGCGCTGCATCCTGTTCAGGCAGAGCGACGTGCAGGAGCACACCGAGCTGTGCTGGCTGTTGTGCAGCGTGACCGAGCTGGGCAGGCTGCAGCGGATGCACCAGTTCCGCGACAAGTCGATCGTCCAGCGCGAGCTCGTCTCGGCGGGCCTGCTCGTGTATCCGGTGCTGCAGGCCGCCGATGTGCTCGCCTACCGCGCGCAGGAGGTGCCCGTGGGCGAGGACCAGCGCGAGCACCTGGAGCTGATGCGCGACGTGGCACGGCGCTTCAACGCGCGGTTCGGCGACGGCCAAGACATCCTGGTCGTGCCCGAGCACCGCATCCCCGAGGTCGGCGCCCGCATCATGGACCTCCAGGACCCCACCCGCAAGATGTCGACGACCGGCTCGAGCGAGTTGGGGACGGTGTACGTGCTGGACGAGCCGAGGGAGATCGAGAAGAAGATCAAGTCCGCGGTCACCGACTCCGGCTCTGAGATCGTCCGCGCGCCCGAGAAGCCCGGGGTCTCCAACCTGATCGAAATCCTCGCCGTCGCAACTGGGCGCACGCCCGAGCAGGTCGAAGCCGACCTCGCCAACGCCCGCGGCTACGGCGACCTGAAGGCCGCGGTCGCCACCGCCGTAGTCGACTACCTGGCCCCGGTGCGCGAGCGCTACGCCGAGCTGCGCGCCGACGAGGCCGCCCTCGAGGCGATCCTCACAGATGGCGCTGCCCGCGCGCGCGCGATCGCCTCCAACACCCTTGCCGACGTACGCGAGCGGATGGGGGTCGGGCCGGCGCACGGGATCTGACGATCCTTACGAGGCGTATGTCATACTACCGGTATGAGTAGACGATTGCAGGTGGTGGTCGCCGATGGGGAGCTGGAGCGTTACCGGCGTACTGCCCGATCGGCCGGCATGACCGTGTCGGAGTGGGCCCGGCAGGCGCTGCGCGCGGCCGAACGGGAGACCTCCAGCGGGGACGTGGAGGCCAAGCTGGCCGTCATCCGCCGGGCGGTCGGCCTCGAGACCGACGGGCGCGAAGTCGACGTCGAGGAGATGCTCGCCGAGACCGAAGCCGCGCGGCTGGCCGACGTCGCGGCGGGACTCCCCGGCTCGAACGGCGCGTGATCGCGCGTGATATTCCTCGACGCGAACGTCCCGATGTATCTCGTCGGGCGCCCTCATCCCCACAAGCTCGACGCGCAGGTCACGCTTGAGCGGCTTGCCGGTGAGCGGCGGCGGCTGCTCACGAGCAGCGAGGTCTTCCAAGAGCTCCTCTACCGCTGCCTCGCAAGCGGCATGCGCGAGAAGATCGAGCCCGCGTTCGAGACTCTGCGGGGTCTCGTCGACGAAGTGCTCGCCGTCGAGGAGGCCGACGTGTTCGCCGCGAAGGATCTCGCCCACGCACACCCGCGCCTGTCCGCGCGCGACGCCCTGCACGCCGCCGTGATGCGCCGCCACGGGATCGCCGAGATCGTCAGCTTCGACAGCGGGTTCGACACCCTCGCCGGGATACGACGGCTGCCCTGAGGCCGGTCTCATCGTCCTACGTCTCGTCCTCGTGCCCGGCGAAGTGCCCGTCGGGTCCGGCCGGTACCGTTGAGCCGGTGTCCATCGCCACGCTCGACCTCGACCTCGACCTGTTCAGCGGGCCGTTCGACCTGCTGCTGACGCTGATCCTGCGCGAGGAGATCGACCTGCTCGAGCTGGCGCTCGCGGACGTGGTGCTCGCCTACCTCGACCACCTCGAGTCCCGCGGCGAGCTGGACCTGGAGACCGCGACCGAGTTCATCGTGCTGATCGCCGCGCTCTTGGAGCTCAAGTCCAAGCTGATGCTCGCCGGCGAGCACGAGGACGAGCTGCTGGAGATGGCGCCTGAAGAGGCCGCGGAGGAGCTGCTTCAGCGGATGCTCGACGCGCGCCGCTACCGCTCCGCCGCGGGCCATCTGAGGAGGCTGCTGGAGCGCGAGCACGGCACGCGCTTTCGCGAAGCGCCGCCACCCGCGCACCTGCGTCGCACCGAGCTTGCGCCCGAGGAGGGGGGCACCGCCGCCGAAGGCGGTGGTCAGGACCCCGCAGTCCTCGGCGAGGCGATCGGGCGGCTGCTGGCGCTGCCCCCGGCGATCAGCCTGCACCACATCAGCGCCCAGCGCGTGACCGTCGCCGAGCGCCTGGCGTACCTGCGCGGGCTGTTGCGCCGGGGGGCGTTCAGCTTCGACGAGGCCGTGCGCGGCGCCGATCGCATGACGGTCGCGGTCACGCTGTTCGCGCTGCTGGAGCTGTACAAGCGCGGCGAGGCCGACTGGCGCCAGCCGGAGAGCTTCGGCGAGGTCACGATCGAGGCCGTGGCCGCCCAGCCGGCGGCGCCGGCCGATCGACCGATCGGAGATCGAATGGGATCTCCGATCGTCCAGCATCTTGACCCCCGATCGGTCGCGGCCGTGGCAGGATAGGCGGCGTGGATACGCACACGCACGACGCGATCGCCCAGGAGTCGTCCGGCGCGGATCGCGAGATCGGCGCCCAGGCGGCGCCCCGACCACAGCTCGATATCGCCTCCGGGGCGCCGTCGATCCTGGAGGGCGATGGGCTGCGGCGGCTGGCCAGCACGATCGAGGCGCTGCTGTTCCTCTCGCCCGACCCGCTGAGCGCCGCCGAGCTGGCTGAGGCCGCCCAGGCCGGCGAGGCGGACATCGGGGCGGCGCTGGGCGAGCTCGCCCAGCGGTACGTGCCCGGCACGCGCGGGATCGTGCTGCGCGAGCTGGGCGACGGCTACACGTTCGCCACCGACCCCTTCAGCGAGGACGCTGCCCGGCGCCTGTTCAGCCGTCCGCGCACGGCCACGCTCACGCCCGCCCAGGCCGAGACGCTGGCGATCGTCGCGTATCTGCAACCCGTGTCGCGCCCGGAGATCACGCGCATCCGCGGCGTCAGCGCCGACTCGGCGACGACTTCGCTGCTGGAGCGCAGCCTGATCGAGGAGTCCGGGCGCTCTCAGTTCGGGGCGGTGATGTACAGGACGAGCGCGCTGTTCTTGAAGCTGTTCGGGCTGCGCTCGCTGCAGGAGCTGCCCGACATCGCGCGCTGGGACCCCACGCCCGAGGAGCAGGCGGAGCTGCGCGAGCGGCTCACTAAACGCTCCGCGTTCGGCGCCGGCGCCGGCGAGGCCCGCGCGGGGGGCGGACCGACTCCCGAGTAGGGCACCGCAGGACTCCGGATGCGCCTAGCCAAGCACCTCGCTCACGCCGGCGTCGCCTCGCGGCGGGAGGCGGAGAGACTGATCGCGCAGGGACGCGTGGAGGTTGACGGCGAGGTCGTGACCGATCCCGCACGGGACGTGGTGCAGGACAACCGCGTCGAGGTCGACGGCCGCGTTCTGGCGGGCGCAGAGCCACGGGTCGTATACGTCGTGAACAAGCCGCTCGGGGTGCTCTCCACCGCGCGCGACACCCACGGGCGCCCGACCGTCGTCGAGCTCGTGCCCGACCATGGCCTGCGCCTGTATCCCGTGGGGCGCCTGGACGCGGACAGCAGCGGGCTGATCCTGCTCACCAACGACGGCGAGCTTGCCAACCGGCTGACGCACCCGCGGTATGAGGTTGCGAAGACGTACCTCGCGCGCGTCGGCGGTGGACGGGTGGGCGAGGGCGCGCTGGACGCGCTGCGGGGCGGTGTGGAGCTGGACGACGGCCCCACCGCGCCGGCGCGGGTGCGGCGCGTGAAGCCGGGTCTGCTCGAGTTGACGATCCACGAGGGCCGCAACCGCCAGGTGCGGCGCATGTGCGAGGCGGTCGGCCACACTGTGCTGGCGCTGGAGCGCGTCGCATTCGGACCGCTGCGTCTGGACGGCCTCGCGCCCGGGGCGTATCGGCGGTGCGGCGATGCCGAGATCGAGGATCTGCGCACGCTTTGATGGACGGGCCACTCGTTTGAATTGAAAACGGACCTGCGTGCACCATGGTACACGCGTCCTGCAAAAGTAATACGAAATCGCCGACGGACGGCGGGTGGGGACAACTGACACAATCGCCACCATGTCGCAACGACTGTTCGCATTGCGCGGCGCCACGAGCGTGGCGCGCAACGACGCCCAGGAGATCCTGGACGCGACGACCGAGCTGATGAGCGCGATCATGGAGCGCAACGCGCTCACGCCCGAGCACGTAGTCAGCTGCATATTCACCGCCACGAACGATCTCAACGCCGAGTTCCCCGCGGTCGCGGCGCGAGCGCTCGGGTTCGAGCGGGTGCCGCTGCTGTGCGCGCGGGAGATCCCGGTGCCGCGGGCGATGCCGCGCGTGATCAGGGTGCTGATCCATTACCACGCCGATGAGGGTCACGAGTCCCGGCACGTGTACCTCGGCGACGCCGCCCAGCTGCGCACCGACCTGCAGTCTGCGCAGTAGTCCGCTCAGAACGTGTTTTGAAAAGATCGGCACGTCCGGATACGTCCCTGGACACTGCGCTGGATCGCCACGTGCCGGCTTGCGCGTGCTGGCCGATCCCGGACGATCGGTAGCACGCGCTTCACCGTCCCGCGTCGCCCAGCTTGGTCCAATGAACGTCCCGACCGCACCGCCTATTTCAAAACACGTTCTCACGCAGCGACGCCTCGCGCGGTTCTGGGCGCAGCGACGCGGCAGTCCACGGATCGACGACTCCTCAGCGGCGCCAGGTCCGTCACAATGAACCGACCATGACCCTCGAGTTCACCGAGCGCATCCGTCGCATCCCCGTCTATCCTGCCGCGGGCGGCTACGCCGAGCAGGCCATGCCGCTCGTGCGCCTGGCGAGCAACGAGTCGCCGTACCCGCCCCTTGAGGCGGTGCGCGAGGCGATCGACCGCGCGCTGAGCACGCTCAACCGCTACCCCGACCCGTCAAACTCGATCCTGCGCGAGCGGCTGTCCGACCGCTACGAAGTGCCGGCCTCTCAGATCGCGATCGGCAACGGCTCGTGCGACATCCTGCTCGCGGCCGGCGAGGCGCTGCTGGAGCCCGGCTCAGAGCTCGTGCATGCGTGGCCGTCGTTCTCGGTCTATCCGCACCTGTCCGCGGCATCGGGCGCGCGGGCGGTCACGGTCTCACTCGACTCCGCCCAGCGCCACGACCTGGAGGCGATGCTGTCAGAGATCACCGTCGCCACGCGACTGGCGATCGTGTGCAACCCGAACAACCCGACCTCGACCGCCATGCCAACTGAGGACATCGCCGCGTTCGTTGCGCGGGTGCCGCCCCACGTGTGCGTGATCGTGGACGAGGCCTACTGCGAGTTCAACCTGCTCGGCGATCCCGACGCCTCGATCGACCTGCTCGATCGCCACCCGAACCTCGTGCTCTTGCGCACGTTCTCCAAGGTCTACGGTCTCTGCGGCCTGCGCGTCGGCTTCGCCTTGTGCGGCTCGGACGACCTGCCCCGCGCCGTGGACCAGGTGCGCCAGCCGTTCTTCTGCAACGCCCTCGCCCAGGCCGCCGCGGTCGAGGCGCTGGCCCACCAGGACGCGGTCATCGAGCGGGTGACGAGCACCGTCGCCGAGCGCACGTCTGTCGCCGAGGGTCTGCGCGCGCTCGGGCTGCGTGCGGCCGACTCGCAGGCGAACTTCTGCTGGATCGACCTCGGCGAGTACGACGAGGCGGGGATCATGCGCGGGTTACAGGAGCGCGGAGTGCTCGTCCGCGCCGGGGGCGCGCTGGGCTCAGAGACGCCCGCGCTGCGCGTCACCTATGGCACGCCCGGGGAGAACGCGCGCTTCCTGGCAGCCCTCGCCGAGGTGCTGTGAGCCGTGGAGCGCGCTTCTCACCGCTGGACGAGTGCACGGCGGTCTGCTACAACGACTCTCAGACGACTGTGACCGCTTCGGACCGCACATCCTACACAAGCACTCGCGCCCGCACCGCGTGGTCGTCCGCCTACGCCTGGCGATTTATCTAGGCGCTTCGGTCCGTGCCCGTGCGTGAGCGGGCTCCAGCGACCGCCCTGGGTCTTGATGTCCGGACCGAGCGCCTCACACGGCGTACACAACGCCACTCACGCCCTCAGTCCATAATTCAGGCGTCAGTGAAAGGATGAGTCGATGATGATCGTGATGGCAGAGACCGCGACCCCCGAGGAGGTCGAGGCGGTCGTTGAGAAGATCGAGCGAGCCGGGGCGCGCGCCCATCGCAGCGCGGGCGCGCGCGTGACCGTGATCGGGGCGATCGGCGACGTCGAGCAGGACGCCAGCGTCGAGAGCCTCGGACTGGAGGGCCTGCCCGGGGTCGACCGGGTGGTGGCGATCCTCAAGCCGTACAAGCTCGCGTCGCTGCAGTTCACCCACGGCGAGCGGACCGTGCTCGACATCGAGGGGCGCCTCGTCGGCGGCGAGCATTTCGCGCTGATCGCCGGGCCGTGCACGGTCGAGTCGCGCGAGCAGGTCCTGCAGACCGCCCGCGTCGTGCGCGACGCCGGCGCGTCGCTGTTCCGCGGCGGCGCATACAAGCCGCGCACCTCCCCGTACGCGTTCCAGGGTCTCGGCCAGGAGGGGTTGCGGCTGCTCGCCGAGGCCAAGGCCGAGACCGGCCTGCCGATCGTCACCGAGCTGATGGACGTCCGCGACCTCGACGCCGTGCTGGAGGTCGCCGACGTGATCCAGATCGGCGCGCGCAACATGCAGAACTACCCCCTGCTGGCGGAGATCGGGCGCTCGGGGCGCCCCGCGCTGCTCAAGCGCGGGCTGGCGGCGCCGCTGGACGAGCTGGTGATGGCGGCCGAGTACATCCTCAAGGAAGGCAACCCCTCGGTGATGCTGTGCGAGCGCGGCATCCGCACGTTCGACACCGACCATCGCCGCACGACGCTCGACCTGATGGCGGTCCCCATCCTCAAGGAGCTCACCCATCTGCCGGTGATCGTCGACCCCAGCCACGCCGCTGGCCGGCGCGAGCTAGTGCTGCCGCTGTCGCTGGCCGCCGCCGCGATCGGCGCGGACGGGATCATCGTCGAGACACACCCCAATCCCGAGGAGGCCGTCTGCGACGGCCCTCAGGCGCTGCGCGCGGACTCGTTCGCGGAGTACGCCTCCGCGGTGGCGCGCGCGACGGCGCTGGCGGGCAAGGCGCTCAGCGCGGTCTGATGGGCGTCCCAGGGGAGCGCGCCCGTTGAACGTGGCCGTCCTCGGGGTCGGCCTGATCGGCGGCTCGATCGGCCTCGCCGCGCGCACCCGCGCCGGGGCGCGGGTGCGCGGCTGGGACCCCGATCCCGGCGTTCGCGCCCGGGCGCTGCAGCGGGGGGCGGTGGACATGGCGGCGGAGGACATCGCCGGCGCGGTCGCCGGCGCGGAGGTCGTGTTCGTCGCCGCGCCCGTCGGCGCGCTCGTTCAGACCGCGTGCGCGGCGCTGACCCACGCCAGCGCTGAGTGTGTGGTCACGGATGTCGGCTCGACCAAGCGCGTCGTCGCCGAGGCGATCGCCGACCGGCGCTTCGTCGGCGGCCATCCCCTGGCGGGCTCGCAGGAGTCGGGTGTGGAGCATGCGCGCGCGGACCTGTTCGAGGGGGCCGTCTGGTATCTGGCCGCCTCGCCCGGAGCCCATCCCGCCCTCGAGCGGCTGATTGGCGCGTTCGGCGCCCAGGCGGTCCCGATCGACCCGGAGCGCCACGACCGCCTGATGGCGACGGTCTCCCATCTGCCGCACGTCCTGGCAAACCTGCTCATCGCCCAGGCTGGCGCCTGCATCGGCGAGGACGCCAGCCCGCTGGCGACGGGGCCCAGCTTCCGCGACGCCACCCGCGTGGCGGGCTCCAACAGCGCGATCTGGACGGACATCTACATGTCCAACCGCGACGCCCTGATCGCGGCCATCGACGAGCTGACGGGGCGGCTCGCGCAGGTTCGCGCCGTGCTGGAGACGGGCGACGCGCAGGCGCTGCGCGACTGGAACGAGCGGGCCCGGGTGCAGCGGGAGACGCTGCTGGGAGCGGGCTCGTAGGGTTTGGGTCGATGAACATGCGCTTCGAACCCTCACGCGAGCTCACCGGCGAGCTGCGCGCGCCGGCTGACAAGTCGATCTCCCACCGCGCCGCCCTGCTCGGGGCGATGGCCTCAGAGCCCGTGCGGATCGAGAACTACCTGCACGCGGCGGACACGACGTCCACGCTACAGGCCGTGCGCGCGCTGGGGGCGCTCGTGGAGATCCGTGACGGACAGACCACGATCCGCGGCACCGGGCTGCGCGAGGCGCGCGAGCCCGACGGGCCGATCGACGTCGGCAACGCGGGCACGCTGCTGCGCCTGCTGCCCGGCTGGCTGGCCGCGCAGGAGGGTCGCTCGTTCACGCTCGACGGCGACGACTCGATCCGCCGCCGCCCGGTCGACCGCATCGCCGTGCCGCTGCGCCAGATGGGGGCCGAGCTGGAGGCGTTCAACGGGCGCTACCCGCCCCTGACCGTTCGGGGCGCGCGGCTGCGCGCGATCTCCTACGAGCTGCCGGTGGCGAGCGCGCAGGTCAAGTCGTGCGTGCTGCTGGCGGCGCTCGCCGCGGATGGCGCCACCACCGTCGGCGAGCCCGAGCGCAGCCGCGACCACACCGAGCGGATGCTGCTGCGCGCCGGCGTCGCCATCCACCGCAACGGCCGCCACGTCACCGTCGTCAATGCCGACGAGCTGCTGCTCGACCGCGTGCGCGTCCCCGGCGATCTCAGCTCGGCCGCGTTCATGATCGCCGCGGGCGTGCTCGTGCCCGGCTCGCGCCTTTTGCTGCGCGACGTCGGCGTCAACTGGACGCGCACCGGCTTTTTGCGGATCGTGCGGCGCATGCGCGGGATCGTGCTCGGCGATCTGGAGGGCGAGTCCGGCGAGCTGTCCGCGCAGGAGCCGGTCAGCGATCTCGACGTCGCCCACGGCGCGCTGGAGGGGACCGTGGTCGAGGCCGAGGAGATCCCCATGGCGATCGACGAGCTGCCGCTCCTGGCGCTGCTCGGCTGTTTTGCGGAGGGCGAGACGGTGGTTCACGGCGCGCAGGAGCTGCGGCTGAAGGAGTCCGACCGCATCGCCGGCGTGGTGCAGGGTCTGCGCGGCCTGGGCGCGGACATCGAGGCCACCGACGACGGCTTCGCCGTGCGCGGCTCGGGCTCGGGCGGTCTGCGCGGGGGCGTGCTCGACGCGCGCGGGGATCACCGCATGGCGATGATGGGCGCCGTCGCTGGCCTGGCCTCGCGTGAGGGGGTGCAGGTCGTCGGGATCGAGGCCGCGGCGATGTCCTACCCGGGGTTTGTCGAGGACCTGGCGCGGCTGTGCTCGTGAGGGCCGACGGCCCGGCCGAAGTGCGAGGCTGCGCGCGGTCCACGCTTGCCGGGAAGATGCGCGGGCGGATCGCGTGCTCGTAGCGATCGACGGCCCCGCCGGCGCGGGCAAGTCCACGGTCGCCCGCGCGCTCGCCGAGCGGCTCGGGTATACCTATCTGGACAGCGGCGCGATGTATCGCTGCGTGGCGCTGCTCTCGCTTGAGGCGCCCGAGGCTGAGCCGGCCGCGCTTGCGCGTGGGGCACGGATCGAGCTGGGCAGCGCACAGGCGGGCGGCGCTGAGGACGCGAGTCGCGTCGCGCTCGACGGGCGCGATGTCACCGAGGAGATCCGTGTGCCCGAGGTCTCCGAGGAGGCCTCGCGCGTGGCCGCCGATCCGGGCGTGCGCGAGGCGCTGGCGGCCGCCCAGCGCGAGCTGATCTCCAGCGGCGACTGGGTCGCGGAGGGCCGGGACATCGGCACCGTCGTGGCGCCCGAGGCGGAGTTGAAGGTCTTCCTCACAGCCGATCCCCGCGAGCGTGCGCGCAGGCGGGCGGGCCAGCTGGGCGCCGAGGTCGGGGTTGTGCTGGCAGAGCAGACGATGCGCGATGAGCGCGACTCCTCGCGCGAGCACAGCCCCCTGCGGCCGGCCCCCGGCGCCGTCACGCTGGACACGACCGGCCTGGACGCGCAGGCGGTCGTCGATCGCATCGCCGGCCTGCTGGCACTCTGAGCGCTCGCAGGCAGCGCCTGCGCTCGAGCCCGATGCCCAAGCGGCCGGCGGCTGGTGGTGAGCCGGAGCGTTGCGCCAGGCCGGTCATACTGACCCAATGCTGAAGGTCGCCATAGTCGGCTATCCCAACGTGGGCAAGTCCTCCCTAATCAATCGCCTGACGGGCACGCGCGAGGCGGTCGTGCACGAGCGCCCGGGGATCACGCGCGATCGCAAGGAGCTCGACTGCGAGTGGAACGGGCGCCAGTTCAAGCTGATCGACACGGGCGGGATGGACTTCGCGGACGAGGACCCGCTGGCGGGATCGATCCGCGAGCAGGCCCGCGCCGGCCTGGCCGACGCGCAGGTCGCGGTACTTGTCGTCGACGCGCGCGCGGGTGTGCGGCCCGGCGATGAGGAGATGGCCGACCTGCTACGCCGCTCACCCGTGCCGGCGATCGTCGCGGCCAACAAGTGCGACGGCGTCGGCGACATTCCCCAGGCGGCCGAGTTTCACCGCCTGGGTCTGGGCGCGCCGCTGCCGGTCTCAGCGGCGCAGGGTCTCGGCTCGGGCGATCTGCTCGACCGGATCGTGGAGTTGCTGCCCGACGCGGACGACGAGCCCGAGGACGACACCGTCCGCCTGGCGGTGATCGGCCGCCCGAACGTCGGCAAGTCCTCGCTCGTGAACCGCTTTCTCGGTGAGGAGCGTGTAATCGTCTCCGATGTCGCCGGCACCACGCGCGATGCGATCGACACGCCCCTGCTCGTGGACGGGCGCAGGCTGACACTGATCGACACGGCCGGCATCCGGCGCCAGTCGAAGGTCGCGGACTCGGTCGAGTACTACACCTCGCTGCGCTCTCGTCGCGCCGCCGAGCGCGCCGATGTCGCGCTGGTCGTGTGCGACGCCCGCGACGGGGTCACCGCTCAGGACCAGCGCATCGCCGAGCTGGCGATGAAGGCCGGCTGCGCCACGGCGCTTGTGCTGAACAAGTGGGATGTGTACGAAGGGGATGAAGATGGTCTGGAGCACGAGCGCGCGAAGGTCGCGGAAAAGCTGCGGCTGCGCCCGCGCGTGCTGACGGCGAGCGCGCTCACCGGCCGGCACGTGACGCGGCTGCTCAGCGAGGCGATCGCGCTGGGCGACCGCACCGCTGGGCGCATTCCCACCCCCGAGCTCAACCGCTTCCTGGCGGAGGCCGTGCAGGCGCGCCAGCCGCCGGTGGGGACGCGGCGCGGCGCCGGTGGGCACCGTCTGAAGCTGATCTACATGGCCCAGATCGGCGAGCGCCCACCGAGGTTTGCGATACAGGTCAACTCGCGCGCGCGGGTCACGCGCGACTACGCGTACTTCGTGGAGAACCGCCTGCGCGCGCGCTACGGGATGGACGGTGTGCCGCTGATCATCGACTTTGTCCAGCGCGGAGAGCGCGGACGGGGCGACGCGCGCTCCCGCAGCGGTGGACGAGCGCCCGCGCGTAGATAGACTCTTCCGGCTTTACCTCTCTCTCAAGCGACGAACGCGGAGCCGACCCGAACCCATGAGCCAGCACGCAGACAACGAGTACCTGTTCACCTCCGAGTCCGTCACGGAGGGGCACCCGGACAAGATCGCCGACCAGATCTCCGACGGCGTGCTCGACGCTGTCCTGGCCGACGAACCCTATGGCCGCGTGGCCTGCGAGACGCTCGTCAACACGGGCCTCGTCGTCGTCTCCGGGGAGATCTCCACCGACACGTACGTCGACATCCAGGAGATCGCACGCGAGACGATTCGCAAGATCGGCTACACCGACCCCGACCTTGGCTTCTCGGCGGACTCCTGCGCTGTGCTCAACGCGATCGACAAGCAGTCGCCGGACATCGCCCAGGGCGTCGACAAGGCATACGAGGCGCGCACGGACGCAAACGACGAGGACGAGCTCGACGCCGCCGGCGCCGGTGACCAGGGCATGATGTTCGGCTACGCCACGAACGAGACCGACACGCTGATGCCGCTGCCGATCTCGCTCGCGCACCGTCTCGCCGAGCGCCTGGCCGCGGTCCGCAAGGCCGGCACGCTGGACTACCTGCGCCCCGATGGCAAGACCCAGGTCAGCGTGCGCTACCAGGACGGCAAGCCGGTCGAGATCGAAAAGCTCCTGATCTCCACCCAGCACGGCGAGGGCGCGGAGGCACTGATTCCCGACGACCTCTGGGAGCACGTCGTCGAGCCGATTCTGCCGAGCGAGCTCTACGACGCGCACAAGTTGCGCAGGAACTTCCTCGTCAACCCGACCGGGCGCTTCGTGATCGGCGGGCCGGTGGGCGACTGCGGGCTGACGGGACGCAAGATCATCGTTGACACTTACGGCGGCATGGCCCGTCACGGCGGCGGCGCGTTCTCGGGCAAGGATCCCTCCAAGGTCGATCGCTCGGCGGCCTACGCCGCGCGCTGGGTGGCCAAGAACATCGTCGCCGCCGGCCTGGCCGAGCGGGCCGAGGTGCAGGTCGCCTACGCGATCGGGGTAGCGCATCCGGTGTCGGTGATGGTCGAGACGTTCGGCACCGAGAAGGACGGTGTCACCCGCGGGCAGATCGCGTGCGCGGTCGATCAGGTCTTCGACCTGCGCCCGGGGTCCTTCCGCGAGGAGCTGAACCTGCACCGGCCGATCTACCAGAAGACCGCCGCCTACGGCCATTTCGGCCGTGACGATCACGACTTCACCTGGGAGCGCACCGACAAGGCGCAGGCGCTGCGCGCTGCCGCCGGGCTCTGACCTAACTTCAGGGGCGATGTCCGCCATCGCCCAGGTCGAGCCAATGACCACCGCCCGCGCCCTGCGCGGGCCGTTCGACTACCGTCTGCCGCCGCAGCTGCGCGGCGGCGTCGTCGGTGTGGGGTCGATGCTGGTCGTGCCGTTCGCGCGCAGGCAGGTGCTGGGCGTCGTCGTCGGTCTGGCCGAGCGCAGCGAGGTGTCCGAGGAGAAGCTGCTCGCGCCGCTGCGGGCGCTGGAGCTCGGTGTGCCCGTCGAGCTGGTCACGCTGGCCGAGTGGATCGCCGCGGAGTACTGCTCCACGATCGCGCGGGCGCTCACGCTTGTGCTGCCGCCCGGCGCGGCGCGCAGGCTCAGCGGGCGCAAACGCCGCGCGGTCGTGCGCTCTGAGCATCTGCCCGTCGGCGCTCGCCGGCCCGAGCCTCCGGTGCTCACGCCAGCGCAGGAGCAGGCGCTGGGGTCGCTGAGCTCAGCGCTCGATGCGCACCGCTTTCAGCAGAGCCTGCTGGCGGGGGTGACGGGCTCAGGCAAGACCGAGGTCTACCTGCGCACGGCCGCGGTTGCCCTGGAGCAGGGCCGGGGCGCGATCGTGCTCGTGCCGGAGATCGCGCTGACGCCGCAGATCGTTGGGCGCTTCCGCGAACGCTTCGGCGAGACCGTTGCGGTGCTGCACTCGCGCCTGCGCCCGGGCGAGCGCTATGAGGAATGGCGGCGGCTGCGCACCGGGGAGGCGCGGGTGTGCGTCGGTCCGCGCTCGGCCGTGTTCGCGCCGATCGAGCGGCTCGGTCTGATCGTCGTGGACGAGGAGCACGAGGCCTCCTACAAGCACGAGGGCGACCCCCGCTATGACGCCCGTGACGTCGCCGCGCAGCGCGCGCGCTCCAGTGGCGCGCTACTGCTGTTCGGCAGCGCGACCCCGCGCCCGGAGAGCGTGCATCTCCTTGCGCCCCCGCCAGCGTCGACGCAGGAGTCCGCGCGGTCACAGACACCGTCACGACTGCTGCGCCTGTCCACTCGTGTTGACGGACGTCCGCTGCCGCGGGTGAGTGTGCTCGACATGCGCGGCGAGAGCGCGGGCCTGCATCCGGAGACCACGCGTGCGCTCGCCCAGCTGCGCCAGGAGGGGGGCAAGGCGATCGTGCTGCTCAATCGCCGCGGCTGGTCGAACTTCCTGTCCTGCCGCTCGTGCGGGCTGGTGTGGAGCTGCCCGCAGTGCGACGTCGCACTCGTGCTGCACCGCCACGGAGGGTATATCGCCTGCCACCACTGTGGTCACCGCGAGCCTGCGCCCGAGCGCTGCGGGCAGTGCGGCTCGATCTCGGTGGCGCGCCACGGCGCGGGAACCGAGCGCGTCCAGCACGATCTCGCCTCTGCGCTCGGCGGTGAGGATGGCCGGTTTCCCGTTCTGCGCCTCGACGCGGACACCGTGGGCGCAGATGGGGTCGCCACGTTGCTGCGCCGCTTCGAGGCGGCTGAGTCGGGTGTGCTGATCGGAACGCAGATGGTCGCCAAGGGCCACGACTTCGCCGACGTGACGCTAGGGGTCGTGCTCGACGCCGACGCGACGTTGCGGTTTCCCGACTTCCGCGCGGAGGAGCGCACGTTCGCGCTGATCGCCCAGCTCGCCGGGCGTGTCGGCCGTGGCGCGGACGGTCGCGTGCTCGTACAGACGATCGCCCCCGAGGCTCGGGCGATCGCCTATGCCGCCATGCACGACAGCGACGGATTTCTGGTAGGTGAGCTGGAGCGTCGCCGCGCGCTGTGCTACCCGCCGTTCTCGCACCTGATCAGGATCGTGTGCGCCGCTCCGGAGAGCGCCCCCGCGCGGGCCGCGGCGAGCGCTCTGGCCGATCGGCTGAACGCGTCTTTGATCGCTCCGGCGGGCCGCGGCGGTTCTCCGATGGGTGCTCCGATCGCCGGCGATGGGATCGGCGCGAGCGTCCTGGGGCCGGCGGCGCTGTTTCGCCTGCGCGGGCAGGAGCGCCAGGTGCTCGTGGTCAAGGCGCCCGACCCGGTGCTTCGCGCTGTGTGCCCCAGCCCCGCCGTGCGCGCCGTAGGCGAGGCCGTGCGGAGTGTCGCCGGGGACCGTGCGCACAGGGGCGTGAGCTTCAGCGTGGACGTCCACCCGCAATAGGCGGGCACGCCCCCTGCGCCGGCGGCTCAAAACACGTTCTCATACACTCAGGTGGACGATGTCCGCGCAAGACAACACGATCGAAGAGGACGCCCTGCGGGGGCTCACGAGCGCTCCATCTGACCAGGAGGATGTGGAGGTCGAGCGTGAGGAGGACGCGCCGGAGGCCGGCGAGTTGGATCCCGAGACTCGCGCCCGTCGCGACGGCGCCCTGCGTCATGTCCGCAAGTTCGGCGACCCCGTGCTGCGGGCAAGCGCGCTGCGGGTCGAGCGCTTCGACGATGAGCTGAAGGCGGAGGTCGAGCGCATGGGCGAGCTGATGCACGACGCGCTCGGTATCGGGCTTGCCGCCACCCAGCTCGGGGTGCTGCACCGGGTGCTCGTATATCGCGCATACGCCGATGACCCGATCACCGGACTCGTCAACCCGGTGCTGGTGTGGTCAAGCGATGAGCGGGAGGCTGCCGAAGAGGGATGTCTGAGCCTGCCCGGCGTGCACGTGGAGGTGGAGCGCCCGGCGCGGGTGCGGGTGCAGGCCCAGGACGAGACCGGGGTTGAGATCGAGATCGAGGCCGAGGGCCTGGAGGCTCGCGTGATCCAGCACGAGATCGACCACCTGAACGGTGTCCTGATCATCGATCGCATCTCACGGGAGGCGCGCAAGCAGGCGATGCGTGCGATGCGCGAAGCGCGTGAGGGTGGCGGCGGTGGCCACGGGAGCGGCCGTGGCGAGGGGAGCGGCGGCGGCGTGGGGCGTGAGGGCGACGGTGGCCGCGAGCGTGAGGCCGCGGCGGCCGAGCCCGCCCGCGCGCGTGTGGCCGTCCCCGACACCGGACGCGTCTAGCGGAGATTGCTCGGCGGACGGCACGCAACGTGCGCACGGTCTTCATCGGCACGTCCGCGTTCGCGGCGGCGGTGCTGGAGCGCCTGGCCGCCGGCGAGCACCGGCCGGTCCTGGTCCTCACGCGCCCCGACCGTCCGCGCGGGCGCGGGCGCAAGCTCGGCGCTCCCCCGGTGGCGGAGGCCGCCGGCCGGCTTGGAATCGCGCTGGCCCAGCCGGCGAAGGTGAACGAGCCGCCCTCGCGCGAGCTGATCGCGCGAGCAGATCCCGAGGCGGTGATCGTGTGCGCGTTCGGAGCGCTGATCCGCGAGCCGCTGCTGTCCGAGCACGAGCTGCTGAATGTGCACCCGTCGCTGCTGCCGCGCTGGCGCGGCGCCGCCCCGGTCGAGCGCGCGATCATGGCCGGCGATGAGCGCACCGGGGCCTCGATCATGCGCCTGACCGCCGGCCTTGACAGCGGACCGGTGTGCCTGGCCGAGTCGGTCGCGATCGAGCCGACCGACACCTACGGCTCGCTCGCCGAGCGTCTGCAGGCACTCGGCGGAGAGCTGATCTTGCGCGTGCTCGACCTGACCGCGCGCGGGGAGCCGCCGGCGTTCGCCGAGCAGGACGAGTCGGGCGCGACCTACGCTGAGAAGATCGCCCCCGCCGACCGGCTGCTGGACCCGGCCCTGGGGGCGGTCGAACTGGAGCGCACCGTCCGGGCGTTGCACCCACACATCGGCGCGCGCCTCGAGCTCGAGGACGGGACGCTGCTGGGAGTGCACGCCGCGCTGGTCGCGGACCGGCCTGAAGGCGATGGCTCGGGCGATGGGCCGCCCGCTGGCACGCTCGCGCGGGACGGAGAGCGGCTGCTGTATGGCACCGGCGATGGGGTGCTGGAGCTCCTCTGCGTTCAGCGGCCGGGAGGCCGCGCCATGGACGCCGGCGCGTATCTGCGCGGCCACGGACTGTCGGAGGACTGATGGCCGCCGCTGGCCCCGATCGTGCCGGCGCGAGGGGCGTGAGCACCCCCTCCTCGGGTTCGAGGTCGGCGACGGTCGCCCCGGCCCGCGTGTGCGCGTACGCGGTCTTGCGCCGGGTGTTCGAGGATGGTGCGTACGCCGACAAGGCGCTGCAGGCGCAGGCACAGGGTCTGGACGCGCGCGATCGCGCGCTGGCGATGCGCCTGGCCTATGGTGCGGTCCAGCGCCGGGGCACGCTCGATCACCTGATCGGGCTGCTGGCGCAGCGCCCGCCGCGGCGCCTGGACGCGCCTTTGCTGGCGGCGCTGCGGCTCGGCTGCTACGAGCTGCTGTATCTGCGCGGCGCTCCCGACCACGCGGTCGTCGCCGACGCGGTCGAGCTGGCCAAGTCGGGCGCCCGGGGAGGGCATGGCCTCGTCAACGCCGTGCTGCGCCGCGCCACGCGCGAGGGGGCGGACCTGCTGGACGGCCTGCGTGAGGACACCCCCGAGCAGGCTGCCGTCAAGCACTCCCACCCCGAGTGGATCGCCCGGCTGTGGTGGGATGAGCTCGGCGCGGACCAGGCGCGCGCACTGATGGCTTACGACAACGAGCCCGGCGAGGTGGCGCTGCGCGCGAACACGCTCGTGACCGACGCGCTCACGCTGGCGGGCGAGCTGGCGGCGGGCGGGGAGGCGGTGGGCGGCGCGGCGTCCGTGAGGACCCACCCCGATCCGGACATCCCCGAGGCGCTCGTGCTCGAAGACCCATTTGACATGCACGCCTCGCGAGCGTGGCGAGAGGGTGCGTTCATAGCGCAGTCGCGCGCGGCGATGCTCGTCGCGCGCGTGCTGGCCCCCGAGCCGGGAGAGCGCGTGCTCGATCTGTGCGCCGCGCCGGGTGGTAAGAGCACGCATCTGGCGGCGCTGATGGGCGGGACGGGAGAGGTCGTGGCGGTCGAGCGCGATCGGCGCCGGGCGGGAGCGCTCCTGCGCACCGCACAGCGCCTGCATGCTCGCAACGTGCGCGTCGAGCTCGCCGACGGCGCCCAGCCCCGGCCGGAGGGCGCCTCCTTCGACCGCGTGCTCGTCGATCCGCCGTGCTCGGGTCTGGGAACCCTGCAGGCGCGGGCGGACCTGCGCTGGCGGATGCAGCCCGCGCGCCTGGGAGAGCTCGAGCGCACCCAGGGGATGATCCTTGCGGCGGGCGCCGATGCTGTCCGTCCGGGCGGCGTGCTGGTCTACTCTACGTGCACGATCTCCCCGACCGAGAACGAGCGCCGCATCGTCACCTTCCTGGACGCCAACCCCGGCTTCTCACTCGATGACCTCGGCGCTGAGCTGCCTGCCCTGCGGCACCCGTCACCCGACGCGCCCGAGACCGTGCTGACCCTGCCCCATCGCGACCGCACCGCGGGCTTCTTCATCGCCCGCCTGCGCCGGGAGGACTGAGGCGATGGCGCGCGAACCGCAGGCGCCCGCCAAAGCCCAGGTCGAGCTCGGGCCGCTCTGCCCGAACTGCGGCGAGCCGTGGCTGCGCCCGACGAACCTGCCGGGGCGCTATCGCTGCGTGTACTGCCTGCACCGCTTCGAGCTGACCTCGGTATGCCCGAACTGCGGCGAGCACTCGACGATCGTGCGCATGTCCTCGACGGCGATCCTCAAGTGCAACAACTGCGGTGACTCGATGCTGCAGGCGATATGACAAACATGACATCGCGCGTGGGTCAGAAAGGACGACAGAGGTGAGTGGCCCGGCGAGTCAGCTGCTGAGCGGGGTGCGGGTCGCGCCGTCGATCCTGTCCGCGGACTTCGCGCGGCTGCGCGAGCAGGTGGGAGAGGTGCTGGACGCGGGCGCGCGGGTGATCCATGTGGACGTGATGGACGGCCACTTCGTACCGCCGATCACCGTCGGGCCGCTGGTCGTGGGCGCGCTGCGCGAGCAGACCCACGGGGCGGGCGCGATGCTCGACGTGCACCTGATGATCGAGCGCCCCGAGCGCCATGTTCCGGAGTTCGTGCAGGCGGGCGCCGACTCGATCACCTTCCATGCCGAGGCCACTCCGCACGTCGCCTACACGGCCGATCTGATCCGTCGGAGCGGGGCGGGCGTCGGCGTGGCGATCAACCCGGCAACGCCCGTGGGGGCGCTCGCCGAGGTGACTGGCGTGATCGACATGGCGCTGTGCATGACCGTCAACCCGGGCTGGGGTGGGCAGCCGTTCATCGCCCATTCTCTGGATAAGATCGAGCGCGTCAGGGCGATCATGGGCGCCAATGTGGCGGTGCAGGTTGACGGCGGGATCGACCCCGAGACGGCGCCAGGGTGCAGGCAGGCGGGTGCGAACGTGTTCGTCGCGGGCTCGGCGATCTTCGGCTCAGACGATCCGGGCGAGGCCTACCGCGCGATCGCGCGCGCGGCCGGCGCGGGCTGAGCCACGCCGGCGCGCCCGGCCGATCGAGAACCCTGGCGGTAGAGCGTCCACAGCATCAGCGCGAGCAGCGCGGTGGCGCCGGCGTAGCCGATCTCCGCGCGCAGCACCTGTTCGCCGATGGCTGGAGTGAACATCCACGCGAGGAACGCGACGGCGGCGATCAGCCAGCAGATCGCGGCGGCACGTGCGCGGTTGCGAGCGAGCGCGGCCTGGTTGAGCGCACCGGACGCGAGATGCATGCCCATGCCGAGGCCGATGACGGCGAGGCCAAAGCGGTTGTAGGCGTACTGCTGTCCGAACAGGTGTCTCATCACGAAGGGGCCGATCATCAGCAGACTGAGGGCCACGGCGGCGGCGAAGGCGGCGATCGCGAGCACGGTGATATGGATCGCGCGGGCGAACGCCGCGTGCCCCTCCTTGGCCTCGAGACCTGTGAGGTGAGGCAGCAGCGAGGTCTGGATCGCCTGGAACAGCTGCAGCGGGGCGCGTGCGATCAGCATCACGTTGAACACGATCCCGGCGAGCGACTGGTTCGAGGTGGCGTAGACGGTCAGCACCGCGGCGTTCAGCAGGGTCTGCTCTGAGAGCATGATCCCCGAGACCCACAGCGCGAAGCGACCGCCGCGCCGCAGCGAGAGCTCACCATGTGCGGCTGTCTCCTGCACACCCTCGGTGCCCGGCCCGGCGAGCGCCGCGTCGGCCTCGTCCACGGTGATCGGTCCGGTTGCGTCATGGCGCTCGCGCCCGCGACGGGCGAAGGCGGCGGGCACTACGACCAGCGAGAGCAGTGGCGCGGCGGCGATGCCGAGCGCCACTGCGGTCTGGCCGCTTGCGATTCCCAGCGCGACGGCCAGCGCGAAGCAGATGCGCGAGCTGGCCTCCATCAGGACGAGGCCGCCGTAGAGCGCGAAGTACTCGTGCCCGGCGAGCCAGCCGCGGGCGAAGTAGCTGCCGGCGTAGGCGAGCGTGCCGACGAGCAGCACGTAGTACAGCGCCGAGTAGCCGCCGAACACGTCTTCGATCAGCTCCGTGCGCAGGGCCAGTGCGACGGCGAGGGACGCGAGCGCGAACCCGGTCTGGATCGCGATCGGGACGCGCAGCGGGTGCTCGGTGTGCCCATGGGCGCGGCGCTCGGCGATCGTGCGCGAGAGCAACTGTTCGACCGGCCGGTAGATGACCGAGATGACGACGAACATGACCGACCACAGCACGTCCACGCGTTCCGCCTCGGCTGCGCCGAGCACGTGGCTGGCGATCGAGAAGAACGCGAACGTCAGCAGGCCGGTCGCGGCGATCCCGATGGAAAGGATGCGCGCGCCGCTGCCGTATGAGCGCGGTC
>CABEDD010000105.1_pt1 | contig 22715 bp, 23 predicted proteins | sample 3132901 | NCBI WGS metagenome assembly CABEDD01 (sample SAMEA5534329, study PRJEB31848) | metagenome | biome: tundra; feature: field; material: soil | place: USA | collected 2013-05 | depth 0.15 m
CTGATCGGTAACTTCATGGCGATGGCGTGTGGCCTACCCCTGCTGACCGCAAGGCACTACCGCCCTGTCGTGATCGCCAACCTACTGGCGCTCGTGACCTCCGCGACGGTCACCGCCGTCCTTTCGCCCTCAATCGGCGCCCGCGGCGGCGCGATCGCGGTCGTGTGTGGTGAGACGGGCCTCGCGCTCATCTCGGCGCTGCTGCTCTCGCGCAAGCTCCCCGATGCGCGCCTGCCGCTGAGCGCGGTCCCCCTGGCCGCGCTCGCCGGGGGCGCCGCGGTCGCCGTTGGGCTGCTTCTCCCTATCCCCGCGATCGCGGGCGTGTTCGTGGCAAGCGCAGTCTTCCTGGGTGTGCTGGCGCTGTTTGGACGCTTGCCACACGAGCTCGGCGAGCTTCTCCGCGGCGTGGGGGTCGCACGATGACGATGGGGCAGGAGGCCTCGCCGAGGGTGACGGTGGCGGTCCTCAACTACAACGGACGTGCTCTGCTCGAGATTGTCCTGCCCAGCCTCGCCATGCAGGAGTACCACGACTTTCAGGCGGTGGTGGTTGACAACTGCTCAACCGACGATTCCCTCTCCTACCTGCAGGAGCGCTGGCCGGACGTGCGGGTCGTTCGGACGGGCACCGAGAACATCGGTGTCGCGGCTGCCCTCAACGTCGCATTGCGCTCTGCCGACACCGAGCTCGTCGCGCTGCTGAACAACGACATCGAGCTCGACCCGCGCTGGCTCGCCGAGATGGTGGGAGCGCTGGACCGCCATCCCGACGCGAGCACGATCTCATGCAAGCTGCGCAACTACTGGCGCAGACAGGAGCTCGATGGCGCGGGTGACATCTTCCAGCGCGATGGGACAGCCACCAGACGGGGCCACGGCCAGCTCGATGAGGGACAGTACGACGAGGAGGGCTTCGTGTTTGCTCCGAGCGCCGGGGCTGCGCTCTACCGGGCTTCGGCAATCGCCGATGTCGGTGGCTTCGACGAGTCCTTCTGGGCCTATTACGAGGACGTCGACTGGGGCTTGCGCGCCCAGCTGCGCGCGCAACATTGCCGCTACGTGCCGAGCGCCGTCGCTTATCACATGGGAAGCGCCACGACCGGCGGCGACCGCAACGAGTTCTACCTCCTCCTGCACCGGCGCAATCTGCTCGGCGTGCTCGTCAAGGATCTGCCGCTCGTCTTCCTGGTGCTCAATGCGCCATGGATCGGGAACACGCATCTGCAGCTCCTCCGCGCGAGCGCGCGCGACGGGCTGCTGCGCGTGCACGCCCGCGCCATGCTGGCGGTGCTGCGCCAGGCGCCCGGTTGGCTGCGCACCCGCAGGCAGATTCAGCGAAACCGCCGCATCGGGGGAGCCGAGCTGACGCGGCTCGTTCGCGAGTGGGCGCGCTGAGACGCACGTGATCGCCGTGGTGCACCTCATCTGGGGTCCTCTCGGCCTCGATCCCCCGCGCAGGTTCCTGGTCTCCTACAACGCCCAGCCCGCCGGCGTTGAGCACGAGCTCGTGGTCGTTCTCAACGGCGTCGAGGATGATCAGCGTGCCGGCTTGCAGGCGGAGCTTGCCGGCGTGGCGCACCGCACGATCGAGCTTCCTCGGCCCGGGCAGGATCTAGCGGCCTACGCTCAGGCCCTCGAGCACCTGGAGCACGATCGCATCTGCTTCGTCAACTCCCATAGCGAGCTGCTCGTGGGCGATTGGCTGCGGAAGCTAGACGGGGCTCTCGACGACCCCCGCGCGGGGGTCGTCGGTGCCTCGGGTTCCTGGGCCAGCCTGCGCTCATACGCTTTTCGCAAGCTCGGCCTGCCGAGCGCCTACAGCCGGGTCTGGCCGAGGGGCAGTGATGCCTTCGATGAGTTTCGGCGAATCGAGTCAGAGCGCATCGGCGCACCGCTTCCCGGCGGAGCGCGGAGCTTCGTCTACACGGCCCTTACCCTGGCGGACATGGCATTCGGCTTCACCGCGTTCCCCTCGCCCCACCTGCGGACCAACGGGTTCATGGCCGAACGCTCGCTGCTCGTCCGCCTGCTCGATGCGGGAGCGCGGAGGAAGTTCAACGCCTACCGTCTGGAGAGCGGTCGCCGCAGCATCACCGCCCAGGTCCTCGAGTCCGGGCTGCGCGCGCTCGTCGTCGACAGCGAGGGCAACGCCTTCAACAGCGACGGTTGGCCCGGCAGCGAGACGTTCTGGAGCGGCACCCAGCGCCATCTGATGATCTCCGACAACCAGACGCGGATCTACCAGTCGGCCGATCCTGGCCGCCGCAGGCTGCTGGCCCAGTATGCGTGGGGGGAGCACGCGCCGGCGGCCCCCGCCAGATGAGCTCAGAACCGTCTGCGACGCCGCGGGTCAGCGCGGCCGTGCTGAACTTCAACGGGCGGGAGCTTCTCGAAGTGGTGCTGCCCTCGCTCGCTGCCCAACAGTTCGGCGACGTCGAGCTGATCGTCGTCGACGACTGCTCCAGCGACGACTCCGTGGAGTACCTGAAGCGTGAGTGGCCGCAAGTCCGGGTCGTCCCCACCGGGGAGTCCAACGTCGGCGTGGCGGCAGCACTGAACGTCGCGGTGAGGGCATCCCGCGGTGAGTTCGTCGCCCTGCTCAACAACGACATCGAACTCGATCCCCGCTGGCTCGGAGAGCTCGTCGGGGCGCTCGATCGCTATCCAGAGGCAGCGACCGCGGCCGGCAAGCTGCTCCGTTTCGACCGCCGCGATTTGATCGACTCGACCGGGGATGTCTTCCTTCGCAGCGCCACCGCCTTTGGGCGGGGCGCCGGGGAGCGCGACACCGGGCAGTACGAGCAGGAGGAGGAGGTATTCGCGCCGACCGGCGGCGCAGCCCTCTACCGGGCGAGCGCGCTGGCCGCGGTGGGCCCCTTCGACGAGTCCTTCTATGCCTATTTCGAGGACGTCGACTGGGGTCTGCGGGCGCAGCTGGCCGGGCACCGCAGCCGCTACGTCCCGGGGGCGGTCGGCTACCACATGGGCAGCCAGACGACCAAGCCAAAGGTCAACGTGCGCTTCTTCGAACTGCAGCACCGCAACACCGTGGGCGTCGTCGTGAAGGGCGTCCCCGTCCCGTTCATCGCGCGCAACGCCCATCACATCCTCGCCTATCACCTCCTCTCCTTCGCCTATAGCGCGCGAGTGGGACTGCTGATCCCCCACCTGCGGGGCCTGGCTCGAGTCGCGCCCCGACTGCCCGAATGGCTCAGCGAGCGCAGGCGCATCCTTGGTGCGAGGCCCGTCAGCCGGAGAGAGTTCGAGCGCTTTGTCAGCGATCGACGCGGGGCGCGATGACGGCGCCGGGCGAGAATCCCGAGGGTCCCGTGCGGCTGACCGTGGCGCTGACCACCTACAACGGCCGCGAGCTGCTGGAAACGATGCTGGCCTCGCTGGCGCGCCAGACATACCGACCCTTCGCGACGCTCGTCGTCGACGACTGCTCGAGCGATGACTCCGTCGCCTACATGCGCGAGCACTGGCCCGAGGTCGGGGTGCTGGCACTGCCGGTCAACGGCGGCGTGACAGCCGCCATGAACGTTGCGATCGAGACTCCCAAGAGCGAGCTTGTAGCCCTGTTCAACAACGACATGGAACTCGACCCGGATTGCCTCGTCGAGCTCGTGGCCGCGCTTGACGCCCACCCGGAGGCCGGCGCGGCGACACCGAAGATGCTCAATTTCTCCGATCGTACGCGGATCGATGGCGCGGGCGATGAGCTCAGCTGGCGCGGCGGTGGCGGGCGCCGGGGCCACGGTGAGCTCGACCGCGGGCAGTACGACGAGGCCGGTGAGACCTTCGCGCCGTGCGGCGGAGCCGCCCTGTACCGGCGCTCGGCGATCGAGACCGTGGGCGGCTTCGACGCGGCCTACTTCGCCTACTACGAGGACCTCGACTGGGGGCTGCGGGCGCAGCTGGCCGGGTTTCGCTGCCGCTATGTCCCGAGCGCCGTTCTCTACCACCGGGCCAGCGAGACACTGGGCCGCGGGATCACCGATTTCAACGGCTACCAGCTCTGGCGCAACCCGATCTGGCTGATCGCCAAGTGCTTTCCGGCCGGCTCGATCGCACGCCACGCGCCGGACCTGCTGCGTGGCCAGGCGGGCAATCTCTACGCTGCAGCCCGCGAGCGCAAGCTGCGGGTCTGGGCCCGGGCCATGCGCGATGCTGCGCGCGGCCTGCCGGCGGCGCTTCGAAAGCGCGGCCCGATCCAGCGATCGCGCGTGATCACGCCGGTCGAGCTCGAGGCGCTGACCCGGCGGCAGGAACCGTGAGCACCGCCGTCGTCCACCTTGTCTGGGCGCCACTCGGGCTAGCCCCACTGCGCGATTTTCTCGCCTCCTACAACGCCCACCCGGCCGGCGCCGAACACGAGCTGGTGGTCGCGCTCAACGGCCTGCAGGCGCCCGGCGGAGGGGGCGAGGAGTTCCGCTCATCGGTCCAGGACGAGCTCGCGCAGACACCCCACCGGCCGATCGTGCTGGAGCGGCCCGTCCTCGATCTCGCCGCCTACGGGCTGCTCGCCCGGCAGCTCGAGCTTCCGCGGATCTGCTTTTTGAATTCCTACAGCGTGATACTCGCCGACGATTGGCTCGCGATCCTCGCCGACGCACTTGCGGCAACCGGGGTCGGGCTCGCCGGTGCGACGGGCAGCTGGGAGAGCCAGTCGGAGTGGCGCCGGGGCAGGTTCCGCTACTGGCCATACCAAATGCTGCGGCTCCCCGTCGACCGCGTCCGATACCCCCGTTTCCCAAATCCGCACATGCGCACGACGGGTTTCATGATCGAGCGCGCAGCGATTGCTGGACTCGGCCTCCAGGACGTTAGGGACAAGCGCGATGCCTATCTCCTCGAGAGCGGGACCGGCGGGATCGCGGGCAGGATCGCCGCCGAGGGCGCGTCGATGGTCGTCGCCGGTCGCGACGGGCGGATCTACGGACAGCAGGAGTGGCCCGAGAGCTGTACCTACCGCAGCGGCGAGCAGCGCAACCTGTTGATCTCGGACAATCGCACCCGCGAATGGGAGGCCTCCCCGCCGCGGCTGAAAAGGCGCCTGGCCCGTGATGCGTGGGGCAGTCGGGCGATCATCTGAGAAGATCTCCGCCGTGAGCGCCGCCGCTGAAAAGATCAGGAGCATCGGTCTGCGGGCTCTCTCCGCGCCCGGTGTGATCCGGTTTCGGCTTCGCCGCCGGCGCCTGGCGGCCCGCTACCTGCGCGGTAACGGGATCGAGGTGGGGGCGCTGCACCAGCCGCTGAAGGTGCCGTCGGCCGCGACCGTCCGCTACGTCGACCGCATGACCGTCGACGATCTGCACAAGCATTATCCGGAGCTCGCCCGCGAGCCGCTGGTGCCGGTCGACATCGTCGATGACGGCGAGACGCTCGCCTCCCAGGCCGACGCCTCGGCTGACTTCATCATCGCCAATCACTTCATCGAGCACACCCAGAATCCGCTGGGAACCCTGGCTAACCATCTCCGTGTGCTGCGGCCCGGCGGCGTCCTCTACATGGCCGTCCCCGACCGCCGCCGGACGTTCGACGTGGACCGTTCTGCGACGCCGCTCCAGCACCTCGTCCAGGATTACTCAAATGGCCCCGAGGGCTCCCGCAGCGAGCACTTCGCTGAATGGGCCCGCTTCGTCGAGCGGGTACCCGCGGATCAGGTCGCTGCGCGCGCACAGGAGCTCGAGGAACAGGACTACTCGATTCATTTCCACGTCTGGACGGCCGAGGAGTTCAAGGAGCTGCTCGGCTACGCCCAGAACGAGCAGCAGCTGCCGTTCCGCGTGGAGGAGCTGCGCGAGAACGAGCTCGAGTTCATCGCCGTTCTGCGCCGCAGCTGAGCATCTGGCGCCTCGACGAGGCGCTATCAGTTGGCGATCGCGCCCGAGCGGAGCGCCAGGGAGCCACGCAGCGTGATCGATGAGTCGAGAGCCTCACCGGGTGGCCAGGGGTGGCGCGGGAGCCCGGCGGCTGCCCGCCAGCCTTCGAGCCGTCCGGCGAGCGCCTGGACGTCGCGGCAGAGGACGGCGTCGCCGAGCACGATGATCGCCTCTGTGAGTGCTGCCCGGGGCCCCGACCGGCGGCGCAACACTCCGTAGCGGCGCAGCAGGTACCCGCGGCTGAAGCCCGCCAGCCTTCGCTGTGCGGCAGAGCGGCGTCCATAACTGCGCGAGCCGAGGTGCACGCCGACGGCCTCCCGCGCAACGACGCTTCCCCAGCCGGCGCTGCGCAGTCGTAGCGCGAGGTCGAGGATCTCCATATAGGCGCGGATCCGCTCGTCGAGTCCGCCGACCCGCTCCCAGGCGCTGCGCCGGTAGGCGCCGGCGGTCCCCTCCGGCCCGGCGAGCACTGGGGCGGGGCTCCCCGCGGCCTCCCTCCGTGAGCCCTGAAGCCGTGCGAAGCCGGCCAGGGTCACGTCGGCGCTCACACCGACACTGTCGATCGCATCGCCACCCGGCGCCAGCATCACCGACGCCACCGAGCCGACGCGCTCGTCCTCGAGCAGCGGCGTGACCATCCACTCGAGAGCCTCGGGCTCGAGCTCGACGTCGTTGTTGAGGAGCACGATGTACTCGCCGCTCCCGGCGCCGACACCTCGGTTCACCGCGTGTGTGTAGCCGTGGTTGGTGCCGAGCTCGAGCACCCTCACCGCCGGCCAGTGACGTCGCAGACGCTCGGGAGTGCCGTCGCTCGAGTCGTCGTCGACGACGATCACCTCGTGACCGACGGTCTGCGCGGCGAGATGAGCCAGGCACCTGTCGGTCAGCTCGTAGTGATCGTGGACGGGAACGATGACGTCGATCGAGGCGGCCACGGCGCAATGCTAAGGCAGGCTTGGCACCCGCGTAGACTACGCGGCCCGTGCAGATGCCCCCCCAGCGCATTGTGTCCTTCCTGTCCTCCCTGCGGGCGCTGTCGCGCGGCGAGCAGGATCGCTTCGTGACCGATGCCCCATCGCCTCAAACGGCAATCGAGGCTGTGTCCACCGGGTGGGCATCGCGGCTTCCCTTGCCCGGCGTGAGCTCTGGCGAGAGTGAGCTGTTCACCGATTCTCGTGTGGACTGGGCGATCGAGGAGTTCGGCGGTGTGGGCGGAGCAAAGTGCGTCGAGCTTGGGCCGCTGGAGGGCGGCCACAGCTATATGCTCGAAAAGGCTGGGGCCGGCTCGGTGACGGCGGTTGAGGCGAACAAGGATGCCTACCTCAAGTGTCTAATCGTCAAGGAGCTGCTCGGACTGCAGCGCTGCTCGTTCCTGTCCGGCGATGTGGTCGAGTATCTGAAGGCGACGGACGAGGAATTTGATGTCTGCTGGTGCGCTGGAATCCTCTACCACATGGTTGATCCGGTCCAACTGATCGATCTCACTTCTCAGCGGGCGTCTCGTTTGTATATGTGGACCCACTACTACGACGCCGCCAAGCTGGCGCTCAGCGACAATAAAGGCCGCGCCTTCACCAATGGCACAACCAGCGAAGCTGTCCATCGAGGCTACCGCCATCAGCTGCATCGTCAGGATTACGGCGGCACGAACGGTCTACGGGGCTTTTGGGGCGGCACGCGACCCTTTAGCAACTGGCTCACCCTCGAAGGTCTGATGGGCGCACTTGAGCATTTCGGCTGGTCCGAGATTCGCACGCAGATCGACGAGGACCATCCTCACGGCCCATCCGTCAACCTTGTGGCAGTGCGTCGGTGACGGACGCTGCGTGGCTCACAACCCAACCCCACATCGGCTCCCAGTCCCACATCGGCCTGAACCTGATCTTCCTCGTTCCCGATGAGACCGGCGGCATGGAGGTCGCCGCGCGGGAGTTGATCCCGGCGCTGCTGGCCGAGGCGCCGCCGGGGATGCGCTTCACCGCGTTCGTCAATCGCGAGGCGGCTGCGGCCGGCGGTCCGTGGGGGGAGCTGCTGCCGGCGGTGACGGTGCCGGTGAACGCGCGCAACCGCGTGCAGTGGGTGCTCGGCGAGCAGACGCTGCTTCCACCCCTGGCAATGAGAGCAGGCGTCGATCTCGTGCACAGCCTGGCGAGCACCGCGCCGCTGTGGGGGCGCTTTCGCAGGGTGGTGACCGTGCACGACCTGATCTACGCGCGCTTCCCCGAGGCTCATTCGGGCATTCGCGACAAGGGCATGACGGTGCTCGTTCCCCAGGCGGTGCGCCGCTCGGACAGGGTGATCGCCGATTCGCTGAGCACGCGCGAGGACCTGATCGAGCTCGTGGGCGTGAGGCCCGAGTTGATCGACGTGGTGCCGCTCGGGCTGGGCAGCGTACGGCGCGAGGCGCCGCTCCCCGAGCGCGAGGTGCGCGAGCGCTTCCAGCTGGGTAAGCGCCGGGTGGTGCTGAGCCTGTCGGCCAAGCGCCCGCACAAGAACCTGCTCGCGCTGATCGGCGCGCTCGCGCTGCTGCCCGCGGAGGATCGCCCGCTGCTCGTGCTCCCCGGCTATCCCACCGCGCACGAGGCCGAGCTGCGCCAGCGCGCGGTGAGCGCCGGTGTCGTCGGCGACGTACGCTTCCCGGCGTGGGTCTCAGCCGCGGAGGTCGAGGGTCTGTGGGCGGTTGCGGAGGCATTCGTGTTCCCGTCGCTGTACGAGGGTTTCGGGCTGCCGGTCTTGGAGGCGATGGCGCGCGGGGTGCCGGTCGCGTGCTCGGACGCCTCCTCGCTGCCCGAGGTCGCGGGCGATGCGGCGCTGCTGTTCGATCCGCACGATGAGGCGGCGATCGCCGGAACGCTGCGCCAACTGCTGGAGGACCAGGCCCTGCGTGAGCGCCTGCGCGCCCGCGGTCTGGCCCGGGTGGCCGAGTTCACCTGGGAGCGCACCGCACGCCTGACGCTTGAGAGCTACCGCCGCACGCTGGTGTCTTGAAAATGGTACACCTTATCTGGTATATTCTTGGGTATGAGCCCCGGCGCGCTGATCCGCGCGACGCGCGAGCGCCATCGCCTCACTCAGACGCAGCTCGCCCTGCGCGCGGGCACCTCACAGAACGCGGTCAGTCGAGCGGAGCGCGATGAGATCTCGCCTTCGGTGGACACGATTCAGCGCCTGCTTGGCGCGATGGGCGAGCGCCTGGAGTTGAGCGCGCGACGGATCGAGGGCGACTTCGACCCGGATCACCTGGCGGACTCGATGGCGCAGACGATGAGCCAGCGGCTCGAGCGCTCACTGGCGTGGAACCGCTTCGCGGGACGCTTGGCCGGTGTCGCACGCTCGGGCGAGCGATGAGCCCGCAGCGGCCGGTCGAGTCGAGTGGGCCGTCGGATGACGCGCCGACCGATCCCGTTGAGGTCTTCCGTGCGCTCAACGGCCATGAGGTCGACTACCTGATCATCGGCGGCGTCGCCGTACAGGCATATGGGCACGTACGCACGACCCAGGACGTCGACGTGATCGTCGCGCCCGACGCTCGCAACCTTGAACGTCTTGCTGGCGCTCTCAAGCAGCTGCGTGCTCGGCTGAAGGGCGTGGATGCGCACCTGCTCGGCATCGATCCGACCGATGCGAGGCATCTGCGCGACGGCGCCAACTTTGGCCTCGCCACCCGAGCCGGCGGCCTCGACGTGTGGACCGACGCGGCTGAGCTGAAGGGCGCACGCTCGTGGGAGGAGATGAATGAGCGGGCCGTCACCGCAGATGTCGGCGAGCAGTCGCTGCGCTTCGTCCACCGCGACGACCTGATCCGCATGAAGCTGGCCGCGGGGCGCGAGCAGGACCTTCAGGACGTCGCTGCTCTCACCAGCCAGGAGGACATTGATCTGTCGCCTTAGAGATATGTGCATCCCCACCGAGGGGTTCAGCGCGTGCATCAGCGTGTGCTCGGGAACGTCGCAGAGCCTCGCGAGCAACCACACGATCTGGCGTAGGCTTGGCAATGTGATGTATGATGATGGGGGTGAAGCGACTGCAGATCATGCTCGAGGATGATGCCTATCAAGCGCTGGACGTCCAGGCCGCCAAGATTCATGTCTCAAAGGCGTCGCTGGTCCGCGACTACGTACGGCGTGGCCTCCAGCCGCTGCCTGCGCTCGCCGAGGACCCACTCGCCTCGCTGTCTGGCAGCTCCGAGTTTGAGCCGGCCGGCATCGACGAGACCGTCTACGGCCATTGATCTTCGTCGACACATCCTTCTGGGTCGCGCTCACAAACCGGCGTGACCCCCACCACCAAGAGGCGAGGGCTCTCTTGGCGGCTCACGCCGGCGATAGGCTGGTCACGACCAGCGAAGTACGTGGAGAGACCTGGACGTTCCTGCGGCGTCGCGCCGGCCACACCGCTGCGGTCAGGTTCCTCGACACCATGAGCGCCTCGCCGCGCGTAGAGATCATCCGAGTCTCAGAACCCGCGGAAAGAGCCGCGGAGCAGTGGCTTCGCCGCAGGGACGACAGAGAGTTCTCGTGGGTCGACGCGACAAGCTTCGCCACCATGCGCGAACTGCGGACAACTGAAGCCTTCGCCTTCGATGGCGACTTCTCCGCCGCCGGGTTTACCGAGCTGCGGACATAGCCAGCTTCGGCCCGCGCGATGCATGTCGGCCCGAACCTGATCTTCCTGGTCCCCGGCGAGACCGGCGGGATGGAGGTCGCCGCGCGCGAGCTGATTCCTGCGCTGCTGGCCGAGGCGCCACCCGAGACGCGCTTCACAGCGTTCGTCAATCGCGAGGCGCCCGCGGCAGGCGGCGGCCCGTGGGGTGCCGGTCGCGTGCTCGGACGCCTCCTCGCTGCCGGAGGTCGCGGGCGATGCCGCGCTGCTGTTCGACCCGCGCGACGAGCGTGCGATCGCCGGGGCGATCGAGACTTTGCTCTCGCAAGACGAGGCCGCGCGCGCACGTACCCGCGCGCGCGGCCTTGCCCAGGCAGAGCAGTTCACCTGGCAGCGCACCGCGCGGCTGGCGCTTGCGAGCTACACGCGCGCGCTCGGGCGCCCGTAGCCGTCGAGCACGGTCTGAAAAGAGCTCTCCAGCGACAGGCGCTCGGCGTTGGCGGCGAACCAGGCCGCGGTGCTCCGGCGCAGCGCCATGCCCGCCTCGTGCACGCGAACGATCGCCGCGGCGATCTCCCGCGCGTCGGCGCTCGCGGCCACAAAGCCGTTGACGCCCTCCTCGATCAGCTCGGTGGCGGCGTTGTCCTCGCCGGCCACGACGATGCTGGGGGTTCCGCGCGCGGCGGCCTCGACCACGACCATGCCGTAGCCCTCGCGTACGGAGGGCAAGAGCAGACACAGGGCGCGGCGCATCTCCGTGTCGACCGTGTCCGCCGCGGCGAACCCCGGGGCCGAGACGACCTTGGCCAGGCCGTGCTCGGCGATAGCGGCGCTCACCGCCTCGCGCTCAGGTCCGTCCCCGAGGATCGTGCCCCGCAGCCCCTCGATCCTGTCTCTGGCGAGCGCGATCGCCGCCACGGCGAGGGGGGCCTGCTTCTCGGGGATGAGCCGCGCCGCGAACAGCACGACGTCGTCAGCCGGTCTGGGCGGCGCCTGCTCGACGGTTCCGGTGTACAGCCCGCGCAGGATCGTCACCTCGCCGCGCAGGCCCTCCTCGCGCAATCGCCGGGCGTGCAGCTGCGAGAAGCAGAACGCCCGCTGGCGTACTCGGGCGCAAGCGCGCTGCACGAGCCTGCCCACGCGCCCGCCGGCGCCGCCGAGGTACTCGCGCCAGTAGGAGTCGCTCCAGACCTCGAACCAGTCGACCTCGAGCTCGTAGCGTCCGAGCGGACGGGCCAGCGCGGCGGCGAGCAGCGAGAAGTATGGGAACGCGCACGCGTGCACGACGTCATAGCGTCTGCCGCGCGCCAGCAGGTGTGCCAGCACGCCAAGCCCGAACACGAGCGGCGGCAGGATCCGCCGCCGGCCGTCGGCGGTGTACAGGCCCATGCGCGGGCCCACGGTCACGACCCGCGCACGATCGCCGGCCAGCTCGGGCGTCTCGCCGCGATCCCACTGGCGCAGGGTCAGGTAGGTGACCTCGTGCCCCTCGGCGGCCAGCCGCTCGGCAAGGTTGCGATACCAGCGCTCGCCCCCGCCGACGGTGTGGGGGAACAGGCAGTCGTATACGACGCAGATGCGCACGCCCGCAAGCATGCCCTATCCGCCCGGCCCGCTCCGATACGATCAATCTTCGGATTCGAAGCCACTTTCCGCCTTGGCGCGCGTTATAACCGGACAGCTGGCCGCCTACGCGCTCTCCGGGGTGCGCGAGAACCACAGCCGATGAGCACACTCGCCCAGACAACCTCTTCCGCGGAGGTCGAGACCCCCGACACGGACAGGCCGCTGGTGTCGGTCGTGATCCCGTGTCTGAACGAGGCGGAGAACATCGAGCACTGCGTGCTGGCCGCCTGTGCGGCAATCGAGCGGATGGGCGCCGCGGGCGAGGTGGTCGTCGTCGACAACGACTCCGAGGACGACTCGGCCGCGCTGGCACGGCACGCGGGCGCCCGGGTTGTGGTAGAGCCCCGTCGCGGCTATGGCAGCGCCTACCTGGCAGGCTTCGCCGCCTCGCGCGGGGAGTACATCGTGATGGCCGACGCCGATCTGACCTACGACTTCGGAGAGATCCCCCGCTTCGTCGCCGCGTTGCAGGACGGCGCGGAGATGGCGATCGGCGATCGCATGGACAACATCCAGCCCGGCGCGATGCCTTGGCTGCACCGCTACATCGGCAACCCGATCCTGACCGGTCTGCTCAACGTGTTGTTCCGCACGGGCGTCAAGGATGCGCACTGCGGCATGCGTGCGGTGCGCCGCGAGGTGCTGCCCCGTCTGGACCTGCGCACGACAGGCATGGAGTTCGCCTCGGAGATGGTGATCCGGGCTTCGAAGGAGAAACTGAAGATCGCCGAGTTCCCGATCGAGTATCACCCGCGCGGAGGGGAGTCCAAGCTGTCGAGCTTCCGCGACGGCTGGCGCCATCTGCGGTTCCTGCTGGTGCACAGCCCCAACCACCTGTTCATCGTGCCCGGCGCGCTCCTCGCCGGGTTGGGCACGCTGATCGTCGTGTTCGTCGGCGCGGGCCTTGACTTCTTCGGGCGCGCCTGGGGAGTGCACGCGCTGATCGGCGGCGCGCTGCTGATGATCGTCGGCACCCAGGTGCTCGCGCTGGGGCTGTGCGCGCACGCGTATGGCACATACTTCATGGGCGAGCAGGACCCGTGGTTCGATCGCATGCGGGCGCGCTTTCGCCTCGAGCACGGCCTGCTGCTCGGTGGCGTGTTCTCGCTCGTCGGAGTGGTCATGGGCGGTCTGATCCTGGCGACCTGGATCGCACACGGATTCGGCTCGCTGTCCGACGAACGCCTCGCGGTCGTCGCGGCCTCGTTGATCATCGTCGGCATCCAGATCTTCTTCTCCTCTTTCCTGCTGTCGATCCTCGGGTTGCGCCGCCGCTAAGGCCCTCGGGGTGCGACTCGGAGGGTCGAGGGTCGCCGTCGCGGCCACACGACGGGGGATAGCGGTCGTGTTTGCCGGGGATCGCCGCGTCTGGAAGGCCGCAGCCGTCGCGGCCGTGCCGTTCATCGCGCTGATCGCCTTCTACTGCCTGCGCCCTCGCGACTACTACACGGGCACCAACTCCGTCGAGGCCTACGCCTACATCGTCGAACCGGCCCCTGGCGAGCCCGTTTGCGTACCCGGGCTGTGGATACCCGCCGGCACCGCACGCATCCGGCTGCAGCTGATCGCGGGCACACGCACCCGCCCGGCGCTGCACATGACTCTGCGCTTGGGCGAACCGGAACCGGCCGGGCACAGCGCGGGTAACGGACAGGGCGCGGGGGGCGAGCCGGGCTCAGAAGGCGCCGCCGGCGCGCGCACGATCTCCAGCTCGCTTGCCCCCGTCACGGTGCCGCCCAACCGTGTCAGCGCCCCCGTGTTCACGATCCCCGAGCTGTCCGAGCACCCCTCCGAACGCCCCGCCTCACTGTGCCTGACCGCGAGCGGCGCCGTCCGCTGGGGTGGCACCCCGCTGCTCGCACCGCCCAGCTCCGCGCCGCCGACCGCCGGCGGGCACCCGATCTCGGGGAAGATCGCCGTCTGGTATGAGCCGCCCGCGGGCTCGCAACGCAGCTACGTCTCCCGCGCGGGTGCGATCCTGGACCGCGCCTCGCTGTTCCGGCCGAACCCCGTCGGGCCGTGGCTGTACGTGCTGATCCTGCTCGTCGTCCTGCCCGGCCTGGCGCTCGCGTCAGTGCGCTGCCTCGCGCTGACGCTCGCCGCCGGCAACGGGGGCAGTGTGCGTCGCACGGCGGCCTGGCTGTTTGCGATCGCCGCGTTGAACTTCGCCTGCTGGGCGCTGATCACCCCGCCGTTTCAGGCGCCCGACGAGGTCGATCACTTCGCCTACACGCAGTCGCTGGTGCAGCGCGGGGAAGCTCCCTCGCGCAACCCCGGCTTGCTGCTGGCCCGTTGGTCGAGCGCGGAGACGCTGGCGCTGGAAGGGGAGAGCTTCTTCAGCGACCACCAGGAGGGGGACTCGCGCCCGCCGTGGACCTCGCGCCAGCAGGCCATCTACCGCGCGCAGGTCGCCGCCACCCACCCGAGCTCCTCCGACGGCGGCGGCAGCGAGACGGCGGCGACGCACGGCGCGATCTACTACGCGGCGCTGGCGCCCGCCTACCTGCTCGCCTCCAGCTCGCCGTTCTCCCAGCTGACGCTGATGCGCCTGACCTCCGCGCTGATCGGCGCGCTGACGGTCGTATTCGCGTTCTTGATGGCGCGTGAGCTGGCGCCCGGCCGGCCTTGGCTGGGGGTGCTGGCGGCGTTGCTTGTCGCATATCAGCCGATGTACGGGTTCATCTCCGGCGCGGTCAACAACGACGTTGGCGTCAACGCCGGCGCCGCGGCGCTCGAGCTGCTGGCGATCATGATGCTGCGCCGCGGCGTCACGCTGCGCCTGGGCCTGCTCACGGGCGGGCTACTGATCGCGCTGCCGATCGTCAAGGGGACGGCCTACTCGCTCTACCCCGTCGTTGCCATCGCGCTGGCAGCGACCCTGTATCGCCACCACCGTCGCGCCGACATCCGCGGCTGGGCGGCCCTCGCGGCCGGGGCGCTGGCGGTGCGCGAGCTGTCCGTGCGGCTGGCGCACGTCTTTCACCCCGCCGTCGCATCTGCGGCCAGTGGGAGCGCGCCCGCTGAAGCCGGCTCGGTGACGGGCTCGGTCGGCGAAGCGCTCGCGCACCCGATCGACTATCTCGGCTATCTGTGGCAGGCGATCCTGCCGCGCCTGCCGTTCATGGCCCGGCACTTCGAGACCACCAACTTCCCAGGGTTTGTCATCTTCGTCGAACGCGGCTGGGGCGCGTTCGGCTGGTATGACGTGTTCTTCCCGCATCGTTACGACTACTACGTCATCCTCGCGGCGATGATCGCGGTTCCCATCCTCGGCCTGATCGCCATCCGCCGCGAGTGGCCGTTCGTGCGCCGCAACGCACTCGAGCTCGTGATCCTCGCGCTGATGGGGCTCGCCGTCGCCGCCGGCTTCGAGGCCGCCTTCTACACTCCCGGCGCGCGCCCGTTCATCGCCGAATTCGGCCGCTACGAGTTTCCCGCGATCGCCCCGCTCGCGGTGCTTGTCGTCGCCAGCCTGCACGCGTTCGGCCGGCGCTGGATCGTGTTCGCCGGAGCCGGCCTGCTCGTGGCGATGATCGCCTTGAGCTATTCCTCGCAGCTGCTGACCCTGACGGGGTTCTATGCCTGAGGTGACGGTCGCCATCCCCGTCCGCAACGGCGGAGCGCTGCTCGCGAGCACGCTCCGAGCGCTCGCGGTGCAGACGGTTCCCCACGAGCTGCTCGTCTGCGACTCCCGCTCCAGCGACGGCTCGCCCGAGCTCGCCCGGGCGCACGGCGCCCGCGTGATCGAGATCGCGCCCGAGCACTTCACCCACGGCGGGGCGCGCAACCTGCTGATGAATGAGGCCTCTGGCGCGCATGTGGCGTTCCTGACCCAGGATGCGGAGCCCGCGGACGAGCGCTGGCTCGAGCGCCTGCTCGGCGGGTTTGAGCTCGCGCCGGACGTCGGGATCGTGTACGGGCGATACCTGCCCCGCCCCGACGCAACGCCCGCGGTGCGCATGGAACTGGAGCGCTGGTTTGGATCGCTCTCCCCCGACGGCGCCCCGCGCGTGGATCGCCTGAGCGATGAGGAGCGGCTGACCCTGCCGGTGGCCGCGCTGATCGGCGCGCGCGGGTTCTACACCGACGCCAACGCGTGCATCGCGCGGGCGGCCTGGCGGCGCGCGCCGTTTCGCGAGGTGCCCTACGCCGAGGACCGGGTGCTCGCGATCGACATGCTGCGCGCCGGCTATGCCAAGGCGTATGTGCCCGACGCGGCGGTGATGCACTCCCACGCCTACACACCCGCCCAGGAACTACGCCGCTGCTTCGACGAGTGGCGCGGGTTGTGCGAGGTCTACGGCTGGCGCGAGCCGGCTTCGCCGCTGCACGTAGTCCGCAAGCTGCGCGGCGAGCTGGGCTGGGCGCAACGTGAGCTCGACCGGGAGGGGGTGACGCCGTCCGAGCGTCGCGCGACGCTCGGCGCGATCGCCCGTCACCATGTCGTGCGCCTCGCCGGGGCGCTGATGGGCTCGCGCGCCGAGCGGCTGCCCGCGGGTATGCGCCGCAGGCTCTCGCTGGAGGGCCGCTCCTCGTTTGAGCCAATCGACACCTACATACCGTGAGCGGAAACGACCCAATCCAAGGCGCGCCCGAAGGCGCGTTCTCCAACCTGCGCCGGCGCATCTACCTGACGTATACCCACTTCGGCCTGCGTACGATCCTGTGGCGGCTGGTCACGTTCCCGCTGCGATTCACGCCGCTGGGAAGGCGCATGCGTCTGCGCACGCACGCGCGCGACCAGGAACGCCGTCGAGCTGCCACGTGGTATCGGGAGCACGGACGGCCTGTGGATATCGTCGTGCCCAGCTACCGCGACGCTGAGCGTGTGCGCGCGCTCGTGCGCAGCATCCGCAAGACGGCGCCGCGGGGGATGGCTCGCGTGATCGTCGCCGACGACGCCAGCGGCTCTGAGCATCTCGCCGCGCTGGGGCGGATCGCCGGGATAGACGTGGTGGTCGAGTCCGAGCGCAACAGCGGGTTCGCGGCGAACGTCAACCGCGGCCTGCGCGCCACCGCGCTCGACCGCGACGTGGTCGTGCTGAACTCCGACGTGGAGGCGCTCCCGAGCTGGCTGGAGTGCCTGCAGTACGCGGCCTATCGCTTCCAGGACATCGGCATCGTCGGCGCGCAGCTGCTCTACCCGGACGGGCGCATCCAGTTCGGGGGAACCATCCGCAATCGCGACGCGCCCGAGTGGTTCGACCACCGCTACAGGTTCAAGCCCGGCGGCTGGGGCCCCGCCGCGCAGACCAGCCCCGCGCTCGCCGTGACCGGTGCGTGCATGTACGTGCGCCGCGAGGTCATCGAGCGCATCGGTGAGCTGGACGAGCGCTATCCGATGGCCTATGAGGATGTCGACTGGTGCCTGCGCGCGTGGCAGGCCGGCCTCGGCGTGCTGTACTTCCCGGCTGCCCAGCTTGTGCATCACGAGTCGGTCACTCGCGGCACCGACCTGGGCGAGCGCGAGCGGGAGTCCCAGCGGCTGTTCTGGGAGCGCTGGTCGGACTTCTTCGACGAGCGTTCGGTCATGGCCTCGCCTCGCGCGGGCAGTGGCGGCGCCGGCCCTGGCGAGCGCCCCGGCGATGGCCGGCTGCGCATCGCCTACGTGACGGAGGGGACGGGCGTGGGCGGCGGGCACCGCGACGTCTTCGAGCACCTCAACCGCCTGTCAGTCCGGGGGCACGAGGTGTCGCTGTACACGCTCGACGACCCACCCGACTGGTTCCCCTTGCGCGTTCCCGTGCACACCTTCGCCGACTACGACGAGCTGGCCCGCTCGCTCGCCGAGATCGAGGCGATCAAGGTGGCGACCTGGTGGATGACCGCCGCGCCGGTGTGGCGCGCGAGCATCGTGCGCGGCATCCCCGTGTACTTCGTCCAGGACATCGAGACCTCCTACTACCCCGACCACGAGCACGCCCGCCACGCCGTGCTCGACTCCTACCGGCCCGAGTTCAGGTACATGACGATCTCCTCCTGGAACCGCGAGCGCCTGCGCGAGCTGGGCCTCGACGCCGAGCTGATCCCTCCGGGGATCGACCTTGAGACGTTCCGGCCGCGCACGGACGTGGCGCGCCGCGAGGACATGGTGCTGGCGCTCGGCCGTGCCAACCCACTGAAGAACCTGCCCCTGACGCTCGCCGCCTGGAGGGCGCTGAAGCAGCCGCATCCCGAGCTGTGCCTGTTCGGGATCGAGCCGGAGGTTGCGGCCGGGGAGGGCGTGCGCTACGTCGACTCCCCCGACGACGATCGGGTCAACGAGCTGTTCTGCCAGGCGACCGTCTTCGTGCAGACCTCGATCCACGAGGGCTTTGCGCTTCCGCCGCTGGAGGCGATGGCGACGGGCGCCGCGGTCGTCTGCACCGACGCGCACGGCAACCGCGACTTCTGCGTGGACGGCGTCAACTGCCTTATGCCCGAGCCGACCGCGAGGGCGGTCAGCGCAGCGCTCGCACGCCTGCTCGCCGATCCGCAACTGCGCGCGCGGCTGGGGCGAGCGGGCATCGACACGGCTCAGGAGTACACGTGGGAGCGTCGCATCGACGCGCTGGAGGGGTTCCTGCGACGCGTGGCCGCGTCGCGGCGGATGGCGCTCGCGGGGGAGGTCCTGCCGGCGGAGACGGCCACGACTCACGGCTCCCACAGTGTTGACGGGAAGTAGTCGAGCACGACCTCGTCGAGCATCGCGAAGCGCACGCCCGCTCGCAGCATGCGTTCCAGCATGTACATGTCGCCGGGAACCTCCAGATGCGCCGCGACGAGCTCGCGCTCGAAGAAACGCAGCCCGCCGTGCACGAGCGCTCCAGCCCAGCTGAAGGTGCCCAGACGCGGTGGGAAGCCGATGCCCGTCATCTGTCGGCCGTCGGGGTGGCGCTCCTCGAACCCGCCGTAGGCGACCTCCGCGCGCTGCTCGCGGACCACCTCCAGGAGGGAGGCGATCGCGTCGGGACGCAGGTGGTCGTCGTCGTCGAAATGCAGCAGCCACAGTCCACGTGCGCGTCGCGTCGCCTCGTTGCGAGCCATCGTGCTTCCGACCAGCCAGTGCCGACGCGGATCGGGGTGCGCGGCGATCCGATGACTCAGGTTTGCAAACTGAACTCGAGGGTCTCCCAGTGCCGCGACGGCTTCTCCGAGGGAGCGAGGTGCAGCGTCACCGACCACGAGCACCTCCAGGTTCGTGTGAGTCTGCGACAGCAGCGAGGGCAGCGCCCGGCCGAGCAGCGTGCCCTCTCGTCCCACGGTGGCCACCGTGATCGAGACCAGCGGGTCAGGATGCGAATAGGCCTCCTCGTAGCCCGGACCGGCACGCAGCTCGTGAAGCCGGCGACGGTTCGCGGACTCCTCGGCAACGATCGCGTGCAGCATCGGCTGAACCCGTTGCTCGAGCGCCGCGCGCACCTCCTCGAGTGTCGGGGCGAGCTCGGAGAGACGCCCGTCGAGTACGTCCATGCGTGCGTGCAGACGCTCGGTACTCTCGGTGAGCGTGTCCAGGCGGGCTGTGACCGCGCGGAAGCGCCAGTCGAGTGCCCTCCCCAGAAGCCGGCGGATCAAAGCGCGTACTCGCGGGCTGGCACGCCTTGAACGCGGACTCCATCGCGGACCTCGCGCAGCACCACCGCACCCGCTGCCACCGTGGCGTCAGAGCCCACCTTGGTGTCATTGACGATCACAGCCCCCATCCCCAGGACCGCACGGTCACCGATCTCAGTATGGCCGCCGACGTTGGCCCCCGGGAGCAGCGAGACGAAGGCGCCGACGTGGCAGTGATGACCGATCAGGGCGCCGCGGGAGATGAGCGTGTGCGCCCCGATCACGGTCTCGGCGCCGATGATCGCTCCGGGGGCCACCACGCACCCGGCACCGAGCCTGGCTGTGGACGATACGTGAGCAGCTGGGTGCACGACCGTGACCGGCTCCCAGCCATGTCCCTCGACGCCTGACCAGTGCTCGCTCCGGGAGCCTCCGGCAGCCACGACCGCTCGGGCGATCTCAGGCGGCGCGCTCGACGCGACGACGGGCAGGCCGGCTACCACCGTCCCGACCCGTGAGGAGTCGAGGAGCTCGATCAGGCCGACCACGTCCCAACCGTCGTCGCGCGCCCACTCGGCGACCTCGGCGGCAAACGATCCACTGCCGGCCAGGTGCAGCGCCTCGCCGCGGAGCTGCCGGTCGCCTGCGTCGCGGTCGCCGGAACGGGGCCGATCGCCCGCGTGGGGCCGAGCGCTCACCCGACCGCCTACAGATCCTCGGCGATGTGCGGCGCCTCCCGGTTGAAGTACCAGAAGCCGAGCACGAACAGCGCGGTCACGAGCGCGAGCGGCTCCAGCAGTGCCGTCCAGCTGCCAAGCGCCTGTCCGGCGCTGAGCGTCGCGCGGTTGATCATCGCGTGGCGGAACTGCTGGAAGATGGTCACCAGCGGATTGAGCGTGTAGATGTGGTAGAGGAACGGGCCGATGGAGCCATGATGGCCGTAGAGGAGTTCATGGCGAACCGTTTCCACCGGGAGGATCACCGGTGAGGAGTAGAAGAGGATCTGGGAGAAGACTTCCCAGATCGGCGAGATGTCGCGGAAGCGCACGAACAGCGCCGAGAGCAGCATTGCCATGCCGGTGGCGAACACGACGAGCATCGCGATTATGAGGGGCAGCTCCAGCCAGCTGAGCATCGGGCGCACGCCGGCGATGAGGGCGAAGATCATCACCACGACCAGGTTCAAGCCCAGGTTAAAGAGAGCGAGCAGCACCACCGAGATCGGGATCGCCAGCCGCGGGAACTGGATCTTGCGCACGAGGTTCTCTCGGTCGACCACGCTGCGAACGGCCCCGCTGGCGGCTTCACTGAAGCAGGTGAACAGCACGATCGAGCCGAGCAGCTGAGCGCCGTAGAGGTGGCCGGCCGCTCCCTTGGCCCTGTCCACTTTGAAGATCAGCACGAAGAACACGTAGAGCACGCCGAACAGCAGCAGCGGCCGCATCACCTGCCAGACATAGCCGAGCGCCGAGCCGAAGAACTTCAGTTTGAATTCGCTGCGCGCGATGTTGTACGCGAGCTGCCAGAAGCGCGGCCAGCTGTCGCTCAGCGCACGCGGGCCGCGGATCGGCTGCCCCAGGGGCTCGGGGAGGCTCGACGCCGGCTGACCGAATGCATCGGAGAGGGTGGGTGCGCTCATCGCGGGCCTCCGGCCGGTTCGATCTCGCTCGGCGGCGCCAGTCCCCAGCGCGTCACCTCCGTCTCCACCGGGATCTCGACCATCCCGCCGCTCGAGGTCAGGCCGGAGACGACGAACGACAGGCCGCCCGTGTAACGGTCGATGACGTCCAAGCCTTCGCCGCGATGGGTGATCGTGAGGATCGGGTGATAGCGCCCGGGGGCGAGCATGTTGTGGAATGAGAACGCAAACAGCGCCTCCTCGCCCTCCTGGAAGCTGCCGGTTTCCTCCTGGTCCTTGGCCGTGGTGGCCACCACCACCGGCTGACGCTGCTCGTTGAGCAGCGTCATGCTGACGGCGGGGTCGAAGACATCGGTGTTGAACGTGACCAGCGCCTTCAGGGTCAGAGGCTCGGACTGGGGCGCCACGGCGCGGCGCTCGTTTCTGTCGTCGCCGAGCCATACGTCGCTCACGCGCGCGGCGCCGTCACCCATGCGGGCGCTTCCCACCTGGTCGTCTCCGTAGCCCGCGGCGCGCCCGAAGGCGATCTCCAGGTAGCGATCGGCCACATCAGGGGGGTCGCCGATGCACACGATCTCGCCACGCTCGAGCAGCATCGCGCGATGACAGAAGCGGGTGACGGCGCTCATGTCGTGGGTGACGAAGATGATCGTGCGGCCTTCTTCGCGCATGCGGTTGAAGACGTCGAAGCACTTCTGCTGGAACGCCGCGTCACCGACGGCCAGCACCTCGTCGATCAGCAGGATCTCGGCGTCGACCTGGATCGCCACCGAGAAGGCCAGGCGCACGTGCATGCCCGAGGAGTAGTTCTTGAGCTTGAGATCCTGGAACTCCTCGAGTTCGGCGAACTCGATCACGCGCTCGTAGCGAGCGCGGGCCTCGCGCGGCGAGAGGCCGAGCATGATGCCGTTCAGCGCGACGTTCTCGTAGGCCGCCAGGTCGGGGTTGAAGCCCACTCCCAGCTCGATGAACGTGGACATCCGCCCGTTGCACCAGATCTGGCCCTCATCGACGCGGTAGATTCCGGCCAGGCACTTCAGCAGCGTGCTCTTGCCGCTGCCGTTGCGCCCGACGATGCCGAAGAACTCGCCTGGCGCGACCGCGAAGGAGATGTCCTTCAGCGCGTGCAGTTCCTCGTGGCGTGAGCGGCGCAGCGGGTGAAGCGCCCGCTCCTTGAGCGTGTGGCTGCGCTCCTCGGGGATCTTGAAGCGCTTGTCGACGCCCTCGGCGGCCAGCGCGGGTCGTCCGTGAACGGCTGTCTGCTCGGCGGGCATGATCCCTGGAGGGTATAGCGAGGGCGCGTCGCGACCGGCAGGCGATCGCTCAGGGCGCTCCGTCCGAGCGGCCGCCGAACGCACGGCCGAGCGCCCTGGCAGCGATGAAGCAGCGCGAGAGGATCGCGAACAGCGGCCGGCTCACCGTCGGGTGCGC
>CABEDD010000109.1_pt1 | contig 22444 bp, 21 predicted proteins | sample 3132901 | NCBI WGS metagenome assembly CABEDD01 (sample SAMEA5534329, study PRJEB31848) | metagenome | biome: tundra; feature: field; material: soil | place: USA | collected 2013-05 | depth 0.15 m
CATGCCCACAACGCCACCGCCGATCACGAGCACGGTCGCCGCGGCGACCGTGCTCGTGATCGGCGGTGGCGTTGTGGGCATGAACGCGGCGTTCATCGCGATCGGGATGCAGGCCGACGTGTTCGTGTTCGACCGCTCGATCGACCGCTTGCGCGAGCTGGAAGTGGCGTTCGCCGGGCGCGCCTCGACCGTGTACTCCTCGATGCTGGCGATCGAGGAGATGCTGGGGCTGGCGGATCTGGTGATCGGCGCGGTGCTCGTCCACGGCGGGCGCGCGCCGCATGTGGTCACGCGCAAGCAGCTGGCGCTGATGAAGCCGGGCGCCGTGCTCGTGGACGTCTCGATCGATCAGGGCGGCTGCTTTGAGACCTCGCGTCCGACCACCCACTCCGATCCGACGTTCGAGGTGGATGGGATCACCCACTACTGCGTGACCAACATGCCGGGCGCCGTGCCGATCACCTCGACGTACGCGCTCACGAACGCGACCTTGCCCTACGTGCTGGCGCTGGCCGAGCATGGGCCGCAGAGCGCGATGGCCGCGGACCCGGGCCTGCGCCTGGGGTTGAACGTGCAGGACGGGGAGATCGTGCACCCCGCGGTCGCCGAGGCGCTGGCTCGGCCGGAGGATGCAGCCGAGGCTTTCTTGTGAATACATATGAGCACGGTGGCGGGTTAGATATGTCTATTTTCAAACTTTGTGCACATACGTATCGCGTATATGCATAAGAGCACATTCCGATCGTATATCTTTCGTATATAACTTGCACTATGGTTATACGCGGTTCAAAATTTATACATACACCCCGACCCCCAGCCGACCTCGGTACAAACACTCAAATCGGAGCATCGTGATGGCCAACGCATCGATCCCGCTCGACAACTTCATCGATGGGGAGCCCGTCTCCTCTGAGGGCGGCGAGAGCGAACCGATCCTCAACCCATCCACGACAGAGGAACTGGCGCGGGCGCCGCGCTCGACCGTCAAGGACGTCGATCGTGCGGTCGCGGCGGCGCGCAGGGCGTTCGCGCCGTGGTCGGCCACGACGCCCGCCCAGCGCGCGCAGGCGCTGCTCGCGCTGGCCGACCTGATCGAGCGGCACGGCGATGAGCTCGCCCGCATCGAGGCGCTGAACGCGGGCAAGCCGATCGAGGCGGTCACGAACGACGAGCTGCCGGTGATGGCCGACAACCTGCGCTTCTTCGCCGGCGCCGCGCGCTGCCTGGAGGGCCGCGCCGCGGGCGAGTACATGGAGGGCCACACCTCCTTCACCCGCCGCGAGCCCGTCGGCGTGATCGGACAGGTGACGCCGTGGAACTACCCGCTGATGATGGCGATCTGGAAACTCGCCCCCGCGATCGCGGCGGGCAACACGGTCGTGCTCAAGCCTGCGGAGACCACGCCGCTGAGCACGCTGCGCTTCGCCGAGCTGGCCGCCGACATCCTGCCGGCGGGCGTGCTGAACGTGGTGACCGGCCCGGGCGAGCCCACGGGCGAGGCGCTGATCAACCACCCCGACGTGGACATGCTCGGGCTGACGGGCTCGGTGGACACGGGCAAGCACCTGGCCCGCACGGCCGCGGACACGCTCAAGCGCGTGCACCTCGAGCTGGGCGGCAAGGCTCCGGTGATCGTGTTCGACGACGTCTCATTGGAGAGCGCGCTCGAGACGATCGCCGCCACCGGCTACTACAACGCCGGTCAGGACTGCACCGCCGCCACGCGGGTGCTGGCGGGCGCGCGCGTCTACGACGACGTCGTCTCCGGGCTGGCCGAGCAGGCGCGAGGCCTGGTCATCGGCGACACGCTCGCGCCCGACACGACGCTCGGCCCGGTCAACTCGGCCAAGCAGCGCGAGCGCGTGGCGGGCTTCCTGGAGCGCCGCTCCCCGCGCGCGGAGATCGTCACGGGCGGCGGCGCCCCCGACCGCCCCGGCTTCTACCTGGAGCCGACCGTCGTCGCCGGCCTTCAGCAGGACGACGAGATGATCCAGCGCGAGATCTTCGGGCCGGTCATCACCGTGCAGCGCTTCTCCGACGAGGCCCAGGCGATCGAGTGGGCCAACGGCACCCGCTACGGCCTGGCCTCCTCGGTCTGGACCCGCGACGTGGGCCGTGCCCTGCGCGTGTCGCGGGCGCTGCGCTTCGGCTGCGTGTGGATCAACGACCACATCCCGCTGGTCTCGGAGATGCCCCACGGGGGGTTCCGCGACTCGGGCTACGGCAAGGATCTGAGCGTGTACTCGCTGGAGGATTACACGGTCGTCAAGCACGTGATGGCTTCGCTGCAATAGCGGGCGGCGGGCGGCGGGCCTGCTACGGTCCCCGTGCGTGCGGCGAAGTCGTGCGCGAGGTTCTTTGTCTTTGTTGGCGCTCTTAGTGCGCGGATGGGGTCAGTCGAATCTCCATCTGCAGCGGCGGCCAGAGGGCCGCCAGAAGGAGCATCAACACATGCAACATGCAACATTCGCCGATCTCGGCGTGTCCGAGATCGTCACTTCCGAGCTTGCCCGGAGTGGCATCGCCCAGCCGTTCGCCGTCCAGGCGATGGTCATACCCGACGTGCTCGCAGGGCACGACGTGCTCGCGCAGTCCCCGACCGGCTCGGGCAAGACGCTCGCGTTCGGCGTCCCCCTCATCGAACGCCTGCATGGCACCAACGTGCGCCCGTCGGCGCTCGTGCTGGCGCCGACACGCGAGCTGGCCTCGCAGATCGTCGACGATCTGCGCGACATAGCGCACGCGCGCGCCCTGTCGATCGCGGCCGTGTACGGCGGCGCTGGCATCGTCAAGCAGGCGCGGTTCGCCGCGCGCGCCCACATCCTCGTCGCCACGCCGGGGCGGCTGCTCGACCTGATCGACCGGCGCGACGTCTCGCTCGATCGCGTCCGGCTGCTCGTGCTCGACGAGGCCGACCGCATGCTCGACATGGGCTTCAAGCCGGTCGTCGATCGAATCGTCAAGATGTGCGCGCGCGAGCGCCAGACGCTGCTGTTCAGCGCGACGCTCCAGGGCGAGGTGGGGCGCATCGCCAAGGCCTACACCACCGATCCGCGTCGTCACGAGCACGCGCACCCGGCGGAGCGCAAGGGCGATGTCGAGCACCGCTTCGTGACGGTCTCCCACGAGGGCAAGGTCGCGCGGCTCGTATCCGAGCTGGACGAGTCAGAGCGCGGGCGCACGCTCGTGTTCGTGCGCACCAAGCGCGGCGCCGATCGCCTGGTCAAACGGCTGGCTTCCAACAGCGTGCGGGCCGTGGCGATGCACGGCGACAAGTCCCAGGGTCAGCGCGAACGGGCGCTGTCCAACTTCGAGGCGGGCGTCGTGGACACGCTCGTGGCGACCGACGTGGCGGCGCGCGGGATCGACGTGGCCGGGATCACGCACGTGATCAACTACGACATGCCCGGTACACGCGAGGACTACGTGCACCGCATCGGGCGCACCGCCCGCGCGGGCGCCAGCGGCGTCGGCGTCACGCTCGTCACCCACGAGCAGGCCCGCGAGCTGGGGGGCATGCTCAGCGGCCTGGGGCTGCATCGGGAGCTGGAGCTGGGCGGCCTGCCGAGCGACTCCACCGGGGGGCGCGGCGGCGGGGGCGGCTCATCGCAACGCGCAAGGCGCAGCGCCAATCGCGGCGGCCGGGCTCCTTCGGGCGCGGGCGCGGGCGGCACTGGCGGCGGCGCGCGTCCCCGGCGCCCTAGGAGCGGTGGCCGAGCACCTGGTAGATCGAGGTGAAGCCAGTCGCGAACCCGTGGCGGGCCGCGCGCAGGTAGAGCCGCCAGACGCGCAGGCGCTCGCCGCCGGCGAGGCGCTCGGCCTGCTCGCGATTTGAGTCCAGGCGGTCGATCCAGGCCGACAGCGTGTCGGCGTAATCCTGCGCCAGCCCCTCGATGTGGTCGGTGACGAAGCCCGCGCGCTCCAGGGCGAGCTGGATGCGCGAGAGGTGCAGGGGAGCAGCGTCGGGGAACACGTAGCGCTCGGAGAACGGGCCCGCCTCGGGGTTGCCGTGGCGCAGGCGGGCGATGCCGTGGTTGAGCAGCCGCCCGCCCGGCTGTAGCAGCCGCGCGAGCACACGCGCGTACTCGTCGATCTGGTTGGCCCCGACGTGCTCGACCATCCCGATCGACGCGATCGCGTCGTATTGCTCACCACCCGCGAGGTCGCGGTAGTCGCACTCGCGAATCTCGACGCGGTCCTGCAGGCCCGCCTCCTCCACGCGCTGGCGCGCGAGCTCGGCCTGGTTGGGCGAGAGGGTGATGCCCACCGCGTGCACGCCGCGCCTGGCGGCGGCGTGCAGCACGAAGCTGCCCCAGCCGCAGCCGACGTCGAGGATGCGCTCGCCCTCCCGCAGTCCCAGCTTCTCGCAGATCAGCTCGCGCTTGGCCAGCTGGGCTGCCTCGAGCGTCGCGGCACCGCGCGAGAACAGGGCGCAGCTGTAGGTCATCGAGTCATCGAGGAACAGCGCGAAGAACTCGTTGGACACGTCGTAGTGGTGGCGCACGGCGCGCTCGTCGCGCTCGCGGCTGTGGCGGCGCCCGCGCGGGCGCAACTCGCTGGCGGGGATCCGCGGCGGGCGCGTCAGCCCGCACGCGCGCACCGCGGCCAGGGTCAGGCGCGCGCGCGTGGCGCGGTCGATCGTGGGCGCGGTGAACCTGTCGAGCAGCGCGATCACACGGTCGAGGTCGTCGGCGTCGAGCTCGCCCGCCGCGTAGGCCCGGCCCAGGCCCAGCTGCCCGGGGGCGCGCAGCAGGTGCGCGACGGCCGCCGGCGAGCGCACGGTGAACACCGGTCCGCCCGCGACCGTGGGGGCCAGCTCCGAGCCGTCCCAGAAGCGCAGCGTGAACGGGCGCGCCGGCAGCGCCCGCGCCAGCTCGCGGCGCAGCGGCTCAGGCCGGGCGAGCACCGCTGGTCCTTCCTGTGCGCCGGTGGTCGTTTGCGCGCTCACTTCGCGGACAGTGCCCGGCGTGCGGACGAGCGCTCGGGCCGGGAGTGCAGACGTTTGGGTCACAACACGACATGGCGGTTACGCAGCCTAGGGGTCGCGCTGCTAACTTGCTCACTGGCGCCATGACCGAACACGATATTCCCGGTGGCCCGGCACGCAGCGGGCCCGGGCCAGACGATGTTCAGCCTCCCGAATACGAGACGCTCGATCGTGCGCTCACAGGGCTGATCACGGTCGGGCCGATCCTCGCGCTGTTCTTCGTCGGCTGGCAGCTGTGGGACGGGCTGCTGCACCCGTCGGACCTGGTCGTGTTCGCGATCATGTACGTGCTCACCGGGCTCGGCATAACGGTCGGGTTTCACCGGCTGTTCACCCACCGCAGCTTCAAGACCTCGCCCGCGCTGCGCGGGCTCTTCGCCGTGCTGGGCTCGGCCGCGATCGAGGGCCCGGTCATCTCCTGGGTGTCCGACCATCGCAAGCACCACGCGTTCTCGGACAGGGAGGGCGATCCCCACAGCCCCCACGTTGACCACGGCGTCGGCCTGCGGGGGGCGCTGCGCGGGCTCGCGCATGCGCACCTCGGCTGGCTGTTCATCCACACCGAGCGCGGCTCGCGCGAGCGCTACGCCCCCGACCTGCTCGCCGACCCGGTCGTGTCGTTCGTGGACCGCACCTTCTTTTTGTGGACGTTCGCCGGCCTCGCGATGGCGTTCGCGCTCGGCTACGCGATCGGCGGGACCTGGCGCGCTGGCCTCACCGGCCTGCTGTGGGGCGGCGCGGTGCGGATGCTCGTGCTGCATCACATGACCTACTCGATCAACTCGCTGTGCCACTTCTTCGGGCGCCGCGACTACGCCACCGGGGACGAGTCGCGCAACCTGCTGTGGCTGTCGCTGCCGACGTTGGGCGAGGCGTGGCACAACAACCACCACGCGTTCCCGACCTCCGCCAGCCACGGTCTCAGCTGGCGCCAGCCCGACGTCTCGGCGCTCGTGATCGGCGCGATGGCCCGGGTGGGCTTGTGCTGGGACGTGGTCAAGGTGCCCGAGGAGCGCCGCGCGAGCAAGCGCTACGTGACCACGTAGGATGCCGGTTCAGCTGATTGTGATCTGGCGAGCGATCCTGGACGGTGAGGAGCGATCGTGGAGTACAGCGTCGGCGATGACATCCTGTGCGTGCGCGCGCCCAACCCCGGGCCGTTGACGCTGACGGGCACGAACACATTCCTCGTGGGCCGCTCACCGGCGTGGGTCATCGATCCGGGGCCGCTGATCGAAGAGCACCTGGAGCGTGTGTGCGCGGCGGTCGAGGAGCGCGGCGGGCTCGGCGGCGTCGTGCTCACACACGACCATGCCGACCACGCCGAGGCGGCGCCGGAGCTGCTGGCGCGGCACCCGGCGCCGCTGGCGGGCGGGCGCGGCGAGGTTGATGTGAGGCTGGCGGAGGGCGAGCGGGTCGGGCCATTTCACCCGGTGGCCACCTCGGGGCACTCGAGCGATCATTTCGCGCTGATCTCCGCCGGCGCGTGCTTCACCGGCGACGCCGTGCTCGGCCAGGGCAGCGTCTACATCGCCCCGCATCCCGGCTCGATGTCTCATTACATGCTCGCGCTGGCGCGGCTGCGTGAGCGCCAGGACTTCGACGTGCTCTGCCCCGGCCACGGCCCGGTCGTGCGGGACGCCGCCGGCAAGCTCGATGAGTACCTGAACCATCGCTCAGAGCGCGAGCGCAACCTGATCGACGCGCTCGCGCGGGGGTTGCGCAGCGAAGCGGAGCTGCTCGACGCGGTTTGGCCGGAGGTGCCGGCGGCGATGCGCCCGCTGGCGGGCGTCACGCTCGCCGCGCACCTGAACAAGCTCGAGGACGAGGGGCTCCTGCCGGCCGGCGTGCAGCGGCCCGAGTTGAGAGGCTTTGACCGGTGAGCCCGCGCGGTGGTGTTGCCGACTCGGATTCCGGTGCGAGCGCCGGTCGGACGCCGGCCGCAGCGGGCGCGCCGGGAGCGGGCGCGTCCACGTCGGAGTCGCCGTTTCCGCCGATCGCCGACTACGGGTTCCTGTCGGACTGCCACACCGGCGCGCTGCTCGCCTCGGACGGGTCGATCGAGTGGATGTGCCTGCCCCACTTCGACTCGCCGTCGGTGTTCGGGGCGATGCTCGATCGCGGGGCGGGGAGCTTCAGGATGGGCCCGTACGGCGTGTACGTGCCCATCGGCCGGCGCTACATACCGGGCACGAACCTGATCGAGACGACCTGGATGACCCCGCAGGGGTGGCTGCGGGTGATCGACGGGATGACGATCGGGCAGTGGCATGAGGACAAGCACGGCTCGAGCCACACGCGCGCGCCGACCGACTTCGACGCCGACCACCTGCTCGTGCGATGGGTGGAGTGCGTGCAGGGGCAGGTGCAGGTGGAGGTCGTGTGCGAGCCGATGCTCGCCTACGGCGCCACGCCCGCGCGCTGGAGCGTCGCCGACACCGGCGAGGAGGGCGGGTACGCGCTGGACGCGGGCGATGGCGATGGCGAGGGCGAGCTCAAGGCGCTGCGGCTGTACAGCGACATGCGCATGGGGACCGAGGGCAACCGCGTGCACGCCCGGCACACGATGGCCGAAGGCGAGCAGCGCTTCTGCGCGATCTCCTGGACGCAAGCGCTCGGCGGCCCGCGCACCGCCGCGGAAGCGAAAGACCGCCTGGACCGCACGAGCCACTTCTGGCGCACGTGGCTGGCCGATGGGACATATCCGGATCATCCGTGGCGCTCGCACCTGCAGCGCTCGGCGCTGGCGCTGAAGGGCCTGACGTTCATGCCCACCGGTGCGCTCGTGGCCGCGCCGACGACGTCGCTGCCGGAGACGCCGGGAGGCGAACGCAACTGGGACTACCGCTACTGCTGGATGCGCGACGCGTCATTCACGCTGTGGGGGCTGCACGCGCTCGGGCTGGACTGGGAGGCGGACGACTTCGTGCAGTTCCTCGCCGACATGCGGCGCAACGAGGACGGGTCGCTGCAGATCATGTATGGGATCACGGGCGAGAAGGAGCTGCGCGAGTCGACGCTCGAGCACCTGAAGGGCTACGAGGGCGCGCGTCCGGTGCGGATCGGCAACGGCGCCTACGACCAGCGCCAGAACGACGTGTACGGGGCGGTGCTCGACTCTGTCTACCTGCACTCCAAGAAGCGCGACCACATTCCCGAGCGGCTGTGGCCGGTGCTGATCGACCAGGTCAGCTGCGCCGAGCGGGTGTGGCGAGAACCCGACCAGGGCATCTGGGAGGCGCGGGGAGAGCCGCGGCACTACGTCAGCTCGAAGCTGATGTGCTGGGTGGCGATGGACCGCGGCGCGCGCCTGGCCGAACGGCGCGGCGAGTCCGAGCACGCACAGCGCTGGCAGGCGCTGGCGGACGAGATCCGCGAGGAGATCCTCGAGCGGGGGGTGGATAGGCGGGGAGTGTTTCGCCAGCACTACGACACCGACGCGCTCGACGCCTCCAACCTGCTGGTCGGGCTCGTGCGGTTCCTGCCGGCAGAGGACGAGCGCGTGCGCGCGACCGTGAGCGCGATCAGGGAGGAGCTGACCGAGAACGGGCTGGTCTTGCGCTACCGCACCGAGGAGACCGACGACGGGCAGAGCGGCGAGGAGGGCACGTTTCTGATCTGCTCGTTCTGGCTGGTCTCGGCGCTGTCGGAGATCGGCGAGCGCCGCGAGGCCGAGCACCTGTGCGAGCGGCTGCTGGCCTACGCCTCGCCGCTGGGGCTGTACGGGGAGGAGCTGGAGGCCTCCAGCGGGCGCCATCTCGGCAACTACCCGCAGGCGTTCACGCACCTCGCGCTGATCAACGCGGTCACGCACATCGTCGCGGCACAGCAGCAGAATCAGTAGCCGGGATCGCCGGGCAGCAGCACGCTGGCGGAGTCGCCCTCGACGACGACTCGTGGCAGGACCGGTTCGACCACGAGCCCCCGGGCGTGCGCGAGCAGGGCGTTGACCGAGACGAACGCGGCCAGCTGTTCCAGGTGCTTGATAGTGGGGAACACGAGCACGATCTCCCCGGCGGCATGGGCGTCGAGCGCGGCCCGCGGCGAGAACCAGCCGTGCTCCACGCACTCCTCGCCGTCCACGCGCGGCTCCTGGCTCGGAGGCAGGGGGGCGAGGAAGAAGTGGGTGTCAAAGCGCGTCTTGACCTCGGCCGGAGTGATCCAGCGCGAGAACTTCACCAGCGCGTCAGGATCGTCCAGGACGACTCCCGCCTCCTCGCCCAGCTCGCGGATCGCCGCCGCGCGGTGGGCCCTGTCGCCGTCGCCCTCCTCGGCGTCGACGGCCCCACCCGGGAAGACCCATACGCCGCCCATGAACCTGGCTGCGGGATTGCGCCTGACGAGCAGGACTTCCAGGGCATCGGCGCCGCCGCGCAGCAGGATCACCGTGGCGGCCTGACGCGGGAGAGTGGGGGCGCCCGGGTTGTACTCCTCGCCCGGCGCCGGTCGCTCGCCGGGAGCGATGGCCGCGCGCGCGCGCGCGGCGGGGGGCGGATCGGTGTAGACGGGGTCCTCGGGGCCGGTGGAGTCCATCGGCTGACCCTACCTGTCCGACGGGCCGGGGGATGGCCGCCTGCACGTGTGGCGGCGGTCCGGTCGGGTGGCCGGCGAGGTCTTGCGGTCGGTAATGTTGCGGGCATGAACGCGACCAAGACCCTGCAACGCTGGATCTGCGAATCCTGCGGCTACATCTACGATCCCGACGAAGGCGATCCGGACGGGGGCATCCCCGAGGGGACGGCGTTTGAGGACATTCCCGACACGTGGTTCTGCCCGGTGTGCGGTGCGCGCAAGCGCGACTTCGTCGTATACGAGGACTAGGACCGAGCTGACGGACTGGCAGGCCCTGCTGGCGCTCGACCGCGAGCGCGTGTGGCATCCCTACGGCGGGCTGCCAGGTGCGCCGCCCGCGCCGCTGCCGGTCGTTTCCGCGCAGGGCGTGCGCCTGCGCTTGGCGGACGGGCGCGAGCTGATCGACGGGATGGCGTCGTGGTGGTGCGCGATCCACGGCTACGGCCATCCCGCGCTGGACGGCGCCGCGCGCGCGCAGTTGCGGCGGATGGCGCACGTGATGTTCGGCGGGCTCACGCACGAGCCGGCGATTCTGTTGGCCGAGCGGCTGATCGAGCTCGCACCCGAGGGTCTTCAGCGGGTGTTCCTCGCGGACTCCGGGTCGGTGTCGGTCGAGGTGGCGATCAAGCTGGCGTTGCAGTACCAGCGCGCGCTCGGGCATGCTCGCCGCACGCGGCTGCTGACCGTGAGGGGGGGCTATCACGGCGATACGTTCGGCGCAATGTCCGTGTGCGACCCGATCGCCGGCATGCACGGCCTGTTTGAGGGCGTCCTGCCAGAGCAGGTGTTCGCGCCGCGCCCGCCCGCGGGGTTCGACGCCGGCCTGGACGAGGGCTGGGCGGCGCAAGTGCGCGAGCTGATCGCCGCGCACGCTCACGAGCTGGCGGCCGTGATCGTCGAGCCGGTCGTGCAGGGCGCGGGGGGGATGCGGTTCTACGCGCCGGAGTGTGTTGCGCTGCTGCGCGGCCTGTGCGACGAGCACGGTCTGCTGCTCGTGCTGGACGAGATCGCCACGGGGTTCGGGCGCACCGGCGCGATGTTCGCGTGCGAGCACGCGGGCGTGGCTCCGGATGTGATGTGCGTGGGCAAGGCCCTCACCGGCGGCTATATCACGCTCGCCGCCACGCTGTGCACGCCCGCGGTGGCCGAGGCGGTCTCCGGCGGGGAGGGCGGCGGGTTGATGCACGGGCCGACGTTCATGGCCAATCCGCTGGCGTGCGCGGTCGCGCTGGCGTCACTTGGGCTGCTCGCCGGAGGTGGAGCGGGCGTGACCTCTGCCGCCGCATCCGGCGCCGCACCCGGGGGTGGCTGGCGCGAGCGGGTGCGGGCCATCGAGCACGGGTTGCGCGAGGGGCTGGAGCCGGCGCGTGAGTTGCCGGGCGTCGCGGACGTGCGCGTGCTGGGCGCGATCGGGGTGGTCCAGCTCGACCATTTGGTGGATGTCCCCGCCGCGACCGCCGCCGCGGTCGATCGGGGCGTGTGGCTGCGGCCGTTCCGCGACCTGATCTACACGATGCCCGCCTACGTGATGGATGAAGACGACCTGGTGAGGGTGACAGCGGCTGTGGTCGGCGCCGCCCGTGCGGGCTCAGGAGGATGAGCTCCTCTCCAGCCAGCCCCGCCAAGGCAGCCCCGCGCCAGCCCTTGCCAGGTCGTCCTGGTCGGGGCTCCGGACAGGGCTGAGACCCTCGACCTGGACCTCGCCCAACCGGGCGATCGTGTCGCGGTTGGAGCGTTCCAGCTCCGCGGGCGCATCGGGCCATGGCGTCAGCACGACCGCGCGCACGTCCAGCCCGGCGCTGCGTGCGGCCTCGAGGGTCAGCAGCGTGTGATTGATCGTGCCCAGGCCCGGCTCGGCGGCGATCAGCACTCCCAGTCCGAGCGCAGCGGCCAGATCGCGCACGGTGAACTCCTCGGTCAGCGGGACCAGCAGGCCGCCGACCCCCTCGACGATCAGCGTGCCATCGTCGGCCCCTGCCGCTGCGCGTGCGCGTGCGATCAGTTTGTCCGGGTCGATTGCCTCGCCCGCGAGTCGGGCCGCGAGATGGGGCGATACCGCGGGGCCGTAGCGCAGCGGCGCCACCTCCTCGGGGCGCATCCCGGCCACGCTCGCCAGCAGCTCGTGATCGGGCGGCCATCCGCCGGGCAGCACGCCGGGTTGGTGGGCTTCCGATCTGTCATCGACGCCGGTCACGACGGGCTTGTGCGCGCGCACCAGCTCGCCCGCCGCTGCCATCGCGGCCAGCAGCGCCGCGCTCAGGACTGTCTTGCCGACGCCGGTGCCGGTGCCCGTGACGAACAGCCCGCGCATGCCGCGCCCGCGCTCCAGGCGGCTAGGCCGCGCGGTGGACCACGATGTCGCGCTCGCCGTCGAACGGAGCCGTCGACAGTGGGGCTTGTCCGGGCGAGGCGCTCGCCGAGGCGCCGCCCGGCGCCAGCGTGGACACCTGCCGCTCCAGATCGCCGAGCACGCGCATGTGTCGCGAGGACTCCGCCGCGGGCGATCCCGTCGCGGCCAGGTCAATCCCCAGCTCGCGCGCCGCCTCGCCGATGATCCGCGCCGCGCCACGCAGCTCCTCGGCGGTGTGACTCGCCATCGCCGCAAGCCGCAGCCTCGACGTGCCCGGGGCGACGGTCGGTGGGCGGATCGCCTGGGCGAACACGCCCCGCCGCAGCGCCGCCTCGCACAGGCCCATCGCCGCGCGCTCATCGCCGACGATCAGCGGGACGATGTGCATCTCCGCATCCCGCGCCGGGATGCCCTCGGCGCTCAGCGCGCGGCGCAGCACGCGCGCATTTGCGCGCAGCCGCTGCACGCGGTGCGGGCGCTCTTGGAGCAGCTCCAGCGCCGCCAGCGCGCCCGCGATCGCGGGAGGGGGGGGAGCGGTCGAGAAGATCAGCGGACGCGCGGTGTTGATCAGGTAGCGGATCGTCTGTGTGCGCGCGCACGCGTACGCCCCGTAGGAGCCGAGCGCCTTGCCGAGCGTGCCGATGACGATGTCGATCTCGCCCTCCAGCTCCGCCTGTGCGATCGCGCCGCGCCCGTCCGGGCCGAGTACGCCGATGGCGTGCGCCTCGTCCACGATCGTGCGCGCGCCGTGCTCCCGTGCCAGCGCGACGATCTCGGCCAGCGGAGCGGCGTCGCCATCCATCGAGAACACCGAGTCGGTGACGATCAGCCGCCGGCCGCTGCCGCCGTGACGGCGCATCAGCCAGTCGAGGTGGCCGGTGTCGCGGTGCCTGTACACGAGCACCTGCGCTCGGGACAGCCTGCAGCCGTCCACGATCGAGGCGTGGTTGAGCTCGTCGGAGCAGATCAAGTCGCCGCGTCCCGCCAGCGCGCCGATCGCGCCCGCGTTGGCGAGGTAGCCCGAGCCGAACAGCACGCACTCCTCGCTGCGCTGAAACGCGGCCAGGCGCTGCTCCAGACGGCGGTGGATCGTCATCGTGCCCGACACCAGCCGCGACGCCCCCGCGCCGACGCCCCAGCGCATCGCCGCCTGCGCCGCCGCCTCGCGCACGCGCGGGTGGTCGGCCAGGCCGAGGTAGTTGTTCGAGCACAGCAGCAGCACCGGCTTGCCGTCGAGCACCACGCGCGGCCCCTGCGGCCCGCTCACCATCCGCAGGCGCCGGCTCAGTCCGAGTTGCTCCAGCTCCGCCAGCCGCCGCTCGATCTCGTTCATGCCCAGTGTCCCTTCGCTCGCTCGCCGCTCAATCTCCCCAGCCCGCGGCGGCGCCGACGGGCATGGGCTCGCTCGTGGCAAGCTCGGATGAGGCGGTGGGCCCGGGCGCCTTGTTCGCCGCCCCGTCCGGACGGGGCGGAACGCTGCGCTTGGCCTTGAACCGCAGCTGCGTCGATGGATCCCACAGGCGCACGGTCAGACCCTGGGTCTCACGGTCTCGGTCGCTCCCGGCGGCAGCGGCAGAGCCTTCTTGGGAGAGCAGCTCCTCCACGACGTCGGGCGTCTCGCCCGCCAGCCAGCCCGAGCGGTTGTCCGGCCGTGGGTTTGCGCCGTTGTCGGGCTGGCGCGCGACGTTCAGGCCCAGCTCTTCGAACATCGTCCTGTCCTGCTCGGGCTCTGAGCCGAGCGTAGTGAGGAAGTTGCCCATCATCACGCCGTTCAGCCCGGCCTTCACCGCCAGCGGTTGCAGCTCGCCGAGGTTCTCCACGCGCCCTCCGCACAGCCTGAACAGCGCCTCCGGCAGGATCAGCCTGAAGATCGCGATCCACTTGACCGCCTCCCACGGATCGATCGGCTCGCGGTCGCCGAACTTCGTGCCCGGCCTCGGATTCAGCAGGTTGATCGGCACGCTCGTCGGGTCGATCGCCGCCAGCTCGAACGCCATCTCCACGCGCTGCTCCCGGCTCTCCCCGAGGTTGAGGATGCCCCCGACGCACGTCTCCAGCCCGGCGTCGCGCACCGCCTGGATCGTCCTGATCCTGCCCTCGTAGCGGACCGTGCTCGAGACCTCGTCGTAGTAGCTCTCGGCCGTCTCGACGTTGTGGTGCACGCGCTGGATCCCCGCATCCTTCAGCGCCGCCGCACGCGCGGACGACATGTGCCCGATCGACGCGCAGCGCTTGAGATTGGTCTGCTCGGCCACTAGGCGCGCGCCCTGCAGGATCTTCTCGAAGTCGCGCTTGGATAGGCCCTGCCCCTGCGTGACCATGCAGAAGCGGTGCGCCCCCGCCGCTTCGGCGGCCTTGGCATGCTCGAGGATCTGCTCAGGGCTCATCATCGCGTGCATCGGCGTCTGCGCCTCCGCGAACCGCGACTGCGCGCAGAACCCGCAGTCCTCGGCGCATCCACCCGACTTGGCGTTGACCAGCGAGCACATGTCGGTCGAGTCCTCGAACCGCGCCACCCGTGCCTCCCACGCGCGCTGCACGAGCGCTTCGATCTCGGCGTGATCCTCGATCTCGCCCAAGCGCGTGGCCTGCTCACAGGTTATCAGCGGCGGCATGCCCTAACGTTATGGCGCGCTCCGGACGACCAGTTGCTTCATCGGTGGCGAACCGCGGAAAATGCGAGCAGATGTTTGGCCGCGCGGCGGCTACTCGCCGCGCCACTCGGGCGGGCGCTTGCGCGCGAACGCCCTCATCCCCTCACGCATGTCCCGCGAGGCGAACGAACGCGCTCGCAGCTCGATCAACTCCTGCTCGACGTCCCCTTCGAGCTCGCCCTCGGAGCGCAGCAGCGCCGCAATCACGCGCTTGTTGCCGAGCTGGGCCAGCGGCGCGTTGCCCGCCAGCTCGCCTGTCAGCTCGCCTGTCAGCGCCTCCAGGTCGTCCCCGGCCGCGACGCGGTTGACCAGGCCCCAGCTCAGCGCCGTTTGCGCGTCGATGTATTTGCCGAGCAGGAACAGCTCGCGCGTGCGCGGCGCGCCGATCGTGTCGATGAACCGCCGCAGCCCCGTGTGGGAGTACACGAGCCCCAGCTTCGCCGGCGGCATTCCCAGCTTGATCGCGTCCCCGGCCACCCGCAGGTCGCACGCCAGCGCGAGCTCGAGCCCGCCACCGATCGTGTGGCCTGGAAGCGCCGCCACGGTCGGCCACGGGAACGCCTGGAGCGCGTCGATCGCCGCGGTGAACGGGTGCGCCACCAGCGCCTGCGCGCGCTCCTCGAACGCCTCCTCGGGGATCTCGCCGATGTCATACCCCGCTGAGAACATGCCGTGCGCGCCGGTCACGACCACGCAGCGCACCCGGGATTTGGCCTCACCCACTCCCCCCGCACCGGCGTGCTCGCCGAGCGTCGCGGTGATCGCGTCGAGGATCGGATGATCGAGCGCGTTGCGCTTGTCCGGGTTGGAGATCGTCAGCCGCAGCACGCCGCCGGCGGGCTCGTCGATCAGCAGCTTGCCGTCGGCCAGCTCGCGCGTATCGGTGGTGGGGGGCATCCGGGCCGGAAGGCTATTCCAGGACGACCAGCGCGTCGCCCTCGTTGACCGCCTGGCCCTCCTCGCAGCGGATCTCCGTGACCGTGCCCGCGTCTTCGGCCTCGACCGGCATCTCCATCTTCATCGACTCGAGGATCGCGACAGTGTCGCCCTCCGCGATCTCGTCTCCCACCTCACACTCGATCTTCCATACGGTGCCCGTTATGTGGGCCTCCACGTCAGTCACGCTGTGTGCACCTCCCGGATGCTCTCTCTTCGCTGTCGATGGCAGGGTCGGGCGCAGACAATAATCCCTCGTCCCGACCCCATCCTCCGCATGACCACAGACACGTTCATCGTCGTTGCCGCCCTCGACGAGGCCGAGCGCATCGGCGCGACCCTGGCGGCGCTGGCCCTCGCGTTCCCCGGCGCGCCCGTCTGGGTCGCCGACGACGGCTCCTCCGATGCCACCCCCGAGCTCGCGCGCGCCGCCGGCGCGACGGTGATCCGCAGTGCCCATGGGGCGCCACGCCCGGACGGCGGGGCGCCACGCCCGGACGGAGTGGTCGGCAAGGGCCAGGCGATGACCGCTGGTGTGCAGGCGGCGCTGTCGAGCGTTGACTTTTTGAATTTTTTTGATGGTGTTTCGCGCGCGCGTATACGCGCGCGCGGTGCCGACGATTTAGAGGACTCTGTCACGGGACGCCCCGAGCCCTCCACCGGCGAGCCCTTCACCACCGGCAAGCCCTCCTCCACCGCCATGCGTTCGGCCGCCGAACCGATCGTCGTCCTCTGCGACGGCGATCTCGGCGAGTCCGCACGTGAGCTGACCGCCCTCGTGGACGCGGTCCGTCGAGGCGACGGCGACCTGGCGGTGGCGGCGTTCGCCACGCGCGCCGGAGGCGGGTTCGGCCTGACGCTGACGTTCGCGCGCTGGGCGATTCGCCGGCGCTGCGGCCTGTCCACCCGCGCGCCCATTTCCGGTCAGCGCGCTGTGCGTGCGGGAGTTATGCGGGAGCTCCTGCCGTTCGCCGGCGGATTTGGCATGGAGGCGGGGATGACGATCGATGCGGTTCGGGCCGGCTGTCGCGTGGTCGAGATCGACCTCGATCTGGCCCACCGCGCCACCGGCCGCACCCCTGCCGGGTTTGCGCATCGGGCCCGTCAGCTCCTCGATGTCGGGCGCGTGTACTTCGCTCGGCGGTAGGCTCGCGCCGAGATGATCCTCGCGATCGACCAGGGAACCACCGGCACCACGTGCTTCGTCTATGACTCGGACTTCGAGCCGATCGGGCGCGCGTATCGAGAGTTTCGCCAGCACTTCCCCCGGCCCGGCTGGGTCGAGCATGACCTTGGCGAACTGTGGAGCGTCACCCACGCGGTGGCCGGCGAGGCGCTCGCGGACGCCGGCGTTCGCCCGGGCGAGCTGCAGGCCGTCGGGATCGCCAACCAGCGCGAGACCGTCTGCGTCTGGGATCCGTCGACCGGCGAGCCGCTGCACCGGGCGATCGTCTGGCAGGACCGGCGCACCGCGCCCCTGTGCGAACAGCTGCGGGCCAAGGGTCACGAACCGCTTATCCGCGCACGTACCGGTCTCGTGCTCGATCCGTACTTCTCGGCCACCAAGATCCGCTGGCTGCTCGACCATGTCCCCGGCCTGCGCGAGCGGGCCCGTGACGGCCGCGCCGCGTTCGGGACGATCGACTCGTGGCTCATCTTCAAGCTCACCGGTCGACACCTGACTGACGCGTCAAACGCCTCGCGCACGCTCCTGTACGACATCTGCACCGGCCTTTGGGGCCAGGAGCTGCTCGCGCTGTTCGACATTCCCGTCCGTGCCCTGCCCGAGGTCCGGCCCAGCGCCGGCGTGTTCGCCCAGACGCTCCCGGACGCCCTGCACGGCCACGCCGTCCCGCTCGCGGGCGTCGCCGGCGATCAGCAGGCGGCGCTGTTCGGCCAGGCCTGCATCGATCCGGGCCTCGGCAAGAACACCTACGGCACCGGCTCGTTCGTGCTGCTCAACACCGGATTCTCCCCACCCCCGCCAGCACCGGGCCTGCTCTCGACCGTTGCCTGGAGGATCGGCTCCTCCACCACCTACGCCCTTGAGGCGTCGATCTTCGCCACCGGCGCCGCCGTCCAGTGGCTGCGTGACGGCCTTGCGATCATCGAGCACGCGTCCGACACCGAGGCGCTGGCCGCCTCGCTGCAGTCCAACGACGGCGTCTACTTCGTCCCCGCCCTCACCGGCCTGGGCTCGCCCCACTGGGACCCCCACGCGCGCGGCACGATCGCCGGTCTCACGCGCGGCACAACGCGCGCGCACCTGGCGCGGGCGACGCTGGAGGCGATCGCCTACCAGACGCGTGACGCCGTCCGCGCGATGGAGTCCGCCTCGGGCCAGATATTCGCCGAGCTGCGTGTCGACGGCGGCGCCAGCGCGAACGCCTGGTTGATGCAGTTCCAGGCCGACATCCTCGGCATTCCCGTCGTCCTCGGCGCCACCTCTGAGGCGACGGCCCTCGGCGCGGCCCATCTGGCGGGCGTCGGTGCCGGGCTGTGCACGATCTCCGACGTCGCCTCCTCGTGGCATGAGCGCTGTCGCTACGAGCCTTGCATGTCCACGGACGAGCGTTTGGCGCTGCTCGACGGCTGGGCCGACGCGCTTGCGCGCGCTCGTTCCCGATGATGATGATGTTGTTCCGGGCGGTGCATGCACCGCCCGGCCGTCCGGTACATGTACCGGACGGGACCACGGCGCATGCGCCGTGGTCTTCCTGAGAAGGAGACAGGACATGCCTCCCGCACGTAACCTCGGCTGCCCGGCGATGTAGAGCCTGTAGATGAGCGATCTGGCACCGATGCGCGAACAGGTCTACGCCGACCCGCGGCCGGCCGAGTACTTCGACCGCTTCCACGAGCGCGCCCGCACGCGCGAACCCAACTGGGTGTATGAGGCCACGCGGTTGATCACCTCGCTCTACGCCTACACGCTGCTGCGCGCGCGCTCGATCTCCTCCGAGAAGGTCCCCGGCTGCGGCGCGGTGATCCTCGCGCCGAACCACTTCTCGTTCATGGATCACTTCCTGATGGGCTGCTGCATCCGCCGCAAGATCCGCTTCATGGCCAAGTCGCAGCTGTTCTCGTTCCCGATGCGCTACATCTACAGTCCCGGCGGCGTCTTCCCGGTGCGCCGCGGCGCGCGCGACGAGGAGACGTTCATCACCGCTGAGACGATCCTCTCCCGCGGCGGGGCGGTGGCGATGTACTGCGAGGGCGGGCGCTCGCGCACGGGCCGCATGGCCGAGCAGGCCAAGCGCGGCATCGGCCGTCTTGCCCTGGAGTCCGGCGCGCCGGTCGTGCCGATCGCGATCCACGGCTCCTCGCGCATCCGCAACTGGAAGCGCCTGCGCTTCCCCGAGGTCACCGTCCAGTACGGGGAGGCGATGCGCTGGACCCGCGTCGCCAACCCGACGCGCGAGCAGCAGCAGGCGGTCGCCGACGCGATCCTCACCGAGATTCGCGCGCTCTACGCGGGCCTCGAGGAGCACGGGCGCCGTGGGGCGCTGCGGCGCGCGCGCGAGCAGCGTCGCGCCGAGCGCCGGGCGGCCGCCGGCCGGACCGCCGTGGCCTGACCCTGGCCTCGGCGTCGGTGCGACCCGGGTGCGTCGCCGGCTGCGGCGCGACGGCGCCCACAGTGCGCCGTCGGAGGCTGCGCGTATTGTTACCCGCGCTGGGGTCCCATTCATTCGGACGGAGGAGCGCAACGTGAACACCCATGTAGACGTCGGCGCGGTCATCAGTCGCGTATTCAAGATCTACGCGGATCAGGCCGGCGTGCTGATCGGAGCGGCGGCGGTCGTGTTCGTCGTGATCGGGCTCATCTCCGCATTGCTGGTTGTGATCGCTCCCGTGCTGGCGATCCTCGCATTCGTCGTGATCCTCGTGGGCACCACGCTGTTCACGGGCATGGTCGTCGAGCTCGTCGCCGACGTCCAGGACGGCCGGCGCGACGCCACCGTCAGCCAGCTGCTCGGAGCCGCCATGCCGGTGCTCGGCAAACTCATCCTGGTGGGCGTCGTCGCGGGCATCGGGATCGCGATTGGCTTCGTCCTGATCGTCATCCCCGGGCTGATCCTGATCACGATCTGGTCGGTGGCAGCGCCGGTCATCGTGCTGGAGAGACCGGCCGGCCTGGGCGCGCTCGGACGCAGTCGCGAGCTCGTGCGCGGCAACGGCTGGCAGGTGTTCGGGGTTATCGTCGTGCTCGTGGTCGGGGTCGGCATCGTCGCCGCGATCATCGAGTCGATCGGCGACTCGGGCGGCACGGGCGTGGGCATCGTCGTACGGATCGTCGTCCAGATTCTGACGGCGCCGCTGTCCGCGCTGGCTGCCTCCGTGCTCTACTTCGAGCTGCGCGGGAGCACTGCGCCCGCGGCACCCGAGCCGGACCCCTCGGGTCCGTTCCAGGCCGGCCCGTTTCCTCCCGCGGCGCCCTGAGCGCGATCGACGCATCCGAGCTGCTGCGCCCCGGGCTGCTGGAGGGGATCTCTCTGCTGGTGGTCGGATCGGCTGGTCCGCCCGGCGAGCCTTCCATCGGCGAGCCTTCCGTCGGCGAGCCTTCCGTCGAGGCGTCGCTCGGGCATGCGGTGAGCGAGGACTGCGCCCGGCTTGGAGCGCGCGTGAGCTCCTATGTGCGCGACCCCGCCGGCGGCGAAGCGGCGATGGACGCCGCCGTTGTGGACGCCTCCTCCTCCTCCTCCTCCTCGTCCTTCGCCTCCTCGTCTGCCTCCTCCTCCAATCCGGGAGGCATCGACATGCTGGTCGTGGACGGCGCCGCCCTGTTCGCGTCGGGTGATCTGCGCGCGTGCCTGGACGGCGCCTGGAATGCGACTCGGGCAGTCGTCAATCTCGCCTTCCTGCCCGCCGGTCATGGCGGGCGGATCGTCTACCTCGCGCCGCCTCCTGGCGTAGGGGAGCAGGCGGACGCCGCGCGCGCGGGCCTCGAGAACCTCGCCCGCACGCTCTCAGTCGAGTGGGCGCGCCACGGGATCACCCTCGTCACGATCGCCCTCGGGGACGCCACCACCCCGGGCGAGGCGGGCACGCTCACGGCCTACCTCGCCTCGCCCGCCGGGGCCTACTTCTCGGGCTGCCTGCTGGATCTGCGTGGAGTCTGACGTCTGACGTCTGACGTGTCTTCTTGCCGCGGGACCGGCGGATGGGGCCGGCGGGCTCGATCCGCTCTATCGCGGCGCCGCGCCGGCCCAGGTCACGACTCAGCCCGTCATCCCTCCGAACAGCCCGCCCGTGATGTGCAGGGTCTGGCCGTGCACGTAGTTCGACCACGGGGTGCACAGGAAGAACACGCCTCCCGCGGCCTCCTCGGGCGTGGCCGGGCGGCCGAGTGGGATCAGCATCGAGGCCATCTGACGCATCTGCTCGGGGATGCCGAGCTGCACCTGCTCGCCGCCGATCTCCATCATGTTCTCGTCGACCTTGGCCTGGGTCAGGCGCGTGTCGATGAAGCCGAATGCGACCGCGTTGACGTTGACTTTGAACTGGCCCCACTCCTTGGCGATCGTTTTGGTCAGTCCCACCACGCCCGCCTTGCCGGCGGAGTAGTTGGCCTGACCGGCGTTGCCCATCGTGCCCGAGGTAGAGGAGACGTTGACGATCTTGCGAAACACCTCCCTGCCTTCCTCGCGCTCCTTCTTGGCGGGCTCGCGCAGGTGCGGGGCGGCGGCGCGGATGACCCTGAACGGGACGACCGTGTGGATGTCGAGCATCGCCTGAAAGTGCTCGTCGGTCATCTTGTGCACCGGCGCGTCGATCGTGTATCCGGCGTTGTTGACGATGATGTCGATCTTGCCGAACGCGTCGACAGCCTTCGCCACGAGCTGATCGGGCACGCCCGGCTTGGTCAGGTCGCCCGCGAACACCGCCGTCTCCCCGGCGATCTCGCCCGAGGCCTGCTCGGCCACGTCGCCGTCCAGATCGTTGATCAGCACCTGCGCGCCCTGCGCACAGAGCAGCTCGGCCGTCGCGCGTCCGATCCCGCGCGCCGAACCGGTGACGATCGCCGCCTTGCCGTCGAGTACTCCCATGGTCGTCTCCTTGTCGTGTTTGGAGACGGGAGGTTATACCGATGCGCTCAGCCGGCGATGATCACGCCGAAGTCCTGCGTATAGATCGCCCCGGGCTGGCCGTGGGCGAGCGATGCCGGCGGATGCGAGGACACGCCGATCCCGGTTTCCCGGTAGTGGGGGTCGAGGATGTTCGCGCGGTGTCCGGGCGAGGCCATCCAGGCGGCGACGATCGCGCGCGGGCTCGCCAGCCACAGCGTGCCCCAGGCGATGTTCTCGCCGACTTCATACCCGACCCGGGAGCTTGAGATGTAGCCGACCGAGCGCATCCGCGCGAGCGGCGTCTGGCCTCGCGGACCCACGTGTTCGAAGTAGTCCTCCTCGGCCATGCTCGCGGAGTGCGCCTGTGCGGCCCGCCGCAGTCGCTTGTTTCCCCGCAGCGCACGCTCGCCGTGGGCGGCCCGTTCGCGGTTGATCAGGCACAGCGTGGCGGCACGGATGAGCGCGAGGTTCGCGCGGGTGGGCCTCAGCCGTGCGTGTGGGCAGGCGCGATGCGCGGCGGAGCTGTGGCCGTGGGCCGCCCTGTGGGTCGCCGGCCGGCTCGTGTGCGCGCCTACGCTCGCTCCCGCCACGGGTGCGGCGACCGCGACCAGAGCGGTGGCCGCCAGCGCCGCGACCGTCGTTGTGAGTAGGCGAGTCACACAGTCCGAATCGGCTGCGCGCCCGCGCGGCCTTAGTCAGGACTGTGCGCCTGGACGAATTCTTGCACCGCTCTGTGGCGCCCTTGGTGCGGGCGTGACAGACTGCGCGCGCGTACGCGCGCGCGGTCGGACTTTGCCGAGACTGTGCGCTTGGACGGTCGCTCGCTCGCGCTCTGGCTCTTGCCCCCGCGCGGCACCCGTCCCTCGGCCCCCTACAC
>CABEDD010000116.1_pt1 | contig 21687 bp, 22 predicted proteins | sample 3132901 | NCBI WGS metagenome assembly CABEDD01 (sample SAMEA5534329, study PRJEB31848) | metagenome | biome: tundra; feature: field; material: soil | place: USA | collected 2013-05 | depth 0.15 m
GAGGTGGTCGTCACGAGCAGGACCGGCGAGCGGGCCGCCGCCCTCGCACGCGAGGTGGGCGGATGGGCGATCCCGTTTGAAGGCGGCGGTGTCGTGCCGAAGGTGGCCGGCGCGATCGTCGCGCTCGGCGGCATGTGGCCGCTCGCCGGCGAGGATGCCCGCGCGCTGGCGGAGAGCGGCGCGATCGTCGTCGACATGTCCTCGCCGCCGGCCGTCCCGGATGCGCTCCAGGCCGCGCTCGGCGACCGCTTCGTCTCGGCCGACGATCTCGCCAAGGGAGAGGACGTCGAGTTGCAGGACCGGCTCCGCGAACAGCTCGAGAAGCTCGCGGCCGAGTCCGTCGACTCGTACTTCCGCCGTCTGCGCACGCGCAAGGCCGGGTCGGCGATCAAGGCGATCGGCGAGGCCGCCGACGAGCAGCGACGCGGTGAGCTGGACTGGCTGTTCCGCCGCCTGCCCAGCCTCGCCGAGAAGGAGCGCTCGCTGATCGAGCAGATGAGCAACCGGCTCGTGGCGGACATCCTGCACGCGCCGCGCTCGGCGCTGCACTCGGATGACAGCGGTCAGCTGGCGCAGGCCGCCCGAGAGCTCTTCGGAACGTGAGCTCGACATGTGGTCCTCCTCGTCATTGGGGGGTGCTATCGGTGAGGAAGGTCGAGCACTGGCTCGCCCTAGGATGACCAGCGTGCAATATTCGACGCGGCACCGGCCGCGTGTGCCGCGGTGGCTGTGGGTCCTCGGCCCCGGGTTGATGGTGATGCTCGCCGACACCGACGCGGGCAGCGTGATCACGGCCTCCCAGTCGGGTGCGCGCTGGGGGTACCGGCTGCTGGCGCTGCAGGTGGTGCTGGTGCCGGTGCTGTACCTGGTGATGGAGCTGACGGTTCGGTTGGGGATCGCGACGGGCAAGGGCCATGCGCAGCTGATCCGCGAGCGCTTCGGCGCCCGCTGGGCGGCGGTCTCGATCGGCGCGCTGCTGGTGAGCGCGTTCGGCGCGCTGGTGACCGAGTTCGCCGGCGTAGCCGGGGTCGGGCAGCTGTTCGGGCTGCCGCCGGCGCTGACCGTCCTGCCCGCGGCGGGGCTCCTCGTGGCTCTCGTCGTCTCGGGCGGCTACCGGCGGGTGGAGCTCGTCGGGATCGCGCTGGGCCTGTTCGAGCTCGCCTTCGTCGCGGCGGCCCTCCTCGCCCATCCCTCCGCGCATGCGCTCGCCGCGGGAGTCGCAACCCAGCCGCTCGGCCAGCCCGGCTATCTCACGCTCGCCGCGGCAAACGTGGGAGCGGTGGTGATGCCGTGGATGTTCTTCTACCAGCAGGGCGCCGTGGTCGACAAGGGCCTGACCGCGCGCGATCTGCGCTCGGCGCGGATCGACACCGCGATCGGCGCGCTGCTCACGCAGGTGATCATGGGCTCGGTGCTGGTGGCGACCGCGGTGAGCTTTCACGGGCGCTCGGGCTCGCTCCAGAGCGTCGGTGCGATCGCCCGCGCGCTGGCGCCGCTGCTCGGCGCCTCGACCAGCCGCATCCTGCTCGCGCTCGGGATGCTCGGGGCGGCGCTCGTGGCGAGCATCGTCGTCTCGCTCGCGGCCGCCTGGGCGGTCGCCGAGGTCGCCGGGCGGCCGCGGAGCCTGAACGACGGGCTGCGCCGCGCGCCGCTCTTCTACGGCCTGTATGCCGGCGCGGTCGCGCTCGGCGCGGCGCTCGTGCTCGTCAGCGGTTCGCTCGTGCGGCTCGCCATCGACGTCGAGGTCGTGAATGCGCTGCTGCTGCCGCTGGTGCTCGGCATGCTCATCGTGCTCGCCCACCAGGTGCTCCCCGCATCGCACGCGTTGCGGCGCGGCCACCGCGTCGCCGTCAGCTTTGCGACGATCGCCGTCGCGCTGGTCGGGCTCCTCTGGCTCGGCTTCGCGTTCGGGCTCTGAGCCGCCAAGGTCTGCCGATCCCGGCGGATCGCCCAGAGCGTCGACACCTGGACTAGGGCTAGCTAGGCAGTGCTACGATTGGCGATGTGGCCCGCGTGGGAATGCATGACGCCAAGACGCACCTCTCCAAACTGGTGGAGCGCGCCGAAGCCGGTGAGGATGTTGTCATCCAGCGCAACGGCAAGCCGGCGGTGCGGCTGGTGCCTGTCGTGGAGGAGCTGCGCTCGCTGGCGTCGGTGCGTGGCGCGTGGCGCGGCCGTGTGCATATGACCGATAACTTCGACGAGTTTCCCGAGGACATCGCAGAGGCCTTCGGCGCCAGGTGAGGCTGCTGGCCGATACCCACGCCGCGCTCTGGCTGCTCGACGAAGACAAACGACTGAGCACGCGCGCCGACGAACTGCTCACCGACGCCGGCAACGAGGTTCTGCTCAGCGCGGCAGTGGTGTTGGAGGTCGCGATCAAGCGATCGCTCGGAAAGCTCGACGTGCCCGACGGGTTCGCGAGGCAGCTGTTGGATGGCGGAGCTGTTCCCCTGCCCATCAGCATCGACCACGCACGGGCAGTACGCTCGCTGCCGTGGCACCACCGCGACCCGTTCGATCGCCTGCTCGTCGCCCAAGCAATCCTCGAGGACGCGGTCCTCGTCTCCAACGACGAAAGGCTGAGCCCCTATGGGGTACGGGTTGCGTGGTAGCCCCACACACGCCGCCGATGATCAATCAGCATCGAGTACTGTGCGGATGCTGCGTAGCACTTCTGCTACCATGCAGTCATGGCCACCACCATTCCACAGAAGGAGCTGCGCAACAACGTGGGGGAGGTTCTGCGTCGTGCCGAGGCGGGCGAGCGGATCACGATCACGGTCGCCGGTCGGCCGGTTGCGCAGCTGGGCCCCACCGAGCGCCGGCAGTGGGTCGCGGGCACCGACCTGCACGCCATCTGGCAGACTCCCGCGCCGCGAACGCTCGCCGAGGATCTCACCGGCTTCCCGGTCTCGCTCGAGGATCCGTTCCTCTAGCGGATGCGCGCGCTGCTGGACACCTCGGTCCTCATCAGCGGCCAAGCGCCAGGGGATGTCGAGGCGGCCATCAGCGTTGCCTCGCTGGCGGAGCTGCACTTTGGTGTTCTCGTTGCCGGCGATGACGACGAGCGCGCGCTGCGCACCCAGCGGCTCGGCGCGATCGAGGCCGCGTTTCAACCGCTACCCGTTACCGCTGAGGTCGCGCGAGAGTGGGGGCGCCTGGCCGCCGCGGTGAAGGCTCGGGGCGGAAAGCCGCGCCGCCGCGCCGTCGATCTCGCGATCGCGGCCACCGCCAACATTCACGGCGTGCCCCTGCTCACCCAAAACGCTGGCGACTTCTCGATCATCGGCGATCTCGCCGACGTGCGCGCACCCTGACGCGACTCGAGATCCTTGTGCCTATTGATCGACAAGATCGAAAAAGTGGGCATCCGGAGCTTCTCAGGCGGGACTTTAGCCCACAATTTAGCCCACCAAATCGCCGGTTGGCCAAATCCCCGCTTGCACACATCACCCAAAAATCTGGCGATTTGCAGGGGATTCCAACCACGCGCCCGGCAAGATTCGAACTTGCGACCTCTCGCTCCGGAGGCGAGCGCTCTATCCACTGAGCTACGGGCGCAGGCGGCGCCGGGTTCAGCCCGGCATCGTCGCTGTGGAGAGCTTACCGGCGTGATCGCCGCGCGCCGATCGAGTCCAGCGGCCGAAGGCCGCCACCGCCACCGCTGACCGCCACCCCGCGAACCCCGTCCCAACGCTACCGTTGCGAGTATGGACCTGTCCGTGTTCTTCGCCGGCACCGGCGGCTCGGTGCCCAGCGCCCGGCGCGGGCTGCCCGCGGTGCTCGTGCGCCGCGGAGGCGAGCACATCCTGATCGACTGCGGCGAGGGCACGCAGCGCCAGCTGATCAAGTCGGTCGGGCTGGCGGACGTGGACTGCGTGTTCATCACGCACTTCCATGCCGATCACTGGCTGGGGCTGCCGGGGATGCTGAAGTCGTTCGCGCTGCGCGAGCGCACGCAGCCGCTGAGCGTGTACGGGCCGCGCGGTGTGGAGGAGCTGATGGAGCGGATGCGCTTCGTGTACGGGCGTCGGCTGCCGTATGAGCTGAGCGTCGTCGAGCTCGCGCCCGCCGAGACCGTCGCACGCGATGGGTACTTGATCGGGGCGATCCCGGTCCGCCACAAAGGGGAGGCCTGTTACGGGTACGCGCTCGTGGAGGATGCCCGTCCCGGGCACCTGGATCCCGAGCTGGCGCAGCGGCTCGGGGTGAAGCCCGGCCCGGACTTCGGCCGGCTGCAGCGCGGCGAGACGGTCGGTGGGGTCGCGCCCGAGCAGGTCCTCGGGCCGGTCAGAGCGGGGCGCAAGCTCGTGATCTCCGGCGACACCGCGCCGTGTGAGGCGCTGACGGTCGCCGCGCACGAGTCGGATCTGCTCGTGCACGAGGCTACGTTCGCCGAGGAGGAGTCCGAGCGCGCGCGCCAGACTTCCCACAGCACCGCCCGCCAGGCGGCCGAGGTCGCGCTCGAGGCGCGGGTGGGCATGCTCGCGCTCACCCACATCTCCAGCCGCTATCCCGGCGGGGAGCTGCGTGAAGAGGCGCGCGCGGTGTTCTCCCGGACCGAGGCGCCGCGGGACTACGACACGATCGAGATACCATTCCCCGAGCGCGGCGCGCCCCGGCTGGTGCGCTGGTCTGAGCGCCGCGCCCGTGAGCCGATCTCCGATCGGCAGGCCGCCGAGCCCGTCGCGACCGCGGGGTTCGCGGAGCCGGTCCCGGCGGCGTAGGTCTTCCTCAATACTCGTCCCAGCGCGCTGATACAGTGTGACGCGATCCTTTAATCCGGTCCCGAGAGACCAGGAAGGAAGACCAAGGTGGACAGCGGCGAAAACACCGTCCTGCGCGAGGACGACATGCGGCGAGCGCTTACGCGCATCGCTCACGAGATCATCGAGCGCAACCCCGGCGCCTCGGGCGATCCCGGAGCCGCCGCCACAACTGCCACCGGCGATGGTGTCCCCGGAGACGACGGAGATCCCGGCTCGGGCGGGTACCCGGACTCGCCGATGCTCGCGCTCGTCGGGATTCACCGGCGCGGGGCGATCCTGGCAAAGCGGTTGCAAAGCCAGCTCGAACAGCTGCTAGAGACCGAGGTGCCGCTGGGCGACCTGGACATCGGCTTCTACCGCGACGACGTCTCACGCAGGCCGGACGCGCCGATCGTGCACGCCTCGCACATCGACTTCGACGTCGACGGCCGGACGGTCGTGATCGTCGACGACGTGCTCTACACCGGGCGGACCGTGCGCGCGGCGATCGAGGCGCTGTTCGACTACGGTCGCCCCGCGCGCGTGCAGCTGGCCGTGCTCGCCGACCGTGGTCATCGCGAGCTGCCGATCAGGCCCGACTACGTCGGCAAGAACCTGCCGACCTCGCGCGCCGAGCACGTGCACGTGCGTGTGACAGAGCTAGACGGCGTGGACGAGGTAACGATCGCCTCGGCCCCCGTGGAGGTGCCCGCCCCATGAATCACCTGCTCTCGATCGAGGATCTGGACCGCGAGGCGATCGAGCGGATCGTGACCCAGGCGGCGCGGTTCGCGGAGGTGTCCGACCGCGAGATCAAGAAGGTGCCGGCGCTGCGCGGGCGGATGGTGCTGAACCTGTTCTACGAGGCATCCACGCGCACGCGCAGCTCGTTCGAGCTGGCCGCCAAGCGGCTGTCGGCGGACGTCGTGAACTTCGCCTCAAGCGGCTCGAGCGTCGAGAAGGGCGAGTCGCTGAAGGACACGGTGCTGACCCTCAGCGCGCACAAGCCCGACGCGATCGTCCTGCGCACGCCGTGGGCGGGCGCGGCGGAGCTCGTGTCCAGGTGGTGCAGCGCGGCGATCGTCAACGCGGGCGACGGCAAGCACGAGCACCCGACGCAGGCGCTGCTGGACGTGTACACGCTGCGCGAGCGCCTGGGCGGGATCGACGGAGCGTCGATCTGGATCGTCGGCGACGTAGCCCACTCGCGGGTGGCGCGCTCGAACATCATCGCGTTTCAGCGCATGGGCGCCCGCGTCACCCTCGCCGGTCCGCCGACGCTGATCCCGCGCGGGATCGAGGCGTTGGGCTGCGACGTGCGCTACACGCTCGACGATCTGAGCTCCGCGGACGTCGTATACGCGCTGCGTATGCAACGTGAGCGCATGAGCGAGACGTGGGTGCCATCGCTGCGGGAGTACGCGGCCACCTATCAGATCAACGGCCGGCGTCTGAGCCCGCGCCAGGTGCTGATGCATCCCGGCCCGGTCAACCGCGGCGTGGAGCTCTCAGGCGAGGTGGTCGACTCTCCGCAGGCGGTCATCACCGCGCAGGTAGAGGCCGGCGTGGTCGTGCGCATGGCCGTGCTGTATGAGCTGCTGTCGGGCGCTCACGTACCGCGACCCGTCCCCGGCGGATCAGAGATCCCCCAACAGCTCGCGTAGTGGCCGCGAACCCGCTCATCCACGGGCCGAGCACGCCGGCCGAGCTGCTGCTCACAGACGTGCATGTCCTGGACCCGCGTGCGGGCATCGACGCGCGCCATGACGTGCTGGTGCGTGATGGGCACATAGCCGAGCTCTCAGAGCCCGGCGGGATCGAGGGCCCGGAGGGTATCGAGACCGTCGAGGGCCAGGGCCGGCGTCTGCTGCCGGCGTTCGTCGATCCGCACGTGCACCTGCGCACTCCAGGTCAGGAGCACAAGGAGGACCTCGAGACAGGCACCCGGGCGGCCGCGGCGGGAGGGTTCGGCGCGGTGATCGCGATGCCGAACACCGACCCGGTCATCGACTCCGCGCCGCTGTTCAGATCGCTGCGCGACTCCGCCGCCCGCGAGGCGCGCGTGCCGGTGGGCTTTCTGGCGGCGATCACGCGCGGGCTTGGAGGAACGACGCTGACCGAGATGGCTGAGCTGCGCGAGCAGGGCGCGCTCGGGTTCACCGACGACGGCCGGCCGGTGTCCAGCGCCGGGATGCTGCGCAAGGCGTTGCAGTACCAGCGGTTGTGCGGCGGGGTGATCAGCCTGCACGAGGAGGACCCGACGCTGTCACACGACGGCGCGATGCACGAGGGGGCCCTCAGCGCCGCGCTCGGCATCGGCGGAATCCCGACCGTGAGCGAGTCCACGATGGTCGCGCGCGATGCCGAGCTGGCGATGTATGAGGGCGCGCGCGTGCATTTTCAACACCTCAGCTGCGCGGCGTCGGTGCAGGCGCTCGCGCACGCCAAGTCCGCCGGGGGCAAGGTCAGCGCCGAGGTCACGCCGCACCATCTGCTGCTCACCGACGAGGCCGTCCGCGGGTTGGACACGCGCATGAAGATGAACCCGCCGCTCGCGGGCGAAGAGGACCGTCAGGCGCTCCTCGCCGGCCTACGGGATGGCACGATCGACTGCGTCGCCACCGATCACGCCCCGCACGCGCGCGAGGAGAAGGAAGTCCCATTCGAGCAGGCCCCGATGGGCACCACCGGCCTCGAGACCGCGTTCGCCGCGCTGTACACCGGCCTGGTCCTGACCGGCGAGCTGTCGCTTGCGCTGCTCGTGGCGCGGATGACCGCGGGCGCGTCCCTGTTCGAGCTCCCCACGCCCACGATCGCCACGGGCGAGCCGGCCAACCTGACGCTCGTCGATCTCGACGCCGAGTACTTGGCGGGCGAGCGCGGCTGGGAGAGCCGCTCGGAGAACTGCTGCTTCGCCGGGCGGCGCCTGCACGGTCGCGTGCTGCTGACGCTGGCGGCCGGCGCGGTCGTCTACCGCGAGCGCGTGTTCTCGGTGGTGGCTGCGTAATGGGCCTGCTGAATCGCCGGGAGACGGCACTGATCGTCGTGGACGTGCAGGAGGGGTTCAGATCCTACGACTCGTTTGCGGGCGTCGCCGATGCGGCTCGCAAGCTCGTGCGGGCCGCACGAATGCTCGAGCTGCCGCGTATCGTCAGCGAGCAGTACCCGCGCGGTCTCGGCCACACCGCCCCTGAGATCGGACTGGGAGATGGGGAGGATGAGAGAGGGGACGAGAGTGTGATCGAGAAGACTGTTTTCTCCGCAGCCCGGGCGGACGGGTTCACCCTCGGGCAGCGCTCCCAGGCGATCGTGTGCGGGATCGAGACGCACGTGTGCGTCAGCCAGACCGTGCACGACCTGCTCGCAGCGGGGATCGAGGTGCACGTGCCCGCCGACGCGGTCGGCTCGCGCCATCGGATCGACTATGAGCGCGGTCTTGAGCGCCTGCAGCGCGCGGGCGCGGTCGTGACGACCGTGGAGGCGGCGTTGTTCGAGATGCTGGAGCGCGCCGGCACGCCGGAGTTCAAGGCCGTCCAGAAGCTGATCCTCTGAGATGGTCGCGACGAGCGCCTACGTGCTGCTCCAGGACGGCACGCGCTTCGACGGGACGGCCTGCGGCGCGGGCGGTCATGCCGTCGGCGAGATCGTGTTCACGACGGGCATGTCCGGCTATCAGGAGTCGATGACCGATCCGTCGTTCGCGGGTCAATTGATCGCGTTCACCTACCCCCACATCGGCAACTACGGGGTCAGCGCGCAGGCGATGGAGTCCGACAGACCGTGGGCGCGCGCGGCGATCATGCGCGAGGCGTGCGATCGCGAGGACGCGCCCGGCGCGGAGGGCGGCTGGACGGGATGGCTCGCCGACTGCGGCGTCGCGGCGATCAGCGGCGTGGATACACGCGCGCTGGTCATCCATATCCGCGACCGCGGCGCGATGCGCGGAGGGGTGTTCCCCGCCTCGATGCCCGAACCGCAGGCGCGGGACCTGATCGAGGCCGAGCCGCCGATGGCCGGCCAGGATCTCGCGGCGCGGGTGACCCCCAGCGCGGTCAGCCGCCACGGCGAGAGCAACGCGGGGCCGCACATCGCCGTGCTCGACACCGGCATCAAGGCTTCGATGGTGCGCGAGCTGATCGAGCGCGGCGCGCGCGTGACGCTGCACCCGTGCACCGCGACGGCCGCGGAGCTGCTCGCGGGCGATCCCGACGCGGTGTTCCTCACCAACGGCCCCGGCGACCCGGCCGCGCTGGACTACATCGTCGAGACCGTTCGGGCGGTCGTGGGCCGCAAGCCCGTGTGGGGCATCTGCCTCGGCCATCAGCTGCTGTGCCGCGCGGTCGGGCTGGACACGTTCAAGCTCCCGTTTGGACACCACGGCGCCAACCATCCCGTCAGGGATCTGCAGACCGGGCGCATCGAGATCACCTCCCAGAACCACGGCTTCGCCGCGCTCGGCCCGGGCGGCGCGCGCACGATCGACTCCGACGAGCCCGTGCGCTGGCAGACCGACTACGGCGAGGCTCAGCTCTCGCACGTGAACCTGTATGACCGCACGGTCGAGGGCCTTGAGCTGCTGGACGTTCCCGGCGGAACCGTCCAGTACCATCCCGAGGCCGGCCCGGGGCCGCACGACAGCCTGTACCTGTTCGACCGGTTCCTGGAGCGGATCGCCGAGGCCACATAGACATTGCCCAGGCGCGATGACATCCGCAAGATCCTGATTCTCGGCTCGGGCCCGATCGTGATCGGGCAGGCCGCCGAGTTCGACTACTCCGGCGTGCAGGCGTGCAAGGTGCTGCGCGAGGAGGGATATGAGATCGTGCTCGTCAACTCCAACCCGGCGACGATCATGACCGACCCCGAGCTGGCGGACGCGACGTATCTCGAGCCGCTGCTGCCCGGTCCCGTGGCGCAGGTGATCGCGCGCGAGCGCCCCGACGCGCTGCTGGGAACGCTGGGCGGGCAGACCGCGCTGAACCTCGCCACGGCGTTGCACGACGACGGCACGCTGGCCGAGTACGGCGTCGAGCTGATCGGCGCCGACTACGAGGCGATCGCTTGCGCGGAGGACCGCGAATTGTTCGCGCAGGCGATGGCCGGGGCCGGGCTGCGAATGCCCAAGAGCGCGATCGCCAGCGGCTGGGTCGCCGGCGAAGCGCTTGCGGGCGCGGGCGCGGGCGATTCGGGGCGGGTAGACGTCCGGTTGGGAGTGGAACGGGCGCTGGAAGCGCTGCCGGAGATCGGGCTGCCGTGCATCGTGCGCCCCGCCTACACGCTCGGCGGGCGCGGCGGCGGCATCGCCCGCACCGCGGAGGAGCTCGAGCGGATCGTCGCGCAGGGTCTAGAGGCCTCGTCGATCGGCCAGGTCCTGCTCGACCAGTCGGTCCTCGGCTGGGGCGAGTTCGAGCTGGAGGTGATGCGCGACTGCGCGGACAACGTCGTGATCGTGTGCTCGATCGAGAACGTCGACCCGATGGGCGTGCACACCGGCGACTCGGTCACGGTCGCGCCCCAGCAGACGCTCACCGACCGCTGCTATCAGCGGCTGCGCGATCAGGCGATCGCGGTGATCCGGGCGGTCGGCGTGGAGACGGGGGGCTCGAACGTGCAGTTCGCGGTGAACCCCCAGACCGAGGAGATCCTCGTGATCGAGATGAACCCGCGCGTGTCGCGCTCCTCCGCACTGGCCTCCAAGGCCACCGGCTTTCCGATCGCCAAGATCGCCGCCCGGCTGGCGGTCGGCTACCGGCTGGATGAGATCGACAACGACATCACCGGCGTCACGCCCGCGTGCTTTGAGCCGACGATCGACTACGTCGTCGTGAAGTGGCCGCGCTTTGCGTTTGAGAAGTTCCCCGGCACCGACCCGACGCTCACGACCCACATGAAGTCCGTCGGTGAGGCGATGGCGATCGGGCGCACGTTCTCCCAGGCGTTCGCCAAGGCCCTGCGCTCGCGCGAGCTGGACAAGCCCCCGTGTTTGGGCGACGTCCCCGAGCAGGCACTGCTCGACGGGCTTCAGATCCCGGGCTCGGACCGGTACGAGGCGATCCTCGAGCTGCTGGGTCGGGGCTGCGGCGTGGAGGCGATCCACGATCGGACGCAGATCGACCCGTGGTTTTTGCGCGAGCTGCAGGTGCTCGGGTCCGACCCGCAGGCGCCGTTCGCGGGCGAGCGGGGGTTTCGCTCGGTGGACACGTGCGCGGCGGAGTTCCCGGCGCGCACGCCCTACTACTACTCGGGCTGGGAGCGCCCGTCCGCCGCCGGCGGGCCCGTGACGCACGAGGTCGTGCGCGGGGAGCGCGCCTCGGTCGTGATCCTCGGCTCAGGCCCCAACCGGATCGGGCAGGGGATCGAGTTCGACTACTGCTGCGTGCACGCGGCGATGACCGTGCGCGCGTCCGGGCGCGATGCGGTCATGATCAACTGCAACCCCGAGACGGTCTCGACCGACTACGACACGTCCGACCGCCTCTACTTCGAGCCGCTGACGCTGGAGGACGTGCTCGGCGTGATCGCCCTCGAGCGGCCCGAGGGCGTCGTCGTGCAGTTCGGCGGGCAGACCCCGCTGCGGCTCGCGGCGGGACTGGCGGCGGCGGGGGTCCCGCTGCTGGGCACGAGCGTGGAGGCGATCGACCTCGCGGAGGACCGCGCCCGCTTCGGCGCGCTGCTGTCCGAGCTCGGACACAGGGCGCCGCCGTATGCGACCGCGCGCTCGGTGTCAGAGGCGCTAGAGCAGGCCGGGGAGGTCGGCTATCCGCTGCTCGTGCGCCCGTCCTACGTGCTCGGCGGCAGGGCGATGGAGATCGTGTACTCGCGCGAGGGCCTCGCGGACTATCTCAGCCGCGAGCCTCCCCCCGAACCGGATGGCGACTCCGGTGGCTTGCCCGGCGACGGTTCCCTCACCTCGCCTGAGTCCCTCTCTCTCTCTTCCTCCCCGTCCATCTTCCTGGATCGGTTTCTGGAGAACGCCACAGAGGTCGATGTCGACGCGCTGTGTGACGGCGCGGACGTATGGATCGGCGGGATCATGCAGCACGTCGAGGAGGCCGGGGTGCACTCCGGGGACAGCGCGTGCGTCTTGCCGCCACACTCGCTCGGCGAGGAGATGCTCGAGCAGGTCCGCTCGGCCACGCGCGAGCTGGCGCTTGCGATCGGCGTCGTCGGGCTGCTGAACGTGCAGTACGCGGTGCACTCAGGCGAGCTGTACGTGATCGAGGCCAACCCGCGCGCCTCGCGCACGGTGCCGTTCGTCTCCAAGGCGGTCGGCGTGCCGCTGGCCAAGCTCGCGTGCCGGATCATGCTGGGCGAGCGGATCGCCGACTTCGGCCTGCCCCGCGAGCGCCAGGGGCTGGGCTATGGCGATCACGTCTCGGTCAAGGAGGCGGTGCTGCCGTTCGACCGTTTCGAGGGCTCCGACGCCGTGCTCGGCCCGGAGATGCGCTCCACCGGCGAGGTGATGGGGATCGCGCGCGATTTCCCGTCCGCGTTCGCCAAGGCCCAGGCCGCGGCGGGGGTGCCGCTGCCGAATGAGGGCACGGCCTTCATCACGGTCACCGACTCCGACAAGTCAGGCGTGTTCGCGGTCGCCCAGATCCTGCACGACGTCGGCTTTCGCATCCTCGCCACGCGCGGCACCGCGGAGGCGATCGCGCGCATGGGCGTGCCGGTGCAGCGGCTGAACAAGATCGGCGAGGGATCCCCGCACGTGGTCGACTGGATCGAGCGCGGCGATGTCGACCTGGTCGTCAACACGCCCACGGGTTCGGGCGCGCGCACCGACGGCTGGGAGATCCGCCGCGCGGCGGTCGCCCATGGCATTCCCTGCCTGACCACGCTCGCGGCGGGCGTGTCCGCCGCGCGGGCGATCGCGCGGGCCCAGGCCGGCGGCGAGCCCGAGGTGCTGTGTCTGCAGGGGCTCCACGGCGAGGCTCCTGCCCCCGGGGCGGCGAGCACCCAGGACGGGGCCGGGGTCGCATAGGTGGGCGCCTGTCCGCCAGAGCGCGTGCTCGCCTCGCCGCGACGGCGGCTGCTGAGGGTCAGCGCCAACGAGCCGCTTGGCGGCGCCTATCGCGTGCTGCGGGTCTCCGACCCCGGCGGGCCGCTGCCTGAACCCGGGCAGTTCGCGATGCTCGCCGCCGCCGAGCGCTGGGGTGGGGGCGAGGACGAGCGCCCGTATCTAGCCCGGGCGTTCTCGATCGCGCGCGTGCGCGAGGACGGCGAGGCGCACTACCTGCTGGAGGACGTCGGGCCGGGCACGCGGCGGCTGTGCGAGCTGCAGGCCGGGGAGGGGCTGCTCGTGCTGGGGCCGCTCGGCCGGGGGTTTGCGAGCCCCCCGCACGAGGAGCGCCGCGCGCTGCTAGTCGGCGGCGGCGTGGGGATCGCCCCGCTGGCGATCCTGCGGGACACGCTGAGCGCCGCCGGAGTGGCGAGCACGGCGTTGCTGGGCTTTCGCGACGGCGCGCATGCCGAGGGCGCGGCGCTGCTGAATGGCGGCGCGAGCATCGCCTCCGACGACGGCTCGGTCGGCCACGCCGGCCCGGTCACCGAGCTGCTGTCCGCAGAGCTCGATCGCGACGGGCACGCGGTCGTGTACTCGTGCGGGCCGGCGCCGATGCTCGAGGCCGTCCGGGCGATGTGTGCTGAGCGGGGCGTGCCCGCGCAGCTCGCGCTGGAGGCCGGCATGGCGTGCGGGTTCGGGGCGTGCTACGGCTGCGCGGTGCCCAGGCGCGGCGGTGGATACCTGCGCGTGTGTGTCGACGGACCGGTGATCGACGCGGCTGAGCTGGAGTGTGTGGGCGAACACGCCGGAGCCCCGTCATGAGTACGAGCGCCGTCGAGCTTTGCGGGCTGGAGCTCGCGCATCCCGTGATCAACGGCTCGGGAACGTTCGACGCGATCGCGGCGCAGCGCGCGTTCGGCGAGGCGCTGGTGCGGGAGTTTCCGTTCGCGGCGTTCGTCTCCAAGACGATCACCCTGCGCCCGCGCGCGGGCAACCCGCCGCCGCGTTTGTGGGAGGCGTCGACGGGGCTGATCAACTCGATCGGCCTGCCCAACAGGGGACTGGACGGGTATCTGGCCGAGGATCTGCCTGCACTGGCACGACTGCCCGTGCCGCTGATCACGAACGTGATGGGCTCGACCGCGGCGGAGATCTCACAGATGCTGCAGACGTGCGACGCGTGCGAGGAGATCGCCGCGATCGAGCTGAACGTATCGTGCCCAAACGTGCAGACGGGATTGGACATCGGCGCCGATCCACGCCAGCTGGAGGAGGTCGTGCGTGCGGTGCGTCCGAGCACGGGCAAGCCGCTGATCGTAAAGCTGACCCCGAACGCCGCCGACGTCGCCGAGTGTGCGCTCGCGGCGCAGGAGGGCGGCGCGGACGCGGTGTCGCTGATCAACACGCTGCGCGCGATGGCACTCGCGCCGCGCCCCCGTGGGCTTCAGGGCGTGCGGGGGTCGGTCCACGCCTCGGCTGCGAGCCCCGCCGCCGCCGCCGGCCCGTCGCGACCGTGGCTGGGCGCTGGCACGGGCGGCCTGTCCGGGCCCGCGATCCGCGCCGTCGCGCTCGCACAGGTGGCTGCGGTGGCCGCGCGCGTTCAGATACCCGTGATCGGCATGGGTGGCGTGCAGTGCGCCGCGCACGCGCGGGATCTGCTCGACGTGGGCGCGACGCTCGTGGCGGTCGGGACGGAGAGCTTCCGCGATCCGCTGGTGGGAGCGCGGATAGCGCGCGATCTGGCCTCATCCCGGCCTGACTCGCCGCGAGAGACTGGCTGAGCGTCCAATCGAGCGTTTGATAAAAATCCCTGCAAACGGGCGATACCACCGTCCAGGAGCCTCGACATAGCTCGACCTCAGGTTGAGGTACAGATGAATTCGACTTGTTTCCCTTGATCGTCGCCCGCCGGTGTGTAGACTCGCCGCCCATGGCGACGGCGACCGAACCGACGGGGCAAACGCACTTCATAGCCCCCGAGCGGTCACTGAATCAGCGCATGGACGCGCTCGCGCGAGCCAACCGCATTCGCACCAAGCGCGCCCAGCTCAAGCGCGACCTGAAGGCCGGCCGGCTGTCGATTCACGCGCTGCTGCTGAACCCCCCCGAGTACCTGGAGACGGCCAAGGTGTTCGACATGCTGCTCGCCGTCCCCAAGTACGGGCGCGTCAAGGTCAACAAGATCCTCGCCCACTGCCGCATCTCGCCGAGCAAGACAATCGGCGGGCTGTCCGAGCGCCAGCGCAGCGAGCTGGTCTCGCTGCTGCGCCGCTAGCGCGGAGCGCGGCCTGATCCTCGGGGTGCCGGCGAGCGCTCGGGCGGGATCTGTGATGCGGCTCTTGTAAGCTCGTGTTCAGATCGGCATTCGCTCGGGTGCCCCGCCGCAGGAGCAACTCGCTCGCCGTCGAACCGGGAGTCGTCGAGCACAAGATTGGATATCGCCTATGAGCACGATCACTTTCGACGTTCCCGACATCCACGACGCGATCGACGCCGATCGGGTGCTGCGGGTTCGCGGTGGGCGCTCGCTGCGCGGCGAGGTTCGCGTCCGCGGCGCCAAGAACACGCTGCCCAAGAGCATGGTCGCCGCGCTGCTCACCGATCGGGAGTGTCTGCTGCGCAACGTCTCCGGCATTCGCGACGTGGAAATCGTGGGGCGCATGATCCGGGCTCTCGGCGGAGACGTCGAGCACACCGGCTCGGGCGAGATCAGGATTCACGCCGCCGACCTTACGCCGCTCAGCCGCGAGGAGGCCGCCGAGTTCTCCGGACGCAGCCGGATCCCGGTGCTGCTGTGTGGACCGCTGCTCAACCGTGTCGGCGAGCTGTTCATCCCGGACCTGGGCGGTTGCAACATCGGACCGCGGCCGATCGACTTCCATCTGGAGGCGCTTACGCAGCTCGGCGCTGTGGTGCACGAGAGCACCGACGGCGTCCGTCTGACCGCCGAGCGACTGCACGGAGCCAAGATCCGGCTGCCCTATCCGAGCGTGGGCGCCACCGAGCAGGTGCTGCTGTCGGCCGTTCTGGCCGAGGGGGTCACCGAGCTCTCGGGCGCCGCGATCGAGCCGGAGATCATCGATCTCATCGCCGTGCTCCAGAAGATGGGCGCGACCATCAGCGTTGAAACCGACAGGGTCATCACGATCAACGGGGTCGAGCGGATGCACGGGTTCGAGCACAGCGCCATGCCGGATCGCCTGGAGACGGCTTCGTGGGCCTGCGCCGCGCTGGCGACCGACGGTCGGATCTTCGTCTCAGGCGCCCATCAGCTGGACATGATGACCTTCCTGAACGCGTTCCGGCGCGTGGGTGGCGATTTCCATGTCAGCGACGAGGGCATCGAGTTCTGGCGCTCCGGCGCGCTGCGCTCGGTCGCCCTGGAGACCGACGTGCATCCGGGCTTCATGACCGACTGGCAGCAGCCGTTCGTCGTCGCGCTCACACAGGCCGAGGGCGTCTCGATCGTGCACGAGACCGTGTACGAGGATCGCTTCGGCTACACCTCCGCGCTGTGCGACATGGGCGCGCAGATCCAGCTCTACCGCGAGTGTCTCGGCGGTCGCAGCTGTCGCTTCGGCCAGCGCAACCATCGCCACAGCGCCGTCATCGTCGGCCCGACGCCGCTGCGTGGCACCGCGATTCACATCCCCGACCTGCGCGCGGGCTTCTCCTATGTGATCGCGGCCCTGGTGGCCGATGGGCTCTCGACGATCACCAACGTGGGACTGATTCGCCGCGGCTACGAGAACTTCGAGGACAAGCTTCTGGCGCTCGGCGCCGACCTCGACTCTTGAGCCGCGACGGCGGCTCTCGCTTGCTCTACGCTCCACCCGGTGGGCGACCCGCCTCTCCGGGGGGCGCATCCGGTTCGGACCGCCCCCCTCAATAGTGTCCCGGCCGTGGCGCGCGTGTTCGTCATCACGGGCCCCTCGGGGGTCGGCAAGGGGACGCTCATCAGGGGGCTGATGGAGCGCTTGCCTCAGCTCGAGCTGTCTGTCTCGGCGACCACCCGCGCGCCGCGATCGGGCGAGCGCGACGGTGTCGAGTATCACTTCCTCACCCGCGCCGAGTTCGACCGCCGGGTGGCCGCGGGCGAGTTCGTCGAGCACGCCGACTACGCCGGGCGCAGCTACGGCACACTGCGCTGCGAGCTCGAGGCCCGCGTGCGCGAGGGCGTGCCGGTCGTGCTGGAGATCGAGGTGCAGGGCGCCCGCCAGGTGCGCGCCGCGATGCCTAACGCCGTGCAGGTGTTCATCGCTCCGCCCTCGCTGGCCGCGCTGCGCACCCGTCTGGTCGGGCGCGGCACCGATGACGGCGCCGAGGTCGAACGCCGGCTGCGCGTCGCCGAGCAGGAGCTGGCGGCCCAGCCCGAGTTCGCCCACGTGGTCGTCAACGACCGCCTCGAGGATGCTCTCGCCCAGCTGACGGCGATCGTCACCGCCGAGCTGGAGTGAGCGCGGCCACTACACTGCAAGGCCAACCAGGAAAGGCTGAGACTCAGTGATCTCCCCCCGTATCGACAGACTGCTCGAGAACGTCGACTCCAACTACGCCAGCGTGGTCGTGGCCGCCAAGCGCGCGCGCCAGATCAACAGCTACTACCACAACCTCGGCGAGGGCACGTTCGACGAGTTCCCGCCCCCGATGGTGGACACCGTGTCCAAGAACTACCTCACGATCGCCCTCGAGGAGGTAGCGGCGGGGAAGATCAAGTACCACTACAGGTGACCGCCGAGCGGCGCCAGGCGGCTCCCTGAGGGTCTCTGCGTAAAGGCAGCGCAACTGGCCGATCACGGCTTGCCAGTGCCCGCCACTCCCTCTACAACCAAGTCATGTCCCGAATCCTGCTCGGCGTGAGCGGCGGAATCGCCGCCTACAAGGCGCTCGAGCTCGTGCGCCTGGCGACGGGGGCCGGGCACGCCGTCAGGGTCGTGCAGACCCCGGCGAGCAGGCGCTTTGTCGGAGCGGCTTCATTCGAGGCGCTGACCGGTGCGCCCGTGCTCGTCAGCGAGTTCGAGCACGATCCCGCGCGCGGTGCATTCCCCGGGCAACAGCTGCCCGGCCACGAGCCGCTCAGCCATCTGGAGCTGGTGGGCAACGCCGAGGTGTACGTGATCGCGCCGGCGTCGGCGAACACGATCGCCAAGCTCGCCGCCGGGCTGGCGGACAACCTGCTGAGCAGCTGCGCGCTCGCCGCCGGCTGCCCGCTCGTGATCGCCCCGGCGATGAACAACCGCATGTACGAGCATCCCGCGACCCAGGCGAACCTGCGGACGCTGCGCGAGCGCGGCGCGGAGATCGTCGAGCCCGACAGCGGCCGGCTGGCCTCCCATGGCGAGCACGGCATCGGCCGGCTGGCCGAGCCCGCCCGGATCCTCGCGGCGTGCGAGGACGCGCTCGCGGGCTCCCGTGCGGGCGTCGAAGCGGGCGGCGGCGGCGCTCCCGCCGGCGAGGGCGCGTGGAGCGGGCTGAGGATACTTGTCACCGCCGGGGGCACGCGCGAGCCGATCGACAGCGTCAGGTTCGTCGGCAACAGCTCCTCGGGGCGCATGGGCCTCGCGCTCGCGCAGAGCGCTCGGGCGCGTGGTGCGCAGGTGACGGTGATCGCCGCCAACGTCGCGCTCGACCCTCCGCAGGGGGTGATCTGGCGCGAGGTCTCGACCGCCGCCGAGCTGCGCCAGGCCTGCGCGGAGGAGTTCCCGGCATGCGATGTCCTGCTGATGGCCGCGGCGGTGGCGGACTTCCGCCCATCGGATCCGCCCGCTCACAAGATCAAGAAGGCCGGCCGCGATCGTCTGCGGATCGAGCTCGAGCCGACGGCGGACGTGATCGCCGAGCTGGCTGCTCATCGGCGCTCGACTCAGACGCTCGTCGGGTTCGCGGCCGAGCACGGCGAGCGCGCGATTGAGTGCGGCCGTGCAAAGCTCGCGGGCAAGAGCCTGGACGCGGTCGTGGTCAACGACATCTCCCGTCCGGACATCGGCTTCGAGGCGGACGCCAACGAGGTCACGATCGTCACCGCCGGCGGCGATCGTCACGTCCCGCGCGCGAGCAAGGCGCTCATCGCCGATGCGATCCTCGACGCCGTCGAGACCATGCGCGCCGCTCGGGGCGATCGACCGGGCGCCTGAGCGCGCGTTCGCCATGAGTGAAGGCCCCGATGCTATCCTCGACTGACAGCTTTCAGTGCCGGTGTGCAGATGCCGGCAGCAGTATCGAGAGTGGGCGCCCGCCCGCTTTTTTTGCGTAAGGACCTAGATGGAGAATGGCGATGACCGCGGTGCAGACAGACATAGAGAGAGTGCTGGCCGCAAGCGAGCCGGATGTGGAGGTGCTGCTCGCCGAGGTGGTGGGCGGTAAGCGGCTGCGCGTGTTCATCGACCATCCACAGGGTGTCACCCTGGAGCTGTGCGAGCGTGTGAGCGCTGCTCTGAGCGAGCTGCGCGAGCGCTACTCGCTGGAGGTGTCCTCGCCCGGGAGCGAGCGCCCGCTGACCAAGCCCGCGCACTTTCGCCGGTTTGTCGGCCGCCGCGCCAGGGTCCGTACCCGTCATCCGCGCCCGGTGGTTCGCTCCGAGCGGGCCCAGGGGGCCGGCCCGGAGGGGGCGCCGCGCTCGCAGGCGGCGGTCAGCTTCACCGGCGAGCTGGTTGGGGCCTCCGAGGACGAGGTCATGCTCGCCGCCGGCGAGGGGATCGTTGCGATTCCCTACGCCGAGATCCGTCGTTCGAACCTCGTCGAGGAGTAGATATGTCACGCGAAATCCTTGAGGCGATGCACGCGCTGGCGCGCGAGAAGGGAATCGAGCCCGAGAAGCTGATGGTCGCGCTGGAGGACGCGCTGCTCTCCGCCTACAAGAAGCAGCCCGGCTCGGCCAAGTACGCGCGCGTGGAGATGGACCGAGAGACCGCCGACTTCAGGGTGATCGAACTGATCATCCCCGAGCGCCTGGAGGCGCACCTGATCGTGGAGACGATCGACGAGGAAACGACGATCGACCCCGAGACGGGGGAGATGCGCGAACCCGAGGAACCGGAAATCGACCCTGCGAAGTTCGCCGAATACCGCGACCAGATCGACGAGCGCGACGTCACCCCCGACGACTTCGGGCGGATCGCCGCGCAGACCGCCAAGCAGGTGATCCTGCAGCGCATCCGCGAGGCCGAGCGGGACATGATGTTCGAGGAGTACCGCGACCGCGTGGGCGAGCTGATCACGGGCATCGTGCAGCAGTCGGACTCCCGCTACACGCTCGTGCAACTGCGCGAACATGTCGAGGCGCTGCTGCCCAAGTCCGAGCAGGTCGAGGGCGAGCGCTACGACCATTCCCAGCGGATCAAGGCGGTCATCAAGGAGGTATCGCCATCGACCAAGGGACCGTCGATCATCGTCTCCCGGCGCGACCCCGAGCTGATCAAGAAGCTGTTCGAGCTGGAGGTTCCCGAGATCGCCGACGGGCTTGTGGAAATCGCCAACGTCGCGCGCGAGCCCGGCTACCGCTCGAAGATCGCGGTCGTCTCCAACACCGACGGCGTGGACCCGGTCGGCGCGTGCGTCGGGCCGCGCGGCTCGCGTGTGCGCATGGTCGTCTCTGAGCTGCGCGGAGAGAAGATCGACATCATTCCCTTCAACGAAGAGCCCGCCCGGTTCGTCGCCAAGGCGCTCTCGCCCGCGCGGGTGCGTGAGGTGCTCGTCGACGACGAGGCCAAGCAGGCGACGGTGATCGTGCCCGACGACCAGCTCTCGCTGGCGATCGGCCGCGAGGGTCAGAACGCGCGCCTGGCCGCACGCCTGACCGGCTGGCGCGTGGACATCCGCTCGGAGAGCGAGTTCGCCGCGGAGGAGGCAGAGCACGGCTACGAGGAGGAGGAGGTTCAGGGTCGCTGTGCGGCGGTCCTCTCCAACGGCAGGCGCTGCCCGAACGCGTCGCTGCCGGGCTCGCGCTATTGCGGCCTTGAGACCCACCAGGCCCTGGCGGACATCGCGACCGACAACGTCGCCGACCTGAGCGCGGACGGCGGCGAGCAGGCGGACGAGCGGCCGTCTGGCGAGGAGGACGTGGCCGCGCTCGCCCACGATGGCGAGACCGACGCCGCGCCGGAGGCCGATGCTGCCCCGGAGACCGAGGTCGCCGCCGAAACGGATGCCGCTCCTGAGATGGACGTCGCTCCCGAGACCGAGGTCGCCCTCAACATCGAGGAGGTCCCCGAGGCGGTCGAGGCCGCCAAGGAGGCGCCCGCCGAGGAGCCGGCGTCATAGATCCCGACACGCACTCAGCCCATCGGGCTGGGTCGGGCACACAGCGCGGGGCGCTGGGTCGGGCTGAGCGACTCCCCCGGCGCAGGTGCGTCGGCTGCGGGCGCACGGCGCCGAAGCCGGAGCTGGTCAGGATCGCGCTTACCGATCGAAGATCGGCCAGCGGGGGCGGGGGTCGGACAAGACGCGCGGTGCTCGACCGCGATCGCACGATGCCGGGCCGTGGGGCCTACCTGTGTCGTGGCGTGAGCGAGGACGAGCCGGCGACCGACTGCCTGGCGCTCGCCATTGAACGCGGCGCGATCGCGCGCGCGCTGCGCTGCGCCGTGACCCTGCCCGGCGAGCTCGTAGAATCGGTTGCCAGATGAGCAAGAAGCGCGTGCACGAGATCGCCAAAGAGCAGGGTCTCTCCAGCAAGGAGCTGCTGGAGAAGCTCCGTGCCGCGGGCGTGGAGGCCAAGACCGCTTCCTCCTCGGTTGACGAGGCGGCCATCCTTCAGGCGCTGGGCAACGACGGCGCGTCCGCCGCTACAGCCGCCTCCACCTCTACCGCGGCCTCCACCCCCGCTGCCTCCAGCAAGGCCGCCGCTGCTCCCACTGCCACCGCCGCCTCCACCAAGGCCTCCGCCTCCACTAAGGCTCCCGTCTCCACTAAGGCTCCCGCCTCCGCCAAGGC
>CABEDD010000119.1_pt1 | contig 21362 bp, 16 predicted proteins | sample 3132901 | NCBI WGS metagenome assembly CABEDD01 (sample SAMEA5534329, study PRJEB31848) | metagenome | biome: tundra; feature: field; material: soil | place: USA | collected 2013-05 | depth 0.15 m
GGCGTACCCGGCGCGGAGCCCGCTGCGGGCTCCGCGCCGCCTGGCGGAGTCGCGCCCACGAGCCCGCTGTCCGCCGTGGGCTCGGCGCCCGTTACGCCGGTGCCCGCCCCAAGCGTCCCGCGCCTGCCCTCGCTGCGCGTCACCGCGGCGCTGGCGGCGGGGATGCTCGCCATCGGCGTGGCGGTTGGCGCGGCAATCGGCCCTGCGCCCAGCACATCGTTCGCGGGCGAGCGCATCCCGCTGCTGTTGCCGTCGATCGCCGCCCTCGCTGTCGCGGGCGCCGGCCACGCGAGTCCGCAGCAGACCGTCGAGCCACCACCGATCGCGCCCCAGGCGACGCCGGCCGCAGCGCCCGCAAGCACCGGTGCCAACGGATTCGGTCCCGCCCGCCCCGGCGCGAACACGCGGACGGCCAAGTCGAAAGCGCCGGCGAGCGCGGTCGCTTCTCCGGCCCCAAGCACGTCCAAGACGCCAACGACCACGACCGGCGAGGGGGGCGCCAAGCAGACGACACTGCCACCGGTCACCCACGTGTGGCTGATCACGCTGAGCGGCGCCACGTTCGCGCAGGCCCTGGCCGGGCCGAGCGCGGCCCCCTACATCGACTCTCAGGCAGTGCCCGCCGGCGCGCTCTTGAGCAGCTGGTCATCGCTCGACGCAAGCGCGTTCGCAAGCGAGGCGGGACAGCTCGGGGGAGAGGAGCCGCAGACGCTCGACTCGATCCTCCAGCCCCCGTGCCCGGAAGGTGCGGCCGGCGCGCAATGCAAGCCCGAAACCGCGGGGGCGCTGAGCGCCGCCGACGAATTCCTCAAAGCGACCGTCCCGTCGATCGCCTCGAGCGCCGCCTACCGCGAACACGGCCTGATCGTGATCACGTTCGGGGCGGTTGGCAACGCCACCGCGTCCAGCCTGCCCGCGGGCGCGGCGACAGCGACGCTGAGCAGCGAGCCCCCTGTGGGCGTCCTGCTGCTCTCGCCGTTCGCCCGCGCCGGCACGCGTCCGAGCACGAAGTACGACCCGACTTCACCCAAGCAGAGCCTGTCCGGGCTGCTGCATTGACACGACCACACCCGCAGTTCATCCCAACCCAACCAAGGAGACCCACGTTGCACGCACTACGACATCCCGCCCACCGCAAAGCCACGTGGTGGCTCGTCGCGCTCGTGGGCTGCTCCCTCGCCCTGCTGCTCGCCACTCCTGCGATCAGCCGTGCCGAAGAAGCAAACCCCAACAACTACTCCTGCTTCGGCAGCATCGCCGCCGGTAAGCCCGAAGTGGGCAGCGAAGAACAGCAGGTGGCGTACTCGTTTCACTGCAACGGCCCGATCACCGGCTATGAGCTGCAGTCGCAGATCCCCGTGACGGGGGTGGAGGCCGCCCCGCTGGTGAGCAACATCCCGACAGGCACTCCGGTGACCGACACGTTCTCCTGCTCGGGCGAAATCCCCGGTTACGCCGACAACTGCGTCGGTGCGACCAGGTACTGGTATGAGGCGATCGCCGGGCAGTTCGCGATCGGCACGAAGATCTGCGCCGAGCCGCGCGTGGACCCGCTGCTGACGGTGACGTACGCGTATCTCGAAAAAGGCGTCGTCACCCAGGCGATCTCCGGGCCGTTCGACCTAGGCCGCCCGGCGGGCTGCCCGCCCAGCCCCGACTCCGGGTTCACACGGCTGAACCCCAAGCCGGGCCCGCTGAGCGCGCATGGCAAGCACAAGCACAACAAGGGCAGGGGCAAGGGGAAAGGCAAGAAGACGGGCAAGAAACGGTCATAGACTGGGGGTGGTGAAGCCCACCCCCAAAATCGATCTGATCCCTGGCAGGAGCCGGCGTCTGCGCCGGCTCCTGTCGGCGCTTCCAGCCCTCGGCCTGCTCGCCGGCTGTGGCTCGGCGACCGCCACACACAGCGCCGCGACCGCCGCGGGCCTGTCCACGAGCGGAGCATCCTCGGCAAGCGTCGCCTCGATGACGACTCCCGCGCCCGCGGGCTGCGCGACCACGGTCGCAAGCACGCTCGGCACGGTCGCCGCGCGCGTCTACCACGAGGCCGCCACCGGCGGGGACGTCGCCCAGGCCGTGCACCGCGTGCAGAGCTCGAGCGCGCTGATCGCGGCCGTGGGCAGCGGCAACGCGGGCGCCGCGCGCGCGGCGCTGCAGGGGCTGCTGGCGGGCCAGATCGTCCGCGTCGAGATCCTCCTGCGCTCCGGGCGCGTGTTCGCCCAGGCCGGCTCCGGCGCGGCGATCGCGCCCGTCCGCGGCTCGATCCCCGGCACCGCGGGCGCTACGTACGTGCTGTCGACCCAGTCCGATCGCACGTATCTGCGGGTCGTCCATCAGGTCACCGGCGCGCAGGTGCTGCTGACCACCGGCCCTGCCGGCGGTGCCCCCGGAACCCGCCGCCTCGCCGGTACGATCGGCGGCTCGCTCCCCGCGAACGTGCCAACGGCGGGACCGGTCACGATCGCCGGCCAGAGCTTCCAGACGTTCACGCTGACCGGCGCCGTCTACCCGAGCGGGGCGCTGCGCATCGTGCTGCTCGTGCCCACCACGAAGATCGCCTGCCCGGGCTCGGCCGCGCAGACGCGCGTGGAAACGCTGGGCCACGTCGGGGAAAACATCTACCAGGAGGAGCTGCACAGCCCGGATGTCGCGGCGACGGTGCGCCACATCGAAAGCTCGTCCGCGTTCCAGCGCGCCGTCGCCGCACATGACGCCGCCGCGACCCGCGCCGCGATCGTCGAATTCTTCAGGCAGCACATCCACGTGGTTCGCGTTCGCGTCAGCACCGGCTCAGGCCTGCTCGTGGACGTCGGCGGCCCGTACGTGCTCGCCCCCGTCCAGGGCATCGTCCGCAGCGGCGGCAGGGTCGTCGGCCGGTTCGAGATGGCGATCCAGGACGACGCGGGGTATCTCAAGCTGGCGCATCTGTTCACCGGCGCCGAGGTGCTGATGCGCACGGGCACGCATCAGGTGATGGGCACGCTCTCGCCCGGCCCCGCCACCGTCCCCGACCGCGGCACGGTCTCCTACGGCGGGCGCACGTATCAGGCGTACTCGTTCACAGGCGAAGCGTTCCCGTCCGGGCCGCTGCGCATCTCGCTGCTGCAGCCGGCGTCCTGAAACGCCGCACCACCACGGCCGGGCAGGCCCGTCAGGACAGCAGGCTGCTGGTCATGCGCTCGATCTCGGCGATCGAGGTCAGGCCCGCACGCACCTTGGCCATGCCGTCGTCGCGCAGCCGCGCCATGCCATGCCCCTCGGCGGAGGCGGCGATGTCGTCGACCGAGCCATGCTCGAGCACGAGCGAGCGGATGTGCTCGTCCACCGTCATCACCTCATACAGCCCGACCCGCCCGCGGTAGCCGCTGCCCCCGCAGCGCGAGCAGCCGACGGCCTCCAGCGGCTGGGCGCCCGTCAGGCCGTGCTCTGAGAGCACGGCCTCGGAGAGCTGCTGGGGGCGCTTGCAGTGCGAGCACAGCATCCGCACGAGCCGCTGGGCGACGATGCAGTCGATCGCCGAGGAGATCAGGAACGGCTCGATGCCCATGTCCATCAGCCGGCCCAGCGCGGACGGCGCGTCGCGGGTGTGCAGCGTGGAAAGCACGAGGTGGCCGGTCAGCGCCGCCTCGACCGCGATGTGGGCGGTCTCGCGGTCGCGGATCTCCCCGACCATGATCACGTCCGGATCGGCGCGCAGCATCGAGCGCAGGCCGACGTCGAAGGTGACGCCCGCCTTGGGGGCTATCTGCATCTGCTTGACCCCGGCGATGCGTTGCTCGACGGGATCCTCGATGGTGAGGATGGAGCGTTCGCCGTCGTTGAGCACGTTGAGCGCCCCGTACAGCGTCGTGGACTTGCCCGAGCCCGTCGGCCCCGTCACCAGGATCGCGCCGTTGGGTTTGGCGATCGCGCGTTCGAAGCGGCTCAGCTCCTCAGGGCCCATGCCAAGCGCCTGCAGGCTCTCGACCGTGACTCCCTTGTCGAGGATCCTCAGAACGACGGCCTCGCCGTGCACCAGCGGGAGCGAGACCACCCTGATGTCCACGCGCCGGCCATCGACCGTGAGCGCGAACCGGCCGTCCTGGGGGACGCGCTTCTCGGAGATGTCGAGATCGCCCATGATCTTGATCCGCGAGATCACTCCCGGCACCATCCGCCGGCGGATCGTCGCCGCCGGCGCCAGCACCCCGTCGACGCGGAACAGCACCTTCGCGTCGCCTTCCTCGGGGCTGATGTGGATGTCCGAGGCGCCCTGCTGCACTGCCTGGGCGATGATCGAGTGCACGAGCTTGATGATCGGCGCGTCCTTGTCGGCCTCCTCGGCCAGCGCGCCCTGCTCGAGCTCGTCCTGCGCATCGTGCTCGTCGTCGACGATGTCTTCGATCGAGCCTTCCATGCCCGTCAGCTTCGTAAGCAAGAGGCCCAGGTCCTCGACCGAGGCGACGGCCACGCGCACCCGCTTGCCGGTGATCATCGCGACGTCGTCGATCGTCAGCACATTCGTGGGGTCGGCCATCGCCAGCAGCAGCGCGCCGTCCTCGGCGAACCCGACCGGGACGGCCCTGTAGCGTTTGGAGGCCTCGGCGCCGATCAGGTGCACGGCGCCCATGTCCAGGTCATACTCGGACAGATCGATGTAGTCCAAGCCGAACCGCTCCGCCACCACCCGCCCCAGCTGGTCGTGGCGCAGCACGCCCTGCTGGACGAGCACCTCCCCCGTCGGCTTGCCCTGCTCGCGCGCAACGATCACCGCCTCCTCGACGGTGTCGCGGTCGGCGAAGCCTAGATCGACGACCACTTCCCCGATCATCCGGCTGGAGCGCCCGCTCGTGCGCGCCGGATACACGCCCTTGCTCGCGCGCTCCTCCGCGCGCCGCTCGCCCAGCGGCTCCGGGCGCCCATCGGAGGGGGAGGCCTCGCGTTCATCCTCGTGCGTGCGCAGACGCTCGGTAGGGGTTGGCGTGGCGATAGTGCCCATCACACCGATCTATCGGCATCGGGGATGTCCGTCTTGACCGCGTTTCAGAGTCGCAGAGCGGGATTTCGCGGCGATCGGGGCAGGAAAGCCTGCCGGCTGGCCCGCTCGCATCGGCTACGGTGATTGACGATGCCGCCCCTCATCTGGGACCGCCGCCCCGACGAGCTCAGGGCGCCCGCCATGATCTGCGCATTCCAGGGATGGAACGACGCGGGCGACGCCGCCTCCAGCGCGCTCGACTTCCTGCACTGCGCCCTGGAGGCCAGGCGATTCGCGCACCTGGATTCGCAGGAGTTCTACGACTTCCAGGCCACCCGCCCGAGCATCCGGTACGGCGAGGGCGGCGCCGGGGAGATCGTGTGGCCCACCGTCGAGGTCTTCGAGGCCCATGCCGCGCGCGCGAGCCGCGACCTCGTGCTCGTCCGGGGCAGCGAGCCGTCGCTGCGCTGGCGCGCGTTCTGCGCGCATATCGTCGATCTCGCCGAGGCGCTCGGCGTGCAGGTGATCGTCACGCTGGGCGCGCTCCTGAGCGACGTCGCCCACTCCCGCCCGGTCGCGGTCACCGGGTATGCGTCGGATCCGTCGCTGCACTCGCGCCTGGGCATCGCTCCGTCCTCATATGAGGGCCCGACCGGGATCGTCGGCGTTCTGCACGCCGCGTGCCGAGAGGCCGGCATGCCCTCGGCCAGCCTGTGGGCGGCCGTGCCGCACTACGTGGCCGCGGCCCCCAACCCCAAGGCGGCGCTCGCGCTCGTGCGCCGAGCCGAAGGTCTCGTGGGTGTTTCCGTCGACGTGTCCGAGCTGGAGGCGGCCGCGGCGGAGTACGAGCGCCAGGTCGGCCTGGCCGTGCAGAGCGACCCCGAGATCCAGGCGTTCGTGGAGCGGCTGGAGCAGGACGCCGACAGCGAGGCCGAGCTCTCGCCGAACGTGGTGCCCGACGGGGACGCGCTCGCGCGCGACTTCCAACGGTTTCTGAAGCAGCGCGGGATCTCCTAGTGTGGTGACCGTGGCGCATGCGCCACGGTCCGAACGGCGCATGCGCCGTTCGGCGGGGCGCGCATGCGCGCCCCGAGGCAGGGCCGCATGCGGCCCTGCCGGCCACCCCGCATGCGGGGTGGCCACCCCATCTCCACCTACTTCTCCGCCGCGGGGCACACGATGCGGAAGTCGCAGATCGCGCACGCGGACTTAGACGGGGTCGGCTGAAAGCGCTGGCCCATGATGCCCTCCCCAACCTGAAGCACCGTCTCCCGCACGCGCTCCTCGTCGGTGTCGCCTCCCAGCCTGACGACGAGGTCGTCGAGCACGTAGTAGTAAGCCCTGCTCGCGGCCTGCACCTGCCAGGACTCGCGCGCGGCCAGCGCGTACAGCGACAGCTGGACGTCGTCGCGCAGCTGCTCGGCGGTCTTCGGGCGCGAGGTCTTGTAGTCGATCAGCTCATACCGTTCGACCTCGCCCGGCAGCCGGTCGACGCGGTCCACGCGCCCGCGCAGGTGGTGCGGGCCGATGCGCAGCGAGAACTGGCGCTCGAACCACACGGGCTCGGACTCCTGGCGATGCAGCCGCGCGTGGTAGCGCTCCAGCGCCACACGCGCCTTGCCGCACAGCTCGCGCTCGGCATCGGAGTCGCGGAACCCGCCCCGGCGCCAGCACGACTCGAACAGGTCCAGCAGCTGTGAGAGCGTCTCCCCGCCCGCGGCGTGATAGCGCTCCAGCACCTGGTGCACGACGATCCCGAAGCGCTGGCCGACCGTCAGCTCGGTCGGGATGCGCAGCACCCGCGCGAACTTGTATCGCAGCGGACAGCTTCGGTATGTCTCGATGTCCGAGGCCGACAGCGCCAGGCCCCCACCCTTGCGCGGCAGGAACGGCACCAGCGAAGGCTCCCCGCGCGGGGCCAGCGCCTGCACGCGCGCGGCCCGCTCGTCGTAGGTCCCAGCCCCACGCCGCCCCGCGCTGCTGCCGCCGGTCGCGGCCTCGTCATGCCCGGCCTGCGCCGGGGTGCCGCCGCCGGAGGCGCTGCTCAGCGTCCCGTCCAGCGGCGAGCTCTGCAGGATCTCGCGCTGCAAGGCGGTCGCCGCCGCCAGCAGCCGCGCGTTCACGTCCGCCAGCGCGTCGGCCATGCTCTGCTCGGCCGGGCGCTGGGAGAGCGCTGAGAGCTTGAGCAGCTCCAGGTAGCGAGCCACGCCGTGGGAGATGTCGAGGTCGGTGTCCAGCCGCAGCTCGCTCAGGCGGGCGCCGATCCGCGCGACGTCGGCGAGCACCTCCTCGCGCACGATCCGCTGCATGTCGCGCAGCGCCTCGTCGTCGGGTCCGTCGCGCCGCGCCGCCAGGCCGGCCCCGCCGCGTGGCGGCTGATCGCGCTCGGCGCCCAGCGCCGCGCGAGCGAGCAGGTCCGGGCGCGCGGCGTCCAGCGCGGCCGTCGCGGCCCGGTGCAGCTCCAGGAAGCGCTGAATCCGCGCGCGCGCCTCGGGGGGCACCCGCGGGGACTCGATCGCGCACGCGAGCGCCGCCACCATCTCCAGCTTGCGCCGCCGTGCGATCTGGATCACCCGCGCGATATCGACCTGGCGCAGCTCGATCGGCGGCCTGGCCAGCGCGCGCACTACCGCCGAGGCGTCGCCCGGGTCGGCGAGCAGCCGCGTCCAGGCGACCACGTCTCTGACCTCGGCGCGCTCCATGTCGGGCTGCGCCTCCGCCGCCGCGGACGCCGGCGCGCGGGACGGCGCGGACAGATCCTTATCGAGCGGCGCCGGCATGCTCCTAGGATATGTCTATGGGCAGGACTCCACCACGCGCGATCGACTGGAGCACCGCGCAGCGGATCGGCGAGCTGATCGCCGGCTCTCCGCCCTACGGCGGGGTCTGGGGCGGGGCCGCGCAGCCGCTCGCCCACGACTTCGCGCGCCGCGTGAGCGACTACACGGGCCTTGAGCTCCCCGCCGAGCTGCCGCCCCTGGAGATGGTCGACCGCCCCGGCTGGATCGCGGCCAACCTGCTGACGATGCGCCCGCTCCTGGATCCGCTGATCGATCGCCTCGGCGCGGGCTCGGGCTCGGGCGGGGAAGGACTGCTGTCCGGCCCCGTGCGCGCCGTCTCCGGGCACCTGCTCGGCGCCCAGCTGGGGGCGGTGACGGGCATGCTCTCCCAGCGCGTGCTCGGCCAGTACGACGTTTCGCTGCTCGACGACTCCCCGCCGCCGCCCCGTCTGCTGCTGCTGGCGCCCAACCTCGCCGAGGCCGCGCGCACGCTCGGGGTCGATCGCGAGGAGCTGATCGCCTGGGTGGCGATCCACGAGGTCACCCACGCCGTGCAGTTCTCCGGCGCGCCATGGCTGCGCGAGCACCTCGGCGGGATGCTGGGAGAGCTGGTCGCCGGGCTGCAGATCGGCCCCGCCGGCGACGGCGGGTCGACGCAGGAGGGCGATTCCTCCTCCTCCTCCTCCTGGACGGATGACCTGCGCGAGCTGATCGACCGCGCCCGCGAGGGCGAGCTGCGCACGCTGCTCGACCGCGCCCGCCGCGGCGAACTGCTGCGGATCACGCTCGGGGACGAGCGCTGGCAGCTCGTCGAGCGGATGCAGGCGACGATGTCGCTGATCGAGGGCCACGCCGAGCACACGATGGACGCCGTCGGCGCCGACGTGCTCCCCTCGCTGCCCCGGCTGCGCGCGGCGATGACCCGCCGCCGGAACCGATCGGGGATCGGCCAGCGCGGGCTGCCCTGGCGGGTGCTCGAGCGGGTGCTGGGGCTGGAGCTGAAGATGCGCCAGTACGAGGCCGGGCGGCGCTTCTGCGACGCGGTCGTGCGGGCCGGCGGGCCGGAGCTGCTCGCGGTTGCGTGGCGCTCGCCCGAGGAGCTGCCCAGCGCGGCGGAGCTGGCCGAGCCCGAGCTCTGGGTGAGGCGCATCGGGGTTCCGGCCTGAGAACGTGTGGGTGGCATCCGGTCGGGTTGAGCCACACCCGAACGCATGTTCCTAATGTTACAATGTTGCTACGCGCAAGTCGCTTGTTCACAGGGATTTCACCCATCATGCGCATCTGCGTGTAACAATCTCAGACGGCCGGGTTACAAACAGGTGTTCGGTGCTAAGCTCGCTGTCGAGCCCCGAACGAGACCCCGTAATCCAATCCTCTCAGACGAGGAACTCACGACAAGGAGACCCCCTCCACCATGGCTTCCGCAGACACCACATCCCCCCGTACGGCGGCGGCGAAAGTCCGCAAACCGGCCAAACGCGCGACCGCGGGCAAACGCCCCGCGACGCCCGCCTCCTCCACCACGAGCTCATACGCCGAGCGCGCGGTCCTGATCCCCGTCGGCGCGGCCCTGATCGCCCGCGACAAGCTCGTGTCCGGCGTCAACGACACGCTCACGAGCTACTCCAGCACCTCCAAGGCGCAGGCGCAGCTGCGCAAATTCGAGCATCGCGGCGCCACCGCCCGCAAGCGCGTCGAGCGCGAGGTGCGCAAAGCCCGGACGGGCGTCGAGCGCGAGCTGCGCAAGCGCCGTCAGGACAGTGCCGAGCTCGCCGACCGGCTGCAGGGGCGCATCCAGAGCCTGGTCTGATCCGGGACATCGACTTCCCCCGCCCCCGGCCCAGGAGAGCCGGGGGGCACCGCCGCCGAAGGCGGGGGCACCACCACCGAAGGTGGTGGTCGGGACAGTCTGCCGGCCTCATAACCCGCCGGTGGAAGTAGCACCCTCTCCTCCCCAGCCCCCGGAGCCACCCCAGCTCCGGGGGCTATTTTGTGTACGCGCGCACACGCGCAACGGGCCGGGATCGCGGGTTTGCCACAATGGGACTCGTGACCGACGAGCATCAGATCCGCGAGTCCCTCAAGGCCGTGATCGACCCCGAGCTCAAGCGCTCGATCGTCGAGCTCGACATGGTGCGCTCGATCGAGGTCTCCGCCAACGGCGTGGTCGACGTGACCGTCTCGCTGACCACGCCCGGCTGCCCGATCAAGGGCCACTTCCAGACCGCTGTCGCGCAGGCCGTCTCCGCGCTGGAGGGGGTCACGCATTGCAACGTGTATTTCGACGTGCTCACCGACGCCCAGAAAGCCGCCCTGCAGCAGAAGCTCGGGCGCGGCAGCCTCCCCGACGGCGCGCTCGCGCGGGTCGCCAACGTGCTGTGCGTGGGCTCGGGCAAGGGCGGCGTGGGCAAGTCCACGCTGACCGCCAACCTCGCCGCCGCGCTGGCCGGCGAAGGCAAGCGCGTGGGCGTGCTCGACGCCGACGTCTGGGGCTACTCGATCCCGCGCATGTACGGGCTGGGCTCCACCCGCCCGCCGGTCTCGGCTGAGCGCAAGATCGTCCCGTTACAGGCCCACGGCGTGAAGGTGATGTCGATCGGCTTCTTCGTCGCCGAGGACGCCGCGGTGGTCTGGCGCGGGCCGATGCTGCACAAGGCGCTCACCCAGTTCCTGCAGGACGTCGACTGGGGCGCGCTGGATCACCTGCTGATCGACCTGCCGCCCGGCACCGGCGACGTCTCGATGACGCTCGCCCAGCTGCTGCCCCAGGCTCAGTTCGCGATCGTCACGACCCCCCAGCCGGTGGCCCAGCGGGTCGCGCGGCGATCCGCCGAGATGGCGCACAAGGTGAACCTCGAGATCTGCGGGGTGATCGAGAACATGTCCGGGTTCACCACGCCCTCGGGCGAGCGCTACCAGATCTTCGGGGAGGGCGGCGGCCAGGAGCTCGCCGACGAGCTCGACGTGCCGCTGCTGGGCAAGGTGCCGCTGACGATGCCCCTGCGCGAGCACACCGACTCCGGCGTTCCGCTCGTGATCGAGGACCCCGACGACCCGGCCGCCCAGGCGATCCGCCACGCGGCGCGCGGCCTGCTCGCAATGGCCGCACCCACGCCGCTGTCGTCGCTGCCGGCGCTGCCGCTGGTGCAGGTCCCCGGCGGACCGCGCGGAGGATCCTCAAATGGCGGGGCCCCCGCGCCGGCCGAGAGCCCGAAGCCCGCGGGCATGTCGCTGCCGATGGCCTGAGCCACAGGCAGCCGCCATGCCAGTACGGGATCAACAGGAGGAGCCGGTCGAGGTCGAGATCGATGAGCGGCGCGCCAAGATGGAACGGCTGCGCGCGGAAGGGATCGACCCGTATCCACCGGTCAGCCTGTGGAAGACCCGCACGCGCATCGCCGACGTGCTGGCTGCGCACGACCCCTCACAGCTGGACCATGGCGAGCACCCAGAGCTGCGCCACCATGTCGCCGGCCGGGTGATCTCCAGGCGCGGGCACGGCAAGACGTCGTTCCTGGACCTGCGCGACCTGTCGGGTCAGATTCAGCTCGTCGTACGCGCCGGCGCGCTCGGGCAGGAGAGGTTCGACCGCGTCATGAACCTCGACATCGGCGACATCGTCGGCGTCGAGGGCTTCGTCTACGTGACCCAGCGCGGGCAGCTGGCGCTCGCGGTCGGCGAGTGCACGCTGCTCACCAAGACTTTGCGCCCACCGCCCGACCGTCATCACGGCCTCGGCGACACCGGGACGCGGTATCGCCACCGGGAGCTGGACCTGATCGCCAACGAGGAGACACGCGACCTGTTCGTCACGCGCGCTCGAATCGTGGCAGCGATCCGGCAGTGGCTGGACGAACGAAACTTCGTCGAAGTCGAAACTCCCGCGCTGCAGTCGCTGGCGGGCGGCGCCGGCTCACGCCCCTTCACCACGCACCACAACGCGCTGGACCGCGACCTCTACCTGCGCATATCCGTCGAGCTGTTCCTCAACCGCTGCATCGTCGGCGGCCTCGAGAACGTCTATGACATGGGCAAGGTCTTCCGCAACGAGGGCATCTCGCCCAAGCACTCGCCCGAGTTCACGATCATCGAGTTCATGTTCGCCTACGCCGACTACCACGACGTCGCGACGGCGACCGAAGAGATGTTCCGCGACGTCGCCCAGCGGGTGCTGGGCAGGACCGAGATAAAGCGTGGCTCGGAGACGATCGACCTGGCCAAGCCGTGGCGGCGGATCACGATGCGCAAGGCGATTCTCGACGCGACCGGGATCGACTTCATGGGCGAGGACCGCGCCGCGGTGACGGCCCAGCTGAAGGAGGCGCTGCAGGAACGCATCCATCCGGCGACCACTTGGGCCGAGCTCGTGCTCGCCGTGTATACGAAGCTGATCGAGCCGACGATCGTGCAACCCACGCACGTGTTCGACTTTCCGCTGGAGCCCTTTCCGATAACCAAGCGTCACGCCGAGCACCCCGAGCTGGCCGAGCACTTCGACGCGGTCATCGGCGGAGTCGAGCTCGTCTCAGGCGACACCGAGCTCAACGACCCGGTCGATCAGTTCCAGCGGTTCGTCGACCAGCGCCGCCGCCGCGCCGTCGATGACGGCGACGTGCCCCATCCCAACGACGAGGAGTACGCGCGCGCGATCGAGTACGGCTACACCCCCACCGCCGGCGGCGGGATGGGGGTGGACAGGCTGATCATGATCCTCACCGAACGCGACTCCCTGCGCGAGGTCATCCCGTTCCCAATCGTCCGAGACATCTCGTGAGTAACTCCAAGCTCGATTTGGACCCCGGCGTGATCGCCGACTGCCGGGCGGCAGCAGAGCAGATCGCGGCGCAGGTCGGCGCGGAGATCGACTCAAAGACGACCGTTTCGGTCGAGCGCACGGTCGCGCGGCTGCTCGGCGTGGACGGCGCCAACGAGCTCGAGGTCCCGCTGCCGAACGTGCTCGTCGACCAGGTTCGCGATCGCGGCGAGCTGGGCCGGGGCATCGCCTGGTGGCTGGGCAACGCGCTGATCGCCGAGGAGTCCGGTCCTGGCACGCCCCAGCGGATCGCCGAGGCGGTGGACGCGGGCGAGCTGGACCTGTGCGCGCTGCCCCGCGCCGAGGACGGCGCGATCCACGAGCGCATAACGCGCGCGTGCGAGCAGCGGTTGAACGAGATCGCCGCGGGCATGGCCGATCGGCGCCAGCTGCGCGAGCGCCTGGGCGAGTCCCCGCCCCCGCTGCGCTACGTGCTGACCGCGACGGGCAACGTGTATGAGGACGTCGTCCACTCCCTCGCGGTGGCGCAGGCGGGCGGGGACATCGTCGCGGTGATCAGATCGACGGCGCAGTCCCTGCTCGACTACGTCCCCTACGGCCCCACCACCGAGGGCTACGGCGGCACGTTCGCCACGCAGGCGAACTTTCAGATCATGCGCGCGGCCCTGGACGAGTGGTCGGCCGCCAACGGCCGCTACGTGCGGCTGTCGAGCTTCTGCTCGGGCCTGTGCATGCCCGAGATCGCCGCGATGGGCGCGATCGAGGGGTTCGACAACATGGTCAACGACGCGCTGTACGGGATCCTCTACCGCGACATCAACCCCGTCCGCGGCCTGATCGACCAGCGCGTCTCGCGCATGGTCAACGGCTGGTTCGGGGTCGTCATCAACACCGGCGAGGACAACTACCTGCGCACCGCCGACGCGATCGAGGCGGCGCCGTCGGTGACGGCCTCGCAGTTCATCAACCGCCAGCTCGCACTGGACTCGGGCGTGCCCGACTCCCAGATCGCGCTCGGGGATGCGTTTGAGATCGACACGCCCGTCGTCAACGGGCTGCTGTTGCAGTGGGCCCAGGCCCAGCTCACCCGGGAGCTGTTTCCGGACTGCCCGGTCAAGTACATGCCCCCGACCAGGCACATGGACGGCAACCTCTACCGCACGCACGCGGCCGACTCGCTGTTCAACCTCGTCACGATCGCCACCGCACAGGGGATCCAGACGATCGGCGTGCCCACGGAGGGAATCTTCACGCCCCACATCCACGATCGTGTGATCGGGATGGAAAACTCAAACTACGTGTTCGACGCCGCCCGCGACCTCGGCGATGAGATCGAGTTCAAGCCCGGCGGCATCATCCAGACGCGGGCTCGGGAGGTGCTTGGCGGGGCGCACGAGCTGCTTGCGCGGATCGCGCGGGAAGGCCTGTTCGCGGCGCTGGGGGAGGGCGTGTTCGGCGACGTGCATCGCCAGATCGACGACGGCCGCGGGGTCGAGGGGATCGTTCAGACCGACCCCTGCTACATCAACCCCGTGACCGAGCTGATGCGGGGAGCGCCGAGCCGTGTCTAGCGCACAGCGGGAAGTCGAGGAGGCGCACGTCAAGCCCTACGCCGACCATCTCGGCGACGGGATCGTGCAGCTCAGCTTCACGCTGCCCGTCCCCTACGGTCTGGCCGCGCGCAGGGCCGCTCAGGAGCTGGCGTCAAAGATGGGGCTCGAGCACCCCGAGGTCGTCCACTACCAGGGCCTGACCGACGGGTACACGTATTTCACGATGTTCGGCCAATGCACGCACACGGTCGACTACTCCACCCTCAGCGGCGAGGGGCTCGACCTGCAGTACATGTCAGAGGATCAGATCGAGGCGTTCGCGCACGAGCGCATCGGGCGCCCGATCGTGGTCGTCGGCGCGGCCACCGGCACCGACACGCACAGCGTGGGCATCGACGCGATGCTCAACCTCAAGGGCTTCCACGGCCACCACGGCCTGGAGGCCTACAGGGCGTTTGAGACGCACAACCTCGGCAGCCAGGTGCCCAACGGCGTGCTTCTCTCCCGGGCGATCGAGCTGCACGCCGACGCGATCCTCGTCTCCCAGACCGTCACCCAGCAGAACCTGCACATCTCCAACCTGACCGAGCTGGTCGAGATGGTCGAGGCGGAGGGCGCGCGCAAGAAGCTGATCCTCACCTGCGGCGGCGCGCGTGTGACGGGCGACCTCGCCAAGGAGCTCGGCTTCGACGCGGGCTTCTCCAAGGGCACCTACCCCCACCACGTGGCGAGCTTCATCGTGCGCGAGCTGGCCGCGCGGCTGGCGCGGGACGGCGAGGCGTCCGGGGGCGCTGACGGCACGCCCGCGAACGCGCCTGGCGCGGATGACTAGGGAACCCACGCCGCGTCTGACGGACCTGCTGGAGGGCACGCGCCGGCTCGCGCTGGTGGGACTGGCCAAGAACACCGGCAAGACGCAGACGCTAGCCGCGATCCTGGCCGAGCACGCCGCCGCTGCCCGGCGGATCGGCGTCACCTCGATCGGTCGCGACGGCGAGGAGCGCGACGTGATCGACGCGCGCATCGGCAAGCCCCGGATCCACCTTCAGGCGGGCAGCCTCGTGGCCAGCACAGACGCGCTGCTGCGGGCAAGCGGCGTCGCGCACCAGCGGCTGGTCCAGACCGGCATCCGAACGCCGCTCGGCGAGGTCATCGTCGCCGAGCTGAGCGAGCCGGGCACGCTCGAAGTCGCCGGCCCGAGCGCGGCCGAGGATGTGCGATCCGTGAGCGAGGAGATGATCGGCTTCGGTGCCGAGCAGGTGCTGATCGACGGCGCGATCGACCGCCGCGCTGCATCATCTCCGAGGGTCTCAGACGGGCTGGTGATGGCCACGGGAGCGGTCCTCGGAGAGGACGTCGAGCAAGTCGTGGCGGCCACCAGGGACGCGGTCGATCTGGTCAGGCTGCCCCGGTCGGAGTCGGGCGACGCCGGAGTCCCGCTTCCAGGGCGGCTCGTGCTGAGCGGCGAGCCGGCCGAGATCGCGGCGCTGCTCACAGAGCATCCCCACGCGAACGCGTTCCTCGTCGAGGGCGCTCTCGGCGAGCGCTTCCTGGAGGGATTGCTCGCCGCCCGGCGCGAGCGGGCCGGACGCGAGCTTCAGATCGTCGCGAACAACCCCACGAAGGTGTTCCTATCGCTCCACAGCGCGGGCTGGTACCGCCGTCAGGGGATCTCGATCGAGGTCCTGCGCACGATCGAGTTGAAGGCGATCACCGTCAACCCCGTCGCGCCGCAATCGCACCGCTTGGACTCGCACCGGCTGCGGGAGCTGATCGGCGCGGCGGTGCCGGACGTGCCCGTGCTGGACGTGCTCGACCCGGACTACCCCGCCTCGCCCCATCCCTGAACCGAGCCCGATCCGAACCGGGCGTCTGGCGCACCGGCGCGGGGCATTCGCGGGGCGTTACTTGGCGTTGGCGAAGTAGTCGGCGTTGATCTGCGTGTACTTCAGCCACTCCTCCGGGAGCTGGTCCTCGGCGAAACACGCGTCCACGGGGCAGGCCTCGACGCAGGCGTCGCAGTCGATGCACTCCTCGGGGTCGATGTAGAGCATCTCGGCCTCGGCGTGGCCGGGCTCGTCGGGCGTCGGGTGGATGCAGTCGACGGGGCACACCTCGACGCAGGAGTTGTCCTTGGTGCCGATGCACGGCTCGGCGATCACGTAGGCCATTCGCTTCCTTCTTTGGGTGGTTTTGCGGGAGTCCTCCTCGGGAGACGCATATTGTACGAGGCATGCTCCTCCTTACCGGCGCGACCGGCCAGGTGGGCTCGGCGCTGCTGCGCCGGCTCGTGGACGACGGCGAGGACGTGCGCTGCCTGGTGCGCGATCCGCGCCGGCTGGGAGCGATGCGCGTGCGCGTGCAGATCGCGCTCGGCGACCTCACCGATCCGCCCTCGTTTCGCAACGCGCTGCGGGGCGTGGACACGGTCGTGCACCTGGCCGCGACGATCCGCGACCAGCCGGGCGGCTCGATCGAGGAGCTGGACGGGATCGCCACCTGGCGCATCGTGCGAGCCGCGCAGCGCGCGGGCGCGCAGCGGTTCGTGTTCTTCTCCGCGCTCGACGCCTCGCCGCATCACCGCACCCGCTTTCACCGCGCCAAGGCCCTCGCCGAGCAGGCGGTGCGCGAGTCAGAGCTGGACTGGACCGTGTTCGCCCCCTCGATCGTCTATGCGCCTGGAGATGCGTGGCTGACGCTGCTGGAGCGCCTGGCGCTGGCGCCGGTGATGCCGCTGCCGGGCATGGGCCGCGCGCGCTATCAGCCGATCTGGGCGCAGGACGCCGCCGCGTGCGTGATGGCGGCGCTGCGCACCCCCGCCGGGGAGCGGCGGGGACGGTATGAGCTGGCTGGCCCCGACACGCTGACGCACACCGAGATCGTCCGGATCGTGCTCGACTCGATCGACCGGCCGCGCCCGCTGCTGAAGATCCCCACCCCGATCGTCTCCCGCACGCTGCGCCTGCTGGAGGCCGCGCTCGGCCCCCGCGCGTTCGCGACCTGGGACGAGGCCGAGCTGATGGAGTGCTCGATGCTCGCCGCCTCGGGCGCTCACGACGCCGAAGGGCTCGGGGTTTCGCCCAAGCCGATGCGGGCGGTCTTGGATGCCGCCCATATCGGGTGAGCTGCCAAGCTCGCCGACCCCCTCAAAGCTCCTGCAAGCGGGCGCCTGGGAGAGGGAGCCTGGCGGGAGAGAATGCTACCGCCATTGGTGGTTCCCCTTGGGCAGCGTCAGTTCAAAGCTCGAGAACGGGGCGTCGGGGGCGGCGCGCAGCCCACGGCAGCGCCTCTTCCAGCTGCGCCCCGAGCGCCAGCAGCGCTCCCTCGCCGGCCGGGCGCCCGACGAGCTGCACCGCCAGCGGCAGCCCATCCTCGCCTTGGAACAGCGGCAGCGAGATGCCCGGCTGGCCGCTGGCGTTGAGCATGGGGGTAAAGGGAGTGAACAGCCCCGAGCGGGTGAACGTGGACATCGGATCGGGCGCGGCGGTGTCGAGCGTGCCGAGCGGCAGCGGGCGCTCGGCCAAGGCGGGCGTGAGCAGCATGTCGTAGGGCGCCAGGAACGAGACAAGACCGCGCGCGAACGCCTGCAGCTGAACGGTTACGCCCAGCCCCTGAGTCGCGTTCAGCTCCTGAACCATCGAGTAGATCGCCCAGCTCATCGGCTCCATGTCCTGCGCCGCCGGCTCGTGGCCGGCGATCATCCCCGACGCGAGGATCGCCAGGGAGATGTAGATGCAGAAGACCGCGCCGAACATCTCCGCGAGACCCTCGATCTGCCACGGCGGATCGACCTCCACAACCTCGTGTCCGAGCGAGCGCAGCAGCTCGGCGGCCTCGTCGACCGCCCGCGTGCACATCGGATCGACCACGGCGTCGATGATCGGAGGCAGCGTCGTGACGGCGATCCGCAGCGAGCCCGGCCGCGCGTCCGATCCCTCGCCGAGAGCGGTGGCCGGCGCACGGCGCGCCGCCGCGGCGAACGGCTCCGAGGGGGGTGGCGCCCAGGTCGCGTCGCCGGGCTCATAGCCGCAGAGCACGTCGAGGATCGCGGCCGTGTCTGCCACCGTGCGCGTCAGCACCCCGTCGATCTCGATCGGCGAGTCGCCGAGCACGGGGGCGAGCGAGATGCGTCCCCGCGCCGGCTTGAGCCCGACCAGCCCGCAGCAGGCGGCGGGAATGCGGATCGAGCCGCCACCGTCGTTGCCGTGCGCGACCGGCACCATGCCCGCGGCCACCGCGGCGGCCGCGCCGCCCGAGGATCCGCCGGGGGTGCGCCCGAGGTCCCAGGGGTTGCGCGTGGGGCCGAAGATGCGCGCCTCGCTGACCGGCAGGATGCCGTACTCGGGCAGCGTTGTCGAGCCGACGATCACGAACCCCGCCTCGCGCAGGCGCCGGGTGACGTTGTGGTCGTGGTCGGCGACGTACTCGGACATCAACGCACAGCCGTTCGTCAGCCGCAGGCCCTCGACCGCCCGGTTGTTCTTTATGGCCACCGGCACACCGGCGAACGGGCGCGCATCACCCGCCCCGATCTCCCCGGCCGCGGCGAGCGCGCGCTCGCCGTCAACCTGGACGAACGCGTTGAGCTCGGGGTTCAGCTCCTCGATGCGCGCCAGCGAGATCTCGACCAGCTCGCGCGCGGAGACCTCCCCGGAACGCACCATGCCGGCGAGCTCGATCGCGGAGCGGAACATCAGGTCGCTGTCGGGCACGGGAGCAGCCTACTCGTACGGGCGGTCCTGCGAAGATATGCATCTGCCCACAAGGCGCCCGGGCCGGCTTCGCTTTAACCAGCGCGCGGCCGACCCTCCCCCCGTCGAGCATCAAGCCCAGAAAGCGAGTGCCATGAGCGCGGTTCAAACAGCACCAGGAGAGGTCCAGTCGGGCCTGGAAGGCGTCGTCGCCTTCGCCACCGAGATCGCAGAGCCGGACAAAGAGGGTGGCGCGCTGCGCTACCGCGGCGTCGACATCGAGGACCTGGTCGGCACGGTCCCCTACGAGCAGGTCTGGGGGCTGCTGGTCGATGGCCACCTGAAGCCCGGCCTGCCTCCGGCCGAACCGCACGCGCTGACGGTGCGCTCCGGCGACCACCGCGTGGACGTGCAGTCGGCGCTGGCGATGCTCGCGCCCGAGTGGGGGTTCTCCCCGCTGATCGACATCACCGACGAGGAGGCCCGCGACAACCTCGCCCGCGCCTCGGTGATGGCCCTCTCCTTCGTAGCCCAGTCGGCGCGCGAAGCCGGCCAGCCGCCGGTGCCCCAGTCGGAGATCGACCAGGGTGCCACGATCCCCGAGCGCTTCATGATCCGCTGGCGCGGCGAGGCGAACCCCGACCACGTCAAGGCGATCGACGCCTACTGGGTCTCGGCCGCGGAGCACGGCATCAACGCCTCGACGTTCGTCGCGCGCATCGTCGCGTCCACCGGAGCCGACGTCGCCGCGGCGCTGTCCTCCGCGGTGGGCGCCCTGTCGGGTCCGCTGCACGGAGGCGCTCCCTCGCGCGTGCTGAAGATGCTGGAGGAAGTCGAAGCTGCCGGCGACGCCGAGCGCTGGGTCAAGGATGCGCTCGACCGCGGGGAGCGCCTGATGGGCTTCGGCCACCGCATCTACCGCGCCGAAGACCCCCGCGCGCACGTGCTGCGGCGCACGTGCCGTGAGCTGCGCTCGCCCCGCTTCGAGGCCGCCGAGGCGCTCGAGCAGGCCGCGCTCGCGGAGCTGCACGCGCGCCGGCCCGACCGCGTGCTCGCCACCAATGTCGAGTTCTGGTCGGCCGTGATCCTCGACCTGGCGGAAGTCCCGCCTGATCTGTTCACGCCGATGTTCACGTGTGCGCGCGTGGCCGGCTGGTCGGCGCACATCCTCGAGCAGAAGCGCGAGGCCAAGCTGATCCGCCCCACGGCGAAGTACGTCGGCGAGCCGCCCCGGCCGCTCAGCGCGGTGGTGTAGCCGGGAGTTGAAGTCAACGAGGACTCGAGGAGACAGCGGGGGCGCTCGGCGGAAGGGAGCAAGCGAGACTCCGCGGAGTCAGCGCCCGACGCAGAAAGAGCAAGAGGGCTCGGCATCCGTGCCGAACCCTCTGTAAGCGACATCGACCCGCGAGCAGCCCCGCCCGATGCGGACGGGGCGCGCTCGACGGATGGCTACATCATCCCGCCCATGTCCGGCATGCCGCCGCCGGGCATGCCGCCGGCGCCTTCCTTCTCCGGGACCTCGGCGACGATCGCCTCGGTCGTGAGGATGTTCTTGGCGATCGACGCCGCGTTCTGCAGCGCCGAGCGGGTGACCATCGCGGGGTCGATCACGCCTTCGGCCACGAGATCGCCGATCTCGTTGGTGGCCGCGTTCAGGCCCTGACCGGCCTTGGCCTTGCGCACGTCGTTGACCACGACAGAGCCCTCCAGGCCCGCGTTCTCGGCGAGCTGGCGCAGCGGCTCCTCCAGGGCGCGCAGTACGATGCGCGCGCCGGTGCGCTCGTCGGGGTCGCCGTCGCCGTCGACGCTCACGGCCTTGGAGGCCTGCAGCAGCGCGACGCCGCCGCCCGGGACGATGCCCTCCTCCAGCGCCGCCCTGGTCGCCTGCAGCGCGTCCTCGACGCGGTGCTTCTTCTCCTTCATCTCCGTCTCGGTCGCGGCTCCGACCTTGACGACGGCGACGCCGCCGGAGAGCTTGGCCAGGCGTTCCTGGAGCTTCTCGCGGTCGAAGTCGGAGTCGGTGTTCTCGATCTCGCCTTTGATCTGGTTGATGCGGCCCTTGATCGCCTCCGCGTCACCGGCGCCGTCGACGATCGTGGTCGTGTCCTTGGCCACCACCACGCGACGAGCGCGCCCGAGCTGGGAGAGCTGGGTGTTCTCCAGCTTCAGCCCCAGCTCCTCGGTGATCACCTCGGCGTTGGTGAGGACCGCGATGTCCTCGAGCATCCGCTTGCGCCGGTCTCCGAACCCGGGCGCCTTGACGGCCACGCCGGTGAACGTCCCGCGCAGCTTGTTCACGACCAGCGTCGCCAGCGACTCGCCCTCGACGTCCTCGGCGATGATCAGGATCGGCTTGCCCGACTGGATCACGGCCTCGAGCACCGGCAGCACGTCGCGCACGGAGCCGATCTTCTGGTTGGCGATCAGGATGTAGGGGTCCTCCAGGGTCGCCTCCATGCGGTCCTGGTCGGTGACCATGTAGGGAGAGATGTAGCCCTTGTCGAACTGCATGCCCTCGGTGAACTCGAGGTCCATGCCGAACGTCTGGCCCTCCTCGACGTTGACCACGCCGTCCTTGCCGACCTTCTCGATCGCGTCGGCGATCAC
>CABEDD010000121.1_pt1 | contig 21228 bp, 17 predicted proteins | sample 3132901 | NCBI WGS metagenome assembly CABEDD01 (sample SAMEA5534329, study PRJEB31848) | metagenome | biome: tundra; feature: field; material: soil | place: USA | collected 2013-05 | depth 0.15 m
GTGTTGGCGCTCGCGCAACTGTTGGGACCGGGGATCGCGGCGCGGGTGGTGCGCGGGAGGGTGCAGAAGTACGGGACGGTCAAGAGCGTGACGGTCAAGGCATGGCCGGCGGTGAAGCTGTTGTGGCGGGAAGCCGACGAAGTGACGGTGCGCGCGGGGCGGCTGAGGGTGAGCCCCGAGCAGACGGCGGCGCTGTTGGGGGAAGCGAAGGGGACAGAGAGAGTGGATGCGAGCGCGGAAAGCGTGGAAGAGGGGTCGCTGAGGCTTACGGACACGAGGCTCGAAAAGCGCGGGAGCACGCTGCGGGCGCGGGGAGTGGTGAGCGAAGCGGACGTCAAGCGAGCGCTGCCGGAGGGAGTGGAGGTGGCGCTGCTCAAGAGCGAAGCGGGAACGGTCGAGGTGAGGGTGAGCGGAGGATTGTTCGGGGTCGGCGCGAGCGTGGACGCGGTGGCGCAGGCGGAAGGCGGCAAGCTCGTGGCCAGGCCGACCGGGCTGCTGGGCGCGCTGAAACTGATGCTGTTCGAAAGCCCGAGCGTGTACGTGGAAGGAGTGCAGGCCCGCGCGCTGGAAAGCAGAGGAGGGGAAGGCGCGAGATACGAGCTGTCGATGTGGGCGAGCCTGCGCTGAGGTCAGGTTCAGGCCCTGGGCTGAGCGAGCATGGGCAGTCCCCGAGCGGGACTGATGGTGGGCATCTGGCGGATTGTGAGACGGAAGGAGTCTGGAAGGGAGAGAGAGAGACGGGAGAGGACGAGCGTGGCGATCGTGCGGATCTCCAGCTGGCCGAAGCGCATGCCGATGCACATGCGCGAGCCGCCGCCGAAGGGGATGTAGGCGCCGCGGGGCATGGAAGCCTTGGCCTCGGGCGTAAAGCGCTCGGGCTGGAAGGAGTCCGGTTCGGGGAAGACGTCGGGCAGGCGGTGGGAGGCCCACGAGCAGTAGTTGACGAAGGCGTTGCCGGGGACGGCGTGGCCGTGCAGCTCGAACGGCTCGACCGAGCGGCGGGGACCGATCCAGGCGGGCGGGTAGAGGCGGAGGGTCTCGTCGAGGACCATCTCCAGGTAGGGCAGGCCCTCGCCCATCAGCTGGTCGGGGGTGGGGGGAGAGCCGGCGAGCTGGGAAGACTGCTCGGCGAGCAAGCGGTCGACCACGTGGGGATGGCGGGCGAGCTCGTAGAACATGAAGGCGATGGTCGAGGTGGTGGTGTCGTGGCCGGCGAAGAGGAGGGTCATGACCTCGTCGCGGATCTGGGCGTCGGTGAGGGCGGCGCCGTCCTCGTCGGTGGCGTCCATGAGGAGGGAGAGGACGTCATCGCCGCGCTCCCCGGTGGTGCGCCGGTCGGCGATCTCCGAATGGATCAGGCGGGTGAGCGCACGGGTGGCTTTCTGCTGCTGATTCCATGGCGTGAAGGGGCCGCGGAGCATGCGCAGGGAGTAGTCGCGGGAGTAGAAGGAGAGGGTCTGCTCGAACAGGGCGGCCGCGTCGATCGAGCGCGCGGCGGGACCGTCGGGGTCGAGGCCGAAGAGCGCGCGCATGGCGATGCGCAGGGCGAGGCGGCGCGTCCAGGTGTAGAGGTCGACGGTGGCGCCGGGAGTGAGGGAGTCAAGCGCGGCGGTCGTCTCGGCGAGCATGGTGTCGAGCGAGGCGAGGATGCGGGTGTGGTGGAAGGCGGGGAGCATGATGCGCCGCGAGGCGCGGTGGAAGGGGCCGTCGGTCGTGAGCAGGCCGTCGCCGGCGAAGCCGATCAGGTCGCGGAAGTAGGAGGTGCGGTAGAGGAAGTTGGAGGCGTGGGAGACGGTGATGTAGTGGTTGGCCTCGGGCCCGAGGGCGAAGACGGCGTTGGCGTGGAAGAGCCGCAGCGTGAAGACGGGTCCGAAGCGCTCGTAGGACTCCAGGAGGAGAGAGAGGGGGTCGTCCGCAAAGCGCTTGGTGCGAGCCAGGGACGGGTTGGTTTCGCCGGGCGGGAACGGCACGGTGGCGGAGCGCTCGTCGAGGAGGTCGTGGACGAGGACGACGAACGGGTTGTACGAGCGCAGTGGTGCGGGGCTGGCCAGGGGCATGGGCGTTGGGCGGGAGCCTATAAGAAAACTGGCTGACTGGCCAGTTTGGTGGGTCGGGCGGATGGCGTGACCGGGCGCAGGGTGGCGAGGAATGGGGGCGTAGCGTGGCGAGGAAGGCCGCTGGGGCGACGTGCCATACTGAGGATCGCGCGCCGGTCCCCACGGGCGGCAGGTCCGCGCGATCGCGGGGGCGTAGCTCAGCTGGTTAGAGCGCCGGCCTGTCACGCCGGAGGTCGCGGGTTCGAGTCCCGTCGCTCCCGTTTTTGTCACCCCGCTTCCCGGCTCTTCGCCCTGCTCGGCACGTGTAGTTTTAGCCACCGATCCCGAGAGCCATCCCAAGTCGTCTGTAGTCTCGGCGCATGGCCTATGCCCAACAGCAACTGCTTGGCGATGAAGCCCACGCCGCCTCGCTGGCGGCCTCTGCCCTCGACGTGGGGCATGAGTACGGCGCCGTGTTCACGCGGCGCTGGGTGGTCGAGCTGATCCTCGACCTGGTCGGCTACACCAGCGAGCGCGACCTGGCGACCCTCCGGGCGATTGAGCCCGCGTGCGGCTCGGGAGCTTTCCTCGGTCCGATGGTCGAGCGGCTCTCGCGCTCCTGTCGGCTTCATCGGAGGCAGATCTCCGACGCGCCTGACGCGATCCGCGCGTGTGACCTGCAGCCGGCCAACGTCAAGGAGAGTCGCGTTCTGGTTGAGGAGCGTCTTGGCGCGGACGGTTGGATGGTCGACGATGCCCGGGCGCTTGCCGAGCGCTGGGTTGTGCATGACGACTTTCTCTTGGGCCATCACGAGGTCGGCACCGCTGACTTCGTGATCGGCAACCCTCCTTACATCCGGCTCGAGGCGGTCTCGGCGCCGCGCAGCGAGGCTTACCGCCGTGCATGTTCCACGATGGGCGGACGCTCAGACGTCTACGTCGGGTTCTTCGAGGTTGGCTTGAACGCCCTGCGCCCCGGTGGGGCGCTCGGCTTCATCTGCGCGGACCGTTGGATGCGCAACCAGTATGGGCAGCGCCTGCGCAGCATGGTCGCCGCTCGGTTCTCCGTCGAGGCAGTGATCGAGATGCATGATGTCGATGCGTTCGACGAGGAGGTGAGCGCCTACCCGTCGGTGACGATTCTCCGTTGCCAGCCGCAGGGGCGGGCGATAGTCGCCACGGCGCACAAGAGCTTTGACGAGTCGGCCGCGCATCGTGTTCGTATATGGGCAAGCTGCAAGGACGATCTCAGGCTGAGCGACCCCGGGTTTGAGGCGGCACGTCTGTCGACGTGGTTCGACGGTGCTTCGTCGTGGCCAACGGGCTCGCCGGAGCGGCTTGCGCTGGTGGCTCGCCTGGAGCGAAGCCTGCCTGCCCTGGAGGATGGCAGGACCGGAACCCGTGTCGGCATCGGGGTCGCGAGTGGCGCGGATCGTGTGTTTGTGGTCAAGGACTCGGCGCTTGTCGAGGAGGATCGGATGTTGCCTCTGGCGATGGCGCGAGACACCCTGAGCGGGCAGCTGAGCTGGTCCGGGCACTATCTGGTCGATCCGTGGGACGGTGACACCGGAGCACTCGTGTCCCTTGATGCCTATCCACGGCTGCGTGTGTACTTCGAAGCAAACGCCTCCGCGCTGCATAGGCGCAATGTCGCCGGCCGGCGACCGCAGCAGTGGTATCGCACGATCGATCGGGTGGACCACTCGCTCACGGGCAAGCCGAAGCTGCTGATCCCCGACATAAAGGCGGAGATACATCCCGTCCTTGACCCGGGCGGGCTCTATCCGCACCACAACCTCTACTGGGTTGCAAGCGAGCGCTGGGACCCTGAGGTTCTCGGCGGTCTGCTTCTCTCTGGCGTCGCCCAGATGTTCATCGAATGCTATGCCGTGAAGATGCGCGGCGGATACCTGCGCTTTCAGGCGCAGTACCTGCGCCGAATCCGCGTTCCTCGCCTTGACCTGCTCGGAAGTCGCACCGCGCGAGAGCTGGAGCGGGCCTTTGCTGTCCGAGACGTCGAACGGGCGACCGCGGCGGCCCTCGATGCCTACGGCCTGGATGAGCTCCCAGGGTAGGAGCTTGCCCCGGCGCCGCGAACCTACTCTGCGGCATGGATCAGGAGGCATTTGAAGCGGCGGTCCGGCAGTACTGGATTGTTCGCGAGGGGCAGGCCCACAAGCAGCGCGAGTCAGGACAACTCGATGCCGGTCTGCGCGGAGCCGTCACCGGCGGCGCTCACATGGACGCGATGGCCGAGCTGATGGAGTCGATCTTCATCGATGCCGGCTTCGCGCCCTCCAGCATCAGCCGTCGCTCGGCCGTCGAGCTCCCCGGCTACTTCCGTCCGGAGAAGAAATGGGATCTCGTCGTAGTCCACGGCGATGCGCTCGCGGCGGCGATCGAGTTCAAGAGCCAGGTCGGCCCTTCGTTCGGCAACAACTACAACAACCGCAGCGAGGAGGCGATCGGCAACGCGATCGACGTCTGGACGGCCTACCGGGAGGGCCGCTTCGGGACCGTGCGCCCCTGGCTGGGATACCTGTTCCTCCTAGAGGAGGCCCCCGGCTCCACCAAGCCCGTGCGCGTCAAGCAGCCGTTCTTCGAGGTCGACCCAGTCTTCGTCGACGCCTCGTACAGGAAGCGCTACGAGATTCTCTGCCGCCGCCTCATCCTCGAGCGTCTCTACGATGCGGCATGCTTCGTCACCGCCGCTGCCGACCCGGCCTCCGCAATCCATGAGCCGGCTCCCGACTTGAGCTTCATGGCCTTCGCCAAGGCGATCCGCGCGCGTGCCACGGGTCTGCTCTCTGCCGAGTGAGCCGGACACTCTCCTGCAGTGAGCAGACCTAACGGATCTCAATCCCCCGATGTGTAAAGACCGGACTCGACCCCCGTCGCTCCCGTCCACAAATGCCCTGCTAATCGGCTTGTTTACGGTCGGTGGCAGGGCTTTCGTCCTTGGGGCGGGAGGGACGAAAACCGCGATTTGTGCCCGTTTGCGCCCGATGGGTGAGTGTCAATGGCTTGCGGCAGATGCCGTCTGATCGGTGTAAAAGCTCTTCGCTAGCGCTATCAGGGCCTTGGCGCCACGTCCATACCGACGGCATCGAGAACTCTGGTCAGCCGTTCTCCGGTCGGTCGCACCGTCCCAAAAGGAGCGGATCACGAGAGGATGCCAAACGATCAGCGACCAGGACTGGATGATGGTGGCCGGAGGCGTAGGTAGGATCAACGCAGGCAACCACGAACTCCGGCGGTGATGGCGACGAGCAGACGGCGAAATGGCACGACGACGATTGGCGAAGGCGATCCAAGGGTCGAGCGGGCGGTGTTCACGCTGCGGGAGGCGGCGAGGTATCTCGGGCTGCCCAACTCCACCCTGCATAGCTGGGCGCGTCCCGGCGGCGCGGCTAAGCCGATCATCATGTGCTTTCCGGCGCATGGGCGGGAGGCGACGGTGCCGTTCATCGGCTTCGCGGAGGCATACGTCCTGTCTGCGTTCCGCCGTGCCGGCGTTCCGATGCAGCGCGTTCGGCCGGCGGTCGAGGTGCTCTCCTCCGGTATCGGCGTCGATCACGCGCTGGCGTCCAAGCGTCTGTACACCGATGGCGCGGAGGTGCTCTACGACTACGCCGCCAGCGAGCACGACGAGGAGTTGCGCGGCCTTACGGTCGTCCGCACCGGGCAGCGGCAGTTCGCTGAGGTCGTGCGCGACTACCTGAAGCGCATCACCTACGGCGAGGACGGCTGGGCCTCCCGGGTTCGCCTGCCGGCCTACCAGCACGCGGATGTCGTCGTCGATCCGCGGCGAGCGTTTGGGATGCCGCTGGTCGTTCACGGCGGTGCGCGGGTCGAGGATCTCGTCGATCGCTTCGTGGCGGGCGACACGTTGGCGGACATCGCCGAGGATTTCGGTGTCCCCGAGCCCGAAGTCGAGGACGTAGTCCGTGTCGCCACCCGAGCGGCGGCCTGACGCACGCCCGGACAGCGCGGGAAAGTCGGGCGAAGACGATCGCCCGGCCATCGAGTTCTTCATCAACCGCAGCTTGGGCCGCAAGCATCTTGCTCAGGCGCTCGGGAACCTCGGCTTCACGATCCACACGATGGCGTCGGTCTACGGCGAGCAGGTGGCCCAGGAACTTGACGATGAGCGCTGGCTCGCCGATGCAGGCGAGCACGACTGGATCGTGTTGATGAAGGATGACGCGATCCGCCGCCGCCCGGCCGAGCGCGACGCGCTGTCAGAAGCCAAGGTGCGGGCCTTCTGCCTGACCAACGCCCAGCTTCGGGCCTCCGAGCAGTCGGCACGCTTCGTGGGCAACATCAAGCGCATCCTGCGCCAGGCCGAGAAGCCCGGCCCCTACATCTACGGGGTCTACGACGGCTACATCAAGCGACTGTGGCCCTAGATCCGGATCTCAATCCACGGGGTGTCAATCGCGTGTCCGACCCCCGTCGCTCCCGCTCTTTACACATCCCTGAAGCGGCCGTTTCGTGTGCGTCCGCTTGGTTCGCCTGGCCCTCGAAGAACGGCAGGAACGGGGCCTTGGGCCGCACCGCCACGACGCGCTGCTCGTCGAGCCAGACGCGCTCGAAGGTGGGGGCGGGCTTGAAGTCGGCGATGAACTCGACGAGCTGGGCCTCGACGAGGTCGGCGTGGACGAGCGGCTGGTCGCAGGTGTGCTCGGCGCGGCGGGTGGCGCAGCAGTAGCGGGTGACGAGCTTGCGCCCGATGGCGGTGCCGTGCATCTTGCCCTGGCAGCGTTCGCATCGTTCGGTTTTCTGTATCTCCTGACCTACGTGGTGCAGCTGAGCGTGTTCGTCGAGGACACCGTCCTCGTTCTCGGCCTCGGTCTGAGCATCGACTTCTCGCTGTTCATGGTCACGCGCGTGCGTGAGTCGCTGGCGCGCGAGGGTACGAGCATCGAGCAGGCGATCACCGAGGCGCTGCAGACCACTGGTCGGGCGATCACGGTCTCCGGCCTGACGGTGGCGACGTCGCTCGCCGGCCTGTATGTCACGGGGCTCGGCGTGTTCGACTCGCTGGCCACGGGGGCGATCGGCGCGGCGCTGAGCGCGGTCGCGGCCGCGCTGACGCTGACCCCCGCCTCGCTCGTGCTGCTCGCCGAGATCCTCGTCCTGACGCTGATCTTCGCCGCGCCGCTGATCGCGCTGAAGGCGGCGCTCACGACGCTGCTGTCGGTGAGCGCGGCGCTCGGCATCATGACCCTCTTCTTCCGCTCCACCGGCGACATCGGCTATTTCGTCCCGCTGTTCCTGTTCGCGACGATCTTCGGGCTGTCGACCGACTACGAGGTGTTCCTGCTCTCGCGCGTGCGCGAGCACCATCGCGAAGGCGAATCGAACACCGACAGCCTCAAGCGCGCGCTGATCGGCTCCTCTCGCTCGATCACGCTCGCCGGGATCACGATGGGCGTCGTGTTCTTCTCCTTCGCCGTCTCCCCGCTCGTGCCGTTCCAGGAGCTGGGCGTCGGCATGGGCCTCGCGATCGTGCTCGACGTGACCGTCGTGCGCGCCCTGTTGGTCCCCGCCACGGTGGCGCTGCTCGGCGAGCTGAACTGGTGGCGGCCAAGGCTCGGGCCAAATGCCCGGCTATCTGAGTACGAACCCGTGGCTACAGACGGACCTCCATGAGTGGGGTGTCAACCCTCCTCGACATAACCCTCCTCGACATGCACCTCGCGCAGTCGGTGGGTGTCGACGTCGTAGACGAAGCCGCGGACCTGCGCGCGGTGCGCCAGGAACGGGGAGCGGCGCACGCGCAGGATCGACTGGCGCACATCGGCGTCGAGGTCGCTGAACGACTCGATCGCAAACGCCGGTGCGATACCGGTCGCCTGCAGCAGCTCGGCGCGAAAGCCATCGTCGGTCAGGGTCTGCATGCCGCAGTCGGTGTGGTGGATGAGCATCACCTCGCGCGTTCCGAGCCGTCGCTGGGAGATAGCGAGCGAACGGATCACGTCGTCGGTGATCACACCGCCGGCGTTGCGCAGGATGTGCGCCTCGCCGTCGCGCAGGCCCAGCGCCGCGAACACGTCCAGGCGCGAGTCCATGCACGTCACCACGGCCAGGCGCCGGCTGGGACGGACGTCCAGATGCCGCCGCGCCGGCAGTGAGTCCGCGAAGGTCCGGTTGTTGGCGAGCAGATCCTCGATGGCGTCCACGTGCGGCACCCTAGCGTCGGTGGCTGTATCCCTCTGAACCGATCGGCTCATTCCTCGTGGCGTGGCCGAACCAGCGCGCGCGGCGGCTGGAGTCGAACTGCCGCTTGTCGGCGGCGAGCGCGTCAGAGGGCTCGCGCGCTGCGCGCCGGCAATCTCTGCGAGCATGCATCGTGGTGAGAGGATGAGCTCGATCGCGCCGGACGGGGAGCCGATCACGCCGGCCGGCCTGGTCGCGCTCGAAGCCGAGATCGAGCAGCTCGAGACCGAGGGACGGCGAGCGATGGCCGCGCGCATCCTCGCCGCGCGCGAGCTCGGAGACCTCAGCGAGAACGCCGACTACCACATCGCCAAGGAGGATCAAGCGCACCTGGAGACGAAGATCAAGCGCCTGCGCCAGCGCCGGCGCGATGCGCTGATCGTCGAGACGGACCACGACGCCGAGGATGGCGCGTTCGGGTTCGGGCGCACCGCCGAGGTCCTGGACGTTCAGAGCGGCGCCCTCTACACGTGGACGATCGTGGGCGCGACCGAGGCGGACCTCGCCCAGGGCAAGCTCTCGGCGCAGTCGCCTGTCGGCAAGGCGCTGCTGGGTCGCGGCGTTGGGGAGTCGGTCGCGGTGCCGACGCCCCGAGGCAGCCGCAGCTACCGCGTGCAGCGGCTCCTCGCGTGACACGTTCTCAGCCTTCGATCGTGACGAGCGTGCCGATCGGCGTGTACGGCCAGATCTCGGCGGAGGCCGCCAGCGGGAGCTCGACGCAGCCGAGGCTCTGCGGGGTGCCGAACGACGCGCGGTCGAAGTTGTGCAGCGCGTCGCCGCCGTTGAAGTAGCTGATCCACTTGATCCCCGGGTCTGCGTAGTGGGAGCCGTCGGGGTTGGTGCCGCTCATCGTGCCTTCGGGGATGTGCTCGAACACCGGGAACGTCCCGAGTTCGGTTTCCGCCCCGGAGATGCCCGTGTTCGCGGATGAGCTCAGAACCGTCCGCCCGTCGTGCCAGAGCGTCATCGTCTCGGGGGTTTCGCGGTGCACATACACGTAGCTGTAGCCGCCGGGGTTCGAGCCCTTGCCGGCGATCACGTCGCCGAGCAGCAGGCGCCACACGCCCGCTCCCGCCAGCCCGTCGGCGGTGAGGCCGTTTTCATTCTCGAGCTTCATCACCGCCCCGCGCGTGATCGTGTTCGCCTGGCCCGGAGTCCACAGCGCCTGCAGCTGGTGCGGCGTGTTCGGATAGCGCCAATCGAAGCTGCCGCTCGGCGGGTCGACCGCCGCCTGCACCTCCGCGCTCGGTGTGCGCGCCACCTCGGCGCCCGCGGGGCGCCAGTCGACCGGCAGGTAGCCGGCCTGGGCCAGCAGCTGCTGCAGGCGCAGCGTCGAGCCGGGCGGGACCGTCCATTCGACCTGGCTGGTGCTGCGCAGCCCGCCGCTCGCGCCCGCGGTCACCGAGACCGTGCGCGGGAGCCGCACGCGCAGTTGCGAGCCGAACGCCGCTCCGAAGCCCGACGGTGTGAACACGAGCGTGTGGCTGTTGGGCTCGCTCCAGTGCCCCTGCGTGCTGGGCTCAAGGCGCGGCCGGGACGAGCCGAGCACCTCGCTCACGGGTCGGGAGAACGTCAGCGAGATCGGCGCGGCGGGGGGGATCGCATCCCCCGCGGCGGGCAGGCTGACCATCACCGGAGCGTCCGAGGGCGGAAACCAGCTGACCTGCGACGGGCGGCCGATGTTCTCCCACGGGCGGGGGGCGGCGGCGATCACGACGGTTCCCGTCGCCGGCTGGGTTCCCAGCGAGATCGAGCTGCGTGCGTCGCTCAGCGTATGGTCGGTCAACCGTCCCGGGCTGCCGTAGGCGACCGCGCTCACGGGCTCCTGAAATCTCACGCGCACGGGCGAGCCAGTGGGAACGGTCATCCAGTGTTCGCTGACGTGCGCCACCGGCGCGGTCAGCGTCAGGTGCTCGGTGCGCGTGCTCCCGAGCGCCCAGCCCAGCCAGCCCGGCCGGCGGACCTCCACTTCCACGGACACGGGCTCGCCGGGCGTCAGCCGCTTCAGCGGAGTCAGGCGCCCGCCGTCGATCGCCAGCGGCACCCTCCGACCGTCGGGCCCGAATGCCCGGACGTGCTCGATCGTCCCGCCCAGCGGCTGCACCGTCACGCGCGCGAGCGCGGTCGAGTCGCCCGCCAGCGTCACGCCCGAGAACACCAGCGCGGCCACCGCCACCAGCACGATCGCGACGGCCACGGTCGCGGCGGCGCCCAGCAGCGCGCGCCGTAGACCGCTCCCCGTCGATACGCCGCCTCCGTGAGCCGACCCTATCGCCATTCCTAGATCGTAGAACGGTTCGGCGATAGCCGCCGCAGGTGACAACCGGCTGCAACCGATCGCCCGCGGCGGGCCGGCCAGGATGCGCAGGAGATCCTGCTAGGACATCATCGACACTGCCATGAGACGGAACGCGAGCGACGAGCAACCACCGGTTGAGCCTGCCGGCGATCGGCGCGGGTACGCGCACTGGCTGATGATCGGCATGCGCTACGCGCTGCCCGCCGCCGTGGTTCTCGGGGGCCTGATCGTGATGGCGCTGGGAAGCGAAGTCGACCTGGAGGGCGGCGCCGGCATCGTCAGCGCCGGGCTGGCGATCTATGCGATGAACTGGCTGTACCGCGCGTCAGTCGACGGCGATCGCGTGCGTGAGGAAGAGGAGGCGGCGCGAACCTACTTCGCGATCCACGGCCGCTGGCCCGACGAGTAGGACTGGCGCCCATGACAGCACGCCTGCTCGGCGCCGGGCGGCGCATGCGCCGCCCGGGTGCTCAACCCTCCCGCACACGAACCTCGCGCAGCCGGTGGGTATCCACGTCATACACGAACCCGCGCACCGACTCGCGGTGGCGCAGGAACGATCCCGATCCCCCGATCGGACATAATCCCCCCGTGCGCGCCGTCCAGATCGTCGACCTCTCAGGCCCGGACACCGCGCTCGCGCTCGGTGAGGTCCCAGAGCCGGACTCTCCGGTGCAGCATCCGCTCACCCCCGGCGCGGGCGTCCTCGTGGAGGTGCACGCCGCCGGCGTGTCGTTCCCGGAGGTGTTGCAGACGCGCGGCGAGTACCAGCTCAAACCGCCGCTGCCGTTCGTGCCCGGCAGCGAGATCGCGGGCATCGTCCGCGAGGCGTCCGACGGCGCGTCCGTGGCGCCGGGCGATCGCGTCGCCGCGTTCTGCGGGCTCGGCGGATGGGCCGAGCTGGCGGTTGCGCCCGAGTTCCTCACGTTCGCGCTGGCGCCCCAGCTCGATTACGCGCAGGGCGCGGGGCTGATCCTCAACTACCACACCGCCTATTTCGCCCTCGTCCCGCGCGGGCGGCTGGTCGCGGGGGAGACCGTGCTCGTGCACGGCGCCGCGGGCGGCGTCGGCACCGCCGCGCTGCAGGTGGCGAAGGGTCTCGGCGCGCGCACGATCGCGGTCGTCTCCTCGGAGGACAAGCAGCGCATCGCCGAGCAGGCGGGCGCCGATGCGGTGGTCCGCTCGGACGGACCGTGGAAGGACGAGGCGCGTGAGATCTCAGACGGAGGCGTCGATGTGGTGTTCGACCCGGTGGGCGGCGATCGGTTCACCGACAGCCTGCGCTGCCTGCGCGATACCGGCCGCGTCGTCGTCGTCGGGTTCGCCGGCGGCTCGATCCCCGAGGTCCGGGTCAACCGGCTGCTGCTTTCGAACACCGAGGTCATCGGCGCTGGCTGGGGCGGGTACGCGATGACCCGCCCGGAGCTCTGCCGCGACATCGACAGCGCGCTCGCACCCCTGATCGAGTCCGGCGCCGTCGCGCCGATCGTCGGCTCGCGCTACCCCCTGCAGCGCGCGAGCGAGGCGCTGCGCGAGATCGACGAGCGTCGCGCGACCGGTAAGATCGTCCTCGATGTGCGGACCACCTGAGACCTGAGCCGCCGATGGACTTCGCCCACTCCCCCCGTACGCAGGACCTGCTCGCTCGCCTGGTCGCGTTTGGAGAGCGCGAGATCGCCCCGCGCGAGGAGCCCTACCACCGCGAGCTGCTGGCCAGCGCCGATCCGTGGGCATCGGTCGCCCCCGCGATCGCGGAGCTGAAGGTGCTCGCCCGCGAGCAGGGCCTGTGGAACCTGTTCCTGCCTGTGGGCGCGACGCTCGCCGGCGAGCCGATCGGCGCCGGGTGCTCAAACGTCGAGTACGCGCCCCTGGCCGAGCAGATGGGCCGCTCGCTGATCACCGCCGAGGTGTGCAACTGCAACGCCCCGGACTCCGGCAACATGGAGGTGCTGCTGCAGTTCGGCTCCGATGACCAGAAGGCACGCTGGCTGAGCCCGCTGCTGGATGGCACGATCCGCTCGGCCTTCTGCATGACCGAGCCCGCGGTCGCCTCCTCGGACGCGACCAACATGCAGGCCACCGCGATCCTCGACGGCGACGAGGTCGTGTGCAACGGCCGCAAGTGGTGGAGCACGGGCATCGGTCACCCCGACTGCCGGATCCTGATCTTCATGGGCCTCACCGACCCGGACGCCGATCGCTACCACCAGCACTCGATGGTGCTCGTTCCTCTACCCACGCCCGGTGTGACGGTCGAGCGGATGCTCTCCACGATGGGGTTTTACGACGCGCCCGGCGGTCACGGCGAGGTGTCGTTCAACGACGTGCGGTTGCCCGCGAGCGCGATCGTCGACGGTCCCGGCCAGGCGTTTGCGATCGCCCAGGCCCGCTTGGGCCCGGGGCGCGTGCACCACTGCATGCGCCTGATCGGCCTGGCCGAGCTGGCGCTGGGGCTGGCGTGCGTGCGTGCCGGCGAGCGCGTCGCCTTCGGCAAGCCGATCGCCAACCTCGGCGGCAACCGCGAGCGCATCGCCGATGCGCGTATCGCGATCGACCAGGCCCGCCTGCACGTGCTGCACGCCGCTTGGCTGCTCGACACCGAGTCCCCGGACGCGCTCGGGGCGGTCTCCCAGATCAAGGTCGCCGTGCCGAACATGGCCCAGCGCGTCGTGGACATGGCGATCCAGCTGCACGGCGGCGCGGGCCTGTCCGACGACTTTCCGCTCGGCGCCGCCTGGACGATCGCCCGTTCGCTGCGCCTGGCCGACGGGCCCGACGAGGTCCACCGCGGCGTCATCGCCCGTCTGGAGCTCGCGCGCCACGGCATCGGCCGCTGGGCCGCTTGATCAAAACACGTTCTCAGACGACAGTCATCGGCGCCGGACGTCCACGTATCGCCACCACCACTCAGATGCGTCGGCTGACGCTCGGCTGACGCCCTTCCACCACCGCGCTCTCCGGCGCCCCCACGACCGGCGCCGCGACAGTCCGCCTGCGCGCGATCCGCGCGGCCTCCTTGGGGCCGATGAACGGGGTCAGGGCGACATACACGAGCTGGGGCGCGAGCTCGGCGATGTCCTGCTCAGGCTCGTGCTCGATGTGGTTGTGCAGCACCTGCCAGATCCCCCCGGCGACCGCCTCCGGCGCGATGCCCGGCACGGAGCGCGCGGGCGGCGCGTGGTGGTAGCCGGGCTGCAGATACGCCGCGAACGCGTGCAGGCCGGTGTCGCGGATTTCGATTGCCAGCGGGCTCGCCGCGAACGTGTCCACGACCGTCAGGTGGGCGTGGGCGGGCTCGGAGGCGAGGTAGTCCAGCAGCGCCCGCACCCCGGCGGCCACCCCCATCGGCCAGTCCTCGCCCCGGGCTTCATAGGCCTGAACGGTGATCCGAAGCGCCTGGTGCAGGCCGACCTTCTGCGCGCCCAGGAATGCGTCCTCCTTGGTCGGGTACATCTCATAGAACGTCTGATGGGACACGTTCGCCCGCCGCGCGATCTCGGGGATCGTCAGTCCCGCAAGGCCCTTCTCGGTGACGATCGCCGCGGTCGCGTCGACGATCCGCTCGCGCTGGTTTTTGACGATGAACTGCCGCGGCAGGTCGTGGCGGCCGCTCGGCAGCCGGCCCTCGGCCTGGCGCGCACGCTCGGAGGCGCCGAGCCCGGCCCGGCCGTCCTGCGTGTCCTCGCCGTGCTTGCGCCGCCCGCCCCCGCCCGGGTGCGCGAGGAGTCCCGCCGGCAGTTTCGCGGGGTAGGACTCCGCCCACGCCGCCAGCTCGTCCGCCAGCGCCGGCAGCGCCGCCGCCTGGCCCCGGCGCAGCCGCGCGGCGGTCACCTCGCGGATGCCCCCCAGGATGACCTTCACGGTCAGGTCCGTGCTCGCCGCCGCCGCCGCGGCCGCCTTGCGCGCGCTTGCGGATACGCCGCCGCTTCTGCCGCCCCTCTGGGCGCTCCCCGATCGCCCGCGAGCGCGCTCGGATCGGGCGGCGCTGATGCTCTGCTCGAGCGCTTGGAGGGTTAGATTACGGCGCTCGAGCGCCTTCGGTCCCGCACCGAAGGCGCCGAGCACCATCAGCGACACCGCTTCCGGCTCGGCCGCGGCCAGGTCGGCGAAGGCGCGCATCGCCGTGCGCAGGCGCTCTCCCGGCGAGCCCTGCGTTTTGTAGGCCGCCATGATCGTCTGAGCCGTGCGCTTGGCGATCTCGTCGTAGGCGGCCAGGAACAGCTCTTCCTTGTCTGCGTACAGGCTGTAGAAGGTCGGGCGCGACACCCGCGCGAGCTTCGTCAGGTCGAGGATCCTCACCGCCTGATACCCGCGCTCTGCGATCAACTCGATCAGCGCCGTCCGCAGCCGCTGGCGCTGGTCGCGCCGCACCTCCTCGGGGTCCAGCCCGTGCGCGCCCGTCGGCAGCCGCCGGTAGCGTCCGCGCTCCACCGGGCCGGACGGCGACCCGTTGGGCGAGGTCCCTCGCTGCTCTTGCTTCGCTGGTTTAGGTGATGGGTTGCGGGGTGACATCCCCCCTCCGAAAACCTCAGTTTGACATCGAGCCAAACCAGAGTATCAAACCTTCCCGGCGAGTCAACTCTTGATTGTTGGTGAGGTTCCGATCACCGCCCCGGCGGCGTTCAGCGCCTGCACGGCCACGTAGGCCTCGGGACCGGGCGTGTCGAGCGCCGTCTCAAAGCCGCTCTTGGCCGCGCTTGCGACCGCGCTCAGCCGGGTCGCGGACGGTCCGGCGAGCACGCGCCAGCTCGCCACTTCGGTGGCGCCGTTCCAGCTCGCGTACACCGTCACCGGTGCCTTCGCGCCGGCCGCGCTCGCCGCGATCGCCGGGGGGCTCGCGGGGGTGCCCGTCCAGGTGAATCGATACGCGCGGTATGACTGATAGGAGCCGTGCCAGTGCGCGTCGTAGAGAAGCTGGCCGCCGGCGCCGAACTCGGAGAAGTACGGATAGGAGCCCCAGCCGACGAACATGTCGCCGCCGGCCAGCGCCTGCACGCTGCCCTGGCTGGAAGAGGACAGCGCGGGGGAGGAGTGCTCGTAGCTGCTCAGCAGCGTCTCGGTCTTCGCCTGCGGGTTGACCGACAGCAGGACCGCGCGCGATTGGGGATGGACCTTCGGTGTCGCGCCGTTGTCGAACACGCTGATCGTGCCGTTTTCAAGCACCGTCGCGTCGTGCTGGAACGCCGTCGCGGCGCCGTTCAGCGATTTGACTTCGCCGTGCTTGCCGCCGACCCTCAACACCACCCGTCCGGTGCTCGTGTTCAGCTCATACAGCGCCCACGCGTTGCGCGCGCTGATCAGCGTCGTGGAGCCGGCGAGCTGATCGATCGAGTTGATGTGGAAGTAGTCGAACGGCCATTCGGTGCTCGAGCCCACCGGCGAGCTGTAGGAGTCGCTCAGCCCGACGTGGTCGAGGCTCATCCATTCGCGCCGCACGAGCCCGGTCTTCAGGTCGATTTCCTGAAACCCGCTGTCGGTCACCGCGCCGCCGCTCGGCCCGCCGACCGCGGACAGGTTGCACTCGATCGGGTGAAACACTGTCAGCAGGGCCGTGCCCTGCGGGGTGATGTGGAAGTCGTGCAGGTCCGTCTTGTAGCCGTTGCCGGCATGCACGCGCCCGACCTGCCGATAGGCGCTGTTGTAGATCATCTCTTCGCCTTCGCCGAACCCCTGCGACGGGATGTATCCCTGCCACCAGGTCAGCACCGGCTTGCCGCCCAGCTGCTGAACCTGCAGGTTCGTCGCCTCCGTTTCGCCTGAAAGCGGGTCGAACCACACCAGTTCGCCGCTCTGGCTGAAGATCTCCGGCCCGCTCGGGCCGGGACCGTTGTAGGGGGCGGTGAAGATGTCGCCGGGCGCGCTCTGCGGCGAGCTCGCGGTCACGGCCAGCACGGGCGGCTCCAAGCTGGGGGCGGAGTGGAAGTGCTCCTCCTCGTTGTAGTCGCGCGTGGTCGTGGTCGTGGCCGTCGTGGTGTACAGCTGCGTGTCCGGGTGGGCGACGAGGAACTTGTAGGCGAACGGCGTGGTTGCAGCGCCCGTCCTCACCTGCCCGCGCACCGTCACCGTCTCGCCCGGATCGAACGCTTGGGAGGGCACGAAGCTCGCGCCGTTCCCCTGCGAGTAGGCGATCAGCCTGCCCGGGTGCTGTCCGCTCTGAGAGCCGCTGGCGCTGAGGGCGCTCAGGGCGCTCGCCGGCGCTCCCAGCAGGCTGATCTGGGTGTGCGCGGAGGCGTCGTATGAGCCCGGCAGCGGCGAGACCGCGATGCTCGTCCCCGGCAGGACCGCCGAGCGATTCAGCAGCGCCGGCACGCACTGCGGCGCGGCGGGCGCGGCGTAGGCGGCGTTCTCGGCGACGATCCGCTTGGCCGCGAACGCGAGCGCGCCCGCGCTGCACGTCACCAGCAGGGCCCCGCAGAAGATGAGCGCTCTACGCATGCACCTTAAAATACGGGGGTCTCCAGATAGTCCCCGAAGACTTGTTGAAGAGACTCGACGATCTCCCCCTCCGATGCGCGCGCGCGGGCGCAGTCCAGCAGCGGGTCCATCAGGTTGCGATCGGGATGCGCCGCCGCCTCGCGCAGCACTGCAAGCGTGCGCTGCACCTCGGCTCCCTCGCGGCGCGCGCGCGCGGACCGCAGGCGCTCCAGCTGCTTGCGCTCCAGCGCCGGATCCACGCGCAGGGTCGGGATCGGCTCCTCGTCGTCCTGCACGAAGCGGTTGACGCCCACCACGATCCGCTCGCCCGCGTCGATCGCGCGCTGGGACTCGAACGCGGCATCGGCGATCTCGCGCTGGGGGTAGTTGCGCTTGACCGCCGCCACCATCCCCCCGAGCTCCTCGATCTTGGCGAAGTACTCGTAACAGCGGCGCTCCATCTCGTCGGTAAGCGCCTCCACGTAGTAGGAGCCCCCCAGGGGATCGGCGGTCGCCGCCACGCCCGTCTCGTGCGCGATCACCTGCTGGGTGCGCAGCGCGATCCGCACCGCCTCCTCGGTCGGCAGCGCCAGCGCCTCGTCGTAGGAGTTGGTGTGCAGCGACTGCGTTCCCCCCAGGACGCCGGCGAGCGCCTCGACGGTCGTGCGCACGATGTTGTTCAGCGGCTGCTGCGCGGTCAGGCTGACGCCGGCCGTCTGGCAGTGCGTGCGCAGCAGCCACGAGCGCTCGTCGCGCGCGCCGAATGTCTCGCGCAGCTCGCGCGCCCAGATCCGTCGCGCCGCGCGCAGCTTGGCGATCTCCTCGAAGAAGTCGATCTGGGCGTTGAAGAAGAACGACAGCCGGGGCGCGAACTCATCGACGTCCAGGCCCCGCTCCACAGCCTGCTCGACATAGGTCAGTCCATCCTTGAGCGTGAACGCGAGCTCCTGCTGGGCGGTCGAGCCGGCCTCGCGGATGTGGTACCCGGAGATCGAGATCGGGTGCCAGCGCGGCATGTGCTGGGTGCACCACTCGATCATGTCCCCGCACAGGCGCATCGCGGGGTCGATCGGAAAGCACCACTCCTTCTGGGCGATGTACTCCTTGAGGATGTCCGCCTGGATCGTGCCCGACAGCCGCTCCGCGGGCACCGCGCCGCCGCGGCCGTCGCCGTCGAGCTCGGCGGCCGCCACGAAGTAGGCGAGCATGATCGCCGCGGGCGCGTTGATCGTCATCGACACGCTCACCTCGCCGACGTCGATCCCGGCGAACAGCGTCTGCATATCGTCGAGCGTGTCGATCGCCACGCCCTCGCGCCCGACCTCCCCCAGCGCGCGCGGGTGGTCGGAGTCGTGACCCATCAGCGAGGGCATGTCGAACGCCGCCGAGAGCCCCGTCTGGCCGTGGGCGAGCAGGTAGTGGAAGCGCTCGTTGGTCTCCTCGCTGGTGCCGAACCCGGCGAACTGGCGCATCGTCCACAGCCGTCCCCGGTACATCGACTTGTAGATCCCGCGCGTGAACGGGTACTCCCCCGGGCGCCCGATCCGGTCCTCGGGGCCGCCGGATGGGTGGGGAGCGGTTCTGAGATCCGCCTCGGTGTACAGCTCCCGGACCGGCTCCCCGGATAGGGTCTGCGCCGCCGCCACATCGATCGTCATGACCTCAGACTATTCAACGCGAGAAGCCGCCACCCGAGCAGGGGCGCGTGGGCGGGCACTCGTGTTGGCGCTCTGCCTCGTGGTGGTGGCGCTGACGGGGTGCGGGGGCGCCGGCTCGCAGCCCAAGCAGGCGACGCTGATCCTCGACTTCGTGCCGAACGCCGTGCACGCCGGCATCTACCGCGCGCTGGCCGCCGGGTACTACCGGCGGGAGGGCATCGACCTGCGCGTGGTCACGCCGAGCGCCAGCACCGACACGCTGAAGCTGATCGACGCTCACAGCGCCCAATTCGGCCTGGCCGACGGCAGCGACGTCGCCGGGCTGATCGCCGCGGGCGGGGACGCCCAGGCGGTGATGGCGATCGTGCAGCGCCCGCTCGGGGGGCTGATCGCGCTGGCGTCCGAGCGCCTGCGCTCGCCCGCGGGCCTGGCCGGCGGGACGGTTGGGATCACGGGCGTGCCCTCCGATCTGGCGGTGCTCGACACTGAGCTGCGACACGCGGGCCTGAGTCCCAGCCGGGTGCACGTCGTCACGGTCGGGTTCAACGGCGCCCAGGCGCTCGCGGCCGGGCGGATCGCGGCGTTCACCGGGTTCATCCCCGACGAAGGCGTGACGCTGCAGGCGGGTGGCGATCCGATCACGGTGTTCGCGCTGGACCAGAACGGCGGGCCGTCGTATCCGGGCCTGGTCGCGTTCACGACACGCGGGCTGATCGCCTCGAACCCCGGGCTCGTGCGCGGGTTCGTCGCGGCGACCGTGCACGGCTACGAGGACACGCTCGCCGACCCGGCGCGCTCGCTGAACGAGCTTTTGGCGGCCAACCCGACGCTCCCGTCCGCGTTGACGCGTGCATCGCTCGATGCCTACCTGCCGCTGTTCGCCGGCCGGCCTGCGGGCGAGTCCGCGGGCGGAGCCCCGCTCGCCAGCGCCGGCGCGCCCGTGCCGTTCGGCACGCTGCGGGGGCGCGACATCGCGGCGATGTCCAGCTGGATGCTCTCAAGCGGCCTGATTCACACCCCGATCTCGCCGAATCGATACGCAACGAACCGGTTCCTGCCGGGTGGCTGAGGCGAGCGCCCCGCCCCGCCGCTTGCAGGCACGCTAGGCTGCGCGCTCGCCGTACGCACCACCACACATCCGCAGAGAAACCCGAAAGGAACCCATCGATGAACAAGTCTGAGCTCATCAACGCGGTCGCCGCGGACACGGGCTTCACCAAAGTCGACGCTGGGCTGGCGGTCGAGTCGGTCATCGCCACCGTCACCAAGACGCTGAAGAAAGGCGACGAGGTCGCGATCACCGGCTTCGGCAAGTTCTCGGTCGTCAAACGCGCCGCGCGCCAGGGCGTGAACCCGCGCACGGGCGAGCGCGTGAAGATCAAGGCCTCCAAGGCGCCGAAGTTCAGCGCGGGCGCGACGCTCAAGCAGGCCATCAGCCCGAAGAAGTAAGCGAGGGGGAGAGAGAGTGGATTAGGGGGGTGGTCAGAAGAGGTCAGGGAGCGACATGTTGGTGGTGATGGTTCGAATCGGATTGAGAATGGCGATCGTGGCGGTGTGCGGTGTAGCCCTGGTGGGGCTCGCGGCGGGTTCGAGCGCTGAGGCGGGCGAGTATCACGTGTACTCGTGCAGGACACCGTCTGGGGCGGTTGCGCCGACTGACGGGTGGACGAAATCGATAGTTGGTGGCGTGTTTGACACCGTGAAGGACACCTGTCTCGAACATGGTGCGCTGATTGCTGCGCTAGACGCCGATTCGAGACACGCTGTGCTAACCGACAGGGCGATATGGGCGTTCGCAGCGCCGACGGATACGAAAATCGCTGGCGCAACTCTGTGGCGCGCCGGGGACAATGGGGGCGGAGGATTTGCCCAGGCGACATACCAGTTCTGGCTAGCGGCACCGACAGAATTCGAAATCTTCTCGGAATGCATCGACACGGTCCACTGCCCGAAAGTGGGAGATTTTGGGCAGCCGCTCTCGGAAATCAATCGGGTTGATGTGCCCAGCAAGAACCTGGACACCAATCTTTACCTTGTCGCATCTTGCGGGGGTGGCCTCGAAGACTTTTGCGAACCAGGCCCCGGCGATGAAAACGGGTATGGCGCTGTCGTGTACATGTACGCCGCCGACATGGTCCTGGAACAAACAGTCGGCCCGACCGCGAGCAACGTCAGCGGCGAACTCGCCACCGCGCCGGCCGTCCGGGGCACGAGCGACGTCGCGTTCGACGCCACCGATCCCGGGTCGGGGGTGTACGAGGCGGTGTTCAGCGTTGACGGCCAGACCGTTCAGACCACTGTGCTGGACGGCAACGGCGGCCACTGCCAAGACGTCGGCGGAACGAGCGACGGGCTGCCCGCGTTCCTATACACGCAGCCGTGCGCGCCGAGCGTGAGCGTGGATGTGCCGTTCGACACGACCGGCATCAGCAACGGCACGCATCACCTGGTCGTGAGCGTGAGCGACGCGGCCGGCGACTCCGCGCCCGTGCTGGACCGCGAGATCACGGTCGCCAACCCGCCGCCGCCGGGCACGCCGGGGCCGCCGAACGGGTCCAACGCCTCGGCGCAGGCGACGCTGAGCGCGAGCTGGGTCGGC
>CABEDD010000126.1_pt1 | contig 20514 bp, 21 predicted proteins | sample 3132901 | NCBI WGS metagenome assembly CABEDD01 (sample SAMEA5534329, study PRJEB31848) | metagenome | biome: tundra; feature: field; material: soil | place: USA | collected 2013-05 | depth 0.15 m
GGGCTGGAGACTGAGGGGCCGGGAACCGAGGAACCGGGAACCGAGGGGCTGGAGACCAGGGACTGGAGGCGAAGAAGCTCAGTCCAGGACCAGGTAGTCCCGGTGCACCGCCTCCTCGCTCGCACGCGGCAGCAGCTCGCGGACGGACGCCGACTGCATGCCCATCACCCGGCGCAGCTCCGGGGCGGAGTAGTTGCAGATGCCCTTGCCGATCTCCTCTCCCGGCGCGCCGTCTGCGTCGGCGCGGACGGCGATCGAGACCGCGTCGCCGGCGTCGAACTCGCCCTCCACGGCGACCACCCCGACCGGCAGCAGGCTGGCGCTGCCCTCACGCACCGCGCGCGCGGCGCCTTGGTCGATGATCAGCCTGCCCCGCGACGGCTTGGCGTACTTCAGCCACAGCTTGAACGAGCTGTAGCGGGCCTCGCGCGGGGCGAACCGCGTGCCGGCGCGCTCGCCCGCGAGCACGCGCGCGAGCGCATCCTCGCTCAGGCCGTTGCAGATCGTCGTGGCGATCCCGGCGGCCGTGGCCATGTCGGCGGCGACGACCTTCGAGCGCATCCCGCCCGAGCCCAGCGGCGAGGTCGTATGCCCGATCTCGAGCTCCTGCAGCGCGGCGAAGTCGCTGACCTCCTCGATCAGCCGCGCGTCCGGGCGCAGGCGCGGATCGGCGGTGTAGAGGCCGTCGATGTCGGTCAGCAGGATCAGCTCCCCGGCGCCGACGAGCACCGCAACCTGGGCGGCGAGGAAGTCGTTGTCGCCGAAGGAGATCTCGTCGGTGGCGGTCGTGTCGTTCTCGTTGATCACCGGCAGCACCCGCCAGGCCAGCAGCGTGGCGAGCGTCTGGCGCGCATTCAGGTAGTGCGTGCGCGCGGACATGTCGAAGAACGTCAGCAGCACCTGCGCGCTCCTCACGCCCCGCTCGTGCAGCAGCTCGTCGTAGACCCGATACAGCTTGCCCTGCCCGACCGCGCTCGCCGCCTGCAGCTCCCCGATAGCGCTGGGGCGCTGGGGCAGGCCCATCGTGCGCATCCCCCGCGCGATCGCCCCGCTGGTCACGATGATCGCCTCATCGCCTGAGCGGTGCAGCGCGACGGCGGCGTCGCACACGCGCGCCAGCGCGTCCTCGCGCAGCTCGCCGTCGGAGTTGGCGACGACGCTTGAGCCGAGCTTGATCACGACGCGTTTCATGGGGTACGGAGCGTAGACGGTCGTTATCCGGGTGGCGTGCCGGGGATGACGGGCCAGGTGAGGCTCAGCCCGGCGCGTTCGGGTCCCGCCGCTTGCTCCGGCGAGCTATCTCCAGCGCCTCGATATCGGCCAGGTCCTGTAAACGGCCGGCGGCGCGCTTCATGGCGAGCAAATCCTCGAGCCCGACGATCCGTACGAGGACGTCTTCGAACTCGATAAGGTCAGCTCTGCGACGCATCGCATCGTAAGGAGGTGCACCCGATGGGTCGACGAGCAGGTCCAAGCCACCGTCCACCGTATCCAGAGTGAGGATCTGCGTGCGCTTCAGCGTACGCCCGTCCGGGATGAAGGGAACGTCTTCCGGGACACCTCGCAGGCGAGCCTTTGCTGCGATGAGCACCTCGCCGAGGGCCTCGAGGTTGGCAGGGTCGGTGGCGTAGGTGATATCCAGATCCTTGGTGGCTCGACCATAGCCCTGCACAGCAACCGCAACGCCACCCACCACCACGTAATCGACACCGCCTTCGCTGAGACGATGCAGTAGCGCCGATAGGCGAAGCTCAGGAATGTTCGCCACGAGCCCGTTCCCCGGCCTCAACCAGTGCTCTCATTTCTGTTGCCTGATGGTCAAGTTGCCAGATCCGCTCAGTCGGCGACAACGCCAGCTGCTGACGGATCAGACTCTCATCCACGCCCGGACGCCGCGCTGGCGCATCCAGCGTCAGTCGATGTCCGGTCGCCCACAGCGCGCCGTCGAGGGTGTCCACGGTGGGGTTTGCGCCCGGCCGCTCCAGCTTGGCCACGGCCGCCTGGCTGATCCCCAGCCGGCGGGCGAGCTCTGCCTGGGTGATACCGGCCTGACGGCGCGCTTCTTTGAGCAGTGAGGCTGACTCGGACATACCAAGATTATAACCCAGAGGTTGTATCCGTACAAGCCGATTTCGCTCTCGTACGTGCACTTCTTTGTATTCGCTCAATCTACGCGGACATACCCGGATCAAGCTCGAACAGGACCCCCGCGATGCGCACCTCGTCCCCCGCCACGAACCCCTCGCGCTGCAGCGCGTCGAGCACGCCGATCTTGCGCAGGCGCTCCTCCAGGTAGGCGAGCGCGTCCTCGTTGTCGACGTCATACCGGCCCAGCAGCCGTTCGATCCCGCGACCGCTCACCGCGAACGAGCCCTGGCCGAGGCGCTGCACCTCGTAGCCGCGCCCTGAGCCACGGCTGCCGGGCCTGAAGACCATGTGCTCGGCCAGCTCCTCCTCGCCGGCACGCACCCCAGCGCTCCCCGCCCGATCGGCCGTCGCGAGCGCGAGCGCGGGCACAAGCGTCGCGTCGGGCACGACTCGCAGCAGCAGCGCTGCCAGTTCGCGCACACCCGCCCCGGTGGCGCTCGATGTTGCGAGCACCGGCACGTCGGGGCCGAGCCGGCGCTCCCACTCGGCGAGCGCCTCGCGCGCGCGCTCGGGCGTGACGAGATCGGCCTTGGACAGCGCGAGCACGCGCGGCAGTCGCGCCAAACGCTCGTCGTGAGCGGCCAGCTCGTGCTCGATCACGGCGTGGTTGGCGGCCGCGTCAACGCTCTCGCTCGCGGACAGCTCGGGGGCGATGTCCAGCACGTGAACCAACAGGCGGGTGCGCTCGACGTGGGCCAGGAAGTCGTGCCCCAGGCCCGCCCCCTCGCTGGCGCCCTCGATCAGACCGGGGATGTCCGCGACCACGAGCTGGCGCCGCGAGAGCTCGTCTTCGAGCACGCCCAGCACGGGCGAGAGCGTCGTGAACGGATAGCCGGCGATCTTCGGCGCCGCGCGCGTCAGGCGCGAGAGCAGCGATGACTTGCCCGCGTTGGGCATCCCCACGAGGCCGACGTCGGCAAGCAGCCTCAGCTGCAGCTCGACCCAGCCCTCCTCGCCGGGCAGCCCGCGCTCGGCGAACCGCGGTGCCTGGCGCGTGGGGGTCGCAAAGCGCCTGTTGCCCCGCCCGCCGGCGCCGCCGCGCGCGATCGTGGCGCGCTGGCCGTGCGCCAGCAACTCCCAGCGACGGCCCGCCAGATCGTCGTCCGAGCCCTCCCCCGCCTCGCCCCGGGCTTCGGTGCCGGGCGGCACCCTGATCGTCAGGGTCTCACCGTCAGCGCCGTGCTTGAGCGCGCCTTCGCCGTGCCCGCCCCGTCCGGCGTGATACTGGGAGCGGCGCCTGAAGGAGTGCAGGTCGCGCAGCGAGGAGTCGCACACGAGCACCACCTCTCCCCCGCGCCCGCCATCGCCGCCGTCGGGCCCGCCGCGCGGCACCTTCGCTTCGCGGCGAAAGCTCATGCAGCCGTCCCCCCCGGCCCCTGCCCTGACATGGATTCTCGCGCGGTCGTGCAGCATCGTTCAGCAATCGTGACAGTCCCGGCAAGCGGGGCCGCGGAGCGCTTCGCCGCCAGCGCCCTGGTCGTGCCTGGGCTAGGCGCCCTGATGATCCCCGGCAGGCAGCACGCTGACCATGCGCCCGCGCCGGCCGGTGCTGAACTGCACGGTTCCCGCCGCGCGCGCGTACAGCGTGTCGTCCTTGCCGATGCCCACACCGGCGCCCGGCTTGAATTTGGTGCCCCGCTGGCGCACGATGATCTCTCCGCCGGTGACCGCCTGCCCGGCGAAGGTCTTCACGCCAAGCCGCTGAGCGTTCGATTCGCGCCCGTTGCGGCTCGATCCGAGTCCCTTCTTATGCGCCATCTGTCTTCGTCTCCTCGTCCTTTGCGCCGGTGTCGGCAGCGATCGTCTTGGCGCCGGTCGTCTTGGGGGCGCCGGCTGCTTTTGCCGGCGCCGCTCTGGCTCGCGCCGGTTTGGCGGACCCCGCCGCCGGTTTCGCAGACGCCGGTCTCGCCGGCCCCGCCTCGGGGGATGCGGGCTTCGCGGCCACCGGCGCCGGCGCGGCCTTCGCCCGCATGCCGGACGAGTCCCCGCCCAACCCGAGCTCGGTGACCTCGATCCTGGTCAGCTCCTGGCGGTGGCCGGTGCGCCGCTTGTAGCCGCGCTTGGGCTTGAACTTGAACACGCGCAGCTTCTCACCGCGCTCGTGCGCGAGCACTCGCGCGGTGACCGTCACCTTCGCCAGGCCGGCCTTGTCGAACACGGCCTCCTCGGAGCGATACAGGATCGGCTGCAGCGCCACGCTCTCGCCCTCGGCGGCCGCGAGCCGCTCGACCAGCAGCCGCTGGCCGCGCTCGACGCGGTACTGCTTGCCGCCTGTCTTCACGATCGCGTACATGAGGGTATTCAGCCGATGCCTTTCCTATGACTCCGTGCCCGTCTCGGCCGCCCCTGCCTTGGCCTTGGCAGCCGAACGGCGTCGCCCGCCCCTGCGGCCACGACGCCGAGGGTTGGATTGTAGGCCATCCTCGTCTGCCTGCGCCGGCTCCTCGGGCGAGGCCTCTCGGACCTCGACAGACTCGGGCGCCGGCTTCTCGGCATCGGGCTTGGGCTGGGCCGGTCGTTTTCTCGGCCCGCGCTTAGCCGGGGCCGGAGTGCGAGGCGCGGGTGCGATCACCTCGCCGGACTCCTCCAGCAGCAGCGCGCTCGCCGCGGTACGCCCGACCTGGTCGATCCGCACCATCCGCTTCTCGCCGACATGCGGTGCGGCGCCGGCGATCGAGATGATGTAGCCGTCGATTTTGGCGACCGCGTCGTCGACGTCATACATGTGCGGCTCGACGATCTCCACCAGCACCTCATCGCCCTGCTTGAACGGCAGCGCGCGCTCCTCAACCTCCTCGCGCGTGCCTATGAACGTGATCGCGAAGTGATCGAGCGTGAGGCCTTCGGAGCCCTCGAACAGGAACGACTTGCCCGTCTGGGACTCCAGCGCTCCCAGCACACGTGAGCCGTGCCCGGTGAACTGGGTGCTCACCCGCGGGTTCATCTGCACCAGGAACGCCTGCGCGTCCGGATGCTCGACGGCGACGTCGCGCAGGCGGCGCTCGAACTCGATCGCGATCGTCTCCTCGCTCTTGATCACGCCCTCTCCCTCACACGTCGGGCATGGGCGGCTCATGATCTCGCGCACACCCTCGGTCACGTTCTGGCGGGTCATCTCGACCAGGCCGAGCTTTGAGATCTCGGCTGTGAACGTCTTCGTGCGGTCCTCGTCCAGGGTCTTGCGCAGGGTCGTCATGACCGCGTCGCGGTTGCGCGCGCGGGCCATGTCGATGAAGTCGATCACGATGATCCCGCCGATGTCGCGCAACCGCAGCTGGTTGACCACCTCCGCCGCGGCCTCGAGATTCGTCTTGGTGATCGTGTCCTCCAGCGCCGCCCCCTTGCCGCGTCCGATGAAGCTGCCGGAGTTGACGTCGATCACGGTCAGCGCCTCGGCGTAGTCGATGATCAGATAGCCCCCGCTGGGCAGATCGACGCGGCGCGAGAGCACGCCTTCGATCGCCTGCTCGACGCCATAGGCCTCGAACAGCGGCTGCTCCTGACCCTCCCACAGCTCGACGCGCTGCACCAGCTCGGGTGCGGTGCGAGTGAAGAAGGACACGAGCCGGTGGTACTGCTGCTCGTCGTCGACGATCGCGCGCTCGAAGTGGGCCGAGAAGATGTCACGCACCACGCGCACCGACAGGTCGGCCTCCTGGAAGACGAGATCCGGCGCGGTGGTCTCGGCCACGCGCTTGACGAGCACCTCGTGCAGCTTGTGCAGGTACTTGAGCTCGCGTTCGAAGTCCTCGCGCTTGGCCCCGTGCGCGGCGGTCCTGACGATCGCGCCGCCCTCGCCGAGGTCGAGCTTGGCGGTCTGCCTGCGCAGGCGCTCGCGCTCTTTGTCCTCCAGGCGCCGGGAGACGCCGACACCCTCTCCCGTGGGGGCGTAGACCATGTAGCGGCCGGCGATCGTAAGCTCCATCGACAGGCGCGCGCCCTTGGTCTTCAACGGGTCCTTGATCACCTGCACGACGATCTCCTGACCCGGCTTGAGCAGCTCTGAGATCTTGTTGCGAGCGCCGCCGCGGCCGCGTCGCGCGATCTCCACGCCGGGGAGCACGATCTCATCGACGTGCAAGAACCCGTTCCTCTCCAGGCCGAAGTCCACGAACGCGGCCTCCAGCCCGGGCAGGGCGTTGTCGACCTTGCCCTTGTAGATGTTCCCCACGATCGAGCGCCCGCCGCGGCGCTCGATGTACAGCTCAGCTATCCGGTAGCCGGCTCCGGGCCTGCCGTCGCCGGGTTTGCGCCGGCCATTCCTCGAGGAGGACTTCGCGGCGCCCGGTGTCCCGGTCGCCTCCAACAGCGCGACGCGCGTCTCCGCGCGGTCGACGCTCACAAGCACTTGCTTTTTCAATTTTTCGATCCAGTCTGAGAATTGTCATGACTAATAGAGTGGCACGCTGCCCTTCAGCGCAGCCGATGCGCGCGCCCGGACGTAGATTGACTGCAGCAGACCCACGGCCAGCAAAGTGGTGATCACCGACGAGCCGCCATAGCTCATCAGGGGCAGCGTGACGCCGGTGATCGGCATGATCCCAATGGTCATTCCCACGTTTACGAACACTTGAAACATCAGCATAGCCGCTACACCGGCGGCGACGAGCGCGCCGAACAGGTCCTTGGACAGCGTCAGGATGCGCAGCGCGCGCCAGATCAAGAGCGCATACAGGCACAGCACGAGCCCGGCGCCGAGGAAGCCGTACTGCTCGCCGACGGCGGCGAACACGAAGTCTGTGTCGTCCTCGGGCACGAAGTTCAGGCGGATCTGGGTGGCGTTGCCCCCGCGGCCGGTCTTCTGACCGGAGCCGATCGCGATCTTCGACTGGGCGAGCTGATAGCGGGGATCGGGTTCGCCTGTCTTGGATTCCTTTTCCTTGATTTCCGCGAAGTTCGAGGACGGGTGCAGGAAGGCCGTCAGACGTTCCGCTTGATAGGACTTGAGCACATGAACGCCCACGGCCGGGGCGGCGACGAGCACGAATGCGGCGGACACCGCCACAAGCGCGACGAGTGCGGTGAGCTGCCGCCACGGCGTGCCCGCCACGAGCAGCAGAACGAACGCGATCACCATGTACACCATCCCCGAGCCGAGGTCCGGCTGGGCGATCACCAGCATCGCGGGGATGAGCGCCGCGAGCATCACCCGCGGGGTCGTGTCGCGCTCGCGCAACCGGCGCGCGCGGTCGACGACGAACGCCGACAGCGCCAGGATCAGCAGCACCTTGCCGATCTCCGAGGACTGAAACGAGAAGAACGGGAGGCTGATCGCGCGCTGGGAGCCGTTGGCGGAGTGGCCCGCCCCCAGCACCGCCAGGATGCTGAGGATCAGCAGCGCGTAGATCCCGTTTTTCAGCGGCCGCAGCCGCGCGTAGTCGATACGCGCGAGCACGAGCATCAAGAGCCCGCCGATCACCAGGTAGATCGCCTGGCGGTTGACGTAGTAGTTGGGATCGCCAGGTATCGCTTCGCGCGTGGCCGTCCCCAGCGTCATCACCGAGGCGACCCCCAGCCCGGCGACGGCGAGCGTCAGCAGGGGATCGAGGGGCAGTCCGAGCCGTTTACGGGAGCCGGCCTGGTGCGCGGACTGCTGCTCGATGCGCTCGGGGGCTTTGATCGGGCTGTCCAGAGGCGTGGGCATCGACTGCTCAGAAACGCGGGCGAGGACTGTTCAGAGTGGTGGGCATGGGTCGATCAGAACGTCTTCGAGGTTCCCCCGACGAACTTCTCGGGCTGGCCGAACCACTTCGACGCGATCAGCCGCGTGATCGGCGCGGCGGTTTCGGCGCCGAACCCGCCTTCTTCCACGGTCACGGCGATCACGATCGGGCGAGTTGGGTCGTTGATGAAGCACATGTACCACGACTGTTCCAGGTGCGGTGGACGTTCGGCGGTGCCCGTCTTGCCATAGACGGGGTGCTGTTCCTGATTCCACCCCGTCCACACGTCCGCGGAGGTGCCGCCCCGCTGGCTGGCGGCCTCGTGGATGCCCTGCATCACGAGGCTGAGGTCTTCGTCGTTCAGGTGCACGCGGCGCGCCGGCGTGGAGGGCAGGCTCTGCACGAGCCCCCCCGTGGACGATTCGTCGATCTGCAGTCCCAGGTGGGGACGCACGACCTCGCCGTAGCCCCCGTGCAGGTAGGCGTTGGCGAGCGTCGAGTAGGCCACCGCCATCTGCAGCGGATTGGTCTGCAGGGAGCCCTGGCCGACCGCCAGATCCATGTTGTAGCCGACCGTCCACGGCTCGCCCGGTTCGGCCACGATGTGACACGGGTGGCCGTGGTGGTCGCGTTGACACTTGGCTTCTTCCTTGTTCTGCTGCACCAGCCACTGCCGGCTGGGAATGGTGCCGGCCGGCGTGCTCGGCAGGTCGATCCCCGTCTGCCTGCCGATCCCGAGTTCGTGGGCCTTGTTCTGAATTACGTTGCCGAAGCTGTTGGCCAGCTCGCCGACCGTGAAGAAGTAGGTGTCCGAGGAGACCTTCAGCGCTTCGACGAGCCCCACCGCGCCGTAGTTGGCGTGGCCGGCGTTGCAGAACGGCTCGCCGCCGACGTCGATGCACTGGCCGGCGCCAAGGCCCTCGCTCGGGGTGATCACGCCCCCTTCCAGGGCGGCCATCGCGGTGATCGGCTTGAACGTCGAACCGGTCGGATAGGCGCCGTTGGTCGCCCGATCGATGAGCCGGGAGGGAACTTGTTCGCTCCCGCCGGAGCCCGCCACGCCCTCCAGTTCGTGATATTCGCGTTCGGTCAGCGGTTTGGCGAACTTGTTCGGATCAAACGACGGGTAGGAGCCGATCGCGAGCACTTCCCCGTTGAGCGGATCCATCGCCACGAACCCCCCCGCGGGGGCCGGTTTGCCGCCCGCGCGCGCGTTTTCGATGCCCTGCAGCAGCGCCCTTTCCCCCTCGCGCTGCAGGCCCAGGTCAAGCGTGGTCTTCAGGCTGTAGCCGGCGGTGGGCGAGGTCGAGCGCAGGCGCGTGGGCACGGGATAGCCTTCGGAGTTGACCTGCACACGCTGCTCGCCGTCGCGGCCGCGCAGATAGCGGTCGTAGTAGTACTCCAAGCCTTCCTGGCCCACCACCGTACCCTGCTGGACGCCTCCGAAGGCGGGCTTTTCCAGCTCCGGTTCGGAGACCTGGCCGACGTAGCCGAGCACGTTCGCGGCCATCTCGCCGTAGGGGTAGGTGCGAATCGAGACCGGCTGCTGGGTGACCCCGGGATATCTGCGCTGCTGCTCGGCGAGCACGGTCAGCACGCCGCGCCCGGCGTCGGTCTTGATTGTCACGGGAGCATAGTGGACCGAGGTGCGGCCCTTGATCACAAGCGCCTCGATGTGAGCCGCGCTCATGCCGAGCAGCCTTCCCAGTCGCCGGTAGAGCACGAGCCGCGGATGACCCGCGGGCGGCAGCGCCGAGGGCACGATCTGCACCGCGTTGGTGACCGTGCTTTCGACGATCGGCTGGCCTTGGCGGTCGAGGATCTGCCCGCGCGGCGCGGGGATCGGCAGTTCGCGCACGCTGTTGGCGGCGGCTTCCTGGACGTACTGTTCGCCGGTCAGCACCTGCAGGTACCACAGCCGGAAGAAGATCACCCCGAACATCACGACGGCGATCCCGCCGAGGATCGCCACGCGCAGCGCCATCTGCGGCGAGACCGGCGGCACGCGCGTCGAGGAGCCAGGGGACCGGCCGTCGGGGGCGTCACCCGGACGGAAACGTTCGATCGCGCTCATATTTGCGCCACGCTCTCACGGGCACGCAGGGCAAGCTGGTCAAGAATTTGAAGGCCCTCCCGCCCCGCGTGGTGTGCTTCGCACACGTGCTGGCCGATCCAGCGCCGCCATGCGTGTTCGTGAGCTCATGACCTCGACAGCGGGCTCAGCCCACCGGTCGTATATGCGCGGCGCCGGCGCCGGCGGGGATCCTGGGGCAGGCCGCCGATCAGGCAGCGGCGCACGAGCACCCACATCGGCAGCGCGACGATCGTGTTGACGAGGATCCCGAGCACGATCTGGCGCAGCAGCTCAAGGCTTACGGGCGCGTCGACGCCGAGCATGAACTCCATCAGCGAGTAGCCCGCGAGCGCCGCGGCCGTCGCGACCGCACCCACGAGCAGCGGCGTCAGCGCCGCCTGGGGGTCGCGCGCCTCGCGCAGCCGCCCGCACCAGTAGCCGACGAGCGTGAACACGAGCGAGGTCAGTCCCAGCGTCTGCACGAGCGCGAGGTCGACGAGCAGGCCGATCGCGAACCCGCTGACCGCGCCCACGGTGGAGCCGCACAGCAGACCGACGAACGCGACCAGCAGGATCGACAGATCGACGGTTACGCCGAACACTGGCACCTCCGAGACCACCCCGATCTGGAAGAACACGATCGCGATCGCGAGCGCGGCGATTCGCGCGATCAACCCGTTCGCTGCGCCCGGTCCGCCCATCAGCCGGTTCCCGTCGAGGCGAGCTGGCCGGCGCCGCCGGCTTCGGCGCCCGCCTGCTGACCCGAGGGCAGGCTGGAGACGACGCTGCTCACCCGGGCCGGCTGCGACCCCGGCGCAGCGGTGAGCACCTGCACGACGTCGAGGTTGCGCAGGTCCGCGAGCGGGTGCACGTTGACCGACTTGTACGCGCTTTCTTCGTTGCTGGAGGTCACCTGTCCGATCGGGATGCCGCGCGGATAGAGGGAGTCGTAGGGAGGCGTCACGGTGCCTGAGGTGTACACGTATTCGCCTTTGACGGCCGGCGTTTCGTTCGGCAGGTACTCGAGCAGCAGATCGTTCGGTTCGCCCACCTTCGGCTGCACGATGCCGGTCGCCGCACTCGTGCCGATACGCGCGCTCACGCCCATCGTGCTGTCGGTGATGAGGCTGACCTGAGCGCCGTCGGCGACGACCTCGGTGACCTTGCCGACGAGGCCTTCGCTGTTGATCACGGGGTCTTCGAGCTGCACCCCCGCCGAGCTGCCCTTGTCGATCAGCACGGTCGAGTACCAGATGTTCGGCGTCTGGCTGACGACCGTCGCGCTCACCGGCCGGTAGTCGGAGATGCTCAGCTGGTTGTCGAGGTGGAACATGGCCAGCAGCTCGCCGTAGGACTGCTGATCGACCCGCTCGGCCACGACTTCCCGGCGCAGTTTGTCGACCTGCTTGCGCAGTTCGGCGTTCTGGCTTTTGGCGTGCAGCACTTCGTCGATCGAGCTGAACAGGTCGCGCACCGGCTTCAGCGCCTTGTTGGCGCCATCCTGGATCGGGGCGACGACCGTCAGAAAGCCGCGCTGCACCGAGTGCAGGCGCCCGCTGGGAGCCTCGCCGAAGTAGGCGGTCAGGAGTATCAGGGAGAGCACGACGAGCAGCGCGAGCACCGCACGCCGACGCCGGACCGTCTTGTCATACACGGGTTATGGCCTTCCGAAGCGTTCATGGGACAGAGTACGCACCGTTCGCGATCGACGCTCCATGCTTGCAAGCCCGCGAGGGAGCCGGGACGGTCGAGCTCCTCAAAGCGCTTACCTGCGCCGCCGCTTGCGTGAGCTGCGGTTGGAGCGGTGAATCGCCTCGAACTCCTCCAGCGATCGTCCCGAGCCGACCGCGACGCACGTCAATGGAGACTCGGCAAGGTGGGCGGGCATCTGCGTCTCCTCGCGCAGCCGCTCGTCCAGGCCCTGCAGCAGCGAGCCCCCGCCCGCGAGCATGATCCCGCGATCCATGATGTCCGAGGCCAGCTCGGGGGGGGTGCGGTCGAGCGTCTCCTTGACCGCTTCGATGATCTGGTTCAGCGGTTCGGCCAGCGCCGTGCGGATCTCCTCGCTGGTGAGCGCAACCGTCTTGGGCAGCCCGGAGACCATGTCGCGCCCGCGGATCTCCGCCTGCAGCTCCTCGGCCATCGGACAGGCGGAGCCGATCTCGAGCTTGAGCTCCTCGGCCGTCTGCTGGCCGATCAAGAGCTTGTACTCCTTCTTTGCGTAGTTGATGATCGCCTCGTCCATCTCGTCGCCCCCGACCCTGATCGACTGCGACACGACGATCCCGCCGAGGGAGATGACCGCAACCTCGGAGGTGCCCCCGCCGATGTCAACGACCATCGAGCCAGTCGGCTCGCCGACCGGCAGACCCGCTCCGATCGCCGCGGCCATCGGCTCCTCGATCAGGTAGGCGGTGCGCGCGCCCGCGGACAGGCACGCCTCCTCGACGGCGCGCTTCTCCACGCCGGTCACTCCCGAGGGCACGCACACGACCACGCGGGGATGCGCCCAGCGGTTCTGATGGACCTTCTGGATGAAGTGCCTGAGCATCTGCTCGGTCACGTCGAAGTCGGCGATCACGCCGTCCTTGAGCGGGCGGATGGCCTGGATCGTGCCGGGCGTGCGCCCGAGCATGCGCTTGGCCTCGATGCCGACCGCGTGCACTTCTCCGGTGCGCGAGTCGATCGCCACGACGCTCGGCTCGGACAGCACGATCCCGCGCCCGCGCACGTACACGAGCGTGTTCGCGGTACCGAGATCGACCGCCATGTCGCGGCCGCCAAATCCTGTCAGGTAGGTGAAGATGCTCATCGCTCAGGTGGAGTATCCGTCGGCTCATGCGCACACGCGCTCAAGCTCGGCTGCGCCCTGATTCAGGCGTGTCCGGCGGCCGACGTCGCCCGCGGCAGTCTAGCGGACCGCAATCTCTGCCCACCACAGCTGCGAGGGGATTTGCAGGCATTACGCCGCTCCGCGCCAGGTCCGCAGGAGCCCCGGGCAGATGTCGAGCAGCGTCGCCACCGGCAGCCCGACGACGTTCTCGTAGTCGCCCTGCACCGCCCTGATCAGCACCGCGCCGGCCCCCTGGATCGCATACCCCCCGGCCCGCTCGCGCCACTCGCCCGTTGCGATGTACCAGTCGAGCAGCGCGGCGTCGATCGTGCGGAACGTGACCGCGGTGCGGGCGATCGCCACGCGCTCCCCGCCGTCGGGCTCGAGCAGCGCCAGCCCGCTGAGAACTTCATGCGTAGCTCCTGCCAGCGCCAGCAGCATCCCACGCGCCGCGCGCTCGTCCGCGGGCTTGCCGTAGATCGCGCCGTCGAGCGCCACCAGCGTGTCGCACCCGAGCACCGCCTCGTTTGCGCCCGGGATCTGAGCCGCGCGGGCCTTGCGCAGCGCGTTCTCGCGCGCGAGGACCGGCGGATCGCCCTCGCTTAGCTCCGGCACGTCGGTGGCGCGCACGGCGAACGCGACCCCCAGGCGCTCCAGGATCGCCCGCCGCTGCGGCGAGCTCGAGGCCAGAACCAATCGAGGAGGCGGCTCAGAAGGTGTCAGCCGGTCCTCCTCGCCGGCCAGAGCTCGTGACGTTTGTGGCAAGCTTTTAACTAATACGGGGGAGGTCGGGAGGGGGCCTGCCCCCAACCCGCTAAAGCTCCCCGAAGAACAGCGCCGCCTCGCGCGCGGCGGACTCGGGCGAGTCCGAGCCGTGGACCATGTTGGCGCCCATCTCGATCGCGTAGTCGCCACGGATCGAGCCGGTCGCGGCCTGTAGCGGATCGGTCGCGCCGATCACCTGCCGCGCCGCCCTGACGGCCTCGGCGCCCTCCAGCACCATCGCCACGATCGGGCCCGAGGTGATGAAGTCGACCAGCTCGCCAAAGAACGGGCGCTCTGCGTGCTCGGCGTAGTGGCGCTCGGCCAGCTCACGGGTCACGGTCATGTGCGCCAGCGCGACGATCTCAAGACCCTTGCGCTCGAAGCGAGCGATTATCTCGCCGGTCAGACCCCGCGCAAACGCGTCGGGCTTTACGAGGATCAGCGTTCGGTCCATGACTTCCTTTGCTTGGATTGGGGGTGTTCGTCAGGAGGTGGAGCGCGGACGGCGAGCGCGTCCGGAGCTCCGTGAGCGCGACGAGGACGGCTCGGGCGCTGCCACGGGTTTGACCCTGGCGGCGTCCTCCTCGCCGCCGGAGGAGGGCGTGACGGCGGGCAGGTCGATCTGCGCGCGGTCTGGCTCGCGCCCGAGCAAGATGTCGCGCCCGAGCGAAGTGTCGCGCCCGAGCGAGGCATCGTCCTCGCTCAGCAGGGACTCCTCTTCGGTTGACGCTCGACGGCGGCGTTTGCGCCGCTGGCCGATCGGAGATCCCGCCGATCTCCGATCGGGCGCGATCGCGCCCGGCACCTCGGTCTCGCAGTACGGGCAGATCGCCCACGCCTGATCGAGCGGGCGCTGGCAGTTGACGCAGCGCTCCTTGAGCTTGCGCAGGCAGCTGGGACAGCGCACGAAGTCGCGCTCGATCCGGTAGTCGCAATGCGGGCACAGCGAGTGATCGAGCTCGTGCAGGCGCGCCTCGGCGGCCTGCGTCTCCAGTTCGCGCTCGCGCACGTCCTGCAGGTACTCGGGCGGGCGCAGGATCACGTAGACGATCGTGCCGACGAACGGGAACAGCGACGCCGCCGTCGCGCAGCCGATCAGCATCGGGTCGAAGATGCGCCGCCGGGCGTCCGCGTAGGTCCAGTAGATCAACGAGAAATACAGGACGACGACGAACAGGATCAGCAGGTCGATGGCCAGGTTCAGACCGCTGCTTTCTATTCCGAAATATGCGAGCGGTGGCATCGGGCGGCTGAGTTTAGAGAAACAACCGGCCGAATCCGTAGCCGGCGGCGAAGAACACGAGGATAACCAACGCCACGATCAGCGCAACGGCGCCGATCATCATGAGCACCGAGGGACCGTCGTCGTTCATCCGATCCGCCCCCGTGAAGCGGCCCGCCGTGCAGACAGCGCATCGGAGGCGCTGCTGGTGGTGGTGGTAGTGGAGGAGGAGGAGGAGGAGGAGGAGGTGCGGTCGTCCAGCCGGCGCAGCAGCTCGCCGACGAGATAGATCGAGCCGGTGGCGAGCACCGCTCGCTCGTCCGGGCACTCGGCGGCCCAGCGGCGTGCCGCCGCCAGCGCGCGCTCGGGGTGGGCCTCGCACACGACCGCGTCCGTGTCGAATCCGAGCTGGCGCGCGAGCGACTGCAGCGCGGCCGGCGAGAGCGCGCGGGAGCTGGGCGGCGCGGTGAACCAGGCGCGCTGGCACGCTCCTCCCAGAAGCTCGCCGAGCATGCTCGCGGCGTCCTTGTCCTCCAGCACGCCCATCACGAGCGCCGTGCGGCGACCGTCGAGCACCTCGGGCAGCGCCTGCACCAGCGCCGCCACGGCATCGGGGTTGTGTGCGCCGTCGAGCACGATCAAGGGGCGCTCGCCCACCACCTGCAGGCGGCCCGGCACCTCCGTCGCGGCGGCGGCCGCGACGACGGCGCGCTCGTCGAGCTCGATCCCCGCCCCCCGCAGGTATGCCTGCGCGGCGGCTCGCGCGAGCGCGAAGTTGCGCCGCTGGAACGCTCCTTTCGCCGCGAGCGTCACGGCCGGCGACTCCTCGTGCACCCGCACGATCTGAGCCCCGCGCTCGCCGGCGAGACGCTCGGCGACCGCCAGCGCCGGTGCGACGAGCCACGCTCCGAGCACGAGCGTCCCTCCCGGGCGCACGACCGCGAGCTTCTCCTCGGCGATGTCGCTCAGTGTCGGCCCCAGCCAGCGGGTATGCTCCAAGCCGACGTTCGTGAGCACGGCGATCGGCGAGTCGATCACGCTGGTCGCGTCGTATCGGCCGCCCAGACCGGCCTCCACGACCGCCACGTCCACGTCCTGCTCGGCCATCGCCCAGAACGAGGCGGCCGTGAGCAGTTCGAACTGGGTCACGTGGTCGTCCTCGTCGAGCGTGCGATTGACGCGCTCCGCGGCCCACGAAGCGCGTGCGACCGCGGCGGCGAATGCGCCGGCGTCGAGCTCGCACCCGTCGATCAGCACCCGCTCGCGGTAGGAGATCAGGTGCGGCGAGGTGTAGGCGCCCGTGCGCAGGCCGTGAGAGCTCAGGATCGCGGCGGTCATGCGGGTGGTCGAGGACTTGCCGTTGGTGCCGAGGACGTGCACCGTCTGAGCGCACCGCTCGGGCGATCCAAGCGCGATCATCAGTCGCCGCATCCTGTCCAATCCGAAGCGCATCCCGAACAGCTCCAGCGATCGCAGGCGCTGCTCGGCCTGAGCCTCGGTCCAGCTGGTGGTGCGTTCGGGAGGGTGCATGCGCGCTGCGCAGGAGGGGACGCCGGAGCGCGCTACGCGTCCGGGTGCTTGCGCAGGTAGTCGAGGAACACCGGTCGCAGCGCCTCGCCCAGCTCGCCGTCACCGCTGTGAAGCGCGTCGGTGATCAGGCCTTTGGAGGACTCGAGGTCGTAGTCGGCCTCGCCCTCGTCCCCGCTGACGAGCTCGGCGGCCGGGATCATTTTCAACAGCGACCAGAAGAACTTCATGTCGATGTGCCGCTCGGCGCGTCGAACAGCGCGGTCGTGCAGCTCGCGCGTGGAGAGCGCCTGCAGATCCTCGGTGCTGTTGTGCGGGTCCTCGGCCATTTCGCCGATCACCCGCCCGCCGCGGCGATCGTGTGAGTAGGACGGAGCATGCCACCGCGGGAGAGCATCAGCCGTGCTTACGCCGAGCAGATCGCCTGCGGCGCCTGAGCCTGAGCGCCATCAGCTCATCGCCCATGCCTCTGAGGTCGAGCTTATGGGCGAGCTTGCGCAGCTCCAGGCGCTCTCGCGCGCTGAGCGTCCCCATGCGCCCGCGCGACTTGCGCACGAGCTCGCTGAGCCGGGCGCGCTCCTTCACCGACAGCGCCGCCCAGCGCCTGCCGACGATCACCGTGCCCTGCAGCAGCGTGGCCCACGGCACCACCCCGAGGGTGCGCGCCAGCTTGGATCCGGACTTGGCCGACGAGGGCTTAGCCGAGGACTTGCCGGGCTTGCTCAGAGCGCGAGTCACAGCGCGATGGTAGCGGTCGAGCGGCGATCGAACATCCAGCGGGACGCCCCTACGCCGACTCCTCGCGCAGCTGCACGCTCGCCTGCGCGGCGGAGTCCTCGGGCGCCGCTTCGGTGACGAGCGTTGGGGTTAGACCCCGCTCGACGGTCTCCTTGGTGACGACGCACTTCTTGACGTCGCGGCGAGAGGGCAGCTCGAACTGGACCTCGAGCAGGATCTCCTCGATGATCGAGCGCAGCCCGCGCGCGCCGGTTTCGCGCTCCAGGCCGCGCTCGGCGACGGCGGTGAGCGAGTCCTCGGAGAACACCAGCTCGATCCCGTCGAAGCTGAAGAAGCGCTGGAACTGCTTGACCAGCGCGTTGCGCGGCTCGGTCAGGATCGAGACGAGATCGTCACGGGTGAGCTGGTGCACCGCGCTCATCACCGGCAGGCGACCGATGAACTCGGGGATCAGCCCGTACTCGATCAGATCCTCGGGCAGGCACTGCTCGAACACTTCGCCGGTGTCACGCTCGGCCTTTGACTCGATCGCGGCGGCAAAGCCGATGCCGTTGTTGCCGATCCGTCGCTCGATGACCTTGTCGAGGTTGGCGAACGCGCCGCCGCAGATGAACAGCACGTTGGTCGTGTCGATCGTCAAGAACTCCTGGTGCGGGTGCTTGCGCCCGCCCTGGGGCGGCACCGAGGCCGATGTGCCCTCGAGGATCTTCAACAGCGCCTGCTGCACGCCCTCGCCAGAGACGTCGCGCGTGATCGAGGGGTTGTCGGCCTTGCGCGCGATCTTGTCGACCTCATCGATGTAGATGATCCCGGTCTCAGCCTTCTTGACGTCGTAGTCGGCGGCCTGGATCAGCTTGAGCAGGATGTTCTCGACGTCCTCGCCCACATACCCGGCCTCGGTCAGCGCGGTCGCGTCGGCGATCGCGAACGGGACGTTGAGGATCCGCGCGAGCGTCTGGGCGAGCAGCGTCTTGCCGCAGCCGGTGGGGCCGAGCAGCAGGATGTTGGACTTCTGCAGCTCGATCTCGTCCTCGCCGGAGTTCATCATCTGAATCCGCTTGTAGTGGTTGTACACCGCCACCGACAGCGTCCGCTTGGAGGCCTCCTGGCCGACCACATACTCGTCCAGGACCTCGTATATCTCGCGCGGCTTGGGCAGGTTCTCGACGTCGAACGCCGGCGGCGCGGAGAGCTCCTCGTCGATGATCTCGTTGCACAGGTCGATGCACTCGTCGCAGATGTACACGCCCGGCCCCGCGATCAGCTTCTTGACCTGTCGCTGAGACTTGCCGCAGAAGCTGCACAGCAGCTGCTCGTTGGAGTCTGTTGGTCTGGCCATATCCGTTGCTCTCCCCTGCTATCCCCTGGTCAGTCAGACGCCGTCCATGCGAACAACGGCGGCTAGTGCTCGGAGATTACGCGGTCGATGATGCCGTACTCCTTTGCCTCCTCGGAGCTCATGAAGTAGTCGCGCTCGGTGTCGCGGCGCACATCCTCGAGCTGCTTGTGCGTGTGCTTGGCGATGATCTCATCCAGGCGCTGGCGCACGTCGATGATCTCCTTGGCGTGGATCTCGATGTCCGTGGCCTGCCCCTGAAAGCTCGAGCTCACCTGGTGGATCAGGATCTTGGCGTTGGGCAGTGCCATGCGCTTGCCATGCGCGCCGCCCGCCAAGAGCAGCGCGCTCATCGACATCGCGATGCCGACGCAGATCGTCTGCACGTCGGGCTTGATGAACTGCATCGTGTCGTATATCGCCAGGCCCGCGTAGACCGAGCCGCCGGGCGAGTTGATGTACAGCGAGACGTCCTTCTCGGGGTCCTCTGACTCCAGGTGCAGCAGCTGCGCCACGATCAGGTTGGCGATCTGATCGTCCACGGGGGTGCCGAGGAAGATGATCCGCTCGTTGAGCAGCCTGCTGTAGATGTCGAACGCGCGCTCCCCCCGGGAGGTCTGCTCGACGACCATTGGCACTAGTGGGCTCATCGTCCTCGCTTCAGTTTCTCATCGCCGGCTCGATTCCTTCAGGCTAGCGGTCTGGCGTCCACAATCCAGCAGCCGATCCCCCCTCGCCCACGCCGGCGCCCTCCCGCTCCGGCGTCCACAGCTTCTCGCGCGCGATCGCCTGCTCGAGTCCGATCGGCACGGCGCGCGCCACGATCAGCTCGATCGCCTGGCGGGCCGCCAGGTTCTCGCGCAGCTCATCCAGCCGCCCGGCCGATCGGGGATCGGCCAGCAGCTGCTCGATCATCTTCTCCGGCGCGATCCCCTCGCGCTCGGCGCTCGGCGTGAGCGCCTCCAGCAGGTCCTGCTCGGAGGGCTCAATTCCCTCCGCGGAAACGATCGCCGTGAGCACCGCCTCGCGGCGCAACGCCCGCTCGGCCTCGGGGATCATCTCGGCGAGGATCTCCTCCTCGCTGCGCCCGGCTACCTGCAGGTAGCCCTCGCGCGAGATGCCACGGTGAGAGAGCGAGTGCAGCATCCGCTCCCACATCTCCCCGGCACGGGCGCGGGCGAGCTCCTCGGTGACGGGCACCTTGGCGCCGGCCACCGCCGCGTCGAGCGCCGCCTCGCGGAACTCCTCCTGCACGCGCTCCTCCTCGGCCTGCAGCAGGCGCCGGCCGATGTCCTCGCGCAGCTCGCCCACGTCATCGAAGCCGGCGTCGATCGCGAGATCCTCATCGATGTCGGGCAGCAGCTTGGCCTTGACCTCCTTGACGGTCATCTCAAACGACGCTTCCCTGCCGGCCAGCTCCCGGTTGCCGTAGTCGGCCGGGAAGCTCAGCTGCACAGTGCGTGTCTCCCCCGCGCCGGCGCCGAGCAGGCCCTCCTCGAAGCCGGGGATCAGGTTGCCCCCGCCGAGCTCGATCAGCTGGTCGCGGCCCTCGCCACCCTCGAACGGGACGAGCGTCGTCTCGCCCGGCGAGGAATCGTCCTCGCTCGGCAGGCGCCCGACGTAGTCCACGACCACGTAGTCGCCCTCGACCGCGGGGCGCTCCACGGTCTCCAGGCGCGCGAGGCGCTCGCGCATCGCCTCGACCTGCTGCTCGATCTGCTCGTCGGCCACCTCCGGCTCGCGGCGTCCCACCTCCAACCCGCTGTACTGCCCCAGCTCGGCGGCCGGCAGCACGCCGATCTCGATCGAGAACGCCAGGGCGCCGCCCTGCTCGGGCAGCTCGCCCAGGTCGATGGCGGGGTCCCCGACGGGCACGATATCCGCGGTGCGGATCGCCTCGGCATACCAGCCTCCGAGGCTGTCGCGCACGGCCCCGTCCAACACCGCCTCGCGACCGACGCGCTGCAGGATGAGCGGCGCGGGAACCTTGCCCTTGCGAAAGCCCGGCAGTTTCAGCTCGCGCCCCAGCCCGCGCGCGGCGCGCTGCACGCTCGCCTCGATCTCGCCCGGCGCCACCTGCACGTCCACGCGCACGCGCGAGTCCGCCAGCTCGGTGACGGTCGTCTGGACGACGGCGGCGGCGGCGGGAACGGGGACGGCGGCGGGCTCAGCCATTGCCGCCACGATACCGTGCCGCTCGATGACGAC
>CABEDD010000130.1_pt1 | contig 20268 bp, 16 predicted proteins | sample 3132901 | NCBI WGS metagenome assembly CABEDD01 (sample SAMEA5534329, study PRJEB31848) | metagenome | biome: tundra; feature: field; material: soil | place: USA | collected 2013-05 | depth 0.15 m
GGTCTGCCTCGGTGCGCGTGCTCGACCCCGAACTGCTGCACGTGACGCTGTGCTTTCTCGGCGACCGTCCGGTCGCGGAGATCGCGGCGATCGGAGAGGCGCTGGAGGAGTGCGCGATGTTCGTTGGAGAGCTGGCGATCGGCGCGCCGCTGTGGCTGCCCCCGCGCCGCCCGCGCGCGCTGGCGGTCGAGGTGCGCGAGGACTCTGGCGGAGGGCTGGCGGCGCTGCACGGCGCGCTGGTGGGAGCGCTCGCGCGGGCGTGCGGTCATCGCGGCGAGCGAAGGCGGTTTCGCGCGCACGTGACGCTCGCGCGCATGCGCGATGGGCCCCGCGGATCGGCCGGTGAGCGCGTGCTGCCCGCCACGCCGGCGCTGTCGTTCAGGCCGGCCTCGATCGTCCTGTACCGCTCCTGGCGCTCGCCTGCGGGCGCGTCGTATGAGGCGCTGGCCACGCGCACGCTGATCCCGTCGTAGAGGGGTCGATCGGGACACCCCGAACATACGAACAGACGTTCCGTCCGAAGCGATCTCTAGCTTTCTCAATCCATCTTCGACAGGAGGAGTAAAGCCATGCCCGTGACCGACCAGGAGAAGGCAGCCAAGGCGCGCGACGCCGCCCTTCAGGGGGCGCTCACGCAGATTGAGCGCGAGTTCGGCAAGGGCACGGTCATGCGCATGGGGGATGAGGGCGCGCAGGTGCGCTGCGATGCGATCCCCACGGGCGCGCTGTCGCTCGACCTCGCGCTCGGCATCGGAGGCGTGCCCCGCGGGCGCATTGTCGAGGTCTTCGGCCCGGAGTCCTCGGGCAAGACGACGCTGATCTACCACGTGCTCGCCGAGGCGCAGAAGCTCGGCGGAGTGTGCGCGTTCATCGACGCCGAGCACGCGATGGACCCGCTGTACGCGAAGGAGATCGGCGTCGACATCGACGAGCTGCTCGTCTCCCAGCCCGACTACGGCGAGCAGGCGCTGGAGGTCGCCGACATGCTCGTGCGCTCCGGCGCGGTCGACGTGGTCGCGATCGACTCGGTCGCCGCGCTGACCCCGCGCGTCGAGCTCGAGGGGCAGATGGGCGACCAGACCGTCGGCGCGCAGGCGCGGATGATGTCCCAGGCGATGCGCAAGCTCGCGGGCAACCTCAACCGCACGCAGACGCTCTGCATCCTCACCAACCAGATTCGCGAAAAGGTCGGCGTCATGTTCGGCTCGCCCGAGACCCAGCCGGGTGGGCGCGCGCTGAAGTTCTACGCCTCCCAGCGCCTTGACATCCGGCGCATCGAGACGCTCAAGGACGGCACCGAGGCGGTCGGCAACCGCGTGCGCGTGAAGGTCGTCAAGAACAAGGTCGCCGCGCCGTTCAGGCAGGCCGAGTTCGACATCGAGTACGGCAAAGGAATCTCAACCGCCGGCTGCCTGATCGACCTCGGCCTCGAGCACAACATCGTCTCCAAGTCCGGCTCGTTCTTCTCCTACGGCGACGAGCGCCTCGGCCAGGGTCGCGGCAACTCCAAGGCCTACCTCCAGGAGCACCCCGCGATGGCCAAGGAGATCGAGGACAAGATCTACGCCGCGCTGGGTCTCGGCAAGGACCTCGTCACGCCGATCGACTCGGTGTCGACGGCAAGGCCGTTGGACGCGACCCCGGCACCGGCGCTTGCCGTCGAGCCGGCCGTGGCGGCAGCCTGAACGCCGCAGCCTGACGATACATAGGCCGGCGAGAGCCGACCGCACGAGTTAGCCTGTCGGGCATGAAGCGCTACCACCTCACCACGTGATGCCGTTGATCTACATTGCGCGCTATCACCTCACGACGTGGATCACTAAATGCATATACAGCGGGATGGAGGGCCGAGTGTAGTCTTGCGTTCACAGTGCCTTGGCTGCGCGCCATCTCGAATCGCCTGACGTACGCCAACGTAGTTGCGACGCTGGCGCTCTTCATCGCCCTGGGCGGTGCGTCGTATGCCTCGCTCGTGCTGCCGGCAGGGAGCGTAGGACGCTCACAGTTGAGAGGAGGTGCAGTGACGCCAGTTGCTCTGGGCTTCCCGCTCGGCGCGGAGAGCTTCAACGACACCTCGCTCATCGTCTTCGGGCGCGGCGAGTGCAACGGAGGAGAGCCTTGGCCGCCCGGGCAGCCGGCTCCGCCGTGTGTTCCGTCCCGTCTCACAGGGCCGGCCATCGGGCATGTGACATTGCGCAAGAACGGCGAACTCCTCGTGTCGGGTGTGGTCGACGTAAGGGACGAAGCTGTCCCGGGAACGAGCGCGACCGTGCGCATCGGTGTCTTGATCGAACCGGAATCAGAACGGCAGCGCACGCTAGACCGGTCATCCGTCGTCCTGGACGGAGGGCAGGAGGAGCAGGTGCCGGTGCAAGCACTCGCGATGCTGACCGCGGGGCACCATGCGATTGGACTCGGAGAGGAAGTGGAATATCACGGCGGAACGGCCAGCTCGGGCGACGTGGTCATACCTCAAACGTCGGTCATCGCTACTGAGCTTCCGGCAGCGCCTCGGTAGATACCGCTGCAGCTACCCTTTGTGACCCATGCGCCTCTACCACCTGACTACGTTCGGCTGCCAGATGAACGAGCACGACAGCGAGCACATGAAGGGAATGCTCGAGGCGCTCGGATACGGCGAGGCGGCGGAGCGCGGTGAGGCGGACGTGATCCTGTTCAACACGTGCTCGATCCGAGAGTCCGCCGACAGCCGGTTCGTCGCGCACCTCGGCGAGGCCAAGCGCTTGAAGCGCGAACGGCCCGAGTGCGTGGTCGGCGTCGGCGGCTGCTGGGCGCAGTCGGTCAAGGAGGAGGTGTTCGAGCGGTTCCCGTTCGTGGACGTAGCGTTCGGTCCGGGCCAGGTGCACAAGCTCGCTGAGTTCCTGACGAGCGATTCGATCAGCGCGCAGGGGTATTTCGAGTTCGAGAGCTTCACCGGCCATCTGCCCGTGCGGCGTGCGCGCCCGTTCCAGGGCTGGCTGCAGATCAGCGTGGGGTGCAACTGCCGCTGCTCCTACTGCATCGTGCCCTCCACGCGCGGGCGGGAGGTGTCGCGCCCGCTGGAGGAGCTCGTCTCCGAGGTGCAGGCGATGGCCGCCGACGGCGTGCGCGAGGTGACGCTGCTGGGGCAGAACGTCAACTCCTACGGGCGCGATCTGCGCGTGCCCCGCACTGGGCCGATGGCGCCCCGGGGGACGGACCTTGATGTTCTCGACGGGACGACTCGCGCGCGCACACACGCGCGCGGGCGGGGTCCCCGATCGGAAGGCCAACGTACCCGCACCTTCGCCGAACTGCTGCACGCGCTCGACGCGATCGAAGGGATCGAGCGGATCCGCTACACCAGTCCCCACCCGAAGGACATGCGCGAGGACGTGATCCGCGCGCATGCGGAGCTTCAGAGCGTGTGCGAGCACATCCACCTGCCGCTGCAGTCGGGATCCAGCCGCATCCTCAAGGCGATGAGGCGCACGTACGACCGTGAGCGCTACCTGGACCGCGTGGCGCTGATCCGCGAGCACGTGCCCGACGTGGCGCTCACGACCGACATCATCGTGGGCTTTCCGGGCGAGAGCGATGAGGATTTCGAGCAGACCCTGGAGGTGGCCGAGCGGGTCGGCTACGACGGCGCATTCACGTTCATGTTCTCGCCGCGGCGCGGAACCGAGGCCGCCGGCATCGCCGAGGGCGTGGTGGCGCACCCGGTGAAGGTGGCGCGCATGGAGCGCCTGCTCGAGGTCGTCCAGCGCCGCGCCCGCGAGCGCGCGCAGCGGTTTGTCGGGCGCACCGTGGAGGTCCTGGTGGAAGGCCCCTCGCGCACCGACCCCGAGCGGTTGCGGGGCAGGACCCGCCATAACAAGGCCGTGAACTTCACGGGCCTGGCGGCGGCGGGCGAGTTGACCGCAGTGGAGATCGCCGCCGCCACCAGTCAGACGCTGTCAGGCGAAGAACGTCTACCGATCGGAGATCATGGGATCTCCGATCGGCCAGCGCGTGCCGCGGCATAGAAACCCGTCCGGGCCGGCCTCGGGCTCGCCTCAGCGCTTGGCGCGCTGACCCGCCTCCATCTCCCGAGCGATGTTCTCAGAGCCGAGTCGGCGGGCGACCTTCGACGCCAGCTCGGGGGCGATCCCGGCGAAGGTCGCGCCGGCGCGCACGGACAGGGGGGCGACGTCCACCTCGGCGCGGTTGCGCTCAATCGCGCTGACGACAGCCCGCGCGACATCCTCGGGACTGGCGGTGCCGACACCCGGAGGGAGCTTGACGCCCGCCTCGGCGAACATGCCCGCGTCGCGGATGAAGCCGGGAAACACCGCGGAAACGCCCACGCCGCTGGAGCGCAGGTCGGCGCGTAGGGCCGCCGCGAAGCCGCGCAGGCCGAACTTGGTCGCGTTGTAGATGGCCGTCCCGGGGGTCGCCGACTTGCCGGACAGCGAGGACATGAACAGCAGGTGCCCCCTACCACGCTTCACCATCACCGGGGCGAGCGCGTGCGCGAGCACGATCGGAGCGCGCAGGTTGACGTCCAGCACGCGGTCGATCTCGTCGATCGTAAACGACTCCAGCCGCCCGGAGCCGGGCAGCGCGGCGTTGGCTAGGAGGATGTCGACGTCGCCGGAGTCGGCGACGAGACGATCCACGGCGGCGGCATCGCTCAGGTCCACCGCGAGCGTGCGCGCTCCGTCCAGCTCGGCCGCCAGCGGCTCCAGAATTTCCGTACGCCGCCCGGTCAGGATCAGATCGCCGCCGCGGGCGTGCAGGGCGCGGGCGATCGCCTGGCCGAGGCCGCCGGTGGCGCCGGTGAGCAGGATGGTGGAGCCGGAGATCTGCATGAGCTGGGAGCCTACGTCAATGCGAATCATCGCGCTGTTCGGCCCGACGGGTGTGGGCAAGACCGCGGTCGCGCTCGCGCTGGCGCGGCGGTTGCGCGCGCGGGGTGAGGACCCGGTGGCGGTGTCCGCGGACGCGTTGCAGGTCTACGAGGGACTGCAGACGCTGACGGGTGTCGCGAGCCCGGCCGAGCGGGCGGAGCTGGAGCATCGGCTGGTGGCGTTCGTCCCGCTCGACGCCAGGTTCAGCGTGGGGGAGTATGCACAGCTGGCGCATGCCGAGATCGATGGGCTGCTGGCGCAGGGCAGGCGCCCGATCGTGGTGGGCGGTACCGGCCTGTATCTGCGGGCGGCGCTGGCCGAGCTGGACTTCAAGCCGCCACCCCCGGAGGGTCAATCTCAGCTGTGGAGCAAGGACGTGCGCCATCCGACGCTGCTGATCGGGCTGATGATGGAGCGCGAGATGCTCTACGAGCGGATCGATGCGCGCGTGGACGCGATGCTCGCGGTTGGAGTGCGTGGGGAGGTGCTCCGGGGCAACGAGGCGGGAGCGTCGGTGACCGCGCGCAAGGCGCTGGGGTTCGAGGAGTTGCTCGCAGACGACGTCGAGGCGATGAAGCGCCACACGCGCAACTACGCCAAGCGCCAGCTGACGTGGATGCGCAAGCTCGCCGGCGTACAAGCGATCGACGTAACGGGGCGCGAGCCGGACGAGGTGGCCCAGGAGATCCTAGACTCCGGCACCGTATGAGATTCGAGAAGTGGCAAGCACTGGGCAACGACTACCTGATCGTCGAGCGGGACGAGCTCCCGTTCGAGTTGACCGCAGTGCGCGTCCGCAGGCTGTGCGACGGCCACTTTGGACCCGGTGCCGACGGGGTGCTGCTGCTCTCGGCGGCCGAGCATCCGGAGCATGTGGCGGACCTGCGGATATTCAATCCGGACGGCTCCGAGGCCGAGCTGTCAGGGAACGGTGCGCGCGAGGCGATCATGTACCTGCGCAGGCAGGAATGGATCGACAAGAACGAGTTTGCGATCGGGACGGCGGCGGGCGAGATCAGGCCAACGATCACGGGACCGGACACGTGCATGGTGGATATGGGCAGGGCGAGCCTGACGTCGAAGGATTTTCCCGGCGGTCCCGAGGATGGGCGGGATGGCGTGATGGCGGCAGGCCAAATATGGGCGTTCCGGCACGTGTCGATCGGAAACCCTCAATGCGCAATTCACGTTGACTCCGAGGTGACGCTCGCGGGACTCGACCTGGGCGTGATCGGCCGAGAGATAGAAGGGGATCGGAGGTTCCCGAACCGCACCAACGTGTCGTGGTACACCGAGGTCGACGCCGGCAGGCCCGGCCACATCCGCGCACGGATATACGAGCGCGGTGTGGGGGAGACGCTGTCCTCGGGCACAGGTGCCACGGGGGCGGCGGTGGCGCACGTCCTGGAATACAACCCGCAAGGCAATGCGCCCTCTTGGCCGGCTGAGGTGACGGTCGTGCTCGACGGGGGCGAGCTGGAGGTCGAGGTGGGGAAGGATCTGCACGTGAACCTGACGGGGTGGGCGCGGCCGGTGTATGAGGGCCGCCTGAGCGACGAGCTCGTAAAAGAGCTGGAGGAACTGGATGAGACCGAGTAAGCGACTGGAGCGGATTCCGCCGTACGCGTTCGCCGAGCTGGAGCGCAAGATCGCGCGCAAGCGCAAGGAGGGCGTGGACGTGATCAGCCTCGGCATCGGCGATCCCGACCGCCCGACGCCGGCGCTGATCGTGGAGGCGATGCAGGAGGCGGTGAGCGAGCCGGAAACGCACAGATACCCGAGCAACCGCGGGCGCGAGGATTTCAGGGGCGCGGTCAGGGACTTCTACGAGCGGCGGTTCGACGTGAGGCTGGACCCGGACAGCGAGATCGTGCCGGCGCTCGGGGCGAAGGAGGCGATCTTCAACCTCAACCTCGCGTTCCTGGACCCGGGCGACTACGCGCTGGCTGCCGATCCGGGATATCCGGTCTACACCGGCGGGCCGTGGCTGGTCGGCGCCGAGCCGGTGCTGATGGCGCTGGCGCCAGAGCTCGGGTTCGTGCCGGACCTCGGCGCGATCGAGCAGGAGATCGCGAGGAGGGCGAAGCTGATGTTCCTGAACTACCCGAACAACCCGACGGGCGCGGTCGTGCCCGAGGGGTTCTTCGAGCGCGTGGTCGAGTTCGCGCGTGCGTACGAGATCCTCGTCGTGCACGACAACTCCTACTCGGAGATCTCATACGACGGATATCGCGCGCCCTCGTTCCTGCAGACTCCGGGCGCCAAGGACGTGGGCGTCGAGGTGTTCTCTCTCTCTAAGGGCTACAACATGACCGGCTGGCGCTGCGCGGTCGTGGCCGGAAACGCGCAGGCGATCGAGACGTACTGGCGGCTGAAGACGAACATCGACTCGGGCATGTTCGAGGCGGTGCAGCTGGCGGGGGTCGCGGCGCTCTCGCCCGACGCCGACGCGGAGGTCGCGGCGATGAGCGAGCTGTACGCGCGCCGGCGCGACCTGGTGTGTGAGGCGCTGAAGGAGATCGGCGTGGACGTGAGGCCCCCGCGCAGCACGATCTACGTGTGGGCGCCGGTGCCGGCGGGGTTCGCAAGCTCGGAGGCGTACTGCGAGCACGTGCTCGAGCAGGCCGGAGTGGTGCTCTCGCCCGGTGCGATCTACGGCCCCGCGGGGGAGGGGTGGTTTCGGATCTCGCTGACCACGCCCGACGACAGGCTGCTGGAGGCCGTGAAGAGGCTGGGGGGTCTTGGTGGGCAGTGATCTTGGGAAACCCGGAAGCCAGTTCTTGCATCTATTGCCGTTGGCGCCGGTTACCGCACCTGTTGGCGTTGCGCAAGCGTTTGACAGAAACCCAAGGCCGGCGATCTAGACTGAGAGTGGATGGAGCAGACACAGCGAGCACGCCAGCGAGCCATGTGCATAGCCGCCCTGCCCGCGGGCGAGGATCTGCGGGAGCTCGGCGAGCTGTTGCGAACCGCGGGCGTGGCGGTGGTCGGTGAGCTGGTCCAGCATCGCGAGAGCCCACACCCGAACTCCTACCTGGGGCCGGGAAAGGTCAGAGAAGCGAGCGAGAGAGCGAGAGAGTTCGACGCGAACCTGATCGCCTGCGATGACGAGCTGAGCCCCCGGCAGGAGCGCAACCTCGAAGAGGCGCTGGGCCTGCCCGTCGTGGACCGGACGGCGATCATCCTCGACATCTTCGCCGACCACGCGGCCAGCGCCGAGGGCAAGCTGCAGGTGGAGCTGGCGCAGCTGGAATACAACCTCGCGCGGATGCGCGGGCTGTGGAGCCACCTGGAGCGCCTCGGCGGGGGGATCGGCACGAGGGGTCCGGGCGAGACTCAGATCGAGACCGACCGGCGGCTGGCGCGCGATCGCATAGCGGCGCTGCGCCAGCGGTTGGAGCACGTGAAGGGCACGCGCGCGGTGATGCGCGCCGAGCGCGAGCGCGCAGCGCTGCCGGCGGTGGCGCTGGTCGGGTACACGAACACCGGCAAGTCGACGCTGCTGAACGCGCTGACCACTGCCTATGGCAGCGGTGCCCGCGCGCAGGTGAGTGTGCGCGACAGGCTGTTCAACACGCTCGACCCGACGGTGCGCACGTTGAAGCTCAGCGGAAGACGGTATCTGTGCAGCGACACGGTCGGGTTCATCCGCAAGCTGCCCCATCAACTCATCGACGCGTTCGGGGCGACGCTCGAGGAGACCGGGCGCGCGGAACTGCTCGTGCACGTGATCGATGCGAGCGCACCGGAGGACGAGATGGAGGCGATGAGGCGTTCGGTGGAGGAGACCCTGCGGGAGATCGGGGTGGACGAGCGTCCAAGGGTTCCGGTGCTGAACAAGGTCGATCTGCTGGACGAGCGGGCGCGCGAGGATCTGCGCACGAACCACCCCGACGCGGTGCTCGTCAGCGGCGAGACGGGCTACGGCCTGCACGAGCTTGGAGAGCGGATCGAGCGCGAGCTGGCGCACACGCTGCGCCCGGTGGATCTGCTGGTCCCCTACGCCAATGGCGGCAGCCTCGCGGAGCTGCACGAGCTGGCGGGCGAGATCTCGCGCCAGGACACGCCGGAGGGCGTCAGGGTGCGGGCGCTCGTGCCGGCGCGGTTGGCGGAGCGTTTCGCGCGCTTCGCTGTTGCGCCGTCATAGGAACCCGCCCGCGAATCTCAGCGGTCGTCTCCGCTGCCGGAAAGGACGCCACGGCGCTGGCGCGAGAGCAGCTTGTCGAGGTTCGCCTGGGCGACGGCGTCGAGGTCGAGACCGAGCTCGCTCGCCAGCTGGGCCACATACCAGAGCACGTCGCCGAGCTCGGCGGCCATCGCCGCGCGGCGCTCGTCCGAAACCTCACCACCGTCGTCGCGGATCGCCTTCTTGGCGTGCTCGGCCACCTCGCCGGCCTCGCCGGCCAGTCCCAGGGCGGGATAGGCGAGCCACGCCTCGCGCGGGTACTCGGCGGTGCTGCGCGACAGCCGCTGGTAGTCCGCCAAGTCCACCGCGCGATCGTAAGAGGATTCGCCGGCTTGCGGCGGAAGCGATCCTCGAATTTGCGTCGATCGGATCGAGAGGTCTCCCTTGCATGCCGCGGCGACGCTCGGGCACGACGCAAGGGCTCGGCGAGACCAGGGCGGGTGCCCGTCCGAGCGTTCGTTGACCAGTCATCGAAATAGTTGTCGTGTAGGACCACCAAGTCGAATACGATTCAGAAGCGATGGCGAGCACAGTGCAGCAATCGGAGATGTCAGCGGGCGAGATCGTGCTCGGGCTGCTGGTCGAGCGACCCGACACGTGCTATCGGCTCGACAAGCGCATGGCGGAGCGTCTCGGCTCGGCCCAGTTCAGCCGGGGCGCCGCGGCCGGAGCGGTGAAGCGCCTGCAGGAGCGCGATCTCGTGCGTCCCTCCGAGCGCGAGGAGCGCGCGGACCTGCAGGTCGTGGACGGGCGTAAGAAGACGGTCTACGAGCCGACGCCCGCGGGGGTCGAGCACTTCAGGCGCTGGTTGCGCGCCTCCACGCAGACTCCGCCGGTGCGCGAGGAGCTGCACGCCAAAATCGCGCTGTGGGGGGCGGAGGACCTGTCGCGGCTGATCGAGATCGTCCGCGAGGCCGAGATGGCCTGCGCGCAGCAGCTGCAGGCGCTCGGCCGGCGAACCCGATTGGAACGCGAACGTGAGGGCGCGGATGCCGGCGAGTGGGCACGGACGATGGGGCTGCTCGCGATGAGCGGAGAGGTCATGTGGTGGGATGCGCGGATCAAGTGGCTGCAGGACGTGCGTCGCTATCTGGAAAAGCAGTGCAACCGTCAACCGGGTCCGGCCGGCCTGGGGCGTGGGCAGGCGCCGGCACGGTGATCGAGCCCATGCTGTCGTTGCGGAAGGTGTCGTTGGGCTTTTCGCGCGGGCGCCATCTCGTGCAGGTGCTGGCGGACGTCTCGCTGGATCTCCGAGCGGGCGAAGTCGTGACGGTGCTCGCACAGCGCGCCCAGGGCAAGACCTCGCTGCTGCGCGTCGCGGCGGGGATGGAGCGGCCCAACAGCGGCGACGTGCTGTTCGCCTCCGAGGATGTGTGGCGCGTGTCCGGTCGGCGGCGCTCGCGACTGTTGCGAGGGCAGATCGCGCTGGTCGACCGCGCCGCGCCGCAGCTCGACGTGCCGGTGCACACGAGCGTCGCCCTTCCGTTGCTGGACGCGCACGGCCGGCACGGGGCCTATGCGCGCGCCGAGCAGACCCTCGCCGACGTCGGCGCGTCCAGATGCGCGCACCAGCGCTGGGGCGAGCTGGCCGACTGGGAGCGCGCCCTGGTCGCGCTCGCGCACGCGATCGCGCGCGAGCCGACGCTGCTGCTCATAGACGATCTGACCGCGACGCTCGACATGCAGGAGACCGAGGGGATAGCGGGGCTGCTGGGCTCGCTCGCGCGGGAGCGGGGGGTTGCCGTGCTGATCTGCGCCGGCGACTCCGACCTGGCGAGCTGCTCTGACCGGACGGCCTCGCTCGCGGGCGGCAGGCTGCTGGCGGCGCCCCCGACGCTGGAGCCCGAGCGGGGGAACATCATCGACTTCCCGGGCGAGCGTCCACGGCGCGCGTCCTTTTGAGGGTCCGCCGATGCTCGAGCTGCGCGATCTCGTCAAGCACTACCACGTCGGCGACGACGAGCCGGTGCGAGCCGTGGACGGGGTGTCGCTGTCGGTCGGCGCCGGCGAGCTGGTGGCGTTGTATGGGCCGAGCGGATCGGGCAAGACGACGCTGCTGAGCCTGATCGCCGCGCTGATCGACCCCGACCGAGGCGCGGTGCTCGTCGAGGGCCGCGACATCTCGACGCTGAACGACGCCGAGCGCTCGCGCTACCGGCTGCACGAGCTGGGCTTCGTGGATCAGACCTCCGACCTGCTTCCCGGCGCCAACGCGCTGCAGAACGCGGCGATGAAGCTGTGGCTGCTCGAACACACCCGGCAGGCCGAGCGCAGGATCGAGCCGCTGCTCGTGCGCCTGGGACTGGGCGAGCGCCTCGCCCACCGCGCCGATCAGCTCTCGATGGGCGAGCGCCAGCGCGTGCTGATCGCGCGTGCCCTGTCGACCGAGCCGAAGCTCGTTCTCGCCGACGAGCCGACCGGCAATCTGGACAGCCGGCGCAGCCGCGAAGTGCTGGAGCTGCTGGCCGAGGTCTGCGGCGAGCGGGGCGCCGCCGTGCTGCTCGTCACCCACGATCCGCTGGCGACCGCTTTCACCGACCGCGTATACGCCCTGCGCGACGGGCGCATCGTCGACTACCAGCCTGACCATCTCTTCACGCCCGCGCGCGAGCCGAACATCGCCTCATAGCGATGCGGCTGTCGAACATCGCCTACCTCTACCTGGTGCGTCTGAAAGCACGGGTGGTGCTCGTCCAGGAGCTGTTCGCCGTGCTCGGGATCGCCGTCGGGGTCGCGCTGCTGTTCGCCTCCCAGGTCGCGAGCACGAGCCTGAACGGGTCCGTCGCGCAGCTGACCAGCGGGGTCATCGGCCAGTCCAAGTACCAGCTCAAGGCGCGCGGCCCGCGGGGCTTCAGCGAAGCGCTGTTCGGCGAGGTGCAGCGCCTGCCGGGGGTGAGCGCGGCGGTGCCCGTGCTCGAGGCCCAGGCGAGCGTGACCGGCCCGGCCGGCAGCCGCTCGGTCGACCTGATCGCCACCGACCCGCGCTACGTCCGGCTCGCCGGACCGTTGCTGGCGCACTTCCGCGCATCCCAGCTCGCCCACCAGCGGGCCATCGCGCTGCCCGGGCCGATCGCCGAAGCGGTCGGCACGGGACCCCTGGACGTCGTCAGGCTCCAGGTCGGCGCGAGCGTCGTGCGGACGCTCGTCGGCGCCGAACTGAACGCTCGGAGCATCGGGGCGCTGGTCAACAGCGCGGTCGCGGTCGCGCCGCTCGCCTACGTCCAGGGACTCACCGGGATGGACGGGAGGATCACGCGGGTCTTCGTGCAGGTGCGGCCTGGAGAGGACCGCGAGGTGCGGGCGGGACTGGTGAGGCTGGCCGCGGGACGCCTCAACGTCGAGCCCGCCGACTACGAGGCGACGCTGTTCGATCAGGCGGCGGCGTCGGTGAACCAGTCCACGAAGACATTCGCGGCGATCTGCGCGCTGGTGGGCTTCATGTTCGCGTACTGCTCGATGCTGCTCACGGCGGATCTGCGCCGGGGACTCATACGGGAACTGCGCCGCAGCGGCGCGACCCGCCGGGAGGTCGTCAAGACGCTCCTGTTCGACGCGCTCGTGCTCGCCGCCGTCGCTTCGCTGGTGGGGCTGGCGCTGGGGGATCTGCTCTCGATCGTCGCGTTCAGCTCGCCCCCCGGGTTCCTGTCGTTCGCGTTCCCGGTCGGCTCGCAGCGCATCGTCACCTCCCAGAGCGTCCTCGTCGCGGTGGGGGCTGGGATGCTGGCGGCGTGCTTCGGGGTGCTGATCCCGACGCGAGACCTCTGGGTCTCCACCGGGCGTGGCAGGCACGCCCGAAGGCACGCGCGCGCGCTTGCCACGCATCCCGCCTTCGACAGGCGGACCGCGGGAATGCTCGCCGGCGGATGCGCCTGCCTTGCGATCACGACGCTCATCCTGCTCGCGGCGCCACAGTCGGCGATCGTGGGCGTCGTCGCGTTGATCGCGGCGCTGCTGCTCCTGCTGCCGGCGCTGCTCGACCTGGTTCTCGCCGGCTTCGAGCGCCTGCAACGTCCGTTCGGAAGCGGCGCCACGGCGCTTGCGGTCGTCGAGCTGCGCTCCCCGAAGACGCGCAACCGCTCGATCGCGATCGCCGCGACTGCGGCGGTGGCGGTGTTTGGGAGCGTCACGATCCAGGGGTCGCACGCCAATCTGCAGGGCGGCCTCGATCGTGTTTTTCACAATGTCAGTGGTGTGACCGACCTGTGGATCGTCCCGCGAGAAGAACAGGATCTCTTGTCCACCACCTCGTTTCAAGGGCTGCGGGCGTCGACGCTGGAAGACCTCGCCGGTGTCGGGGCCGTAGGTGTGTACCGCGGCGGGTTTCTCGAATACGGCGGGCGCAGCGTCTGGGTGCTGGCGCCGCCCGCCACGGCGTCCTCGCCAATCCCGCGCACTCAACTGCTCGCCGGCAGCCTCGCGCTGGCGAACGCGAGGCTTCGCGCGGGCGGCTGGGCGGCGATCTCCAAGACACTGGCCGACCAGCATCGTCTGCACATAGGCCAGACCTTCGTATTGCCCTCGCCCCGGAGTACCGCGTTTCGCGTCGCCGCGCTGACCACGAACCTGGGGTGGCCTCCGGGCGCGATCGTGCTCAACGGCAAAGACTATGCGCGCGCGTGGGAAAGCCCCGAGCCCAGCGCATACAACGTGATGCTCGCCCCCGGCGCATCTGCCGTGAAGGTGCGCGGGGAGATCCAGGCAGACCTGGGAGGGGCCTCGGGGCTGGCGGTCGAAACCGCGACGCAGCGTGAACAGGCTCAGCGAGCGACCAGCCGCCAGGGTCTGGACCGTCTGACTCAGATCGCCCTGCTGGCGCTGATGGCCGGCGTGCTGGCGACCGCGACGGTGATGGGGGGCATGATCTCACAGCGCCGCCGCCGGTTCGCGCGCATGAAGGTGCAGGGCTACGGGCGGCGGACGCTGTGGCGGGCGCTGATCTGGGAGAGCGGGCTGTTGATCGGCGCCGGCTGTTTGATCGGAGCCGGACTCGGCGTCTACGGGCAGCTTCTGCTCAGTCACGCGCTCATGAGCATCACCGGCTTTCCGGTCGTCCTGTCCGCCAACGTGCTGGTCGCCTTCGCCGACTTCGTCCTGGTGACCGTCGTCGCGGCGGTCTGCATCGCCATACCGGGGTATCGGGCGGCGGGCGTGGCCCCGTATCCGTGGCCCGAGGCCTAGGGCGAGCGGGGAGTCGACCCCCGGCCCGCGGGTGAAGTTCGCTTGCTCGTAAAGCCCAGTGTGGCGAATCCGTCCCATCGATCATCTAATCTCAAAAAATCAGTACCGTTGGAGCTGCTGAGACTCCCCGCATTTCTCCAGCGCAGGCTTGGACGCTGGTCCTCGTACTGGGCCGAACCCTGCTGTGGGGCCGGCGGGCGACGGCACGGGAGCTGAGGGACTGGCATCGGCGAGCGGCGAGCATTCCCGATGGGCCGACTCGCGCGGACGCGCTCGACGCGCTCCTGGGCAAGCGCGACAACGTGGAAGGAGCGGCGCTGTTCTCGATCCTTCCCAAGCACCGGGACGAGCGCCTGCTCAAGCTGCTGGTCGCCTATCAGGTCATGTGGGACTTCCTGGACAGCGTCAGCGAGCGCGGCGCCTGTGCCGGGCAGGCGAACGGGCGCCAAATGCACCGCGCGCTCGTCGAGGCGCTCGATCCCGAAGACCCGATTTCCGACTACTACCGCTACCACCCGTGGAAAGACGACGGCGGCTATCTGCGCACGCTCGTTGAGACCTGCCGGCGCCTATGCGCCGGGTTGCCCGGCTACCGGAAGGTTCGCCCGTTGATGCTTCAAGGCGTCAGAGACTGCGCGATCCAGAGCCTGAACCACGAGCGCGAGCCCAGCCGCCGCGACGTCGCGCTGAAAGAGTGGGCCGAGCGCGAGTTCGCCGACGAGCACGGATTGAGCTGGTTTGAGAGAACCGCGGCGACGAGCGCATTTACGCCACATGTCCTGCTGGCGATGGCGGCCGACCCGTCGTGTGAGCAGGAGGAGGTGCAGGCCGTCTATTCGGCCTACTTCCCCTGGGTGCCGCTTACGATCGCGATGCTCGACAGCTATGCCGATCGGGCAGACGATGCGGCGAATGACAATCACAGCTACATCTCGCATTATCCCAGCGAGGCCGCCGCCCTGGAGCGTCTGGGCGCGATCATCAGACGAGCCGTGTCCCAGACGGCGCGTCTTCCGAGGGGCCGTCGTCATGCGCTCATCACAGCCAGCATGGTCGCCATGTACCTGTCGAGCGCGGGCGCCAGCACGCCGGCGATGCGCGAGCAGACGCGAACGCTCGCCCGGGCCGGCGGGACGCTCACGAGGCTGTTGCTGGGAATCGCCCGCGTGTGGCGCGCCACCAGGACGCGGCGTGTCCAGGCGGGCGACACCGGCGACGACTCCCCCTCCGGCATGCCTCTGCCGGCCTCGCTGCAGACCTGTCTGATGTGGAGGTGGCCGCTGAGGTGCCTGCAACGGTGCAGCCGTCGCCATGGCCGCTGCTTCAAGGTGAGGATGACGAGCTTTCCCCAGCTTGTGTTCCTGTGCGATCCGGCCGACGTCAGGGCGATGCTGGCGGCGCCCGCCGAGGCTCTGCATCCAGGAGAGGGCGGGGCGACCGTCAGGCCGATCGTCGGTTCGAGCTCGTTCATGCTGCTCGACGAGGAGGAGCATCTGAACGGGCGCAGGATCGTGTTGCCGGCGTTGCAACGACGCGTGATCGAGAGGGAGACGGAGTGGGTGCTCGACATCGTGCGCCGTGCGATCTCCTCGTGGCCCCGAGACGTCTCCGTCCCGCTGCACCCGCGCCTGCGCGCGCTGGCGCTGGAGGTCATCCTGCGAAGGATCTTCGGCGGGCGGGAGAATGGCTCGGAGGAGCGTTTGCCCATTCTGAGAGAGAGGGTGCTGGCGATGCTGGCGGTGACCGCGAGCCCCGCGTTTCCCGTGCCCAGCCTGCGGCACGGTCCCGGAAGGAGGACGTGGACGCGCTTTCTCGCCGACCGGGCCGATGTGGACGGGCTGATCCATCTGCTCATCGACGAGCGCCGCGAGCAGGCCGGCGGGGACAGCGAGGATGTCGTCGCGATGCTTCTGAAGGCCCGCAACGGCGATGGCTCGCCGATGACACGCACCCAGCTGCGCGACAACGTGATGTCGCTGATCCTCGCCGGACACGAGACGACGGCCTCACAGCTCGCCTGGGCGTTTCAGCTGCTCGCGCACAACCCACTGGCGCAGCGGCGGCTGATCGAGGAGATCGACGCGGACGCCGGAGATGAGTATCTGACGGCCACGATCCAGGAGGTGTTGCGTCATCGCCCGGTGTTCCTGTTCGCGATCCCGCGCGCGGTCAAGCAGCCGATCGAGATCGGCGGCTGGATCTACCGGCCGCCTGCCCATCTGCTGGCGTGCATCTACCTGCTGCACCACGATCCGGACGTCTACCCAGAGCCCGAGGAGTTCCGTCCCGAGCGCTTCCTGGAAGGCCAGCCCAGTCCATACACGTGGCTGCCATGGGGGGGAGGGCGCAGGCGCTGCCCCGGCTCGCACCTGGCGATGCTGGAGATGAAGACGGTGCTGCGGACGGTGCTGCAGAGCATGACCGTGAGTCCCGCGAGCCGGCGCATGGAGCACCCGCGCTGGCGCAGCGTGATCGTGACTCCGCACGCCGGGTCGCGTGTCGTGCTGAGCCGGCGCAACCGGAAAAGCTCTCCCGTCAGGCGCGGCCGGCGAGCGATCGCGCCGGGCATCCGTTCCGCCCGAACTGGAGGTCCCAGCCGGTGGAACACCGACTATAGTCCAAATATGTAGCGACGTGTCGCTATACAGGAGTTTGCGGAGCCGTCATCATCCGTACCGTGGCAATGAGCAACACATCCGAGCAGGCTCTGCCGAACCCCCGCAGCGGGATTGGCGGCGTCTGGCGAAACCCATGGCCGGAGGAGATCTAGACATGCCGCCTCGCGTCGCAACCCGCTACCCAGACACGTGGAGGATCCCCGACCTGTCCGAGCCCCGTTACTCCCAGTCGCTCGAGCGCGGCCTGGCGATTCTCGAGTGCTTCACCCCCGAGCGGCCGGTGCTCGGGATCGCCGACGTCGCCGACAGCCTGGGGATGAGCCGCTCGACGACTCATCGCTACGTGACGACGCTCGTCGCGCTGGGATATCTGGAGCAGGGCGCCAAACGTAAGTACCGGCTCGGGCTGCGTGTGACCGATCTGGGGATGTCCGCGCTGAACTCGACCGGCCTGCGCGAGCACGCGCACGCCGATCTCTCCGAGTTGGCCCAGCGATCCGGCCACACGACGAGCATCGCGGTGCTCGACGGCGAGGAGATCTTCTACGTCGATCAGGCTCACGGAATCCGCCGCCGCCAGCGCACGGGCGGCCTGGACCTCCGACCGGGATCGAGCCTGCCCGCCTACTGCACCGCGCTCGGGAAGGTGCTGCTCGCATATCTGCCCGAGCACGAGCGCCGGGAGTGGCTCTCAAGCGCCGTTCTGGCGCGCCGCGGGCAGAACACGAACACGATCACGAGCAAGAACAAGCTGCGCGAGGAGCTCGCACAGGTGCTGGACGAAGGCTTCGCCGTCGAGGATCAGGAGCTCGTCGAGGGGCGTATCGCGATCGCCGCGCCCGTCCTCAACGAGGCGAGTGAGATCACGGCCGCAATCGACATGAGCGCTCAGACGCCGGGGATCGCGCTGGAGGAGCTGGCGAGCGGTCTCGGACCGCATCTGATCTCCACGGCCGATCGCATCTCCGCGCGGCTCGGCTTCCGGCGCGAGAGCGAGTCGCGCGGCTGAGGCGCCGACGCTTCAGAAACAAAGGTACCTCGTGAAGTGGGACTTTACGAAGTACCAAAATCGCGCTGGGGAGCCGGCGAGCGGTCTCAGGCCGCCTGTGAGGCTCACACCCCCGCGGCGCGGCGGGCGCTGCGGTGGGCCTCGCACTCCAGGGTGTCATCGAGCGGCGCCAGCTCGCCCGGGTCGATGCGCAGAGCCGTGGCGATCAGCCAGTCGGCGAACCATGTGTTCTTCGGCAGCAGCGGACCGTGCAGGTAGGTGCCGATCGTATTGCCCCGGCGGGCGCCCTCCTCGCCGGAGTGCCCGTCGTTGCCGTATCCCCTGATGACCCGCCCCAGCGGCTCGGCGTGTGGGCCGAGGTGGGTATGACCGCCGTGGTTCTCAAAGCCCGCCAGCACACGTTTCTCGGTGGTAGCGCCATGGCCATTGAGTGAGACCTCGATCGCGACGTTGCCGATCAGCCGCGGGCCGGGCTCGCGGACGGTGCGAACGTCCAGCAGGCCGACGCCCTCGATCCGCTCCTGGCCGAGCACGTATGCCGCGCCGAGCAGCTGATAGCCACCACACACACCCAGTATCACCGCGTCGCGAGCGGCGGCTGCGTGCAGCGAGGAGCGCTTGCACCGAAGGAGATCCTCGGCGCACAGGCGCTGGTCGCGGTCTTGGCCGCCGCCGATGTAGAAGAGGTCGTGCGCGCCGGGGTCCAGCGACTCGCCGAGTGAGCTGCTGTGCAGCTCAAAGCCGATTCCCCGCCACTTGCAGCGGCGCTCCAGAACGATCAGATTGCCGCGGTCGGCGTAGATGTTCATCAGGTCCGGATACAGCGCGCACGCGCGCAGCGTGCGCTCCCCGGCTCGGCCTACCGCCATGAGCGCTCCGCCTCCCCGCGGCGCACGAGCAGCTCACGCAGCGCGAGCATCGCGGTATAGGTTGGCAGTACATACAGCGGCGCCTGTGGCGCCGACTCCCCACGATCGCCGGCCGCCTGCGCGAGCGCCCGGTCGAGATCCTCGACGATCCCGATGCGCGCGGGCTCGATCCCCGCGTACTTCAGGCGCAGCGCCAGCTCAGGCGCCCGCGTGCCGGAGCATGTCGCGCTGCGCACACGCCCGGCGAGCAGCTCGAAGTCGGCATCCCAGATCCAGGAGACGTCATGCCCATCGGCGGTGTTGTCGTTGAGCACCCCCAGCAGGTCGTGCTCGCCCGGCTCCAGCGCGAGCGTGCGCAGCACCTCGTTTGCGCCCGCGGGATTCTTGACGAGCAGGATCCTCGTCTCACGGGGGTGGGCGGGCTCTCCAATCATCACGGTCTCAGCTCGCCCGAACGCGGCTGTGGTGCGCTTGAGTCCCTGCACTATGCAGCGCAGCGGCACCCGCAGAGCGACGGCGAGCGCGGCGGCCGCGAGCGCGTTGTAGACGTTGTAGAGCCCGGGCAGGGCAAGCGTCACCTCGGCCTCGCCCGCCGGGGTGTGCAGCGTGAAGCGGCTGCTGCGCACCCCCTGCAGGCTCACATCGGTCGCGCTCACCGCCGGCGCCGGCCTGGCCTGCCTGCAGCCCGGGCAGTGGTAGTGGCCCAGATGGCCGAGATAGACGGCGTCGAACACGTAGGGCGCGCCACAGTGGCGGCAGTGCTTGGCGTCGGCGGCGTGGGCCATCCCGGGCAAGGCCAGCGAATCGTCTTGCACGCCGAAGTACAGGACGCGGCCATCGTCGCCGTCGCCGCGCACGGCCCCGCGCTCGCGGCCGAGGTCGGCGATGAGCGGGTCGTCGGCGTTCAGCACGAGCGTGGCCTTGCGCGCCGGGCCCTCGCGCAGGGCTGAGATCCAGCTGTCGGCGATCGTCTCGAGCTCGCCGTAACGGTCGAGCTGGTCGCGAAACAGATTCGACAGCAGCACCGCACGCACGTCGAGCAACCGGGCGGCGACCGGTGCGAGCCACAGCTCGTCGACCTCAAACAGTCCCAGATCGCCGGCGATCTGACCGTGAGGACGGGCGGCGGACAGCAGCGTCGAGGCGATCCCGCCCGCCATGTTCGCGCCCGCCTGGTTGTGCACGAGCTCGACGCCGTGGCACTCCAGGATCGACGCCGCCATTGTGGCCGTCGTCGTCTTGCCGTTCGTGGCGGATATGAGCACGCTGCCGCGCTCAAGGCGCGAGGCGAGCGCGCCGAGCGAACCCGGATCCAGGCGCATCAGGACCCTGCCCGGAGCGCTCGTGGCGCCCCCGCCGCGCAGCCGCGAGAGGACGCCGACGGCCCGCGCGAGCGCGAGCTTGACTGCCAGTGTGTCCACCGTCAGCTCCCCGTTGGGGACTCGCCGCACGACAGCGCCGGCACCGGCGCGCCGGCGGCCGCGGCCGGCGGATCGGCCGACGTCGAGAGGGGGGAGGGCGCGGAGACGGGGGAGAC
>CABEDD010000135.1_pt1 | contig 19835 bp, 17 predicted proteins | sample 3132901 | NCBI WGS metagenome assembly CABEDD01 (sample SAMEA5534329, study PRJEB31848) | metagenome | biome: tundra; feature: field; material: soil | place: USA | collected 2013-05 | depth 0.15 m
CACATGCCTTTCTGGGCTTCCACGATGCCGGTCAGCGACAGCGTCTGCGCGGTCATGATCACGCCCACGAGCGCGAGCCCCTGGGAGACCTCGTAGGAGATCAGCTGCGCCGCGCCGCGCATCGCGCCCAGGAACGAGTACTTCGAGCCCGAGGACCAGCCGCCAAGCATGATCCCGTAGAACGCGATCGCCCCGAACGCGAACAGATACAGCGGCCCGATCGAGACGTCGATCCCGTACAGCCCGACGGGCGTGCCGAAGATGCGCTGGACGTTGCCGAACGGGATGATCGCGAACGCCACCACGGCCGTGCAGATCGAGACGACCGGCGCCAGCACGAACAGGAACCCGATCGACGTGCTCGGGCGGAACTGCTCCTTGGTGAGCAGCTTCACAATGTCGGCGATGGGTTGCAACGCGCCGTAGGGGCCGACGCGGTTGGGGCCGTAGCGCGACTGAAACCTGCCCAGCAGCTTGCGCTCGGCCAGCAGGACCACGGGCACGAGCTGCAGGCCGACCGCGAAGATCACGATCGCCTTCAGGATCTGGATCCACCATTCTTCGTAGTAGCCGACCGTGGCGAGGGTTGGGGCGAGGCCAGGGCCGAGGCCGAGGGGTGTCATCGGTGGACCTCGCGCCGCGCAGGTAGTTTTTGCAATGCAATAGTTATACGATGAGGCGAGGGTGATGTATTAAGATTTTGGAGTTGGTGCACCATGGTGCACAAAGTTGAAAAAGTACATACCTTCTCCTCGGCTTGGGTAGCGATGGTCATACACGAGCCCCCGCGCGATGTCCGCCGGCCGCCTCGCGGTCCTGCCAGCGGACTCCTTTGCCGCCGATCTCCTCCAGCGTGAGGCCCTCGTAGAACGGGACCGCGTCGAACAGCTGCTGGGACGCCATCAGGCCGGTGCGCACCCCGAGGTCCAGTCCGATCCGGGTGGCGAGATCGGCGATCGCCTGCCACTGCGCGCGCGTGGATCCCGGATGCGCGACCGCGGGACGCAGCCGCTGGATGCGCCCGTCGGGGTGCACGATCGTGCCCTCCTTCTCGGCGTATGCCTGTGCTGGGAACACGACGTTCGCGTGCTCGCGCAGGCCGTCGGTCAAGAAGTTGGCGTGGGCGACGACGGTCGATGCGCGCTCCAGCGCGCGCTCCCACAGCTCGGGGTCGGAGGACTCGCTCAGGGGATCGGTCTGGAACAGCAGGACCGCCGCCAACTCGCCCGCGGCCAGCCCTGCGGCGATGCCGTGAGCGTCGCGGGGGTCCACGGCGCTTGTCACGTTCGGGGGCTCGGACAGCCCGGGACCGGCGTTCGGCAGCACGCCCGCCTCGCGCAGGCCGCGGCCGTTTGAGCCCGCAGGGATTTCCAAGAGGCCCGCGCCGGGCGTGTCCGCCAGCGACAGCGACTCCGCCAGGTCGAGCAGCGCCCGCGCAGCCGCGGCGCCATCGGGCCCGTCCGTCAAGCGCTCGTGCCACAGCACCACGATCTCCTCCCCGCCCGCCGTCTCGCGCAGTTGCTGGATCAGGTCGTTGCCGGGCTCGCCGGTTGGCTGCCCGGAGCTCCCCGCCACACTCGCCTCGCTGTTTCCGCCGACGCCGACGCCGCCGCCGCCGCGAGGAAGCAGGTCCGCGGTACTGGCCCGAACGAGCTTCATGCCGTGGCGGCGGACGCCCTTGCGCAGGCGCAGGTCGAGGATCGGCGCGTCCTGCATTGGATCGATGTCGAGCAGCAGCACGGCGTGGGCGAACTCCAGGTCGCTCACCCGCGCCTGCAGGCGCGGGTCGTTCAGGGCGCGGTGCAGATCCAGCGGCAACGCGCCTGCTCGGCGGGAGTCCACGTGGGGGGAGCCCAATCCCTCGCGCATCAGCCGGGCGAGTAGGAAGCCCTCCTCGTTGGTGGCTTCCCCGCCCACCAGCGCACCCGTGCTCGCGCCTGCGCGGTTCAGCCCCGCGGCGGCCTCCTCCAGGGCGCGCTCCCAGGAGACGGGGTGCAGCTCGCCGCCGTTGCGGATCAGCGGCTCGGTGATGCGCAGGCTCGGATCGACAGGACTCGCGCCGCCCGCCGGCGAAACGGCGCCCAGCGCCGGGTAGGCGAAGCGGCCGCGGTCGCACAGCCAGCCGTCGTCGACCTCGTCGTGCTGGCGGGAGAGCACGCGCAGGACGCGCTCGTCGCGGACGGTCAGCGTGACGTTGCACTGGGACGGGCACAGCGTGCAGACCGAGCCCGCGTCCTCGACGTCCCACGGGCGCGCCCTGAACCGGTAGGGCCGCGAGGTCAGCGCGCCGACGGGGCATAGCTCGACGATGTTCCCGCTGAATGGCGCGACGTAGGGGTGGCCGTCGAACGTGGACACGTAGGAGTGCGCCCCGCGCTCGAGCAGCACGAGCTGGTGGTCTTCGGAGATCTCCTGGCTGAAGCGCACGCAGCGGTAGCACAGGATGCAGCGCTCGCGGTCGATCGCGATCGCCGGAGAGAGCTCAAGCGGCTTGACGAAGTGGCGCTTGGGCTCGACGTAGCGGGAGATGCCGGGCCCCCAGCCGAACGTGATGTCCTGCAGCGGGCACTCCCCGCCCTTGTCGCACACGGGGCAGTCGAGGGGATGGTTGATCAGCAGGAACTCCACGACCGAGCGCTGGGCCTCCCGCACGCGCTCGGATTGGGTGTGCACGACCATGCCGTCCTTCACCGGCGTCGAGCAGCCGGTCTGCAGCTTTCCGATGCCCTCGATCTCGACCAGGCACATGCGGCACGCGCCGACCGGGTTGCCGAGCTTGGGCTCGTAACAGAAGACGGGGATCTCCACGTCGCCGAGCTTGGCGGCGTCGGCGAGCATCATGTTCTCGGGCACCTGGACCTCGAGGCCGTCGATGGTGAGCGTGATGGTCTTGGGTTCGGGGCGGGGCATCAGTTGACTCCAGCCAGGGCCTGCACCTGCACGGCCCGGTCGCGGGCGGTTTCGATGTGGGCTTCCAGCTCGGGGCGGAACTTGGCGAGGATCGAGCTGATCGGCATGGCCATCGCGTCGCCGAGGACGCAGAGGCATTTGCCCATGATGTTCTGCTGCACGCCGGCGATGATGTCGAGGTCCATCGGCGTGGCCTCGCCGGTCCAGATGCGTTCGAACATCTTCACCGTCCAGTTGGTGCCCTCGCGGCAGGGGGTGCACTTGCCGCAGGACTCGTGGCGGTAAAACTTTGCCACCTTCAGCGCGACGGCAACGATCGGGGTGGAGTCGTCGACGACGATGATCGCGCCCGACCCGAGCATCGTGCGGGCCGCGGCGAGCGAGTCGAAGTCGTAGGGGATGTCGAGGTCATCGGCGGTGAGCACGGGGGAGGAGGAGCCGCCGGGGAACCAGCACTTCACCGACCGTCCCTCCGGTGGCCCCCCGGCCAATCCATGGATGATCTCCCGAGAGGGGATGCCGAGCTCGATCTCGTAGTTGCCGGGTCGCCGCACGTGGCCCGAGACGGACACGAGCTTCGTGCCGGTCGAGGTCTCGGTGCCCAGCTTGGCGTACTCGGGGCCGCTCATTCGGATGATCGCGGGCACGGTGGAGAGCGTCTCGACGTTGTTTATCAATGTCGGGCCCTGGTAAAGCCCCTGGATGGCGGGGAAGGGCGGCTTCAGGCGCGGGTTGCCGCGCTTGCCCTCGAGCGAGTCCAGCAGCCCGGTCTCCTCGCCGCAGATGTAGGCGCCGGCGCCGCGGTGCAGGACGAGCGAGAGGGAGTGGCCCGAGCCGAGGATGTCCTCGCCGAGGTACCCCGCGGCGCGCGCTTGCGCAAGCGCGGCGTCGAGAATGTCGGCCTGCAGCACGTACTCGCCGCGGATGTAGATGAAGGCGCGACGGATGCCCGCGGCGTGAGAGGCAATCACGATTCCCTCGATCAGCATGTGCGGCGACTTCTGCATCAGTTCGCGATCCTTGAACGTGCCCGGCTCGGACTCGTCGGCGTTGCACACGAGGTACTTGTCCATCGAGCCTTTGGGCAGGAACGAGATCTTGGTGCCCATCGCGAAGCCGGCGCCGCCGCGCCCCCTGATCCCCGACGCTTTGAGCTGCTCGAGCACCTCTTCGGGTGTCATCGCAAGCGCCTTGCGCAGCGACTGGAAGCCGCCGCGGCGCTCGTAGACCTCGAGCGTGTTCAGCCCGGGCTCGTCGATGTTCGCGAGCAGCAGCTTGGCACTCATGCGTTGGCCTCCACATCCGCACAGGGGCGCTTGGACAGCTGCTTGTCGGGGAGCACTTCGCGTCCCGCGCGGACGTCGTCGAGGAGTTGCGGCACGTCGGCGACGGACAGCGGTCCCACGTACACCCCGTCGACGGACGCCATCGGCGCGATGTCGCACGCGCCGAGGCACTCGAAGGCGCGCACGTTGAGCTCAGCATCATCGCCCGCGGCGTCATAAATCGCCGCGTATAGCTCGTCGGCGCCGCGCAGCGAGCAGGAGATGTTCGTGCACACGTACACGCTGTGCTTCCCTACGGGCTCGGTCTCGAGCATGTCGTAGAACGTCGCCACCGCGTCCAGCTCCGCGGGGGTCGTGCGCATCACGCACGCGACCTGCTCGATCGCCTCCGGCGAGCACCACCCGTGCACGCGCTGGGCTGCCGCAAGCGCGGGCAGCGCGGCCGAGCGCGCGTCGGGATACAGGGCCATGTGCGCTTCGATCTGCCGGCGCAGCTCCTCTGGGACGGAGGTCCTCGCCGGGTCGGGAATCGCCGCCGGCTCCTTCTCCAGGTCCGCCGGCTCATTCCAACCACGCGCCGGGCTCCCCTGCGCCCTGTCGCTCTCTTGACTCATCTATCTATCCCACCCAGGATTGGGTCGAGCATCGCCGTCGTGGCGATCATGTCCGCGATGTAGTTGCCCCGGCACATCGGCGCGAGCGCCTGCAGGTTGACGAAGCTCGGGTCGCGCATGTGCACCCGCGCGGGCTTTGAGCTGCCGTCCGAGCGCACGTAGCAGCCCAGCTCGCCGCGCGGGGACTCGATCGGGTAGTACATCTCGCCGGGCGGCACCCTGAACCCCTCGGTCACGAGCTTGAAGTGGTGGATCAGCGCCTCCATCGAGGTCGCCAGCTCGTGCCGTGGCGGCAGCGCGACCTTGCGATCGCCGGTGATGTGTGGCCCCTCCGGCAGCCCCTCCAGCGCCTGCTCGACGATCTTGACCGACTCGTAGATCTCGGCCAGCCTCACCGCGAAGCGGTCGTAGTTGTCGCCGACCGTGCCCACCGGGATCTTGAACTCGAAGTCCTCATAGGAGCTGTACGGCGCGGCCTTGCGCAGGTCCCAGGGGTTGCCCGCCGCGCGCAGCAGCGGTCCCGTCACGCCCAGCCCCAGCAGCGTGTCGGCGTCCAGCGGGCAGGTGCCGCGCAACCGCTGCAGCACGATCTCGTTTGAGTTCAGGATCGCGCCGTACTCGTCGGCGCGCTTTGGCATGATCTTCAGGAACTCGCGCAGCTTGCGATCAAACCCGGCCGGGATGTCCTCGATCACGCCGCCGACCTGGAAGTAGCGCGTGTGCATGCGCGCGCCCGATGACATCTCGAACAGGTCGAGGATCAGTTCGCGCTCGCGCAGGCAGTACAAAAAGATCGACATCGCGCCGAGATCGAGCGCGCTCGTGCCCAGCCAGATCAGGTGCGAGGCGATGCGGTTGAGCTCGAGATGGATCACGCGCAGGTACTGGGCGCGGGTGGGAACCTCGACCTCGAGCAGCGCCTCGACGGCGCCGATGTAGGCCATCGCGTTGAAGTAGTAGGAGAGGTAGTCCATCCGCTCGACGATCGGGATGACCTTCCAGTAGGCCTTGTCCTCGGCCGTCTTCTCGATCCCCGTGTGCACGTACCCGACGATCGGTTTGAGGTCGCGCACGACCTCGCCCTGGAGCGTCACCAGCAGCCGCAGGACCCCGTGCGTGGCGGGGTGGTGCGGGCCGAAGTTGAGCGTCAGCAGCTCTTCGGTCGTCTCGCCGGCGCCGGCGAGCTGCTCCCCCACGGAGGCGAGGTCGATCGACTGCTCGCGCCGGCGATACTCGGACAGGGTGGGGCTCTCGGTCTCGGTCGGGGCCGGGCTCACTCGCGCGCCTCCAGCCATTTGGCCTCGTCGCGGGTGAAGATGACCGGTTCGCCCCCGATCGGGAAGTCGCGCCGCTGCGGATGACCCTCGTAGTCCTCGGGCATCAGGATCCGGCGCAGGTCGGGATGGCCCTCGAAGGAGACCCCGAACATGTCATACACCTCGCGCTCCTGATGGTTGGCCGTCGGCCAGTCCGCGGTCACCGACTCGACGCGCGGCGCGTCGGTGGGCACGCGCAGCTTGACCGCGACGCGGTCGACTCGGCTCATGTCAAGCAGCTCATACACAACCCCCAGGCGAGGCTCCTCGGGGTAATGGTCGACGCCGTGCACGCTCGCCAGGAACGTGTATCCCTGCCCGCGCAGCTTCGCCAGCACCGCGCGGATCTGCGCAGGGTCGACGAGGACCGTCGCGCGCGAGCGGTAGTACACGGTCTCGAGCGCCGCGTCGCCCAGCTCCTTGGCGAGCAGCTCCAACCCCGTGGCGTCAGGCATCGCGCTCTTCGTGCTCACGGGGGGTGGTTGGGAGGGAGGCCTGTCCCACTCCTGATGAGTCCAGGGGGTGCTCCTCGGTGCCGACCGCGTCGTAGCGCTCGCGCCAGCCCATGTCGGGGTCGTCCTGGACGAGCTTGCGCAGCTTCAATATGCCGTGCATCAGCGCCTCCGGGCGGGGCGGGCAGCCGGGGACGTGCACGTCGACCGGCAGGAACTTGTCGGCCGGCACCAGCGCGTAGTTGTTGAACACGCCCATCGAGCTGCAGCACGCCCCCATCGCGATCGCCCACTTGGGCTCGAGCATCTGGTCGTACAGCCTGCGAATGATCGGCGCCATCTTGATCGACACCCGCCCCGCGATGATGATCAGGTCGGCCTGGCGCGGCGAGGCGCGGAACGCCTCGAACCCGAACCGCGCGATGTCCATGCGCGGGCCGGCGGCGTGGAATTGCTCCATCGCGCAGCACGCCAGCCCGAAGCCGAGCGGGAAGAACGAGTTCGAGCGCGCCCACGCGACCGTTTTGTCGAGCGTGGTCGTCAGCACGCGTTCCTGCACGTAGCGTTCGAGCTCGGTGCCCTCCAGGTGCGCCGACTGGTTCGGGCCGGAGATCGCGCTGCCGCGCAGCATTTGAGCCGCGTTCAATGACTGCCCGCGCAGGTCCCCGGCGCCGGCGCCCGCGTTCCCCGGCAGCCCCGGGGTCGCGCCTGCGGGGGCGATCTGGTCGCGTTTCATCTCCACTCCAGTGCCCCCCGCCGCCACACGTAGACGAACGCCACGAACAGCAGCACCACGAACGTGATCGTCTCCGCCAGGGCATAGCCCCCGTAGGCGCGCAGCTCGATCGCGATCGGGTACAGGAACACGACCTCGATGTCGAACAGGATGAACAGCATCGCGACGAGGTAGAAGCTGATCCCGAAGCGCATCCCCTGCTTGACCTCCGAGGGCAGACCGCACTCGTACGGGTCCCGCTTCTGCGCGGCCGCGCGTTTTGGCCCGATCGCCGAGTTCAGCAGACCGAAGGCGACGCCCACGCCCCCGCCGAGCAGGAGGAATACGATCGCGGGGAGATAGCTGCGCAGCACTGCGCTGTTATATCACCCGCTTGTGTCAATGTGTTACATAGTGACAATCGGCTCGAAATCGGCGATCCCGGCGTGACCCGGGCGTGAGGACCGCGCGCGAAACCGTGGTCACGGCGTGACCCAGGCGGTGCTCGCGGTCGCCCTCGCGGTCGCCCTGCTCAACGCGCTCCCAGCCCTGCTCGGGGGCTGGCGCTGGTATCGCGGGCAGGTGAGCCACACGTTCTGGGTGCTGCTGCGCGTCGGCCAGGGCTCGGCGCTGGTGCTGGCGATCGTGGTGGGCTCGCTGGCGGCCGCCGGGCACTACTCCTCCGAACGGCTGTTCTACCTGTACGCGCTCCTGCCGCTCGCGGTCGCGTTCGTGGCCGAGCAGCTGCGGGTCGCCGCCGCGCAGACGATCCTCGACCAGCGCGGCCTCCCCGACGCCCAGGCGGTGGGCGCTCTGGGAGAGCCCGAGCAGCGCGCGGTCGTCGCGGCGATCGTCGCGCGCGAGATGGGCGTCATGGCGCTGTCGGCGCTCGTCGTGGTGTTCCTGGCGCTGCGGGCGGCCGGCACCGCTCATGGGTTTTGAGTGGGCCTATATATTCCCGGCGCATGAAGATCGCCGCCACGACAATGGTCCTACTCGCCTGCGCGGCGATCCTCGGCGCGTGCGGGTCACAGGGCATCGCCGTGCCCAAGACGAGCCCGTACCACCGCGGCGCGGTCCTCTTCCTCGACCACTGCTCGGGTTGCCACACGCTGTCGGTCGTCGGCGCTGAGGGCTCGGCGACCTCGATCAAGGACCGCCTGAAGACGAACGGCCCCAACTTCAACTTCCGCAAGGAGAACGTCGAACAGGTCCTGTACGCGATCCGCAACGGCGGCTTCTCCGGCGCGGTCATGCCCGAGAACATCGTCCTCGGCGACGACGCCCTGGAAGTCGCCGAGTTCCTCACGCACTACTCGGGCCTGCAGTCCCAGCACGAGCCGGCCACCAGCATCACACTCTCCACCAAATAATCCTCCCGCGGCGCGGGATCGGCATTCTCATACGGCCGGAAAGCCGCTTCGCGGGCCGGCCGTATGAGAATATCCGACCCGCTTGGCTGAATACGATCGTCGGATCGCGGGCTCGCCGGCGGGGACGGGTAGGCTGCCGGAGTGCTCGATCTCAAGCTGATCCGCAAAGAGCCCGAGGCCGTGAAGGCCGCGCTGGCGCGCCGGGACCCTGGTCTAAGCCCGATCGTCGATCAGATTCTCGAAAGAGATCAGGAGTGGCGCGCCGCGACGACCTCAGCCGAGAGTCTGCGAGCCATGCAGAAGACCCGATCTGACGCATTCGGGGCCGCAAAGGCGCGTGGAGAAGATGCGCCTGACCTTCTCGCCGCAATGCAGGAGATGAGCGCACAGGTCAAGGAGTTCATCGACCAAGCCAATAACGCCAAGCAACAACTCGACGCACTCATTGCCCGGCTCCCGAACCTGCCCGACCCGAGCGCGGCGCCTGGGCCCGAGGACGAGCTCCTACGAACGGTCGGCGAGCCGAGGGCGTTCGAGTTCGAGCCGCGCGACCACCTGGAGCTGGCGGGGACCCGGATCGACATGGAGCGCGCCGCGCGGCTGTCGGGCGCGCGCTTCGCGTATCTGCTCGGCGATCTCGTGCTGGTCGAGCTGGCGCTCGTGCACTGGGCGCTGGCAAAGCTGCGCAGGCACGGGTTCGAGCCCGTGATACCGCCGGTGCTCGTGCGCGAGCAGGCGCTGTACGGGACGGGGTTTCTGCCCGATACCGAGCAGCAGATCTACTCCGTCGCAGAGGACGAGCTGTATCTCGCCGGCACCTCCGAGGTCGCGCTGGCCTCGCTGCACGCCGATGAGATCCTCGACGCCGGCGCGCTGCCGCTGCGCTACGCCGGATTCTCGCCCTGCTTCCGTCGCGAGGCGGGAGCGGCCGGCAGGGACACGCGCGGCATCTTCCGGGTGCACCAGTTCGACAAGGTGGAGATGTTCAGCTTCCTCGCGCCCGAGGACTCGCCCGCCGAGCACGAGCGGATCCTGGCGATCGAGGAGGAGATCCTCGGCGAGCTCGATCTGCCCTACCGCGTCGTCAACATCGCCGTGACCGACCTCGGCAATTCGGCCGCCAAGAAGTACGACTGCGAGGCGTGGCTGCCCAGCCAGGCGCGCTACCGGGAGCTGACGTCGTGCTCGAACACGACCGACTACCAGGCGCGGCGGCTGAGCATCCGCGTGCGCGGCGAGCGCGGGATCGAGCCGCTGCACACGCTCAACGGCACCGCCGTGGCGGTCGGGCGCACGCTGATCGCGCTGCTGGAGAACGGCCAGCAGGCCGACGCGAGCGTGCAGCTGCCCGAGGTGCTCGTCCCCTACGGCGTCCCCGCGCGGCTTGAGCCGGCGCCCTTTAGGGCACCCTAAGCTCGGCTGTGATACCTTGCCGGCGTAGATACCCGAGCGCCTAGGTCGGGATTCCTGCTGGGATCCAAAGGAGCATCAGTGTCGTCGTCGCAGCCGCCAGCAGCATCGCCGGATCCCGCGCGTGCAACCGCGGCGCCTCGCTCCACGCGGCTCGGGCAGCGGACGAGCCTGTACGTGTGGACGGGCGTCGTGCTCGCCGTCTGCGTGACGGCGACGATCCTCGGCTGGCACGCCCACGTCGGCACCCCCAACCCGGCCGAACCGGGGAATCGGATGAGCCCCACGAGCGCGGTGATCGACAGCGGCGTGCTCGTGTTCCGCGAGGGCCTGGAGACGATCCTCGTGCTCGCGGCGATCACGGCGAGCTTCCTCGGCGCCAACCGCGCCTATCGCAAGCCGGTCGCCGTCGGCGGGTCGCTCGCGCTGCTGGCCGCGGTCGGGACCTGGTTTCTGGCGGTGTGGCTCATCGGCATGTTCGGCAACGGCGGCCTGTCCGTGCAGGCGGCCACCGGCATCCCCGCGATCGTCGTGCTGCTGCTCGTCATGAACTGGTTCTTCCACAGGCTCTACTGGACAGGCTGGATCTCCCACCACCACAAGCGCCGGCGGGGGCTGCTCGGCTCGGGCGGGCAGGACGGCGGCAAGCGCGCCATGCTGCTCGGGTTCGGCCTGCTCGGCTTCACCTCGGTCTATCGCGAGGGCTTTGAGATCGTCATCTTCCTGCAGGGCCTGCGCGAGCGCTTCGGCTCGAGCATAGTGCTCGAGGGCGTCGTCCTCGGCCTGCTGTTCACCGCCGCCGTCGGCGTGCTCACGTTCGGGCTGCACCAGCGCCTGCCCTACCGCAAACTGCTCGTCATCACCGGCGCGTTGCTCGTCATCGTGCTGTGGGTGATGGTCGGCGAGGAGGTCAACGAGATGCAGCTCGCCGGCTGGATCGGCACGACCCCCATCCCCGGCCTGAACATCCCCGGCTGGGCCGGCACGTGGTTCTCGGTGTTCGGAAACGTGCAGACCATCGCCGCCCAGCTGTTTGCCCTGCTGGTCGTGCTCGGCTCCTACGTCGCCGCGCAGTACGTCCGCGTCTGGCGGCCCCGCCGCCGTGGCGAACGGGTCGCGCAGCGGGCGCAGGCCCCGCCCGCGCCGGAGCGCTCGGTGGAGCGGGAGCGCCCCGGGACGGTCGTCACCGCGCCGCGCTGAGGGGTCGCTCGCGGTCCGGTTCGGATGTACCCGGCGATCGACCCGGTCATGTTCCGGCGCAAGGTCGAGGGCGCACTGGGGTAGACGTTTCGCCGCCGCCTCAGCCGACCCTGAACGTCAGCGTGCGCGCGGTCCCGTGCAGGGGGGTGAGCGTCAGCCGGTAGCGGCCTGGCGCGAGCGTCGCGTGGGCGCTCAGATGCGCGCTGTCGCGCCCGCGGGCGGCGGCGATCGTGAGCGTGTCGGGCAGCGTCTGCCAGCGCTTGTGGCCGCGTGTAATGATCAGCTTGGCAAGCTTGACGCGTATGCGGGCCGCGATGTTCAGCGTGAACGCGAACGCGAGCTGCGAGGCCTTCGGCCGGGTGCCGTGGCTCAGCGCCGCGGTCGCGGTCTTCGTGAGCGTCAGCGCGGACAGGGTCGGGACGAGCGCAGCTGTGCTCTGGGGCTGCGACGAGCCGCCGGACGGTGCGCTGGCCGTGAGCGCACCGCCGCTTGCGGCGGCTTTCGGCTGATTGCTCGTCGTGCCTGTGCCTTCGCTTGAACCTTTGCTTTCTTCAGCCTTCTTTTTTTCTTCCGCGATCCTCCGTTGTTCTTCGGCCTTCTTTGCTTCTTCTTCAACCTTCTTTGTGTGTTCCGCTTCGCTTTCGGGCTGGAACGCGACGACCCCGTCGGGTGCGCCCACGCCGGTGGGGCCGTTGTAGCCCGGCGCTGCGTTGCAGATCAAAATACCTGCCCCGCAGTCGAACGCGAACCGTGCGGACAGTGGGTTCATCGAGCCGGTGCAGCTGGAGGCGTAGAGATCGTCGCATTCACCGTTCCCGCCGGCGGTCACCTCGTGCAGCAGCTTCGAGCCGAGGTGCGAGTAGAGCGTCTTCGCCGGGTATTCGACGCCGTGCGCGCCGCCGGCGAGCGCGAACATCGAGGCGATGATCGGGGAGGCGACGCTGGTGCCGCCGATCGGCCACCAGTACAGCGGTGTGTTGACCAGCTTGCCTTCTTCTTCGCTGAAGTCCGGGACGGAATCGTAGACCGCCACCCCGCTGTCTGGATCACCATCGGCCGAGACGTCGGCCACGGCACGCCAGTCTTCACAGCCCACATTTGACCAGTCGGGAACTTCACGCTGCCATGTCTGGGCTTCGAATCGCGCGCTGCAGCCGCTGCCGCCGGCGCCGAGGCCTTCTTTGGCGTCGTTCCACACGGTCTCGCTGTGCCAGGCGCCGTTGCTGAGCGTGAGACTGGTGCCGCCGACGGCGATCACGTGAGGCGATGAGGCGGGGTAGTCGGGTCCCACATAAGGTTCCTCGCCGGCTTCTGTCGCTTCCGCGTTTTCGGTCCAGTTGAAATAGCCGCCGTCGCCGGCGGCGGCGGTGATCGGGATGCCGGGATGGTCGAAGGCCCGACTGTCGGTCGTCGGCTCTTCACCGCCCCACGAGTTGGAGATCTCGGTGGGTTTGAGCGCCACGGCCGTTTCCTCGGCGGTTTCGAGGTTCGCATAGGAGGACGTGCTGGCCTCCACCAGCAGCACCTTGCAGTTCTGGCAGACCGCACGGGCAACCTCGATGTCCGTCGAGATCTCAACCGCCCAGCCCTCGGCTTCCTCGACGTCAGCGCAGGCCTTTTCCCTTGTTTTGGTGCTCTTGCTTGGGTTTTCGCAGATCGCCAGTTCCGCTTCTCGAGCCGCTTCGCTCGCCGGGAACGGCAGGTTTGTGGTTTCGCCCTTTTGGTTGACCTGCTCGAAGCAGGAGCTTTGCGCGGCGGGGCACTTGTTCAGCCCGAAGGCTTTTTCGTAGGTTTCGAGGTCCAATCGGGCGCTAGGGTCGTTGTAGGAGTCCACGAGCGCGATCGTCTGCGGTTCGGAGGCGGGGGCGGCGGGCGATTCGCCCGGGAAGTAGGCGTCGTTCAGATCGGTGGGCGTGAGGCACGCGGGGAAGATCAGGGCGCATTCCGCGGCGCTCGCCGCCATCCCGACGGCACCGTCGCGCGCCGTGCCCCGCGACCGCGTGCGTGCCCGCGCGGCGGCGGTTCTGGGCGCCAGCGCCATGGCCAGGCAGCGGGCGTTGCCGGATGCCGGCGCGTGGCAGACCGGGAGCGTCCGGTATTCGGAGGCGGACGGAGGGAGGGTCGCTCCAGCGGGCGTCGCGAGCGACAGCGTGCCCGCGAGCAAACCCGCCGCGATCGGCACGGCGCGGGCTATGACTCGGTATGTGCGCAGGCTCATCGCTCAGCGGCCGGCAATCGTTGGCTTTCGGGGTGTCTGCACCATCTAGGATCGACCGTCCCCGTAAACGGCTTGAGCAAAGCGTAGGCGATCGGGACAGATGGCTCGCGAGGTCACGAAACCGTCACACGCCGGTCACCCATTACGCTGAAGCGCAGTATGCGCCCGTTCGGATTCATGCTGGCCACCGAGCCGCCGCCCAGGCGGGTGGGGGTGCTCGTCGCGATCGCGGCCGTGGCGCTGTGCACGCTGCTGATCTACCCGCTCAAGCAGATCGCGCCGGTGGTCTCGCTCGGCATCGTCTACCTGCTGGCGGTGCTCGTCGTCTCGGCTGTGTGGGGCGCGTGGCTGGGCATCGTCACGGCCGTGGTCAGCGCGGGCGCGTTCAACTTCTTCCACCTGCCGCCGACGGGCCAGTTTGAGATCTCGAGCTCCGAGAACTGGGTCGCTTTGATCGCGTTCCTCATCGCCGCCGGCCTGGCCAGCTCGATCGCCGAGGTGACGCGCGCACGGGCGCGGGAGGCCGAGGAGCGCCGGCGCGAGGCCGATCTCGCCGCGGAGATGGCGCGGCTTTTGCTGCGCGGCAACAACCTGGCCCAGGCCCTGCCGACGGCCGCGGCCAGGCTCGCGCAGGTGCTGGGGCTGCACTCGGCCGCGATCGAGATGGAGGCGCTGGAAGGCGACGAGCGCCGCGTCGCCTTCCCGCTGCGCGAAGGCACCCGCCGGCTGGGGACGCTGCTCGTGGGGGCCGACACGCCCGAGGCGAGCCTGCGCCGGCTGCAGGAGCGCGTGGTTCCCGCCCTGGAGGCGCTGTTGAGCGCGGCCCTGGAGCGAGAGGCGCTGCTTTCAGAGGTGGTAGAGACGGCGTCGCTGCGCCGCGCCGACGTGGTCAAGACGGCCGTGCTGCGCGCGGTCTCCCATGATCTGCGCTCGCCGTTGACCGCCATCTCCGCGGCCGGTGAGGCTGTCGCCCTGCCGGGCATCTCACAGCCCGAGCGCGAGGAGCTGGCGTCGGTCATCGAGCAGGAGACGCGCCGCCTGTCGCGTCTGGTGGAGAATCTGCTCGATCAGTCGCGCCTGGAGGCCGGCGTGGCCGAGCCCCACCGCGAGTGGACCTCGGTCGATGAGGTGCTCGGCGCGGCGCTGGAGGAGCTGTCCGCGAAGGCCGAGGACTTCACGCTCTCGATCGACCGCGAGCTGCCGCTCGTGCGCGCGGACTCCGCGCAGCTCGAGCGCGCGTTCGTGAACGTGCTGGAGAACGCCCGCCGGCACTCCGGCGGGCACCCGGTGTCGGTGCGCGCCCGCGCGGTGCGCACGCACGCCGGGGAGAACGATCGCGTGATCGTGCGCATCGTCGACCGCGGCCCCGGCATCCCGCCGCTGCAGCTGGAGCGCGTGTTCGAGCCGTTCTACCGCGCCGGCACGGCCAGCGGCGGGCATCGCGGCTCGGGTTTGGGCCTGGCGATCGCGCGGGGGTTCGTGCAGGCCAACGGGGGCAAGCTGCATGTCGAGTCGCTGCCCGGCCAGGGCGCCACGTTCGTGTTCGAGCTGCCGCTGGACCCGGCGGTTCCGATGCCTGACGAGCCGAATGTGGACGGGGACCTCGCCCAGCCGGACATGCACAGCGGGGACGGCGGCGACGGAACGCCTCGTGGGGCCGCGACCCCGGGCAGGCGCGATGGCGGCTGACGCGCCACAGCCGCGCGTGCTGGTCGTCGACGACGAGCTGCAGATCCTGCGCGCGCTGCGCGTGGTGCTGCGCGACGCGGGGTTCGAGGTGGTCGCCGCGCAGACCGCATCCGAGGCGCTCGATCGCGCGGCCGTGCGACCTCCGCAGGCGGCGATCGTCGATCTGGTGCTGCCCGACGGGGACGGGATCGAGGTGACGCGCCGGCTGCGGGAGTGGAGCGAGATGCCGATCCTCGTGCTGTCGGCCGTCGGGGAGGAGGAGCAGAAGGTGAGGGCGCTTGAGGCGGGCGCCGACGACTACGTGACCAAGCCGTTCGGCGCGCGCGAGCTGGTGGCGCGCCTGCAGGCGGCGCTGCGCCGCGCGAGCAGGGCGGGCGGCGAGGAGCCGCGCATCGAGGCCGAGGGGCTGGAGGTTGACATCGCCGCGCGCACAGTCCTGCGCGACGGCGAGCCCGTGCACCTGACTCCGATCGAGTTCGACCTGCTGCGCGTGCTCGCGCGCAATCGCGGCCGGCTGATGACCCATCGCGCGCTGCTCGTCGAGGTGTGGGGGCCGGGGTACGCCGACGACGTGCAGGCGCTGCGCACGCACATCGCCCGGCTGCGCGCCAAGATCGAGCCGCAGGGGTCGCCGGTGCCGCGCTACATCGTCACCGATCCCGGTGTCGGATACCGGTTCGCCGGGTAGCGACGGATCGGGTTTGGATGGGGAGAGGGGACGCCTGTCCGTTGATCCATTGAGCGCGAGCCGTTTATCGCACCGGTTGGCGTTACGGCGCGCTTTTTGTGGCGATCCCAGGGCGCGGGGCGAGATTCGTCACGAAATCGTTATACCCACCCGGCGGATTGTCACACGGCCGTGATGGCCGGTCGCCAATAGTGCAGGCATGGACGCAGTCGCCGTAGTGCTCGGGATCGTGATGTTCCTGATCTTCCTCGCCCTGATCGAGGGAATCGACCGCATATGAGCATCTCGCTTCCCCTGGGCGCCTTCATCGCGCACATGAGCGGTGCCGACGTGTTCGGGCTGGTCGTGTCGATCCTCGTGATCGGGTATCTCTTCTACGCCCTGATCCGCGGAGAGAAGCTGTGACGTTCGCCGGCTGGCTGCTGATCGTCCTGTTCGCGGTGATCCTGACCGCGCTGGCGCTGCCGCTCGGCGGCTACATGGCGAAGGTCTTCACCGGCCGGCGGGTGTTCCTCTCGCCCGTGCTCGCGGGCCCCGAGCGCTTCCTCTACGGCCTCATGCGGGTCGACCACGAGCGCGAGCAGGACTGGAAGCAGTATGCCAAAAGCCTGATCGTCTTCTCGCTCGCGGGCTGGCTGCTGCTGTACATCATCCTGCGCACCCAGAACGCCCCCTGGGTTCCGCACGCGCTCAATCCGCTCGCCTACAAATCGGGCACGTGGAACGTGACCTTCAACACGACCTCCTCGTTCCTCACGAACACCAACTGGCAGTACTACGGCGGCGAGACGACGATGAGCTACCTCAGCCAGATGGCTGGGCTGACGGTCCAGAACTTCCTCTCGGCCGGCGTCGGCATCGTCGTCGCGGCGACCCTGGTCCGCGGGATCATCGGCCGCACGGGCAAGAGCATCGGCAACTTCTGGCAGGACATCGTGCGCGTGGTTCTCTACGTCCTGCTGCCGATCGCGATCGTGGGCGCGCTGGTGCTGGCCTCCCAGGGGGTGATCGCCAACCTCTCGACCTACCTGACCGTTCACACGATCACCGGCCTCGAACAGAAGATCGCGATGGGCCCGGTCGCCTCCCAGGAGGTGATCAAGGAGCTCGGCACCAACGGCGGCGGCTTCTTCAACACCAACTCCGCCCACCCGTTCGAGAACCCGACCGGGTTCACCAACCTCGTCGAGATGCTGCTCGTGTTGATCATCCCGGCGGCGCTGATCTTCATGTACGGGCGGATGAGCGGCAACCGCCGTCAGGGATATGCGATCTACGGCGTGGTGATGTTCATGTTCCTCGGCGCGGTGGCCGTCGCCTACATCGCGGAGGCCCACGGCTCCCCCGCCCAGCACGCGGCGGGCCTGCACACCGGCGTGATCTCGGGCTCGGGCGGCGGCAACCTGGAAGGCAAGGAGCAGCGCTTCGGCATCGCGGGCTCTGCCCTGTTCGACGTCGTCACCACCGTCACCTCCTGCGGCGCGGTCAACAGCGCGCTCGAGTCGTTCACGGGCATCGGCGGCGCCGTGCCGATGGCCAACCTGTCCGCCAGCGAGGTCATCTTCGGCGGCGACGGCACGGGCCTGTACTCGATCCTGCTGTACGTGCTGCTGGCCGTGTTCATCGGTGGGCTGATGGTCGGTCGCACGCCTGAGTGGCTGGGCAAGAAGCTCGAGGCGCGCGAGATCAAGCTCGCCGGCCTCGGCATCCTGATCACGCCGCTGGCGGCGCTGTTCTGCACGGCGATGGCGACCGCGACCACCGGCGGGCGAAAGTCGATCGCTGAAGTGGCGCTGTCCAAAGCCGGCGGAAACACTCCGCAGGGCTTCTCCGAGACCTTCTACGCCTATCTGTCGCAGGCCAACAACAACGGCTCGGCGTTCGCCGGTTACACCGGTTACATCCAGCCGAACGCCGGCAACCTCGGCGCGCACGGCGTCACCTTCGCGGACATCCTCGGCGGCTTCGACATGCTGTTCGCGCGCTACGCCCCGATCCTGTTCGCGCTGGCCGTGGCCGGCGCTCTGGCCGGCAAGCGCGTCACGCCCGCGGGCCTCGGCACGATGCGCACCGACAACACCACCTTCGCTGTGCTCCTGCTCGGCGTGGTCGTGCTCGTCGGCGCGCTCACGTTCTTCCCCGCCCTCCTGCTCGGACCGATCGTCCAGGGCCTGACCGGACACCTGTATTGAGATGAAACGGGACATCGTCACAGCCATCATCGGGATCGTCGTCTTCACGATCCTGCTCGGGCTCCTCTACCCGCTCGCGATCACCGGCATCAGCCAGGTCGCCTTCCCCGGCAATGCCAACGGGCAGAAGGTGTACGTGCACGGCAAGCTCGTCGGCTCCAAGCTCATCGGCCAGAGCTTCAAGGTTCCCGTGCTCGAAAAGAACGGCAAGCCCAAGGAAGAAGAAGAAGAACTCGTCACCGAAGCGGATCCGCGTTACTTCCAGTCGCGTCCGTCGGCCACCGAAGGTGGCGCTTACAACGCGGCGGCGAGCACGTTCTCCAACCGGGGCCCGAACAGCGTCAAGACCAAGGAAGCGGACGAAGAAAACATTAAGGAATACCTCGAACTCAACAAGCCGTATGACCCCAGTCTGACAGTGGCAAAGATCCCCGTCGACGCGGTCAACACCTCGGCCTCCAACCTCGACCCCGAAATCTCACAGGCCAATGCCTGGATCCAGGCGCATCGCATCGCGGCCAAGCGCGGACTGTCGTTGAGCGTGGTGGACGGGTTGATCTCCAAGTACGCCGACTCGCGTGGGCTCGGGTTCTCCGGCGAACCGGGCGTGAACGTGCTCGAGCTCAACCTCGCGCTTGACCGCCTCACCGGAGGAAAAGCCTGATGTCCGCACAGGTGCCCGCAACCCATGAGCGCCAGGCGATCTCGCTGTTCGGACGCGAGATCGTCAAACGCGCGCTGATCGATTCCCTCAAGAAGCTCGACCCGCGCGTGCAGATCCACAACCCGGTCATGTTCGTCGTGGAGATCGGTTCTGTCATCACGACCGTCACATGGCTGATCCAGGTGTTCGGCGGCAAGCCGCTCGGCGGCGGCCACGAGCCCGCGTGGTACACGCTGACGATCGCGATCTGGCTGTGGCTGACGGTCGTGTTCGCGAACATGGCCGAGGCGTTCGCCGAGGGCCGCGGCCGCGCGCAGGCCGACACGCTGCGGACGATGCGCAAGGAGACGGTCGCCACGATGCGCGACGGCACGACGAAGGCTGCGGCCGAGCTCGTACGGGGCGACGTCGTGGTCGTGCCCGCGGGCGAGCTGATCCCCGGCGACGGCACCGTGATCGAGGGCATCGCGACCGTGGATGAGTCGGCGATCACAGGCGAGTCCGCGCCCGTCATCCGCGAGTCCGGCGGCGATCGCAGCGCCGTCACGGGCGGCACGCGCGTGACCTCTGATGAGATCGTGGTGGAAATCACCCAGGAGCCCGGCCAGTCGTTTATGGACCGCATGATCGCCCTTGTCGAGGGAGCGCAGCGGCGCAAGACGCCGAACGAGATCGCGCTGAACATCCTGCTCGCGGCGCTGACGCTGATCTTCATGATCGTCGTCGCGACGCTGCGCCCGTTCGGGCTGTTCTCGGGCACGTCGATCTCCGAGACCACCTTGATCGCGCTGCTGGTCGCGCTGATCCCCACCACGATCGGCGCCCTGCTGTCGGCGATCGGGATCGCCGGCATGGACCGTCTGGTGCGCCGCAACGTGCTCGCGCTGTCCGGTCGCGCGGTCGAGGCCTCCGGGGACGTCGACGTGCTGCTCTTGGACAAGACCGGGACGATCACGATCGGCAACCGCCTCGCGTCGGAGTTCGTGCCGATGCCCGGCGTGCCCGAGTCCGAGCTGGCCGAGGTCGCGCAGCTGGCCTCGCTCGCGGACGAGACGCCCGAGGGCCGCTCGATCGTCGTGCTGGCCAAGCAGTACGGCATCCGCGAGCA
>CABEDD010000136.1_pt1 | contig 19810 bp, 18 predicted proteins | sample 3132901 | NCBI WGS metagenome assembly CABEDD01 (sample SAMEA5534329, study PRJEB31848) | metagenome | biome: tundra; feature: field; material: soil | place: USA | collected 2013-05 | depth 0.15 m
GCGCTCGCCCGCGCGCGCGCACACGCGTGGGTGCGATCGTCAACGTGACCCTCTCGCCCCACCACGGCATGCCCGGGATGGCCCATTCGGGCGCGGCCAGGGCGGCGGTGGAGGCGCTCACGCGCGAGCTCGCCGCGCGCTGGGCCGATCGCGACATCGCCGTGGTGGCCGTCGCGGCGGGGCATTACGACACCGAGGCGATGGCCAAGTACCCGGACGCGGTCCGCGCCGGGATGGCGCGCTCGGTGCCGCTGCAGCGGCTGGGCCGGCCCGAGGAGCACGCGTGGCTGGTGGCGCTGCTGTGCTCGCCGCTGGGGCGCGCGCTGAGCGGGTCGACGGTGACGCTGGACGGGGCCCGCGACAACTGGTTCGGCCCGTGGCCGCCCCCGGGGCTGACGGGGCAGACGGGCGAGGTGCCCACGGAGGAGCGCCGCGGGGCGGGGCCGGTCTGAGGCGGCCGCCTCAGCTGCGCCGCCGGAGGCGCTGGATCGCCGGATCGGACACTCGCCGGATCGGACGCTCGCCGAACCGGCCTGAAAAGCGGCGGACGGGAATCGAACCCGCATCATCGCCTTGGAAGGGCGAGGCTCTACCGTTGAGCTACCACCGCGCGTGCGAATCCTGCTCGAGCATCGGTTCGCAGCCTACGACGATGACAGTTTGCACAACCACGCCGCGGATGGCTCGGCCGAGCGCCGGCCATGCCGCTTTGTGGGGCAGCGCTTACGGGCCGCCGGCGGCCGTCGCGCGCGTGTCCCCGTGGCAGTGCTTCCACTTCCGGGAGCTGTTGCAGGTGCAGGGGTCGGCGGCGCTCGTGGCGTGGATAGCCAAGGATGTGAGCGCGGATATCGACGGCAAGGCGCTGCTGCTGCACGCCGCCGCTACCGCCCGGCGCGCGGCTCTTCTACAAGCCACCTCTGTGCTGGTCGTCGATCCGTTCGATGAGGAGACCGCGGCGATGTGGCGCGAGCGCTGCGGCTTTCGTCCCTCGGCCGAACCAGCGGAGCGCAAGCGCCTATGGCTGCCGCTGCAAGTCGTCAGCTAACGGTTGCGGCCCTGCTGCTCGAGCTCGGCGAGGTAGGCGTTAGCCTCCTTGAGGAACGACCGCACGCGCGGGTCGTTCTGAGCGGCCTGAAGCTCAGCTGTGTCAACGACCGCAACAATGGTCTCCTTGAACCGCTCGCCGCCGCGGTGGGATGCCGCGGTGAAAGCTCTTGCCGACATCTTCGGCGCGCAGAACACAATGACCGGGCGTTGGGTACTCGCCAAGCGCTCGCGCGCGTTGCTCGCGCGTGAGCCCCGGCTGGGGTTCGCTTGGAGGTGTCCTCGCGCGAGTGTTCATTCTCCTCGCCGTTCATGCTCGCTTGACCATGACCTCTTCTCCTGGCGCGAGGCACGCCACCATGCCCATCGGATGGTTGTGGCGGAGGTGCAGCACGGAACCATCCGCCAAGCGAAGGTCATTGCGGCAGTGCGAGTAGCCCTTCGCGTCCGGAGCGCAGTCTTCGTCAGTAGTCACGGTCGCCTTGACCGTCCCATGCGGCATGGCTCCTCCCAGCAGGACAGCGATCGTCTGCTTATCGTTGGAGACGGCGTCCGGCGCGGTGGTGAGCCGTACCACACGGAGTGCCGCTGGAGCCCCCGATGCCGCCGCGCTCGGGGCCGCGTGGGTTTGGGGCCGCGCTGCCAGGACCAATCCCACAATGACCAAGCCGGCGACCAAGGTGCCGAGCATCCAGGTCAGCGCAGGTCTGCCGCGCCGGTGTCGTCGGCTGTCCTCGCCGCTACCGCCGGTCATGACGATCTCATGGTCGAGCCGTGGTATCTGTTGGCAGTCATCGTTGCTCTCCTTGTCTGTGGTCACGTACAGAGATGCTCTGGGGCGCGTTCGTGCCGTCACGGCGTGGCGAAGCGCGCAGGGGTCCGGTGTGGAGCAGCTTCTCGCCAAACGCTCGCTCACGCCCCTTGCGCGTGAGCCCCGGCTGGGGTTCGCTTGGAGGTGTCTTCGCGTGAGTGCTCATCTCACACCTCAGCGCACCACGACCTTGCCGCGCAGCATCCCCATGCCGCAGGTGAACTCATACTCGCCGGGCTGCTCGGGGGTGAAGTCCACCGGCACGAGCTGCCCCTCGGGAAGCTGGGCGCGACGCTGAAGATCGGGGAATACAACCTCCTCCGAACAGGCGGCAGTCTCCTGGCGTAGGAAGCTCAACCGCACCGGCTTGCCGCGCTCGACAAGGATCACGTCGGGGCTGTAGGCGCCCTTGACGACGATTGTCGCCTCCTGACGGCCCGAAGGAGTCAGGGCGGCCTTGACGCCCGCGGGGCGTGGCCCCCAGAAGAACCAGGCGACAGCTCCGATCGCGGCGAGTCCGGCGAGCGTGATGATGATCTGGCTGGCGGCCATCGCCTCACGCCTCCCTCGGCTTAAAGCGGCGCAGCCGGTTGGCGTTGGAGACGACCGTCACCGAGCTGAACGCCATCGCCACCGAGGCGATCAGCGGCGAGAGCAGCACGCCGAACAGCGGGTAGAAGACACCGGCGGCGATCGGCAGGCCGGCGCTGTTGTAGACGAACGCGCCGAGCAAGTTCTGGCGGATGTTGTGCATCGTCGCGCGGGAGACCTCGATCGCGATCACGACACTCAGCAGGCTGCCCCCGACCAAGGTCACGTCGGACGCCTCGATCGCGACATCGGTCCCGGTGCCGATCGCGAAGCCGACATCGGCCTGCGTCAGCGCGGGAGCGTCGTTGATGCCGTCGCCGACCATCCCCACGCGCCTGCCCTCGAGCTGGAGCTTGTGGACCTCGTGCGCCTTGTCCTGCGGCAGCACCTCGGAGAGCACGCGATCCACGCCTACCTGGCGGGCGACCGCTTGCGCCGTCGCCTGGTTATCGCCCGTGATCATCGCGACCTCCAAGCCGAGCGCCTTCAGGCGGGAGATCGCCGTCACCGAGTCGGGCTTGATCGTGTCTGCGACCGCGACCAGTCCGGCGGCCACCCCGTCGATCGCGAGGTACATCGGCGTCTTGCCATCCGACGCGAGCGCCGCTGCCCGCTTATCGAGGGAATCGACCGTGACGCCGCGGTCGCTCATCAGCTTGCGGTTGCCCACGAGCATGGCCCGGCCGTCGAGGTCGGCCTCGATACCGAGGCCGGGGATCGCGGAGAAGCGCTCGGGCTCAGAGACCTCAAGGCCCTGTTGAGCGGCGCCATCGACGATCGCCCGCGCGAGGGGATGCTCGGAGCTCTGCTCGACCGCGGCCGCCGCGGCGAGCACGTCGCGCTCCTCGAACCCGGTGGCCGCGATCACGTCCGTCAACGCTGGGGTGCCGTGGGTGATCGTGCCGGTCTTGTCCAGCACGAGCACGTCGAGTCGCCGCGCGGCCTGTAGCGCCTCCCCGCCGCGGAACAGGACGCCGTGCTCGGCGCCCTTGCCCATCCCGACCGTCAGCGACATCGGGGTTGCGAGGCCGAGCGCGCACGGACAGGCGATGATCAGCACCGTGACAGCGACGATCACCGCATAGGAGAACGTGGGCGTTGGGCCAACGTCGTACCAGACCAGGAACGCCGCCAGCGCCAGGATGATCACGGCCGGGACGAACACGCCCGCGACCTGATCGACAAGGCGCTGGATCGGCAGCTTCGTCGCCTGCGCGTCGCCGACCATCCGCACGATGCTCGCGAGCGCTGTGTCATTCCCCACCCTTGTCGCGCGGAAGCGAAACGCGCCGGTCGCATTGATCGTCGCGCCGATCACGCTGTCGCCCGGACGCTTGTCAACGGGCAGTGACTCGCCGGTGATCATCGACTCATCAAGGCTCGACTCGCCGGAGACGATCACGCCGTCAACCGGGACCTTCTCGCCCGGCCGCACGACCACGATGTCACCCTCGATGACATCCTCGACCGGCACCTGCACTTCTGCGCCGTCTCGCAGGAGGCGGGCGCTCTTCGCCTGCAACCCGATCAGCTTGCGGATCGCCTCCGAGGAGCGCCCCTTCGCCTTGATTTCAAGTGCCATCCCCAACGTGACCAGCGCCGTCACCACCGCCACCACATCGAAGTACACGTCCGCGTACCTGCTGGCCGGGAAAATCCCTGGGTCAGCCACCGCGACCAACGAGTAGGCGTAGGCGGCGGTGATCCCGGTCGCGATCAGTGTGTGCATGTTCGCGCTACGGTGACGCAGGGCCCGCCACGCGCTCACATAGAACTGGCCCGCCGCCCACACCAGCACCGGCAACGTCAAGAGCGCCAGGCCACGCCACACCCAGTACAGGCCGTCGCTGCCCCGCGCAAGCCAGGAAACGTCCTTCAACCCCGGCACCATCCAGGCGTTTGAGAGCATCAGCACCGGCACCGCGACCGCCGCAGAGAACCAAAACTTGCCCATCAGCGCGCGATACTCACGGGCGCGATCACGGTCCTGGCGCGCGAGATCATCCTGCGCCGGCTGCTCGGCCTTCACACGTGCCGCGAAGCCTGCGCGCTCCACTGCCCGCTCGAGCTGCGCGACATCCGCTGCCAGCGGCGTGAACGTGACGCGCGCCTCCTCGCCCGGGAGGCTCACTGAAGCCTCTACTACTCCCGGTACGCCGCGGAGCTCCTTCTCCACCCGCGATACGCAGCTCGCGCAGTGCATCCCCTCGATACCGAGCAGCGCCGTCGCGGACGCCGGCTCGGTCGCGGTGGAGAGGCTACCCGTAGGGCTCGTAGTCTCCGCGACGCTCATTACTCGATCACTCCTCTCATCGCCTGACCAGTCGCCCTACCGCGTCCATCAACTCCTCCATACGCTCGCCGGGGTCAGACGGTGCGCCTCCCTCGCCATGCATACACACGCGAACGTGGCCGTCCACTAGGCCAAGCGCGATCTTCTCAAGCGCCGCCTGCACCGCCGCAATCTGCGTCAGCACATCGATGCAATAACGGTCCTCCTCCACCATCCGCGAAACCCCGCGCACCTGCCCCTCCACACGAGCGAGGCGGTTCAGGAGCTGCTGCTTGGAGGCGGTGTAGCCACGGGTGGGAGTTGGTCCCATGCAGCCAAGCTAGCAAACCCCCCCTGGGTATTTTCCCACAGAGCTTGCTAGTAGAACGCACGGGGCGCTCACGCACGCCGAGGTGGGCCGGGCATTACGCCCGGCCCACCTCGGGTTGGGGCCATGAGAAAGAGGTTCCGTTCAGGTTGGCCCCGCTGCGGCCGTCGGCGCCGGTGGGGCGAGCGAGGCCGGCGCCTTGACGCTTGGAGCAGGATGGTTGTGGGCTCCGAACTCGGCGTAACGTGAGTTGGAGCCGTCTGTGTGACGGCAAGCCTGCGATGCCGAGCGCTACTGATACCGCGAGCGTGTCAAGGCCCAGCGGCGCGATGAGCGCGATCAGCTTGAGCGTCGAGCCGGACAAGCGACCAGCGTACGACTTGCTTGGCGACCACTGTGTGCCACGAGCGAGGGCGTTGCTGCAAGGGTCCAGCACGACCCAGAACGTGCTGCTGCCGCATCGCAGGGCAAGCGAGCGCGCGACCGCCGCCCACCGACGCTCTGGCGTTGGACGAAAGGCAGGAGCGGACACCACGGGTTTGAGTCTGAGGACTTAGGTCCCGGGAAAATGCACTTGGTAGGACAGTTCTCAAACCTTTCGTCGCCCCAGGAACGGGTCCTTGCTTCCCGCCCGGATGGAGCACGGCGAGCGACGCTTGGATCGGTCGCGACGCGCCCGCAGAGTCGCCGGCTCGGCAATGGCGTCGTTCAGCGGGCCATCGTCCGTGTCCTGGAGCACGGAGAGCCGATGCGAGCCGCCGACATTCGGGCAGCCGTTGAGAGGCTGCTGGGCGTCCCCGTGTCCTACGAGTCCGTGAGCTGGTCCTTGCGCATGGGCTCTCGCAAGGAGATGCCGGACTTCATCCGACCGACCTACGGCTACTACCAACTTAGGTCTCAGACATAAGTCTACAGCGAGACGCGACGGGCGGTCAACGTCTAGAGCTGGGGCGAAGCTCCGAAATCGAACCCGCGAGCTGGCCGTGCTTGCATCGAGACCACATAGACTTCCGCGTATGACGGACGGGCGGAGCGAGGGGATGCCGTCAGATCGTCACCGTTGGAACGCGGTGCGCCGACAGCTCGGCAAGGTTCTGGATCATCCGCGCACGAGCTTGGCGGTTGGCGTCCTTGGCGTCGCCGCGACCGTCGCAACGTTTGTGCTGGCTGACGCGGGCACCTCCGCCAAACGCCCGGGGCTCTCCAAGTCACCCTCTCCGCTGACGAGCCCTGGCAGACAGTCGTCGCGGACTCCTATCCCATTGCTCAGCGGCGATGCGTCCTGCAACGACCTCCGGCAGAGCGCCTCGCAGACTCGGGGGACACGGCTGTTCATAGACAGTCCCGGCCAAATCGGCGGCGGAACAGGCGCGCTTAGGGCGCGCCTACTGCCCAACGGCGGGTTTCTCCCGCTCATCAGTGTTTCTGTTGGCAACGAAGTGGAAGTTTCGGCCCGGCTGCACAACCCCGACTACTCTTCCGCCGAAGGCGTCTCAGTTTCGGCTTCGATCTCAGCCAACCGTGAAGCCTGCTGGCGCGTCGTGGCGACCGTGGGCGTGAAGTCGTTTCCGGTTGGTCGTTCGCAACTGGGGCCAGCCCTCATCCGGCTTCAAGGGCTGGGTCGGGCAACGCTCGAATATGTCGCGGGCTCTACGGCGCTGCTGGACGAACAAGGTCATACCCTTGTCGCGAGTCTCCCCGACGGGATAACGACGGGCGGCGTCGCGCTTCCGTACGCGGTTCCAGGGGGTACCGCATACTTCCTGAGTTTTCGCGTCCGCGTTAAGCCACGTTGACGCCGAGGAAGGCGTCTAGACGGGGTAGTCTCGTCGCTGATGGACCAGAGCCCCACGAAGATCCACGTCACGACACGCACCTACCTGTCGGGCTGGACCCACGACGGATTGCTGCGTCCGGTCAGCGTCCGCTACGGCCCGCAGAAGCTCAAGACGCCTGCCGCAGTGGCATGGGAGCACCAATGGTGGGGGGCGGGAGACCCGGCTCTCAACGCGGCGTGCGAGGAGGCGTGCGCCAAACTCGAGAACTTGCTGCCGGACACGCTCGCTGCCGTTGAGGTTGGCTGGCCGCTCGACACGCCGACGACGGCCGTCGTCGCTGAACTCATGGCTCTGCATGTCCTTCGCACGCGGGCGTTCAAGCAGTGGTTCACTCCTGTTCGGGATGCGTCGCTCGCCGAGTATCGCGATCGGTTCCCCAACGAGCAGTCATTTGAGCAATGGAAGCAGGACATGCAGTCTGATCGGCGGCGCGCAGAGCGCTTGCTCGCTGCGCTGAACAAGCTGAGCACGGTCCTTGGGTCCATGCATTGGTCTCTGCTGCGGTTTAGCGAGCCACTGCTGATAACCGGCGACCAGCCGGTCTGTCCGGTTCCACTTCCTACGACGGACCCGGTGCAGCCGATCTCCGCGATGCCTAGCGGCGGCTGGCTTGATACATACGAGGTTAGATTTCCATTGACTCCGCGACTCGCGCTCCTTGCGACGTGGCACATGGGTACAGAGACCACCCCAATTGCCGGCACTCGCGAGCAAGCTGCGAATCTGAACGCGAGCGTTGCACGCCAGGCGTTCGAGCAGTGGTTCCAAACCCCGGCGTGTGAACCAGCCTGGCCCCCTGAGACAGAGGCGCCGTCACTCCTGCTCCCGATCGCGACCCAAGTCCTTTCGGGGTATTCCACAGGAAGCGCCGTCGCGTCCCCGCTTCGCAGCCGAACCAGGAAACACGTCGAAGACTTGATCGAGGTGCAGGACCACAAGACAGTGATGCTGGCCAAACTCAACGCAAGCTAGATGCTTCACACGCGTCGCGGCTTCGCGTCAAAACCGATATACGGGCGCACCGTCCGCCACATACTCTGGCTCCTTCCAGTCTCGATTCGCCGGATGGCTCTGCCAGAAGTACCTCAGCAGTTCGAGGCTCTGGTTGATGCGCTCTAGCAACTCGACCTGCCTGCGCACGAACGTCCGATCGGTGACGTTCTCCCGCAGCGCGTGGGCTGGGCGGTGCCGGGCGTTGCGGACCTGCCGCATCGGCGCCAGCACCTCCTTGACGCCTTCCGGCTTGGCGCGTCGAGCGAGCAGCAAGGCTTCGAGACGATTCAGCGTCCCGAGGTTCTGGCCTGCCTCGTTCAGCTTGGGTGCACCAGCCGCGTCGAGAGCGTCGTTGCGAAGATTCTCTGAGAGGAGCTTGTCAAGCAGGTGGATGAAGCCTTCCCACTCGCTCTGTGACGGCCGCAGAATCCAGCCGAACTCCCGAGGCCGGTCGGTGCTCTTGAGCAGCGCGATCCCGTGGGCGCGCTCGAAGAACTCGTTCCAGGTGCGCAGCTCGAAGAAGAATCTTGCGAACGGGCCGAGGCCGTCCGCCCAGTGGCCCATCTGCTGGCCCCACCAGACCGGATGCGGGTTCAGCCCAGTCTCGCTGATGATCTGATACGTGCGCCATCGCTGCTGGTGGACCGGCGACAGCTTTGCAAGGTCGCAGTAGAACGCGCACACGCGCCTGATAATTGGCGAGGTAGGGTCGTCGGGTTTGTACTGAGACAGATCGTAGGCAAAGCCGATGTGGCTCATGCTCGTCTTGTCGTGCTCAGGCTCGGCAGCATCCAAATAGGCCTCGTCGCCAATGCCCGTCGTCACGCCAAAGTCAGTGAACTGGAAGGTGAACCGCGGATCGTTGCGGTACTGCTCTAGTACATCGAAATTGAAGTACGCCAGCTCTAGCGCGCCGCGCCCCTTGGCCATCGCCAGGCGAAATGGCTGGCCCCGGTGGGCGCGCTTCATGCCGGGTTTCTTCAGCGCGATCGGCGTGGGATAGAGGCAGACCCCATACCTCTCACCATCCAATTCGCTGATGGACTCGACCTGTTCATCCACGGTGCGCCGCGACGGCCACGGCCGGATATGCGGGTTCGGGTAATCGACTTCGGACACGACGACCTGCACCAGCCCGTCCCGAACGAGCGCGATCGCCGCCTCGCGTTCTTCCTCATTATCTCCTACGAAGTAGAAGCCGTTGAAGTCCCGCGAGTCGCGATAGAACGCAGCGATTCGGTTGAACAACTCATCTTTCATCTCATGGCCTAACCGACGGGCTGCCCGCTCACCGTCTCCATCCCGAGCTTGTTGGTTCGGGACGGGAAGTTCTCGGCGAAGTTCTGCAGCAGTCCGAGCACGCTGACCGACTCGCCGACAACCTGCTCGGGGGGCGTGCCAATGCGGCGGAAGTCCCGCGCGAACTTCTCAACGTTTGACGGGAGTTCGGGGCCGCCAAGCTGGCAATAGACAGGAACGATCGCCTCCAGCTCGATCAGCGCACCCGTCACGCGCGTCCAAGTGCCGTTTCCGATGCCGGTCGGAGGAGGCTGATTGGCGATGTCCATACGGGCGAAGTCGCCCGCTCGGCTGACCAGCTTGATGATCTCGGCGAGCATCAGGAGCTGGGCTCTCGTGGCGTCGTCCGGCGGGGAGATTATGGTGCCCATAGCAGTCCTTTCTACGTCGATTAGCGGGCAGCCACCAATCATCCTCTGCGGTGCGGACGGAAAGACCGCGCGTCGCACAAGCGGCATTGTACGCGAGTGCCCCTCTCTAGCTGCCTGGCATATCGTCATCGTGAGATGACGCGCTGAGCTTTCGAGCGACTCGTTGCCGCAACTCCGCAATCTCGACGTCAGTCAGTTCTTCTCCGTCTGGTTGCTCGATCGCCTTAAGCTGCTCAAGAATCCGTCCGTAAGATAGGATATGGCCCGCAACTACGGGAGGCGCGTTAGGACGGCTCCTGTCTATCCCGCAAACAAGGAGACCACCAGCCATGCAGACGCTCTCGTGCCAGCCTCGACGCCAATCCTGGGCCTGGGTCTCCTCCGCCCTGATCGCTCTCGTGATCTGCGGCGGCTCGCTGTTGCTTGCGGCTACCGCTTCGGCTGCCGACTTTACCTGGAGCGGTGGCGGTGGGTACGGAGCCGATACGTGGTCGAACGCAGCTAACTGGGAAGGTGGCGCGACTCCGAGCGATGGGGAAACGATCGAAACTCTGACGTTGCCGAGACTCACCGGGGTGAGCGTCAGCACCAACAATCTCACCGGCCTAACAATCAACCATCTACAGGCCGACGGCAGCCAAGGCTATGCTATCTCTGGCGATGGCTTGACGCTCGGGAGCGGCGGCCTCACCCTGACCAGTACCGAACTGCCCTTCTTGGCGCTCAGCTTGACAGCACCGCTGACTCTGAGTAGTAGTCAAACCTGGAACGTATCCGGGCCAAATCCTTCGCCCCCGATTTTCAGCTTTCCAGAGGTCGAAGTCGGGAGTCTCACCGGCGAAAACGCTGATCTGACGATCAACCTCCACAACCTGACATTTTTGTCGCTTGAAAGCTTCCGCGATGAAGGCCACTTCAACGACGAGTTGGGTAACGTGACTATCCAGGGCAGCGTCGTAGCCAACGAAATACCCAACGTCGGTACAGAAGAGCACGACAGCGTCATTGAACTACCAGCCCGCTTCAATGCCAGCGATGGTCACCGTCTGACGGTTCGTGAAGTAGCGGCATACTCAGCGGCCACTGGATCAGCTACTGGTCCGATTACTGCCGAAAAAGCTAGCCTCGGACTGAATGGTCCTGAAATCGGGGCGGTGACGGCGGTGGATTCGTCGGTTGTTATCAACGGGCAGGCTGCCGGTCTTGCACTCGATGCGCAAAGCAGCCTTGGCTTCCTTATTCATGCCTCGGGAGATACGCCCGGTGAAGACTATGAACAGCTCACCTCGGTCGGCACGATAAACTTGGGTGGTGGCGAAATAAGGCTGAGCAGTTACGAGAACTCGGAAAGAAAATGTCCACCACCTCCAGTCGGTCAAGTCTACACATTGGTCTCCACCGTGGGCAGCCTCAGCGGAACGTTCAGCAACGCTCCGAACGGCAGCACGGTCATCGCGGAATGCGTCGCCACGGCCAGCGGCCCTCCCGTCGTGGAACGGGTCTATTCCTACCGCATCAGCTACAACACCAGTGGGTCGCCCAAGACAGTGACAGCCACGGCCTTGCCTGCCGTGCCAGTCTCCTACGCCGAAGAGCCACCGACCATCACGGGCACGACAACACAAGGCCAGACGCTCAGCGAGGCCCCCGCCTTCTGGTCAAACGACCCGAATAGCTACAGCTACCAATGGGAACGCTGCAACACGAGCGGGAGTAACTGCGAGGCGATCACAGGCGCAACCGCGCAGACGTACACGCTCACGGCCGCTGATGTCGGCTCCACCGTAAGGGTCGAGGAAACCGCGATCAACAACGAAGGCGAGAGCGTTCCCGCAACATCAGGCCCAACGGCCGTGGTCAAAGCAAGCTCGGGCGGGAACGGTGGAGGCGGAAGCACAACCGGCGGTAGTTCAACCGGCAGCTCGACCGGCTCCACGTCAGGCAGCAACACGACGGTCGCCATCAGCAGCGCTCAGATCGCGGCCCTGCTAAGGCAGCAGCTCATCCCATCAGGCAAGGCAGCCAAGATCGGGGCGCTGCTCAAAGCTGGCGGGCTTACGATGTCGTTCACGGCTCTGGAGGCCGGAACGCTCGTGGTGGGGTGGTATGAGGTGCCGGAGGGAGCCAAGCTGGCGAAGCACGACAAGGCCAAGCCGGTGCTTGTGGCTTCCGGTCAGATGACCTTTTTGGGAGCCGACACGGGCAGGATCAAGGTCAGGCTGACGGCCGCCGGAAAGAGACTGCTGAAGCACGCCAAGCGGCTCAAGTTGACGGCACAGGGGAGGTTCACGCCGAAGGGGGGTGCGGCGACCAGTGCTATGCGCGGTCTCTTGCTCACCCGGTAAGCGTGACTAGGCCGTTCCTCCACCTGTGGCACCCATTCGTCCTGCGAATGCTGCCAGGACCGAAAACTCGTCGCCTGACTCTGGGCCGTGTTCATCTTCCCAAAAACGCAACCCGGGCCAGATGGCTGATGGTCTGATGTTGGAGATGGTGATGCCCTCATATGCCCTCCACTCTGCGCCTGTCGGCGCTGATCGATTTACCATGTGCGATAAGGTCGACACCATTGCAAGCTCCCATCCAAGCCCTGTCGGTCGTTCAGTCACGGAAGTGGCTGACAGCCATGCGGTTCGCAGCGAGGCGTACCGCGACGCTCGCGCCGAATACGCGCGTATCCGCGCCCTGCGCGAGGTCAGTCCGATCGCGGCGCACCTGCGCGAGCGGCGATTCGAGCTGGGGTTGACGCAGGAGGAGGTCGCTAAGGCGGCGGGTACTTCCCACAGCGCCGTTTCTCGGCTGGAGAAGGGGACCCACATCCCTCAGTTGCCGACCCTGCAGCGGATTGCTGCTGTGCTGGACGAGGATCTGCTGGTGTGCTTTCAACGGACGGTAGACGGCGAGGTCGAGCGCGAGTTCGCGGCTGTGGCGTGAAGCGGTTGGACAGGGCAGCGAGTTCTGCTGCAGGAGCAGGTGTCCCGTCCCGGTTCGATACGGCCGAGCGGGACCTGCTGACACAGACCGCGCACGACATAGAGCGAGTCAGCGCGGTGCTTGCGGTGGCTCGGGATCGCGGCGGTAGCGGGCCTGTCCGGGCAGGTCGCGGGTGCTGACGGGGCCGGAGTGGCTTCCGATGTCATCGTCACGGTCGGGTATCAGGAGCATGGCGTGGCCCTGCGGGTAGTCGTCGAAGCTCGTCTGTGGATCCGGTTCCCAGGCGAGCACGGGATAGACACCGAGTAGTTCCGGCTGCTCGGCGGTGCGTTCGATCCAGAGCTCGGCGACCCAGCCCGGCTGGGCGAGGATCGGATCGGCGACGGCGTCGATCAGCAGCGCCTCGAAGTTGCCGTACTGAGTTTCGACGGTGCTGTCGGGATGGAAGTCGATCAGATAGGGGTCGTCGCCGCTGAGCAGCAGCACGCGCGGGCGCTCCCGTCCATCCTCGTCGGGTGGGGCGTAGCCGACGACGGGCAGGCGCACCATGGTCCCGGCCTGGCCGTCCTTGTCGATGAACTGGTAGCTCGCAAGCAGTCGGATCGTCATTCAGGGCGCGATGCTACCTGATGGCCGGATAGGCGATGTCGCTCAATACGGTCCGAGAAAACGCTCACCGTTGAAGTGAATAAGGTGGGTGGGGTTGTCTGCGCACCAGACCTCGGTCTCCCACGCGATGTCGGCTAGGTACTTACGCATTTCCGCGCGGGACGTGAAACAGGAGACGTAGACCAGGCCGGCGAGGCTTTTGGCGAAGAGCGCTTTGAGCTCCGCGTGACGCTTGCTGTCGACTGGACCGTGTGAACTCGCGGCCTCTATCAGGACGAACCAGTCGCGGCTGGGAAGATTGACCACAAGATCTGGAAGCTTGCCGTGCTTGTCGAGCACAACTCCGTCTTGGGCAAAGCCTTCGATATCGTAAATCGGAGTACTCTTCCCGGCGTCCCCGACGTAGAGCACACGCCCGCCCGGCGTCCAGCGCGGACAGAACTGCTCGAGAATGTCGCGAATCAGGAGGTTCTGGCCACCTGGAGTCAGCTTGATCTCTGCGCCATTGGGTAGCGTGACGGGGATCATGGCTTGCTCGCGCGCGGCGGCATAGGCCGCCTGCTGTCCTGGGCGTTGCTCAAGATAGAACGGCAGGTTCTGTTCCCATTGCGGTGTGCCGAACTGGCGCAGGAGAGCGAAGGCACGCTCGTCGACCTGATAAACGTTCTTGCCGCTGTTGACTGGTCGTGATGGGTCGTCAGGATTGAGTACGACCAGTGCAGCGTCGACGAATTGGTGCAGTGTCTGACGACGCACAGTCTCGCGTGAGTTTGGTGCGTAGCGCTTGTCGAGATGCTCGGCCATCCAATTCATCAGCGGTGTAACGCCATGCAGATCGCGGGTAGCGTCAGCCCAGGAGTTGCCCGGGCGTAGGCCGAGGAGGCTGAGCAACGTCAATGCCGAACGCTCATTACTACGTGCTTTATCGAAACCAAGTGCATAGAGGACGTCGCGTGCCTGCTGGACGAGCTCGTCGCGGGTGCTGCTCATGCTACGGCCGCAAGTATCTCTTCGTCGGACTGCTCGATGACCGAGTCCAACAAGTCGTCGAGCTCGTCGGGATCGGTGAGATCGCTGAGTTCATCTGCTGCAAGCCCGAGCGTGCAGAGTTGCGCGATTGTCGGATATCGCAGCTCACGAAGGTCGGTGGCGTTGATCTGTGTATGACCGTTGAATTGGCGTACGTAGTCATCGACGAAACGCGAATTCAGATACACGGCGAGCCCTGCGGCGAGCTCCGGGGCTAGGCCGCGATTGGAAGTATGGAATACATTGAGGTGGTTCTCATAGGCGACGGCCTCGGCGCCTACGAATGCCTCTGGATTGGCGATGGCTGCAACCACACGCCGGGGCTCCTCCTTTGAACTGAAGCGCTTAACCACGACGTAGTGCTCGTTGGGCAGCAGCAGATTGGTCGTGACAGCGCTGAGGCGCAGTGCCTGGGGCTTGCGGGTAATGACCGGCCACTCGACTACTCCAGCACGAATGTTCTGTGGGTAGATCAACGGAACGGTGTCGTTGCCAGGTGCCATACGCAGCTGCTCCTTGGCACGGAAGTCGACGACTCGTCCGGTGCTCACGCTGCAGCCAAGTTCTGAGAGGATGCAGGGCATTGCAGCCATGCGCCCGGTGGTGGACAGGGCGTCCTCATCCAGTGGAAGACGGATGAAGCGCTGAGGGTCATCCGGGTGAACCACCTGGTCATGGCCACGAGTCACGACACTCACGTCATCGATGGCATCGCGGCTGGTTGTGATGGCGATATCGGTCGGAGCGGTGCCGAGCTGCATTGAGAAGATGAGGTTCTCCTGAAGAACGTCGGCGTCAGAAAAGACACGATCGCGAGCCTCGAAGACATGGATGCGGCGGAAGCTGGCCAGCTCCAGGAGCTCGGAGCGCAGATCCTTGAAATACGGCCCGTTGGCGAACGAACGTGGAGTGATGGCCACCAGCGCGTCACCTGGCGCGAGGGCCCGTATGGCGCAAACCAGGAAGGCCGCGTACATGTTGGTGACGCGGACGGGACGCTCGTCGCATACCAGCGCGGCACGCTCATCGCTATTGACGCTGAGCTTCTTGTAAGGCGGGTTCATCAGCAGGATGTTGCCTGCGCCCGCTGCGGGAGGGTTGAGCACGAAGTTCTCGTCGCGGACGGTCGTGTGCAGCTTGCGCCCGACCGCCGAGGCAAGGGCCCGAGCTTCTGTCAGAGTGGCTTCGAGTGGCTCCACGAGGTGGGGATCGATCTCGTAGGCAAGAACCGACATCGTCGGGAGCTTGGTCTCCGTGAGCCAGCGAGCGACAAGAGCCGCCGTGAGCGAACCCACTCCGGCGCCAGGGTCGATGAGCCGCCAGTCTTCTGCGGTCGGGAGCGGCGCCATCGAGGCCACCAGGTCCGCCGAGGCACGCGGCGTGAAGAACTGGCCCCACGCGGCGCGCGCCTTCGGGTCGAGGGTCGCGCTCGTCATCGAGCGACGCCGCTCGACTCTGGCCAGGAACTCTTCGATGGAAGGCACCCCCGCAGTTTGCCAGGCGGATCGGCCGACACTGCCCGTCGTGCCGCTACTTGTCGTTCAGGTGTTGCCGCTGTCGCCAGGGCTACGCGCGTGAGCCTGGTCAACAACCATGCGACTCCACGAGAGGGGATCACAGAACGAGAGGCCACGCGCGGCGTCGCAGGTAACGGCTCGCTGCAACGCCGGTCCGAACCCCTTCAAGAGAGTGCGCCCGAGTGGACTCGAACCACCACGGACCAAAGCGGTCCACAAGGCCCTCAACCTTGCGCGTCTACCAATTCCGCCACGAGCGCAGAGAGGGCGAGTATAGGGCGTATCTCGTTCGGCGCTTGCATCCGTCCACAGGGCACGCTATCGTGCGAACACATGTTCGTCGAAGTCCCCAATCAACGCGACCAGGGAGCGGAGCACGCATGGATCTGACCAAGCGCCAGCAGGAGATATTCGACTTCATTCGCAAGCATTCAGCCAAATACGGCTACCCGCCGACGGTGCGCGACATTGGCAAGGCGGTCGGGCTGGCCTCCTCATCGACGGTGCACGCGCACCTGGCCAACCTGGAGAAGATCGGCCTGCTGCGCCGAGACCCCTCCAAGCCGCGCGCGATCGAGCTGCTCGACCGCGCGGCCGGCGCCGCCGTGGAGAGCGTGCGCGGGATCGTGCGCCAAGACAGCCTGCCGCTGCTGGGCTCGGTGGCCGCGGGAGCGCCGGTGCTCGCCGAGGAGAACGTCGAGGAGTACGTCTCGGTGCCCGAGCTCGCGGGCGGCGGGGATGGGCAGTACCTGCTGCAGATCAGCGGGGAATCGATGAAGGACGCGGGCATCCTCGACGGCGACTACGTGGTCGTGCGCTCGCAGGACACCGCGCGCGACGGCGACATCGTCGTCGCGCTGCTCGGGGAGGAGGCGACCGTCAAGCGCTTCTTCCACGAGTCCGACCACATCCGGCTGCAGCCCGAGAACGAGGCGATGGAGCCGATCCGCAGCAGCGACGTGCGCGTGCTCGGACGGGTCGTGGGTCTGCTCAGAGGGGGCGTTTGATTGCAGAACCCGACGGTGGCGCTCCCACTGGCTTGGGTGGTAGGTGGGGGCATTCCCTTTACGGCGCGCTACCGTGACCGTGCAGGTCAGGTAGCCGCGGGGACCGCAAGCAGGGTCCTCGAGGAAAGTCCGGACACCAGAGAGCAAGGTGGTCGAGCGATCGACCCGGGGAAACCCGCGGGAAAGTGCCACAGAAACAAACCGCCGATGGGGCCGTCCCACGTGAACGGCCCACAGGCAAGGGTGAAATGGTGCGGTAAGAGCGCACCAGCGTCGCGGTGACGCGGCGGCTGGGCAAACCCCACCCGGTGCAAGGTCAGATTGGACCGCTTGCAGGCTGCTCGCTGAGGTCCAGGTAGACCGCGCAGATGGATGGCTGCTCAACGACAGAATCCGGCTTATCGACCTGCTAAGGAAAAGCCCCGCTCCGGCGGGGCTTTTCTATTGTTGGTACTGGGGCGTCTGGGGTCGGGGCGTAGAAGTCGTCGGTTGCTCGCCCTGCCTATGCCGCTACGGGACTGGGCCTGCGCCCGAGCCCTTCGAGCGCCGCGAGCATTGCGTCCAGCTCGCAGGCGATCTTGGCCGGCCAGGGCTTGGGCGGATGCTCATCGAGCGTCTTCAGGCCGTTGCCCGTGACGATCGCCACAACCGTGTCGTCGGGCGCGAACTGCCCGGCGGCGGCAAGCTTCTCGAGCACCGCGATCGTGGTACCGCCGGCGGGCTCGGTCAGGATGCCCTCGGTTCGCGCCAGCAGGTCGATGCCCGCGAATATCTCGGGGTCAGAGGCGAAGCCGCCCGTGCCCCCGCGTTTGCGCACCGCGTCGATCACCAGATACCCGTCGCCGGGGTTGCCGATCGCCAGGGAGTGCGCCGCCGTCTCGGGCGTCACGGCGTGGATCTCGGCCTCCTCGGCCAGGATCGCGGCCGCGATCGGGTTGCACCCGCTGGGCTGAGCGATGTGGATGCGGGTCGAGTCCGTCTCGGAGAGCCCCAGCAGCTGCAACTCCCCCAGGCCCTTGTGCAGGCGCGATGACAGCGTTCCGCCGGCGGCGGCGGTGACGATGTGGTCGGGCGCCTGCCAGTCCAGCTGCTCGACGATCTCAAAGGCCGCCGTCTTGGCGCCCTCCGCGTAGAACGGGCGCAGGGAGATGTTCGCGAACTCCATGCCCGTCGCCTGCGCGACTTCGCGGCAGCGGCGATTGGCTTCGTCGTAGTTGCCCTCCACCTGGCACACCCTCGCCCCGAGCGCCGCGCACGCGCGCGCCTTCATGTCCTCCAGGCGGTTGGGGTAGAACACGTACGCGTCGACCCCCGCCTTGGCCGCGAGCGAGGCGACGGCGGTGCCGACGTTGCCGGTGGACACGCACCCGATCTCATCGCGCCCCAGTTCCAAGAGGCGCGCGACCGACATCGCCACCACGCGATCCTTGTAGGACAGGCTGGGACGGGATGTGGAGTCGTCCTTGAGATAGAGGTTGCTCAACCCAAGCTCCGCGCCCAGGCGGTCGGCGTGGATCAGGGGTGTGCAGCCGGAGTAGCGCCCCACCCGTGCCTGCGCGGAGGCGTCGACGATCGGCAGCAGCTCCTCAAAGCGCCAGATGTTCTGCGGGCGCTCGGAGCTCGGGATCTCGCGGAAGTGGCGTGCCGCGCGCTCGTAGTCGTAATCGATGTCCAGTCCCTTGCCGCAGTCCGGGCACGCGAACACCGCCTCTGACAGCGGATACCGGTTCTCGCAGCGATGGCAGACCAGCCCCGTCGCGCACGAGCGCGTCTGCTCGCGGGTCTCCTCGGTGGCGCGCTCGGTGGCGCGGCGACTCGGTTGGGGGCTTGACGGGCTCATGCCGGTACCGCAGAAGATACGCCGGGCCACGGCGTTTGTGTGTCGCCGTCGTTACCGAGCGCGATCCATATCTCCTCGGCGATGTGCGGCGCCAGCGGGGCCAGCAGCTGTGCGAGCACGCCCAGCGCGCTCAGCAGCGCGCCGCGATCGGCTGCGCCCAGCGTGTCGGTGCGCTGAAGGACGCGCTTCTCGTAGTCCTTGATCCGGTCGAACAACCGCATGACGTTGCGCACGGCCGTGTGCATCTCCAGGTTGGCCATGTCCTCGGTGGTGCGCTCCACCGCGGCGTCGCACCACTTGGCCAGGCGCACACGCAGATGCTCGGTCGTGTCCGTGGCCGGCCCCTTGGTGCCGGCCGGACCATGTGCACCGGCGGGCAGATCCACGTCGGCGGCCTCGGCGTCGCCCGCGGCGAGCCGGCTGAGCGAGAAGTCCCAGACCTGTGTCAGGAACCGGTGGCAGCGCAGGATCGCCGAATCGCTCCAGTTCAGAGTCCGTTGCGGGCTCGCCGCATACAGCGTCGCCAGGCGCACCGTGTCCGCGCCGTACTTGCTGACGAGCTCGTCCGGATCGACGACGTTGCCGAGGTGCTTGGACATCTTGCGTCCGTCACGGATGACCATCTCGTGGAACAGGCACCCAGCGAACGGCTCCCCGTCGCTCAGGAACGCCAGCGGCCCGATGTCGCGCAGCGCCTTGGTGACCGTGCGCTGGTCGAACACGAAGTTGCCGCTGTCCGATCCCGCGACCACGCGCTCGCAGGGCAGCCACGCGCGCAGATCCTCCAACGCGAATATCTCATCCAGCGGGCGTGTGCGCTCGGCCGGGGGGACGCACACGGGCACCCACAGCCACAGCGCGTCAAAATGACAGTCCAGCGTGTCGGTCTCCCGCCGCGCGGGTCCGCCGCAGCTCGGGCAGGCGGTCTGCACGAAGTCCTCGCACTCGGCCAAGGGGTTGCCGGTCCCCGTGGGGTGCAGGTCCAGGGGAAGCAACACCGGCAACTGCTCATCGGGGACCGGCACCGCCCCGCAGTTGCCCTCGCAGTAGACGATCGGGATCGGCGTTCCCCACGAGCGCTGGCGCGAGATCGAGAAGTCGTTGGCGCGGTAGCGCACCGCCGGGCGCAGTCCCGCGATCGGCGGGACACTGTCTTGCTCTCTGTCTCTGTCTCTATCCCTCTCCCTGTCTGTCTCTCCGCTGCCGTCCCCGCTCTCGGCCGGGCTCTCCTGCGAAGCGGGCTCCTCCGGCGGCAGTGACAGGCGCCCCGCGATCAGCGCATCGGTGCGGTCGCGCGCGGGAATCCCGAGGACCGCGGTCGCGCCGA
>CABEDD010000137.1_pt1 | contig 19598 bp, 13 predicted proteins | sample 3132901 | NCBI WGS metagenome assembly CABEDD01 (sample SAMEA5534329, study PRJEB31848) | metagenome | biome: tundra; feature: field; material: soil | place: USA | collected 2013-05 | depth 0.15 m
CCCCTCCACGAGCCCGCCCCACCGATCATCGCCGCGCGTGCCGTCTGCGGCTGGCGCAACGTCATGTTCGACCACGCCACGCTCACGGTCCGCGTGCCTGCGGGCTTCACGATCGACCTCGGCGCGACCGCCAAAGCGTGGGCGGCCGACCGCGCCGCGCACGCAGCTGCGCTGGCCGGCGACTGCGGTGCGCTGGTGGGCGTCGGCGGAGACATCGCCGTCAGCGGTCCCGCTCCCGCGCGCGGCTGGGCTGTGCACGTGACCGACGATCATCGCAGCGCCCCGACCGCACCGGGCCAGACGGTCACGATCCGCTCCGGCGGGCTGGCCACCTCCAGCACCGCCGTGCGGCGCTGGAGCCATAAGGGTCGCGCGATGCACCACATCATCGACCCCACCACCGGCGCGCCCGTGCGCGGGACATGGCGCACCGTCAGCGTCGCCGCGGCGAGCTGCGCCGACGCGAACATTGCCAGCACCTCGGCGCTCGTCCGGGCGGGCGCGGCACCCGCGTGGCTGGCGGGGCTTGGCGTGCCGGCCCGGCTCGTCAGTCAAGCCGGACGGGTGTACACGATCAGCGACTGGCCCGCCATGGCGGCCGAGGCCCCCCGGCGATGACCCCGATCCTGGCAGCGGGCCCGAGCCTGTATTGGTACCTGACGCGCTCCACGGGCGTCGTCGCACTGGTGCTGCTCACCGCCGCCGTCGTGCTCGGCGTCGTGGATGTCCGCCGCTGGAGCACGCCCAACTGGCCGCGGTTCGTGGTGGACGCGTTGCACCGCAACGTCGCGCTGCTGGCGATGATCTTCCTCGCCCTGCACATCCTCACCTCGGTGCTCGACACCTTCGCGCCGATCTCGCTGATCGACGCGGTCGTCCCGTTCGCCGGCTCCTACCGCCCCTTCTGGCTGGGTCTCGGCGCGATCGCGTTCGACCTGCTGCTCGCGGTGACGGTCACGAGCCTGCTGCGCCAGCGGATGGGCTACGCCAGATGGCGCGCGATCCACTGGCTGACCTACGCGAGCTGGCCGATCGCGCTGCTGCACGGGTTCGGCACCGGCAGCGACGTCAACGGCACGTGGCTGCTTGCGCTCAGCGTCGCATGCCTGCTGGCGGTGATCGCGGCGGTGATCGTGCGCGTGACCGACGGCTGGCCCGAGCACCTGGGACGTCGCGCCGGCGCGCTTACAGGCGCGGGAGCATTCTCGCTGTTCTTGCTGATCTGGATGCCCAGTGGGCCGCTCGGCTCGGAATGGGCTCGGCGCTCGGGCACCCCGCCCTCGCTGCTGCACCACTCCGGCACGTCCAGCGGCTCGCACGGGAGCGGCAAATGAGCCAGGAGACCCTCGTGATCGACTCGCCCGTGGCGTGGGAGTCCGAGGCCGGCGATCCCCCTCAGCCCCACGGAACCCTGCCGCGGCTGCTGGCCGGAATCCCCGCCCACGGCGCGATGGGCCTCGACGAGCACCTCGCCGTCCACGGCGACGTTCCCGCATACACGCGCCGACGCGGGCGCCGCGCCGGCGAGTCGCCGCTGATCGAGCAGATCGCCCAGGCCGGGCTGCGCGGGCACGGCGGCGCCGGGTTTCCGACCGCCACCAAGCTGCGCGCGGTCGCCGACTCGAGCAAGCGCGCGATCCTGGTCGTCAACGCCTCCGAGGGCGAGCCCGCGAGCCTGAAGGACCGCACGTTGATGCAAACCCTGCCCCACCTGGTGCTGGACGGCGCCCAGCTCGCCGCGCAGGCAGTGGGCGCCGATGAGCTGATCGTGTGCGTATGCGAGTCGGCCGAGACCAGCATCGAGCACACTGCCCAGGCGCTCGCAGAACGCCGTGGCCTGCCCGGGGACACAGCACATACAGATCTCAGCGCCGTCCCCGGCCATTACGTCGCCGGACAGGAGTCGGCGCTCGTCAACCACTGCAACGGCGGCCCCGCGATCCCGACGTTCACGCCCCCGATGGTCTTCCAGCAGGGTGTCCGCCGGCGCCCCACGCTCGTGGCCAACGCCGAGACGCTGGCTCATGTCGCGCTGATCGCACGTCATGGACCCGAGTGGTTCCGCCAGCTCGGCACCCCCTCCCAGCCGGGGTCGGCGCTCGTCACGCTGTCCGGCGCGGTCGCCAATCCGGGCGTCTATGAGATCGAGCACGGAGCCTCGCTGCACTCGCTGATCGACGCTGCCGGTGGAGCCCTCGGCGATCCGCGCGCGCTGCTCGTCGGCGGATACGGCGGCAGCTGGATCGCCGGGCATCTGCTGCGCGGCGTTGCGCTCTCCGACGAACATCTCGCGCCCCACGCCGCCTCGCTCGGCGCCGGCGTCGTGCTTCTGCTCTCCGCCGACGCCTGCCCCGTCGCGGAAACCGCGCGGGTGACGCGCTGGCTCGCGGATCAGAGCACCGGACAGTGCGGGCCGTGCGTTCACGGCTTGGACTCGATCGCCGCCTCCGTGCAAGAGATCGCCAGCGGCCTCGCCCAGGCGAACGCCGCCCAGCGCATCGCCCGCCTGGCCGCGCTGGTGCGCCGCCGCGGCGCCTGCGGACACCCCGACGGGGTCGCGCGCATGGTCACGAGCGCGCTCGACGCGTTCGCCCCCGAGCTCGCCGACCACGCTCGGCACGGCCCGTGCGAGGACTGCGCCCGTCCGGCGCAGCTGCCTCTGCCCGGTCGCGGACACACTGCCGGCACATCCCCCGAATCGGTGTCGCTGCGATGAGCCAGCGTTTGCGGGTCAACCCGATCACCTGCGAGGCGCACGGCATGTGCGCCGAGCTCCTGCCCGAGCGCATCTCGCTCGATGACTGGGGCTATCCGATCGTGGATCAAGAACCTCTGCCGCCGGAGCTCCTCGACCACGCCCGCCGCGCCGCCCAGGCCTGCCCCACGTTCGCGCTGCTGCTAACGCGCCAGCGCGAACGAGTTTCGTAGGCGCTCAGCGCTCGGCGCCGCCCAGCAGGTGGACGTCCACCAGCAGCGACCTCGTCCCGAGGATCTGCACCAGCTCGCTCCTTGCGCCGCCACTCTTGCCGCGAGCGCCGCGACGACCTCTGCCCGCCAGCGCTCGCGCGCCCCGCCTCCCGCGCCGGCGGTTCGCCAGGCCGATGACCGCCGCGCCCGCGACGAACCCGCCCGCGGCGAGCACCGCCGCCTGCGCGGCCGGAGCCGCCGATCTGATCAGCGCGCGCCCGTGCGGAGCGCTCGCCGAGGTCAGCACCGGGACCGCCTCCAGCTCCTGCACGACCTCGACGATCTCGCTCACGCCGTGAGTGTAACCGCCGGCCCGGACCTCTACAGGACCCGCTCGTACACGCGATAACGGCGCTTGATCTCGCCGCCCATGCCTTCCATCGCGCGGTTCATCGGCTTGTTGGTCTCCAGGATCCACCCCATCTCGCCACCCTTTTGCGGGGTGCGTTCGGCCGCGTCGAAGTGCATCTGGTAGAAGCGCGCCGCGACGCCGGTGTGCTGGTAGGAGGGCTTGACGCCGAGTGCGAACACGCGCACCGCGTCGATCTTGCTTTTCGCCCGTAGCGCGGTGATCCAGCCGAAGGGCAGCAGTCGTCCGTTGAGCTTCGCCAGCACCTGGTTGAAGTCGGGCAGCGTCAGGGCGGCTCCCACGACCTCGCCGGTGTCCTTCTTTTCGGCGACCATCGCCCAGTTCTCGTCGAGGACGGGCTTGAGATCCTTGGCGTAGTGGCGGACCTCCTCCTCGTTGAGCGGCACGGAGGCCCAGTTGTTCTCCCAGGCGGCGTTGTAGACCTCGAGGAACCTGGTCACCTCCGCCTGCAGATCCTTCTTGCGGAAGTTGCGGCAGACGATCCCGTGCTCGGACTCAAGGCGGTCGGCGGCTTCCCAGATCGCGGGGTGGACCTTCTCGCGCTTGTCCACATACAGACTCCACATGTACAGGTCCATCGCCTTGGCCATGCCGATGTCCTGCTCGAAGATGCGCTGGTAGTAGGGGTGATGCCACGGACAGAGGATGATCGGCGGATACTCGTGCCCCTGGATGAGCAGCCCGATCTCGTCGTTGGTCGTGAAGTCCATCGGGCCGACCATCCGGTCGCGGCCGCGCTCGCGCAGCCATGCCTCGGCGGCATCGAGCAGCGCACGGGCGGCCTCCGGGTCGTCCTCACACTCGAACCACCCAAACAGGCCCCACTCGTTTTTCTGGAACTCGTTGAAGTTCCGATCGACATGGGCGCTGACGCGACCCACCGCCCGCCCGTCGCGCCAGGCCAGGAAGTACTGGGCCTCGGCGTGCTTGAAGAACGGGTTCTTACGCTGGTCCAGCCGCTTCTTCAGATCCATCAGCAGCGGCGCCACCCAGTTGGGCTCGTTACGATAGAGCCGCCACGGCAGCTTGATGAACGTGCTCAGTTCGCGCTTGGACGTCACCGGTCGGATCTCGACTGCCATCGTGGCGCCCACCTTATATGCCCCCCTCGATAGACGTCTTCGCCAAGGTCCGCGGCCACGAGCGCGAACAGTTGCTGCGCGCCGCCCGTGAGGCCGACGTGCTGCCCTACTTCCACGTCCTGAGCACCCCCGCGATGCCGGTCGTGGAGATGGAGGGCGCCCAGCGGATCATGCTCGGCTCCAACAACTACCTCGGCCTCACCGGCGACGAGCGCGTGATGCACGGGGCCGAGGATGCCCTGCATCGCTATGGGACCGGGCTCACCGGGTCGCGGCTCCTGAACGGCACGATCCCCCTGCACCTGGAGCTTGAGCGGGAGATCGCGGAGTGGATCGACACCGAGGACGCGCTTGTGTTCACCACCGGCCATCAGGCCAACATCGGGACGCTCGGCACGATCCTCGCGCCCGGCGACACCGTGATCGCCGACTCCGGCGATCACGCCTCGATCTTTGACGGCTGTGTCCTCTCGCGCGCCAAGCTCCGTCCCTTCCGCCACAATCGGTTGGACAAGCTGGAGAAGATGCTGGAGCGCGCCCACACCGACGGCGGCGGCGTGCTGGTCGTCGTCGACGGGGTCTTCTCGATGGAGGGCGACATCGCCCCGCTACGGGAGATCTGCGATCTGTGCGAGCGCCACGGCGCGCGGCTGATGGTCGACGAGGCCCACGGTGCCGGGGTGCTCGGCCACCGCGGCGCCGGCGCCGCGGAGCTGCTCGGGGTCGAGGATCGCGTCGATCTGCGTATGGGCACGTTCTCCAAGTCGCTGGCCTCCTGCGGCGGCTTCATCGCGGGACCGGCTGAGGTGATCGAGTACCTGCGCATCTACTCGCGCCCGTTCCTGTTCACCGCCTCCGCCGTCCCCGCAGCGCTCGGTGCCGCGCTTGCCGCCCTGCGTGTGGTGCGCTCGCCGGAGGGCGAGCCGCTGCTCCGGCGGGTGCTCGACAACGCCTGGCGCCTGCGCGACGGCCTCGCGGAGCTGGGCTTCGCCGTGGTCGCACCCCAGCGGCTGCCAGCCGATCGCGGGCACGGGTACACGGCTGAGCCGGACGACGCGAACCGTGCGACCGCGCCCGGGGTGCGCCACGACGCGACGGGGACCCCCATGATCGTGACCCCGATCGTGCCCGTGCTGGTGGGCGATGACTGGAAGGCGGCGCTGCTGTGGAAGGCGCTGTATGACGGCGGCGTGTTCGTCAACACCGCCCTGCACCCCGCCGTGCCCCCGGGCGGCGCGCTGCTGCGCACCAGCGTGATGGCCACCCACGACGAGGCCACCATCGACCGCGCCCTGGACGTGTTTGCGCGCGTCAAGCGCGAGTTCGAGTCAGAGCACGGCCCGCTGCCCGGACCTGATGCGTTCTGAGTCGAGCCTCGCCTCGAGACCGGCCCGTGAGTCCCGGTGCCACATTGTGAAAATATTCACAAGTCGATCGGGTGATAAAAACCTCGCTTCTAGCGCACGAACCGTGCGCGCGCGGTTGACCGGACCCCCCTCGCTGGCGTAGCTTGCAAGAGCGCTCTGCATGACCGTTCGGGGCCAAGGTCCCGGCGAGCAGCACACATAGACACACCGGGAGGAGCCCGCGTACTCGGGGCGGTGGTAATTGCTGAACTGGCTCTGCGACTCTGTCTCGGAGCGATTTCAGACGGCCACGTACGAGCGTTCATAAGTCAGAATGTCATCATCATCATCGATGTCGCCCGCCGCCTGCCAGCGGCGGCGGCGGGGAGAATCTCATCACCATGAACGCAACCGCGACGATCGGCTCTGCCGGTCCTCAGTACATGCGCGCCCTCGAACGTGCCAACCAGGTCCGCCTAGCCCGCGCCGAGCTCAAGCGCAGGGTCGCGACCGGGGAGATCGACGTCACTGAGGTGCTGCTCGACTCTCCCTGGGAGGCCGACAGCATGGCCGTCGCGGACCTGCTGATGAGCCAGCGCCGCTGGGGACAGACCCGCTGCCGCAAATTCCTCGCCCAGCTGCCGATCTCCGAGAAGAAGGCGATCGGCTCGATGACCGAGCGTCAGCGCCACACGCTTGTCGCGATGCTGCGCGGCGCGAGCGCCTACTCCCTGCGCGATCTGCGCGACGCCGACATGCCCGGCGCGCGGACCGTGGGCGACCGTCTGAGCTACCGTCCGCGTGGGCGTCCGCGTGTGCGGACGGGCGGGCGGGCGAACTGAGCGCGGCGCATATCCGCGCGCAACGGACGCCGCCACGAGCTCTGCCACCCGTGCGCGCAGCGTGGCTCGCGACGGCGTCGAGAGCAGCGCCGGGCTCTGCACGACACCCCCTCCCAGCACGAAGCTCAGCTGCGGACAGCTCGCCATCTTGTACAGCCCGGCCAGCACCCCGTCGCTGTCGAACCCGACCTGCACCCGCGTCAGCCCCTGCTCGCGCATCAGCTTGCGCAGCGACGGTCGTTCGCCCTTGATCGCCACCGCGGCAAAGCTCACCCCGGGATAGGCGCCCGCCAGCGCCTGCATGTCATCGAGCACCGCCGGGCAGGAGCCCCAATCGACGAACAGGGCGAGCACCACGGGCCCACGTTCGTAGAGCTCGCACACGTTGAGGATCCGCGGACCGCGCTCGGCGCACGCCGCCACCAGCCCGGCCGAGCCATCGTTGGCGTGCGTGGCGACGTCGGCGTCGCCGGTCAGCGTCCCGGCCGCAAGCGGGACGGCGAACGGCGGGATCGGCTGACCAGTTTCGATGCCCTTCGCCCCGTTGGGCTTCGTCAGCGCGGTGTTGATCGTGATCAGCACGAGAATCGCGATCGCCAGCACGCCTACGTAGCGCCCGTAGTGCCTCTCAGGCGGGCTCATGGACCAACCGGCGCTTCACGGCAGTGGCATCCGCCAGCACCAGCGCCGCGGGCAGCGCCACGAGCACGCCCACGAGCGAGACGCTGAGATCGATCAGCGTCACCAGGCCGAAGTCGCGCAGCATCGTGATGTCTGAGAGCACAAGCACGCCGAACCCCGCGATCGCCGTCACCCCCGACGCGGCGACGGCCGCGCCGGTATGACGGTAGGTGCGGCGCAGCGCTCCCACCATGTCGTGCCCGGCCGCGCGCTCCTGACGGTGGCGCTCTGAGAGCAGCACACTGAACTCGGTGGCGATCGCGATCACGAGCGCCCCCAGCGTGACCGACATCGGGTTCAGCGGCACCCGCACCGCGAACAGGACCAGCGCCGACCACCCGCTCGCCAGCACGATCGGCGCGAGCGGCGTCAGCGCCCGGCGGAGGTCGCCGCGGAATGCGATCGCCAGCACCAGCGCGACCGCCGCCAGCCCCGCCAGCAGCGTCTCCAACCGCCGCCACGGCGAGGCGACCTGGGCATTGGCCTGCGCCGCCAGCACCGGCAGCCCCACGAGTTGGGCGCTCACGCCCCCGGGGGGGTGCAGGCCCGCCCGCATCGTGTCGATCACCCGCTGCTGTTCGTCCAAGCTCATCAGCTTGATGCCGAACGCGAGCGTCGCCACGCGCCGGCCCGGGGCGATCACGTCCTGGGAGAAGTACGGCGGGATCGCGTCGAGCAGGCCGTTCACCTCGGCCTGTGTCAGCTTCGAGGAGGACCCTTCGCGCTGGAACAGGTCGGGCAGCGAGAACGCCGGGCACAGCCTGGCCTTGCCGCAACCCCTGTTGCTGGTGTAGCCGAACCGCCTGAGCATCGCGCTCTCATACGAGCTCATCCATTCGATCGTCGCCGGCTTGACCACATCTGCGCCGCCGATCATCAGGTCGATCTCACCGCCAACGCCGCTGAGGCGCTCCAGCGTGTTCAGGTTGCGCAGCGACGCCGTGTTCTGGGGCACCAGCTTTTCGATGTTGGTCTGCACCTTCGTCTGCGTATCCAGCCCCCAGCCGAGCGCCGCCAGCACGAGCCCCACGCCGAGCACGCGTGTGGGGCGCCGGACGGCGTAGGTCAGCGCCACCCTCGAGATGCCGCGCGTCAGCGGGTTGTCCACGAGCAGCTCGCGCGACCCGCGCCAGGCGGGCCCCAGCAGCTCGCGCGCGCCGCGCCACGCCGACCGCGCCAGCCCGAGCGCCCCGCGCCACACCCGTGCCGGGCAACCCGTGGACGAGACACCGCCTGAGACCATGTCCGAACCGTCACCCGAGGAGCCACCTCCGGTCACGACGAACGCCGCCGAGCCGGCGGTCAGCGCACATGCGAACGCGATCGCGATCCCGACCGCGAGCAGCACACCGAAACCCCGGACCATCGGCACCGGCGAGAGCGTCAGCACGAGCGTCGCCGCGGCGCTGGCGGCGACCGCGGTGGCGATCGTCGGCGCCCCCACCCGGGCCGCCGCGCGCACTGCCGCTCGGCGGCGCTCGGAGATCGACCCGGCGGTCGCCGACGCCATGGCCTCCCCCGCGCGCGACTGGAACTGGATCGCGTAGTCCACCGCCAGCCCGATCAGCACGGGCAGCACCGCGACCTGGGCGACGGTCACCGACGAACTGAGCAGCGACAGCGCGCCGAACGTCAGCGCCACCGCCAGCGCCGCCACACCCAGCCCCAACAGGCGCGGACGCCCTGCAAACACCAGGCTCAGCACGATCGCCATCACCGCCAGCACGGCGATCAGCAACAGCTCGATCGAGTGGCTGATCGAGCTCGTCAGGTCCGAGACGATCGCCGGCTCGCCCGTCACAAGGTAACTCTCACCGTGCTGCAATCGCCACTGCTTCATCGTCACCGCCCGATCGATCAGCGCGATCGTGCGCGTGCGCTGAGCCTGCGAGGACCCGGCTCGCATCCGCACCGAGATCAGCGCCGCTTCCGGGCTCGGGAACAGGTAGGCGAACTTCTGCTTGGGTGTTCCGACCGGCTTTGAGGAGTCGAACACCAGCGTCGACACAAAACCCGGGTCGTCCAGGCTCGGCTTGGAGGTCAGCCCGTACCGCAGCGCCAGCGTCGCGATCCCCTCCTGAAACCGCGCCATCGTGATCGAGCTCGCCTGCGCGCCCAGCGTCTGCGCTTCCGCGGCCGTGTGCCCGTGCGCGAGCGCCGCGCGGGTAACGACTCGCTGCGCTTCGCTGGCCTGGGCTTCGGCCTGGTGGGTCTGCGTGGCCAGCAGTTCGTCGATCCGTTCGGCGGACTCGTTGACGAACGTCCCCGGGCCGAGCACCACCTTGACCGTATGCAGCTTCGCCAGCTGCCCGCACGGCCCGTTCAGCCCCCCCTCGGTGCCCAGCGCGCTCGCCGGGACGTTGCCCGACAGGCATCCCTCCAGGCCGACCAGCCGGTCGATGTCCGAGCTCAGCAGCAGCTGCTGCAGATTGCCCTTGACGAGGACCTCGACGGGCTCTTCGCCGAAGCTGGCGTAGTAGCGCTGCGTCGCCCGATACTGCGCGCTGGAGCTCGACACGAACGTGCTCGTCGCCGCGCTCGGACTCAGCCCCAGCGCCAGCGCAACCGCTCCGGCGCCGAGCACCGCCGCGAGGGCGAGCGTCAGCCGGGGCCGGCGCGTGGCACCGCCCACCAAGGCGGACAGGAAACGAGCGGTGCTCACTCCATGCCCAGGGGACCTGCTGAATCCCCCGAGAGGAACTGGCGCACGAACGGGTTCTCGGAGGCGAACAGCTCGGCCGCGGGACCGGACTGGACGATCTCGCCCTTCCACAGGACCGAGATGTGCTCGGCCACGCGCCGCGCGCTCATGATGTCGTGGGTGATCACGACGTAGCAGCCGCCGTTCTCGGCGTGGACTTCCTTGATCAGCTCGCACAGCAGCGCGGTGCGCACAGGATCCAGGCCCGAGTCGGGCTCGTCGAACAGGACGATCTCCGGTTCGAGCACGAGCGAGCGCGCGAACCCGGCGCGCTTGCGCATCCCGCCGGAGAGCTCGTTGGGCATCTTCTCGCCCTCACCCCCGAGACCGACCTCGCGCAGGCGGCGGTTGACGATCTCCGCGATCTCCTCCTCGCCCTTCTCGGTGTGCTGGCGCAGCGGGAACGCGACGTTGTCATACAGGTTGATCGAACCGAACAGAGCGCCGTCCTGGAACAGCACCCCGAACTTTCTGCGCATCTGAAACAGCTCGTCGTCGGACAGGCTCGGGATCGACACCCCATGCACGAGCACGTCGCCCTCGTCCGGATACAGCAGGCCGACGATGTGCTTGATGCACACCGACTTGCCCGTCCCCGAAGGACCGATGATCATCGAGACCTGGTTGTCGGGCAGGCTCATGTTCAGGCCGCGCAGCACGTGGTTGCGCCCGAACGACTTGTGCACGTTGATGAATTCGATCGCGTCCTGCGTCACCTCGACGGGCTCGCCGGTGTCGGCGTCCTCGGGCGCGGGCGGCGGTGAGGATGGCTCGCTCGCCACGGTCATCCTCCGATCGGGGCGCGCGGGTTTCCGCCCCAGAAGACCTGCGTGCCGAGCATCCCGATCAGGGTCACGAGCACGAGGTTGAGCACCATCGACTTGGCCGTCGCGCTGCCCACTCCGACGGGGCCGCCGCTGGCGTTGTAGCCGTAGTAGCAGCCCACCAGCACGATCGCCGTGGCCATGACCATCCCCTTGATCAGGCTGAACAAGAGGTCCGGCGCATTCTGGAACTGCCAGAAGACCAGCAGATACCCGCCCGAAGACACGTATCCGATCTGCTTCACGACCGCGATGTACGAAGCCAGGAACGCGACACCGATCGCGCCGAGGTACATGAACGGCAACACGATCCAGGCGGCCAGCAGGCGCGTGGCGCACAGGAACGTCATCGAGTCGAACCCCATCACCTCCAGGGCATCGATCTCCTCGGAGATCCGCATCGCCCCGAGCTCCGCCACGATGCCCGTGCCGACCTTTGCGGCCATCATGTAGCCGAACGCGTACGGGACGGCCTCCCGCAGATTGCACCACGCGGTGAACACGCCCGCGTAGGCGGGAGCGCCTTGGGCCTCCGTGAAATAAGCCCCCTCGATGCCGCACGTGCCCAGACCTGTGATGAAGACCAGTCCCCAGATGACGACCGTCGAGCCGACGATCAGAATGCCCGCCTGGCGCAGCGCCTCGCCGAAGAAGCGGAGTACGCGCAGCCCCCACACGTCGCGCACGATGTTGCCCGTGAAGCCCGCGATCTCCCCGGCCGAGGCGAGCCATTCGCGCGGCAGCGCCAGCAATTCGTTCATCGCACTCTTCCCGGAAACGACGTGATGGCCGGGCCGTGGATGCTAGGCGCCGCACGCGAGCGCAGACGTGCTACCGATCGTCCGGGATCGGCCAGCACGGCGAGCATCGCGGGTGGTGGATAGCGCCGCGGAACGGTCATCACTTGATCACCAGGATCCCCGGATGCGTGGCCAGGAGAGTCTGCGTGAACACGTAGTTGAACGCGCCGATCCCCAAGAACGAGATCACGACCGCCTGGTTGACCGCCCTGCCGACGCCCTCCGCGCCGCCCGAAGCGGTCATGCCCTTGTAACAGCACACGATCGCGATGATCGCCCCGAACATCACCGTCTTCAGCACCGATCCCCACAGGTCGGTGGCCGTGGCGTTCGCGAACAGCGTCGCCCAGAACGGCCCGAGCGGCTGGCCGTTGACGATCGCGGCAAGGATGCCGCCGAAGATTCCGAACAGCAGTGCGTACAGGTCGAACAAGCCGGTGATGAGCATCAGCGCGAGAAACCGCGGCACGACCAGGTTCTTGACCGGGTCCACGCCCAGCACCTGCAGCGCGTCGAGCTCCTCGCGGATCTTGCGCGCCCCCAGGTCGGCCGTGATCGCGGTGCCGGCGATCCCCGCGAGCACGATCGAGGTGATCAGCGGACCGATTTCGCGGATCGCCGCGAGCACGAAGAACCCGCCCAGGCGGTCGAGCGCGCCGAAGATCGTCAGGAAGTTCGCCGCCTGCAACCCCGGCGCCCCGTAGTTGATTGCCATGGTCGTGACGAGCAGCGGAAACCAGACCAGGCGCAGCACGAACAGGAACTGCGACACGAACTCATCGCCATAGGGATATGGTGGGCGCAGCGCTGACGAGATCGTCTTCCCCGTCAGGATCGTCATCTCCCCGATCTCCTCGAGCAGATTCCTGGTCGGCAGAAATGCCCGCTCCACAGCACTACGAACCATCTGTTTGTTGCCCCTCCTCGGGTGGCGATCGACGGTCACGGGAACTCTACGTCATGTGCTGGCGGCGCGCCACCGCCACTGGTATCGTGGCCACGCTGTGAGGGGAAATCACGTGTCCACCGTCGTCCTACTCAGCGCCTGCGCGGCGATCGTGGCAGGCTGCGGCGGGGGCACGCGCCAAGACGCGGGCGAACCGGACGCGACGTACACGGTCGCGATCGAGCACGCGAGCTTCCCGGCCGTGCAGTCGCTCGCACGCCCGACCGTGATGACCCTGCGGGTGCGCAACACGAGCGCCGCCACGATCCCGATCATTGCGATCACGGTGGACTCGTTCAGCTACACCTCCCACTACCCCAACCTGGCGGTCGACAAGCGCCCGATCTGGGTCATCGAACAGGGTCCCGGCGCGATCTCGACGCTCCCCGTGCAGAGCCAGGTCGTCAGCCCTCCCGGCGGCGGGCAGACCGCCTATCTCAACACCTGGGCGCTCGGCTCGCTCCCGGCCGGTCACGCGCGCACGTTTGCGTGGCGCGTCACCCCCGTCAAGCCCGGCTCCTACACCGTCCACTACACGATCGCCGCCGGGCTCTCGGGCAACGTCAAGGCGCGTCTCGCCGACGGCTCGATCCCGCGCGGGCACTTCACGGCCGCGATCGCCGGACGGCCGCCGGCCAAGCACATCGACCCGAACACGGGCCTGCTCGTCCCGGGCCGGTACCCGCCGCCGCCGTACCCGACGCCCTCGCCCTGAGAACGTTTGGCCCGCTGTCGAAACAGCGGAGCGTCGATTTCGCCAAGCGGTGATGCCATAGGGCCGCGCGGGCACTACGATTGCAGTCCGGCCTCGCACCGCCCCAAACACGCCAAAGGAGGAATCGCCCCGCCCATGCCACCCAGGACCCGCCAGCACAACGTTACCGCCGCCCAGTGGAGCGCCAACGGCTCGGCGCTCGGCTCCCCCGACCTGACGCTGCCGGGGAACCAGGTGTTCGCGTCGAACGTGTTCAGCGCGAATCTGCAGCGCCACCGGCTGCCCAAGCACGTCTACCGTGCGCTGCAGCGCACGCTCGAGCACGGCGAGGCGCTGGACACCTCGCTCGCCGACGCGGTCGCCCAGGCGATGAAGGACTGGGCGATGGAGCGCGGGGCGACCCACTACACGCACTGGTTTCAGCCGCTGACCGGGTCCACGGCGGAGAAGCACGACTCCTTCTACGCCCCCGCAGGCGACGGCACGGCGATCGCGGAGTTCTCCGGCAAGGAGCTGATCCAGGGCGAGCCCGACGCATCCTCGTTTCCGACCGGCGGCATCCGCGCGACGTTCGAGGCGCGCGGCTACACCGCCTGGGACCCGACCAGCCCGGCGTTCATCCTGGAGAACCCCAACGGCGCGCTGCTGTGCATCCCGACGGCGTTCACGTCATGGACGGGCGAGGCGCTGGACAACAAGATCCCGCTGCTGCGCTCGATGGACGCGCTGTCGGGGGCCGCGATCCGTGCCCTGGAGCTGCTCGGCGCCACCGACGGCGCCGATCGCGTGTTCACGACCGTGGGACCCGAGCAGGAGTACTTTTTGATCGACGAGCAGTACTACTTCGAACGCCCCGACCTGCTCACCACCGGGCGCACGCTGTTCGGGGCCAAGCCCCCGAAGGGGCACGAGCTCGACGACCACTACTTCGGCTCGATCCCCGAGCGGATCCTCGCGTGCATGATGGAGACCGAGCTCGAGCTCGCCAAGCTCGGCGTGCCCGTGAAGACGCGCCACAACGAGGTCGCGCCCAACCAGTACGAGCTGGCGCCGATCTTCGAGAACTCAAACGTGGGCTGCGATCACCAGCAGCTGACGATGCAGGTGATGCAGAACATCGCCCGCCGCTACGGGCTGGTGTGCCTGCTGCACGAGAAGCCGTTCGCGGGCGTGAACGGGTCGGGCAAGCACAACAACTGGTCGATGGGCACCGACACCGGCGTGAACCTGCTGGAGCCCGGCGACACCCCGCACGAGAACCTGCAGTTCCTGTTCTTCTGTACCGCGGTGATCCAGGCGGTGAACACCCATCAGGCGCTGCTGCGCGCGTCGATCGCCTCACCCGGGCAGGATCATCGCCTCGGCGCCAACGAGGCGCCGCCGGCGATCATCTCGATCTTCCTCGGGGCGGAGCTGGAGAAGGTGTTCGCGGCGATCGAGTCAGGCATTGCCCAGCAGTCCAAGCCCGGCTCGTTCCTGGGCCTGGGCACGCCCGTGCTGCCGCCAATGCCCCTGCACGGCGGCGACCGCAACCGCACGAGCCCGTTCGCGTTCACCGGCAACAAGTTCGAGTTCCGCGCGCTGGGGTCCAGCCAGTCGCTGGCGCTGCCGAACACCGTGCTGAACACGATCGTCGCGGAGGCGATCGACGACCTGGCGGGCAAGCTGAAGACCGCGCTGAGGGGCTCGGGTGGCCTGGAGAAGGCGGTCGCGAAGGTCGTCAAGGAAAGCTACGCCGCCAACAAGCGAATCGTGTTCGGCGGGGACAACTACTCGCCGGAGTGGCATGCGGAGGCCAAGAAGCGGGGCTTGTACAACCTGCGCTCCACACCCGATGCGCTCCCGTGGCTCATAGACAGAGGGACGGTGGCGCTGTTCAAGAAGTACAAGGTTCTGTCCAAGCGCGAGCTCGAGTCACGCCACGAGGTGTTCCTGGAGCAGTACGCGACCAAGATCAACATCGAGTCAGAGACAGCCGCGGCGATCGCCCGCACCCTGCTCCTGCCCGCGGCCGTGCGCTATCTCAACGAGCTGAAGATCGCCGACCTGGAGGAGCTGATCGGCGAGGTGCAGCCACTGATCAAGGAGCTGCATTACGCGATCCTCAAGCTCGAGGAGGTCAACCTGAAGGAGAACCAGGATGACTCCAACCCGGTCAAGTGGGCCGCGTACATGCACGACAAGGTGCTCGGAGCGATGGACGACGTGCGCGACGCGGCCGACCGGCTGGAGGGGATCGTGGCCGACGACCTCTGGCCGCTGCCGAAGTACTCGGAGATGCTTTTTATCAAGTGAGCGGAGCGAACATTTTTTCCGGCCGAAAGCCCGCTTCGCGGGGCGGCCGGAGAAAAATGTATCCGCCCCGCTTGGCTGATACGGACCCGCTGGATCCGGATTGTCCGCTCATCTATTCCGGATTGGTAGGGGTTGCTGATCCGATTTGGTAGAGATCACTACCCGCCTATGTTCTGTACCCCGAATCCGCGATCACAGCGTCAGCGCTTCGCAGCGCCTCCGCGGGAGCCGCGGAGGCGCAAGCCGTCCTCGAATCCCTGAACCAGGTCAAACATATCCGGGCACTCCCACAAGCGTCCCCGAACGCGCCGTGTGACGAGACGAACGATGCCCGCATCCTCGAGTGCTCCGAGCGCCTCGCCCGCGGTACGGTCGGAGATCCCGAGCTCACGCGTGAGGCCCGCGATCGGCTCGTCGGAGCCGAAGCGCAACAGTGTCCGGTGAATTTTCAGCAGCGCATCCGGGTCGATCGGATATAGCCGAAGGATAATCCCTAAGCCTCGGTTAGCAAGGTATCTACCGACGGATCGTACGCATGGTTCGCTACATGTCGTCGGCCTCCGTTCGCCGTCGCCGAGCGCTGCTCTACCCGCCGCTAGCATGACCTGCGATGCGCTCCTCCCGCGACTACCTGCAAGCCGTCTCCGAGCGCGTCGTGATCTACGACGGCGGCATGGGCGCCACGCTGGAGCAGTTCGACCTCACCTCCGAGGACTACGGCGGTCTGGCCGGCAAGTGCCACGAGGCGCTCGTCCTCAACCGCCCGGACGTGATCGAGGGCGTGCACGCCTCGATGCTCGACGCCGGCGCCGAGGTGGTCGAGACCGACACGTTCCAGGCCTCGCGGCTGAAGCTCGAAGAGTGGGGACTGGCTGAGTACACGGTCGAGATCAACACCAAGGCCGCCGAAATCGCGCGCAAGGCAGCCGGCGAGAGCAGGTTCGTCGCGGGCTCGATCGGGCCCACCGGGTATCTGCCGGCCTCCGAGGACCCCTCGCTCGGGCAGATCCGGTTCGGAGAGCTGGTCGAGGTGTTCTCAGAGCAGGCCGCGGGCCTGATCGACGGCGGCGCGGACCTGATCATCATCGAGACCGCGCAGGACATCCTCGAGGTCAAGGCCGCGGTGTTCGGGGCGCGCGAGGCGTTCGCCAGCACGGGCAGGACGCTGCCGATCCACACGTCCGTGTCGCTGCTGCCCAACGGCGGCAAGATGCTCCTCGGGACCGACATCTCCGCCGTCCTGACGACGCTGGAGGCGTTGCGAGTCGATGTGATCGGGCTGAACTGCTCGACCGGCCCGGAGGACATGCGCGACGCGATCCGCTTCCTGGGCGAGCTCTGCCCCGTGCCGGTCGCGTGCATCCCCAACGCCGGACTGCCGCTGCAGGGCCCCGACGGAGAGACGATCTTCCCCGAGAAGCCCGAGCCGCTGGCGGAGGCGCTGAAGGAGTTCGTGGAGCGCTATGGCGTGGGAATCGTCGGTGGCTGCTGCGGCACCACCCCCGCGCACATCGCCGCGATCGCCGAGCGAATTGGACGCCCCCCCGGGGATCGAGTCAAAGTCGGACCCCGTCCCGCCCCTCGCCCTGCACACCTCTCCTCGATGATCGCCGCCACACCCCTCGCGCAGGAGCCGGCGCCGACGATGGTCGGCGAGCGTGTCAACTCGCAGGGCTCGCGCAAGGCCAAGGAGCTGCTGCTGGCCGACGACTACGACGGGCTCGTGCAGATCGCCGAGGACCAGGTGACCGGCGGCGCGCACGTGCTCGACCTGTGCGTGGCGCTGACCGAGCGCGCCGACGAGGACGAGCAGATGCGCCTGGTGGCCAAGAAGGTCTCCCTCACCCAGCCCGCGCCGATCCAGGTCGACTCGACCGAGCCGGAGGTGATCGAACGAGCGCTCGAGCAGATCCCCGGGCGGGCGATCGTCAACTCGGTCAACCTCGAGGCCGGGCGCGCCAAGCTCGACCGCGTGGTGCCGGTCGCGCTCGCGCACGGCGCGGCGCTGATCGCGCTGACGATCGACGAGGTGGGGATGGCAAAGACGGCCGCCAGGAAGGTCGAGATCGCCAAGCGCATCAAGGAGCTGTGCTGCGACGAGCACGGGTTGGACCCGGAGCTCTTGATCTTCGACTGCCTGACGTTCACGCTGACCACCGGCGATGAGGAGTGGCGCCCGTCCGCCGTGGAGACGATCGCGGGGATCAAAGCGATCAAGCAGGAGATCCCCCAGGTGAAGACCTCGCTGGGCGTGTCGAACGTGTCGTTCGGCGTGAGTCCGGGCGCGCGCGCGGTGCTCAACTCGGTGTTCCTGCATCACTGCGTACAGGCGGGCCTGGACCTGGCGATGGTCAACCCCAACCACATCACCCCCTACTCGGAGATCCCGGATGAGGAGCGGGAACTGGCGGACGACCTCGTGTTCAACCGCCGCGAGGACGCGCTGGAGAAGTTCATCGAGCACTTCGAGTCCAAGGGCCCGGAGGACGCTGCCCAGGGAGCGGCCGACCCGACCGAGGGGATGGAGCCGGAGGAGGCGCTGCACTTCCACATCCTGCGCCGGCGCCGCGACGGCGTGGAGGACTGGATCGACCGCAGTGTGGAGAAGATCGGAGCGGTGGGAACGCTCAACGAGGTGCTGCTGCCGGCGATGAAAGAGGTCGGCGACAAGTTCGGCGCGGGCGAGCTGATCCTGCCGTTCGTGCTGCAGTCGGCAGAGGTGATGAAGCGCGCGGTCGCCCAGCTGGAGAAATACCTGGACAAGATCGAGGGCTACACGAAGGGCACTGTCGTGCTGGCGACGGTGTTCGGCGACGTGCACGACATCGGCAAGTCGCTGGTGAACACGATCCTGACCAACAACGGCTACACGGTCGTGGACCTCGGCAAGCAGGTGCCGATCCAGACGATCGTGGACGCGGCGCAGGAGCACGATGCGACCGCGATCGGCCTCTCGGCGCTGCTCGTGTCGACCTCCAAGCAGATGCCCGCCTGCATCCAGGAGCTGCACGCCAAGGGGCTGTCCTACCCGGTGCTGATCGGCGGCGCGGCGATCAACCGCGCGTTCGGTTACCGCGCGCTGTATCCGGGCGGCAAAGACTCCGAGGAGGTCTATGAGCCGGGCGTCTTCTACTGCAAGGACGCCTTCGAGGGCCTGGCGGTGATGGACCAGCTGATCGACGCCGGCGCCCACGGCGCGCTCGTGGAGAAGCTGCGCGCAGGCGCCACCGCGTTTCGCGAAAAGGGCGAGCAGCCCGCCGAGGAGGTCGACCTCGCCGATGACTCGGTGCGCTCCCCCGCGCGCACCGACGCGCCCGTGCCGGCGCCGCCGTGGTGGGGCGTGAAAGAGGTGGAGGTGGACCTCGATGAGGTCTACAAGCACCTGGACACCCACGTCCTGTTCAAGCTGCACTGGGGCGGGCGCGGTGTCAAAGGCGAGGCGTGGCAGACGCTGCTGCGCGATGACTTTCGCCCGCGCCTGGAGCGGATGTGGCGCGAGCAGGACTACCTGCGCCCCCGCGCGCTGCTGGGCTTCTTCCCGTGCTACTCCCTCGGCAACGACATCGTCGTGCTCGACCCCGAGGATCGCACGACCGAGCTCACGCGCTTCGTCTGCCCGCGCCAGCCCAGGGGCGAGCGCATCTGCCTGGCCGACTTCTTCCGCCCGGCGATCGGAACCCCACCCACCCAGCCGCCGCCGGAGCTCGACGTGATCGCTGTGCAGGCGGTGACGGTCGGCTCGGAGGTGACCGAGCTGATGGCCAAGCTCGAGGCCGAAGGCGAGTTCGCCGAGCAGCTGTTCGTGCACGGGCTCGGCGTGCAGACCGCGGAGGGACTGGCCGAGTGGCTGCATGCCCAGGCGCGGGATATGCTCGACATCGCAGCGACCCAGGGACGGCGCTACTCATGGGGCTACCCCGCGGTGCCCGAGCAGTCAGAGCACCTGAAGGTGGAGCAGCTGCTCGGGTTGGGCGACATCGGGATGCGGATCACCGACGGGTACGCCCCCGAGCCCGAGCAATCCACGCT
>CABEDD010000143.1_pt1 | contig 18281 bp, 17 predicted proteins | sample 3132901 | NCBI WGS metagenome assembly CABEDD01 (sample SAMEA5534329, study PRJEB31848) | metagenome | biome: tundra; feature: field; material: soil | place: USA | collected 2013-05 | depth 0.15 m
CCCTCGGGGACCTCCTCGCCCCGCGCCAGCGCGCGGATCGACTCCCCGAGCGCCCGCACCTGCGAGCCGGCGTCGTTGACGTAGAACTCGCGTTCGACCTCATGCCCGTGATATGCGAGCACGCGCGCCAGCGAATCGCCGTAGGCGGCGTTGCGCGCGTGACCGACGTGCATCGGCCCGGTCGGGTTGGCCGAGACGAACTCCACGAGAATGCGTTCGGGCCGTGGCGCACCGCCCGCACCGAACGCCTCCCCCGCGGCGAGCGCGTGGGTCAGCCCGTCACGCAGCCAGGCATCGGCGAGGAACAGGTTCAAGAACCCCGGCCCGGCGACCTCGTAGCGCTCCAGGCGTCCCCCGAGCCTGCGCGCGAGCTCAGCGCCGAGGCGGTCGGCCAGCTCACGCGGCGGCACACCCAGCGCGGGCGCGAGCAGCAGCGCGGCATTGGTCGCATAGTCGCCGAGCTCGGCCTTGGGCGGGCGCTCCAGCACGATCGCCTCGAGCCTGCCCGGTGCGCTGTCACCCTCAGCGCCGTCCGCGCCGGCAAGCTCGCTCGCGCTCACCAGAACGGTCTCGCGCAGCCCGTCGACCGGGGTGCTCGCACGCCTGGTATCCATGTGGCTCACAGATTGGGATACTAACCGCGTGAACGACCAAGACCCAGGCGCCGAGCGCCACATAAACATCCACCTCTCCCCCGAGATCATGGGGGGCGTATACGCCAACTTCGCGAACGTAAGCCACTCCGACTACGAGTTCACGGTCACATTCGCCCGCGTCGACCACGAGGTCGAGGCCGAGGAGGTGCCCGGCGTGGTCGTCTCGCGGGTGAACCTCTCGCCGAGGTTCATGCGTGAGCTGATCGACGCGATGGAGGACAACTACTCCAAGTGGCGAACCCGCGAGGGCATCAAGAGCCTACCCGAGTACGGCGGCGCCGAGGCGGGGGAGGCGGAGGAATAGCAGGCCGTAGAGCCGTGGCCGCGCCGCCACCGGCGGGACGCGGCAGACGATGATGAAGGTTGCGGTCATCTCAGACATCCACGGCAATCGGCACGCCTTCGAGGCGGTGCTCGACGCGGTCGCCTCAAGCGACGCCTCGGAGCTGTGGTGCCTGGGCGACCTGGTCGGCTACGGCGCCGAGCCGGACGCGTGCGTGGCGCTCGCCTCAGAGCACGCCGCCGTGTGCCTGGCCGGCAACCACGACCTCGCCGTCACGGGCGAGATCTCCTTCGAGGAGTTCTCTCGCGGGGCCAGCCTCGCGGCTAAGTGGACCCAGGAGGTGATCGCCTCCGAGCACATGGACTTCCTCGCGGAACTGCGACCGCAGGCTCAGGAGGGTCCGATCGGTCTCTACCACGCCAGTCCGCGAGACCCCATCTGGGAGTACGTGCTCTCGGCGCTACTCGCGGAGCTGTGCCTGGACAAGCAGCCGAGCCGCGTCTGTCTGATCGGCCACTCACACGTCGCGCTGTCATTCGTACGTCACGCGGGCGAGCTGGCCAGCGGCGAACCGCGCCGCGAGGGTGCGCAGCTGGACATCTCCGCCGGCGAATGGCTTTTGAACCCCGGCAGCGTCGGTCAGCCTCGTGACGGAGACCCGCGCGCCTCCTGGATGCTGCTGGACCTCGACGGTCTGACCGCGTCGTTTCACCGCACCGCCTACGACGTCGCGGGCGCGGCCGCGGCGATTCGCGCCGCGCGCCTGCCGGACTCGCTCGCCGAGCGCCTGGAGTACGGTCAGTGAGCATGCGTACGTTCATCCGCCTCGCCGTGGTGGCCCTGCTCGGGATCGCCGCCGCCATGCTCGTCTCGTGCGGCAGCTCGGGCAAGGGCCTGATCCCGGAAGCCAATGCGGGGCCGCTGCAGAGCGACTTCGAAGCCGTCGCCCAGGCCGCTCAGGGCGGAAACGGCAACTGCACGAAAACGACCGAAGCGATCAACAAGACCGAGCGGGACTTCGCCGCGCTGCCCTCGACGATCGACCCGGGCCTGCGCCACACGCTCAGCACGGGCATCTCCAACCTGCGCGAACGCGCCCTCGCCCTGTGCACGGAACCGCTCGCGCAGACGACGACCACGAGCGCGCCCCGCACCACCACGACCACGAAAACCGAAACCCAGCCGTCCGCGCCCACGACGCCGACCACATCGACGCCGACCACGCCCACAACGCCGACCACACCGACGCCGATCACACCGAGCAATGGGGGCGGCACGGTTGCGCCCGGAAGCGAAAGCCCGTCCGAAGGCGAAGCGGGGGTCGGCGAATCGGGCGGCGCCGGCATCCAGGAAGGGGTGAAATGAGCGAGGGCGATGTCATCGCCGGGCGCTACCGCCTGGAGGGCAGGCTCGGCTTCGGCGGCATGTCAACGGTGCACCTCGCGTTCGACATGCGCCTGGAACGGCGCGTCGCGGTCAAGCTGCTGGCCGAGCATCTGGCGGACGACCCGACGTTCGTCTCGCGCTTTCAGCGCGAGGCGCAGGCCGCCGCGCGGCTGGTGCACCCGAACATCGTGCAGATCTTCGACTCGGGCCTGGACGAGCAGTCGGGCAGGCACTTCATCGTGATGGAGTACATCGAGGGCCAATCCTGCGCGGAGATCCTGCGCGACGACGGCTGGGTGGCGGTCGACGAGGCCGTGGCGATCATCGAACAGGCGTGCGAGGGGTTGCACTACGCCCACCGCCACGGGGTCGTGCACCGCGACGTCAAGCCCGGCAACCTGCTGCGCGCGCGGGAGGGCGAGGTCAAGCTGGCGGACTTCGGCATCGCCAAGGCGACCGAGCAGTCGAGCATCACCCAGGTCGGCTCGGTGCTCGGCACCGCCGCCTACCTGGCGCCCGAGCAGGCGCGGGGCGAGGAGGCGGGACCGCGCGCGGACCTGTATGCGCTGGGGGTCGTCGCCTACCAGCTGACCTCCGGACGGCTGCCGTATGAGGCGACCTCGCTGACCGAGCTCGCGCTCAAGCAGCAGCGCGAGGAGCCGCCGCTGCTCGACACCCTCGTCGCGGCCGTCGGCCCGGAGCTGGCCGAGGCGATCGCGATCGCGCTCGTCCTGGACCCGCGCGAGCGCTACCAGACCGCGCGCGAGATGGGCCGGGCGATCAGCGACGGCGCGGACGGGATCTCGCCGGTCGAGCCCGTCGCCGGCGCCCGCGCGGCTGGCCGCCATGGCGCCCAGCAGCCGACCCAGGCCACGAGCGTTCTGAGCGGCGGCGGTCCGCGGGGCGGATCAAGGGCCCCTCAGACCAGGGCCGCCGTCGCCCCCCGTCAGCCCCGGCCGGGCCCTGCGCGCAGCCCGGCTGCTGCCGCCGCGGGGCGGCCCGTGGCGAGCGCGTCCAAGCCCAGGGGGCGCGGCGCCAGGCGCCTGGCGATCGCGCTGCTGTGCCTGCTCGCGCTCGCCGGCGTTATCGCCGCGGTCGTCGCGATCACCGCCCCGGCGCCGACCAAGGTCGTGCTACGCAACGTCGTCTACGAAGACGTCCACGAATCGGCCGAATCGCTCCGGCAGCTCGTGGGCGAAAACATGAAGTAGCGGTTCGCGGCGTCCCTGGAAAGGCGAAAGGCCCGCTTACGCGGGCCCCTCGGTAAGGCAACTGCCCTTTCGGGCTGGGCAACTGTCACTCGCCCAGCAGGCTAGCAGCGTCCCCGCCGCGCCGCCGTTAAAAGGCGAAAGGCCCGCTTGCGCGGGCCCCTCGGGGTGCTGCTGCCCTTTCGGGCTGGGCAACCGTCAATTGCCCAGCAGACTAGCAGCCATGCCCGTCGCCTTCAACCTATGGCTCCGGTGGCCGGACTCGGACCGGCACCTGGCAATTGACGGTTACCCATGCTGCCGTTACACCACACCGGAATGCCACGATCCAAAGTACGCATCACTTGGGACGAAACTCTCCGGAGCGCCACGCGCGTGCCACGTTTTCCAAGTCCCCATCAAGGATTCCCCGCCTCAAATCGCTCATCAGGGTCGCCAGAAAAGCGAGGTTGTGCATCGTGATCAACCGCGTCCCGGTCAGCTCCCCCGCGCGGGCGAGGTAGCTCAGATAGGCGCGGGAGAACCCTTTGGTACACGCCGGACACGGACAGCCCTCCAGCAACGGGCGATCGGACTCGCGCGAGCCGGCCTTGGTCAGGTCCAACCGCCAGCGCGCGTCCGGATCGGGAACGAGCGCGGTGCCGTGACGGCCGAGACGGGTGGGCATCGCGCAGTCGAACGTGTCAATCCCCAGTTCCACCCCCGCAATCAGGTCGTCGACCTCGCCGATCCCGAGCAGATGGCGGGACCGCTGCTCGTGCTGGCCGCCCAACTCGGAGGTGGCCCACGAGACGACCTCATACATCTGCGCCTTCTCCGCCCCCAGCGAGCCGCCGATCGCGATGCCGTCGCACGCGCTCGCGGCGACGGTCTGCGCGGACTCGCGGCGCAGGTCCTCATGGACGCCTCCCTGCACGATCCCGTACACGAGCTGCTCGGCCGGGCCGTGCTCGGCGTGCCAGCCAAGGCAGCGCGCAAGCCAGCGGTGGGTGCGCTCGGTCGAGCGCCGGGTGTAGTCGCGGTCGACATGGAACGGGGTGCACTCGTCGAAGGAGAGCGCGATGTCCGAGCCCAGCGCGGCCTGCACCGCCATCGAGCCCTCCGGAGATAGGAAGCGGACGCGGCCGTCCACATATGAGCGAAACCGCACCCCGGACTCGCCGATCTCGAGGATCGCCCCCTCGCGCTCGCCGGCCCGGCCGCGCCCGGAGGACGCGCCCGCACCAGGTCCCCCCCGCTCTCGACCGCGCGCCCCAGCCCGGCCGCGCGCGCGGCCCTTGATCTCCTCCGCGACCGTGCCGTGGCCCATCGAGAACACCTGAAACCCGCCCGAGTCGGTGATCGTCGGCCCGGACCAGCCCATGAACGCGCCGAGACCGCCGAAGCGCTCGATCAGCTCAGGCCCCGGGTTGAGCAACAGGTGGAACGTGTTGCCGAGCACCATCTCGTACCCGAGCGCGGCGACCTCCTCGGGCAGGAGTCCCTTGACGGTCGCCTTCGTCGCCAGGGGCGTGAACGCGGGCGTGCGCACATCGCCGTGGGCTGTGCTCAGCACTCCCGCGCGGGCGCGCGAGGTCCCATCGCGGGCGGTGATCGTGAAAGCGGACACTGTGGCGCCATCCTATGGAGCCGCGTCACCCACACGGCTGCGTTTCTCGACAGACTCTCACCAACAGGCCGCGTCGAACACCACCGACGGGGAACGTCCACCATCTATCGTGACCCGGACCAGCGGCGCCCGCCCGCACATGCCGCGTCCCGCCGCCGTCCAGGGCCACCCATCATGCTCGCCGCGATCATCAACGTCAGCCATCTCGTCGAAACGTTCGGCTACCCGCTGCTGTTCGGAGCGGTGATGGCGGAGTCCAGCGGCGTGCCGATCCCGGGCGAGACGGCGCTGATCACCGCCGCGATCCTCGCCTCTCAGGGGAAACTGCAGATCGAGCTGGTCATCCCGATCGCGGCGGCGGGTGCGATCGTGGGCGACAACATCGGCTATCTGATCGGGCGCAAGGGCGGACGCTGGCTGCTGGAACGACCGGGACGCTTTCAGCGCCAGCGCCAGCAGGTGCTCGAGCTCGGAGAACCGTTCTTTCAGAAGCACGGTCCGAAGGCGGTGTTCTTCGGCCGGTTCCTGCTCGGCCTGCGCGTATGGGCCTCGTGGCTGGCGGGAGCGACGAAGATGCACTGGCGCTCGTTCGTGCTGTGGAACGCCTTGGGAGGAATCTGCTGGGCGACCGGCGTCGGGCTGGCCGCCTACTTCCTCGGTACTGCCGCAGGCAACGCGATCAGCACGTTCGGGCTGTATGGCGTGCTCGCGCTGGTGATCACCGCGGGCAGCGTGTTCGTGGCGCATCGTCGCCATCGGCGCAGGATGCAGGAGACGATCAAACGCTGACGTGACCGTTGCCGTTGCTGTGACCGCTCCCGTTCCCGCACGGCGCGATGCGATCCCACAGGTCGGCGAGCGCACCGAGCTCGGGCTCGGAGAAGCGCGAGAAGAAGTGCTCGCGCACGACCGCCAGATGCGTGGTGCGCGCCTGAGCCAGGCGTTCGCGGCCGAGGTCGGTCAGGCAGGCGTAGGAGCCGCGCGCGTCGTGTTCGCAGGAGCAGCGCTCGAGCAGGCCGTCGCGCTCCAGGCGATCGACCAGCCGGGTCAGCCCGCTGCGTGAGAGCTGGGCCTGCTCGGCGAGGTCGTACATGCGCATCCGCCCGGCCCCCGCGTCGTCGAGATGGTGGAGCACCTCATAGGAGGTCATCGGCAGGCCGTGCTCGCGCTCCAGCTCGGCGTCCAGGCGCTTGGCCAGACAGGCGTGGGCTCGCAGCAGCCCGCGCCAGGCACGAAGCTCGCCTTCGCTGAGAGACTCCTGCTCCCCTGGTGGAATCTTGACTGCGGTCGCGGTCGACATGGTGGCAATCGATACTTAAACCCGGCTTAACCCGAACATAGCAGCGTCAGCAGCCGGTCCCAGGGTCTCCTCGACGTGGACAGGTCATGCCGGCCGGCGAATCATCGGCTCTCGACCGAAGCCGGGAGACACCCGCTCACGCGGGAATCCCCGTTTCGACCGAAGCCGGGAGACACCCGCTCACGCGGGAATCCCCGTTTCGATCAGCGAGCGTCCGGTCATTGCCGCCGGCTGCTCGATGCCGAGCAGCTCGAGCACCGTCGGCGCGACGTCCGCGAGGACGCCCCCCTCGGGGCGCAGCGCAAGCTCCCCCGGCGCAGCGGTCACGATCAGCGGGACGGGGTTGAGCGAGTGCGCGGTGTTGGGGCTGCCGTCGGGCTCGAGCATGTGGTCGGCGTTGCCGTGATCGGCGGTGATCACGCACACGCCGCCGGACTCGCGCACCGCGGAGACGACCTCGCCGAGGCACCGATCGACGGTCTCCACCGCGCGCACGGCAGCTTCGATCACGCCGGTGTGCCCGACCATGTCGGCGTTGGCGAAGTTGATGATCCCGAATCGAAACTCACCCGCCCCGTCCTCATCTCCGCGCCAGGCTCCCACGAACAGCTCAGTGGCCGCGGCGGCGCTCATCTCGGGGGCGTGGTCATAGGTGGGCACGTCCCGCCGTGAGGGCGCCAGCTCGCGCCGTTCCTGAGGCTGGGGCGCCTCGGTGCCGCCGTTGAAGAAGTAGGTCACATGCGCATACTTCTCGGTCTCCGCCACATGCAGCTGGCCCACGCCGGCGCGCGCGATCGTCGCGGCGAGCGTGGTCGACGGGCGCTCGGGCTTGAACGCCACGGGGTAGGGCCAGCCTTCCTCGTACTCGGCCAGCGTCGCGTAGCGCGCCACGGGCTCGGCGCCGGCGCGTCCAATCCAGCCCGGCAGCGGCTCCCCCCCCTCTCCGTCTGCGTCAGTCCTCCCACCATTCGTGCCGCCGTCCGTGCCCCCGTCGCCGCCATGACCAGCCGCCTCGCCGAACCCGGGCTCGGCCAGCGCGCGGGTGATCTGGCGCATGCGATCGGGGCGAAAGTTGAACGCGATCACGCTGTCCCCGGGCCTGATCGCGGTGTCCGCGCCGACGGCGGTCGGCTCGATGAACTCGTCTGTCTCACCCCGCTCATACGCGGCCCGCACGGCCTCCTCGCCGCTGGCAGCGCTGTAGGGAGCACGAGCGTGGACGAGCAGGTCATACGCCCGCTGGGTGCGATCCCAGCGGCGGTCGCGGTCCATCGCCCAGTAGCGACCGACGACCGAGCCCACGCGCGCCCCCTCGGTCGCGTCGAGCTGGGCCAGATAGCCGGCGCCGGCGTGGGGCAGCGTGTCGCGCCCGTCGGTGAACGCGTGCACGATCACATCTTTGGCCTCGGCCTCGGCGTTGTCGTCGTTGTTGTCGTCGTTGTGCGTGTCGGGCGGGCGCGCGCGTGCACGCGCGCGCGTTAATGCGATCAAAGCAAGAAGATGCTCCAGCGAGGAGTGCACGCCGCCGTCGGACACGAGCCCGATCAGGTGCACCCGCCGGGCATCGACCAGTGCCGCGAGCAGCACCGGGTTGGCGGCGAACGAGCCCTCCGCGATCCCGTCGTCGATGCGAACCAGATCCTGGCGCACGACCGCGCCCGCGCCGAGGTTCAGATGGCCGACCTCGCTGTTGCCCATCTGCCCGTCGGGCAATCCCACCGCCCGCCCGCAGGCGAGCAGCGTCGTGTGCGGGCAGTCATGCCACAGCTCGTCGAACACGGGCGTCTGCGCCAGCGAGACGGCATTGCCGGGACCGGGCTCGGCCAGACCCCAGCCGTCGAGCACGATCAGGCAGACCCGCGGGGCGTTCCGGGCACCGGGGGCCGGAACGGCGTCGGAGGCGGGGCCGGGCGAAGCGCTCATGCCGCAGCTGCGGTTACGATCGCGGCGAACGACTCGGCGTCCAGCGATGCTCCCCCGACGAGCGCGCCATCGACGTCGGGGAGCGCGAGCAGCTCAGCGGCGTTCTCGGGCTTGACCGACCCCCCATACAGGATCCGCACTCGCGCGGCCGCACCGGCGTCGCGGTCGCCGACGAGCGCGCGGATGAACGCGATCGCCTCCTGGGCCTGCTCGGCCGTGGCGACGCGACCGGTGCCGATCGCCCAGATCGGCTCGTAAGCGATCACGACATCCGCCAGGCGCTCGTCGGGCACGGAGGCAAGGTCGTCCCACACCTGCTGGCGCAGCTTGCGCTGGGTGTCGTCCCCGTCGCGCTCTGACTCGGTCTCGCCCACGCACAGGATCGGTGCAAGGCCCGCGGCAAGCGCCGCGGGAACCTTCCCCGCCAGCGCGCGGTCGGTCTCGCCGAAGCACTGACGGCGCTCGGAATGCCCGAGCACGACGCCGCGGACGTCGAGCTCGGCCAGCATCGGCGCGGAGATCTCGCCCGTATAGGCGCCCTCGGGCTCGGAGTGCATGTTCTGCGCATACACCTCTACGCGCGAGCCGCGCGCGGAGTCGACCATCGCGCGCAGGTCGGTGAACGGCACGCAGATCGCCACCTCGACGCCGTCCACAGCGGACACGCGCGGGAGCAGCGCCTGGATGTACTGCTCGGCCTGCGCCTGCGTCTTGTACATCTTCCAGTTGCCGGCGATCAGCGGCGTGCGGGTGAGCGGGGTGGATGGGGTCCCATTCATCAACAGGACACCCCCGCGCCCGCCAGCGCCTGCACTCCCGGCAGCACGCGGCCCTCGACCAGCTCCAGCGTCGCGCCCCCGCCCGTCGACAGGTGATCGACCGCGTGCTCCAGCCCGAAGTGCGCCAGCGCCGACGCCGAGTCGCCGCCACCGACCACCGTCAGGCCCCTGGCATGCGCGACCGCCTCCGCCACCGCCCGTGTCCCCGCCGCGAACGGCTCCAGCTCGAACGCACCCATCGGGCCGTTCCAGAACACCGTTCCCGCGCGCGCGATCTCGCCGCAGTAGCGCTCCGCCGTGGCCGGACCGATGTCGAGGCCCATCCAGCCCGGCGGCACCTCCACCCCGTGCAGCACGCGATGCTCGGCATCGTCGGCCAGCCGATCGCCGATCACCAGGTCATCCGGCGTCATCACCGAGGCCCGCCCCGGCTTGACCGCCTGCACCAGCAGAGCACGGGCGTGCTCGGTGTCCTCGTCCTCACACAGCGAGTCCCCCACCCTGTGACCCTGCGCGCACAGGAACGGGAAGCACATCGCCCCGCCGATCATCAGCACGTCCGCCACCTCCAGGAAGCGGTCGATCACGCCGATCTTGTCCGCCACCTTGGACCCGCCGACGATCACCGTCAGCGGGCGGCTCGGGCTCTCCAGGATCCCCGTCAGCGTCCTGACCTCGCGTTCCAGCAGCCGTCCCGCGGCGCTTTCAAGCAGGTGCGCCACGCCCTCGGTGCTCGCGTGCGCGCGATGGGCCACGCCGAACGCGTCGTTGACGTAGCACTCCGCCAGATCCGCCAGGGCGCGCGCGAACGCCGGGTCGTTGCTCGTCTCGCCCGGCTCGAAGCGCACGTTCTCCAGCAGCAGCATCTCGCCGTCGCCGAGCTGCTCGGAGAGCGCCTTCACCTCCTCGCCCACCACCCCCGGCGCCAGCGTGACCGGCGCGCCCGTCAGCTCGCGCAGGCGCTGCGCCACCGGCGCCATCGACAGCTCCGGCACGACCTGCCCGGGCGGCCTGCCGAGGTGGGAGACCAGGATGAGCCTCGCCCCCCGCCCGCGCAGCTCTTCGATCGTTCCAAGCGCCGCCACGATCCGCGTGTCGTCGGCCAGCACCGTCCCGCCGTCCGCATCCGTGCCCAGGGGCACGTTGAAGTCGACCCGCACCAGCACCCTCCTGCCATGCACGTCCAAGTCGTCAATGCTCCTCATCGACTCTCTCCCAGCTGTCGCGCTCCATCACGATATTCCTCTCCCAGACCGCCCATCTGCCCGGCCATGCGGGTGGACGGACGGGGATTCCATCCCCTCACAGAACCCTCTGCACGAGATCCACCAGGCGATTGGAGTAGCCCCACTCGTTGTCATACCAGGCGACCACCTTCAGCATCGTCCCGTCGATCACGGCCGTGAGCGACGAATCGACGATCGAGGAGAACGGCGAGGTGACGATGTCGCTGGAGACGATCGGATCGGAGGTGTAGGCCATCAGCCCCGCCAGCGGACCGGCCTGCGAGGCGGTGAGCAATGCGCCGTTGACCTCCTCCACGCTGGTGGCGCGCGCACACTCGACGGTCAGGTCCACGACCGAGCCCGTCGGCACGGGCGCGCGCACGGCGAACCCGTGCAGCTTGCCCTGCAGCTCGGGGATCACCAGGCCGATCGCCTTGGCCGCGCCGGTGGAGGCGGGGATCAGGTTGATCGCGGCCGCGCGCGCGCGGCGCAGGTCTTTGTGGGGCAGGTCCTGCAGGCGCTGGTCGGCGGTGTAGGCGTGGATCGTCGTCATCAGGCCGTGCGTGATGCCCACGGTGTCATTGACGATCTTCGCCACCGGCGCAAGGCAGTTGGTCGTACATGACGCGTTGGAGATGACGTCATGACGCGCGCGGTCATACACCTCGTCGAAGTTGACCCCGAGCACGACGGTCGCGTCGGGATCGGTGGCGGGCGCAGAGATGATCACCTTCCTGGCGCCCTGACCCAGGTGCGCTGCGGCGCGGGCGCGGTCGGTGAACAGGCCAGTCGACTCGATCACGACATCGACGCCCAGCTCGCTCCAGGGCAGCGCCGCGGGGTCGCGCTCTGCGAGGACCTTCAGCTCGCGGCCGTCGACCTCGATCGCACCCTCACCGCGGGCCTGGACCTCCCCCGGATAGGGACCGAGGATCGAGTCGTAGCGCAGCAGGTGCGCCAGCGTCGCCGAGTCGGTCAGGTCGTTGACCGCGACCCACTCGATCTCACCGGCGTCATCCCTGGCCTGGGCCGCCCGGAACACGTTCCGGCCGATCCGGCCGAACCCGTTTATTCCCACCCGTACTGACATATCTGCACGGCCTCCTAGCTAGTCGCGCGAACGTGAATGAGGCCGGGCCATTGCGGAATCGCTCCCGTGGCCCGGCAAGCCCGGGGAAGGCTATCAGCGAGCCCTGGAGGCCTTGTCGATATCGCGGTGGGCGACCGCCACATCGAGGTCGTCGCGGTCGCGATAGCGCTCGGCGAGGTGCTCGGCGATGGCGACCGAGCGATGGCGGCCGCCCGTGCAGCCGATCCCGATCACGAGATGAGACTTGCCCTCGGCGACGTACTCTCCCAGCAGGAAGTCGAGCAGCGCGTGCAGGCGCACGTACAGCTCGTTCAGGCGCCCGTCGCGCGCGATGTACCCCACCACGCGCTCGTCGTGACCGGTGAGCTCGCGCAGCTCCGGCTCGTAGTGGGGGTTGGGCAGAAAGCGCACGTCGAACGCGAGATCCTCCTCGCGCGGGGGGCCGTGCTTGAAGCCGAAGCTCATGAACGTGACCGCCAGCCTGCCGGCGGCCTGGCGTGGCAGGAGCACGTCGGTGATGCGCCCGCGCAGCACCGCGGTGGACATGCCGGTCGTGTCGATCACGAGGTCCGCGCGGCTGCGCAGCGGCTCCAGCAGCGCGCGCTCGGACGCGACCCCGGCGGCGACGCTGCCCTCGGGCGCCAGCGGGTGGCGGCGGCGGGTCTCCTTGTAGCGGGTGACCAGCGTCTGCTCGGCGGCCTCGAGAAACAGCACGTGGTGGCTGAGCCCGAGCGCGTCGAGATCGTCGACGACGGCGCGCAGCGCCTCGAAGTAGACGCCGCCGCGCACGTCGGACACCACAGCCGCGCGCTCGACTCGGGAGCCGCCGTGCACGAACAGCTCGACCAGCGAGCGGATCATCTCGGGGGGAAGATTGTCGACGCAGAAGTAGCCCGCGTCCTCGAACACGTTCATCGCCGTGGACTTGCCCGCGCCGGAGAACCCGGTGATCACGACCAGGTCCTGCAGGCGTGACTCCACGACCGGCTTGCTCGCCGCGCGCAGTGGGCGGAGGGGCCTGATGACGGCCATCTCTTGATTGTGCCGTGCTGAGCGGACATCCGTGTCACTTTTGTGAATCAAGGCGCCAGGGCCGCATGCGGCCCTGGCCCGGGGCGTGCATGCACGCCCCGGCCGTCGGCGCATGCGCCGACGGTAGACACGCCGCATGCGGCGTGTCTCATCCCGCGCGATGGAGGCTTGCATGCAGCTCTCGCGCGACCTTCCCCGGCACGCCGGGAACGGCCTGCAACTCCTCGCTGGAGGCGGCCGCGACGGCCTCGGGCGAGCCGAAGTGCGTGAGCAGCGCTCGCTTGCGCGCGGGGCCGATCCCGGGCAGATCGTCGAGCAGCGAGGAGGACATCGCGCGGTCGCGGCGGACGCGGTGATGGGTCACGGCGAAGCGATGGGCCTCATCGCGCACGCGCTGAAGCAACTGCAGCTCCGGGGTCGAGTGGTCGAGCACGAGCGGCGTTGGCCGATCGGCGATTCCGTCGATCGTCGATCGGTGCCCGGGCAGGAACACCTCCTCGATGCGCTTGGCCAGTGAGATGACGGCGACCCCGCGCTCACTGAAGCCACGCAGCTGCGCCAGGCCGGCCGCCAGCTGGCCGGCGCCGCCGTCGATCACGACGAGGCCTGGCAGCGCGGCGAAGCTCGCGTCATACGCGGAGTCGTGCGGAGAGATGTCCGCCTGGGTCTCCCACTGGGCGTAGCGGCGCGCAAGCACCTCGGCCATCGCGGCGTAGTCGTCGGACACGCCGTCCTTCAGCGAGCGGATGCGAAAGCGTCGGTAGTCGGACTTCTTGGGCGCACCGCCCTCGAACACGACCATCGAGGCGACCGTATGTGAGCCGCCGAGATGGGAGATGTCAAAGCACTCGATCCGGATCGGCGGCGCGTCCAGCCCGAGCGCGACCTGCAGGCCCTCGAGCGCGTCAACCCGGCTCTGGCGGCGGCGCTCGGTGCGCAGGCGCTCCTGATCGAGCGCGAGCAGCGCGTTGCGCTCGGCCAGCTCGAGCATCCGGCGCTTCTCCCCGCGCTCGGCGGGACGGATCTCCACGGGACCGTCGCGGCGGCTGGCGAGGGCCTCGGCGAGGGGCTGCGACTCCGCGCCGGATGGCAACTCGCGCTGGACGACGATCAGCGCCGGGATCGACAGGTGCCCGGCGTAGTACTGCAGCATGAACTCCTCGGCCACCTCCGCGATCCCGCGCTCGGTCTCGTTGGACAGGTAGAACGACTGCCGATCGGTGAGTACGCCGTCGCGGATCTGGAACACCTGCGCGTTGGCGTCGCGCCCGTCGATGGCGACGGCCACGGCGTCGAACGTGCCGGCCGAGGCGTTGGCTACGCGGCGGCGCTCCAACAGCGAGCGCACCGCGCGCAGGCGGTTTCGCTCCAGGGTGGCCTGCTCGAACTCCTGCGCCGCGGCGGCCGCGCGCATACGGGTCTCCAGGTCGCGCTCGATCGCGACGAACCGCCCCGACAGGAAGTCCATCACCTGCTCGATGCTCGCGCGGTAGTCCTGCTGAGAGATATACCCCACGCAGGGCGCGGTGCAGCGCTTGATGTAGTAGTCCAAACACGGGCTGCCACTGCGCCGGCCGGGCTCGGGGCCGGTGCAGGAGCGGAACATGAACACCTTCGCCAGGATCTCCAGCGTGGCACGCACGCGCTTGGCGTTGGAGTAGGGGCCGAAGTACGCCCGGCCGGGGCGGTGGCGCTCGCGCGTGAAGTACACGCGCGGGTAATCCTCGTCGAGGGAGATCGCGATGAACGGATAGGACTTGTCGTCGCGCAGCCGGATGTTGAACCTCGGCCGGTACTGCTTGATGAACCCCTGCTCGCTCAGCAGCGCCTCAGACTCGGAGGCGACGACCACGCACTCGACATGGGCAACCGACGCGACCATCTCGGCGTGCCCGGGACTGCTGGGAACCTGCGCTTTGGCGAAGTGCGACACCACGCGCTTGCGGATCGAGACGGCCTTGCCGACGTAGATGACCCGCCGGCGATCGTCGCGGAACAGGTACACGCCGGGCTGGTCGGGCAGCGCGCGCCGCTGCGCGGCGAGGCTCAATATGCGCGCCAGCGCCGAACGACCACGATCACCGCGTAGACGATCCCGCCGGCCAGCACGAACCACAACAGCTCGCCGACACCAGTCCGCCACATGCGCACGCGCGACATCCACATGAGCACCCCGAGGGCGATCGCCCCGTACAGCAGTCCGCGGTAGCGGTCGCCGAGACCGTGCAGGGTGACGCGGTATTCGCGGTAGAAGCGCAGCCCGAGATAGCCGATCGCGACACCGAACCCGACATAGAGCAGCGCTTCGAACGTATTCGCCACCCGGCCGCCCGAGGGCAGGAAGTAGACCGCCGCGGCGATCAGCAGGACGATCGCGACGTTGCGGGTCATTTTGAGCTCGCTGCTCATGCAAACTGGAGCGTAGATGAAGTCCACGGCTGTCCAGCCCGCTCACTCCACCAGCGCCTCCAACTGCGCGTAGGCCTCCTCGACCGCTCGGCGCGCGGCCGTATGACGGGCGTCGGACTTGGCCGACTCGTACTGCGTCGTCCAGGCGGCCGGGTCGGCGAGCTGATCCTCCAATTCGCGCATCGCAGACTCGGCCTGTTCCACCTCGCGCTCGGCGGCGGCCTGTGCGGTGAGTCGGTTCTTGGACGGTCCGGTCGGCCTGGCCTTGGACTTCAACTTGGGCTTCATGTTCGCGCTCGCCTTTGCCCTGGAGGCCCCCCCGGCGGCAGTCTCGCTCCGAGCCCCGCTCGCACCGGCCGCGCCGGACCCGTTGCTCGCCCTGCCGCGCGTATCGGCCGGCCCAGCCCCCGCCCCGCCGTCCGCGTCCAGCTCCCCCGTGCGCCGGGCGTCCCGCACGCGCACGTACTCCGGCCAGCCGCCGACGTAGCTGCGCAGCGAGCGGTCCTCGACCGCGACGGTGCGGGTACCGACCGCGTCGAGCAGCGCGCGGTCGTGAGACACGAGCAGGATCGCGCCCCCAAACGCGCGCAGCGCATCCTCCAGCGCCTCGCGGGACTCGATGTCGAGGTGGTTGGTGGGCTCGTCGAGGATCAGCACGTTGGGCGGGTGGGAATCCGATCCCATCAGCACCGCCAGCGACAACCGCCGGCGCTCGCCGCCCGACAGCCCGTCGAGCGGTTTTTCGGCCTCAACGCCTGAGAACAGGAACCGCCCCAGCAGCGCCCGCGCCTTGTTCGGGGTCAGACCCGTGGCGCGCTGGGTCGCGTCGAGCACGCTCTGGCCGGGCTGACCGCCCGCGCCGAGCTCGTCCGCGTGCTGGGAGAGGTAGCCGACGTGCACGTTATGCCCGGTGCTGAGCCTGCCGGCCGCGAGCGGGCGGCGCCCGGCGAGGGTCTCGATCAGCGTCGTCTTGCCGGACCCGTTGGGACCGACGAGCGAGACGTGCTCGCCACGCTCCAGCCACAGCTCGGCGTGTTCGAGCAAGGTCACGGACGGGCCGGAGCCCACCTCGACCCGCGCGTCGGTCAGCTCGAACACGACCCGCCCCGAGCGGGCCGGCGGGGAGAAGGAGAACTCGAGCGATTGCCCGTCGCTCCGGTCACGCTCGACGCGCTCGATCTTCGAGAGCTTCTTCACGCGCGACTGCGCTTGGCGCGCCTTGGTGGCCTTGTAGCGGAAGCGCTCGATGAACCGTTCCATGCGCGCGATCTCCGCCTGTTGGCGGTCGATGGCCTTGCCAAGGGCGATCTCGCGCGAAGCCTGCTCGCGCCGCCAGGCGTGCCAGCTGCCGGCGAAGAACCGCGAGCGGCCGCCCTCCAGCTCCAGGACAGACGTGCCGACGGCCTCCAGGAACCAGCGGTCGTGCGCGACCAGCACGACGGCCGCGTCGATCCCGACGAGGGTCTGCTCCAGCCACTCCAAGGACTCGATGTCGAGATGGTTGGTGGGCTCGTCCAGCAGCAGCACGTCCGCCGAGGTGGCGAGCGCGCGGGCCAGCGAGGCGCGCGTGAGCTGGCCTCCGGAGAACGTGTCCAGGGGGCGGTGCAGGTCGGCGTCGACGAACCCGAGGCCATGCGCCATCGCCGTGGCGCGGTCACGCCACAGGTAGCCCCCGCGCGCCTCCAGCCGCGCCTGCGCGCGGCTGTAACGCGCCAGCGTGGGCTCATCCGCGGCGCCCGCGGCCATGCGCGACTCGAGCTCGGCGAGCTCGGCCTCGATCTGCAGCTCCTCGGCGCAGCCCGACAGCACGTACTCGCGCAGTGGCCTGCCGCGCTCACGCGGAGGGCGCTGGTCGTGCAGGACGATCCGCACGCCCCGAGGAACGCTCAACTCGCCGCGGTCGGCCGAGGTCTCCCCCGCGAGCATTCGCAACAGCGTCGTCTTACCAGCCCCGTTGCGGCCCGCGATCGTCATCCGTTCGCGGCGCTCGAGCTTGAACGAGACGCCGCGCAGAAGCGGCTTCCCGGCCATGTCTATGTGCAGGTCGGATGCGATCAGTAGAGCCATCGGCTGCTGATGGTAGGCGCCGGTTAGCCGCCACCCGGCAGGGACGACTCGATCGGCGCCCGGCGCGAGCGCCCGCGGCGCTCGCCGGGTCAGCCCGCCGGCCGCACGCTGCGGTAGCATCCGCCGCGCAATGCGCCGCCTGGCGACCGCCCTGATCACGTCCGTAGCCACGTCCATCCTGCTGGCGCTGGCGCTCGCGCCCGCGGCGCTGGCCGAAAACGACGGGCGCGGGTTCTACGGTGCGACGAACGACAGGGTCGTGACGGACGCCGGGTTCATCGTGATCGTCTTCTTTCCGACGTTCGTGTTCGCGATGAGCATGATCCAGCGGCGCCTGGAGAAGCGCAAGGAAGCGAGCAAGGCAGCCAAGCAGCAGCTCGGCGCGGCCGCCGAGTCCCACGGCGGCTGGTAGGCCATCCGTGAGCGAGCCGGACGCCGTCCGCTACGAGCGAGAGGGCGCGGCGGCGGTGGTGAGCATCGACCGCCAGGATCGGCGCAACGCGGTGGACGGCGAGACGGCCGCGCGACTGCACGAGGCGTATCTGCGGTTCGAGGCCGACGAGAACGCGCGTGTGATGGTGCTGACCGGCGCGGGCGGGGTCTCGTTCTGCGCGGGCGCGGATCTGAAGGCGACGGAGACGATGGCGGGCAGGCTGATGTCGGCCGAGGGGCCGATGGGATTCACGCGGCTGACCCCCTCCAAGCCGACGATCGCGGCGATCTCCGGGTTCTGCTTGGCGGGCGGGCTGGAGCTGGCGTTGTGGTGTGACCTGCGGATCGCCACGGAGGGCTCAACGCTCGGCTATCCGGAGCGGCGCTGGGGCGTGCCGCTGATCGACGGCGGGACGCAGCGGCTGCCCCGCATCGTCGGGCTGGGACGCGCGCTCGAGTTGATCCTGACGGGGCGCATGATCGACGCGCGCGAGGCGCTTGCGATGGGGCTGCTGAACGAGGTCGTGCCGGCGGGGGCGCACCTGGAGCGCGCGCTCGCGCTCGCGCAGGGGCTGGCGCGCTTCCCGCAGCGCACGATGCTGGCCGACCGGCGCGCGGCGATCGAGGGGTTGGGAATGACGCTGGCGGACGGACTGGCGCTGGAGGCGCGGGCGGGGCCTGAGGTGTTCGCGGAAGGCGCGCGGGGTGCTGCCCGGTTCGCCGCGGGCGAGGGTCGTGGCGGGGCCGGCGCGGGCGTTTAGAACGTGTTTTGAAATAGGCGGTGCGGTCGGGGCGTTCATGGACCAAGCTGGGCGACGCGGGACGGTGAAGCGCGTGCTACCGATCGTCCGGGATCGGCCAGCACGCGCAAGCCGGCACGT